>Ga0208272_100057_pt1 | contig 87701 bp, 57 predicted proteins | sample LakWasM129_HOW14_2_FD_183939 | JGI IMG/M metagenome (GOLD analysis project Ga0208272, IMG submission 183939) | Freshwater sediment methanotrophic microbial communities from Lake Washington under simulated oxygen tension - Sediment Metagenome... | ecosystem: Environmental > Aquatic > Freshwater >... | reverse complement strand
TCGATCCCGACGGCGATGCGCTTTCCTACCAGTGGTTCTATTACGGGGAGCCCGGCACGCTCGCGCTTTCGAACTCCCGCACGGGCCAGCCGCTTGAAATCAGGGATTACGACCAGGCCAAGGCGTGGTTCATGGTTCCGTCCAAGTTCCCGATGCCGTCCGGCCGGGGCACGATGCACCTCATTCTGGCGGTCACCGACCACGGCACGCCACGCCTCACCCGCTACCGGCGCGTGATCGTCAACGTGCAACCCTGAGCCTCCCGCATTGTTCGTCCGGCCGCGACCGCGATCCGTGCTGCGACGACCTCGCGGTTTATCTCAACTCCCTCTGACCAGGCGGTCGCACGCCAGGCCGGCGTGGCCGGATCACCGGGAACGTTGGATGCTCTCGAGCGCCTGCCGGGCGTCGGCGCGATTGGGATCAAGGCGCAGCACCTCCTCGAATTGCGCCGCCGCCGCCGCGCGCTGTCCGGTCTCCAGCAATGCGCGGCCCAAGATGGCGCGCATCTCAATGTCTTCCGGCTGCAACTCGACGGCGCGGGCCAGATGCGGCACGGCATCCCGCAGGCGATCATTCATGGCAAGCGTCAGGCCCCACTTGAATTCGGCGTTCGCGGAGTCCGGCTGCAATCGTCGGGCGCGTTCGAACTCCCCGATCGCCTCGGCGGCGTGCCCCTGATTGGCCAGCGCCCAGCCGAGATTCACCCGCGCCAGCGTCGGCGCCGGGTCGAGTTCGACCGCCCGCCGGAACGCCGCGATTCCCTCGGCGGCGTGCCCGGTCGCCATCAACGCCACTCCGAGGGTGTTGTGCGCGCCGGCGAAACGCGGCTGGAGCCGCACGGCCTGTTCGAGCAACGGCAGCGCCTCGGGCGACCGTCCGAGCCGGTTGAGGATGTTGCCGAGGCTGTTGAGGGTTTCGGGGTAATCCGGTTTCAACTCCAGGGCGCGCTGCAGGTGCGGCAAAGCCTCGGCCGGCCGGCCGGCATCGTCCAGCGCCGTGCCGAGGTTGAGCTGCGCCACCCAACTGGAGGGATTGCGCGCGAGGGTGGTCTCGTAGAGCGTGAAGACGTCGCGATACATGCCGCACTGCCGCCAGGTGAGCCCGCCGAGAATCAGGAGGGCGCCGGTCGCCACCGCGGGGCCGCTCCATTTTGGCCAGTGGAGCAGGGCGAACCCGCGCGTCGCCGCCGCCGCAAGAAACACAATCATCCCGAGGCTGGCGAGATACTGGAAGTGATCCGCCACATACGAGAAGACGAAGGGATAGACGTTCACGAACCCGAGCACGGGGAACAGCGTGCCGCCGAACAAAAGGGCGGCCGCCAACGGTGCGCGGTCACGCCGGCTCCACCACACCGCGGTCGCGAGCGCCCCGAGCGCCGCGGCGGGGAAGAGCCATTGCCACGCGACCGTGGCGTCGATCGTCCAGCGCGGATAGAAAAATGTCAGACCGGCCGGCCAAAGCAGTTTGCCGAGATAGAACCAGACGACCCGACCGGCGAGCAGACCGCGCTCGACCGCGCCCAGCGTGAAATCGCCGCCTGTGGCGCCGATCTGCGTGCGCTCGAACCACGAGGTGCCGAGGCCGGCCGCGAGCCCGAGCCCCAGCCAGGGCAACAACGGCAGCACGTCGCCGCGCCACGAAAGCCGCCCGCGCCGCCACCACGCCACGACGAGCAGGGCTCCCGGCAGCGTTGCCGTCACGGTCTTGGTGAGCAACGCCGCCACGAACCAGAGCGTCGCAATTGCGTAAGTTGCCGGCCGCCGCCCATCCTCGAACCGCAGCCACGCGAGCATCGCGGCGAGGCAGAAAACCGTCGAGAGCGTGTTTTTCTGTTCCGCAATCCAGGCGACCGATTCGACGCCCACCGGATGCAACGCGAAGACCATGCCGGCCAGCACCGCACCGGGAACCGCGAGGCGCCGGAGGAGTGCGACGAGCAGGCACGCCGACGTGGCGTGCCAGAGCACGTTGATCAGGTGGTAGCCCAGGGTGGCGTCACCCCAAATCCGATGCTCGAACCAGAACGCCGAGTGCAGGAGCGGGTAATACTGCTGCGTCGCCCCGAGTTCGAACCAGATGCGCAGGAGTCCCGACCATGACTGCAGCGCCGGGTTGGTGACGTGCCCCGCATCATCCCACAAGAAATCGCCCTTCAGGGCTGGGAAATAGGCCGCGAGTGTCACAGCCAGGACCAGGGCAAACACCGCGCCCATCGGCCAGCGGCCTGACTCCGGCGCGACCGCGGAAACCGCACGGGGCGGGGCGGGGCGTATCGGTCGCTTCATTGTCACGAGGCAGCGAACCAAACGGGTTGGGCACGGGCAAGCGGTATTCCGTCCTCATGGTTCCGCAGAAAAAGAATCGCCACCGGTCGTGTGACCGGTGGCGATCCCCCTTACTTAACCCACCCGGCGTTCGTTAAAGATCGAACGAAGCCGAGAGGATAAACTGCCGCGGGTCGATGATGCGGTAGGTGGCGGTTCTTCCGTCAAAAAAGGCGCTCGTGGGCAGCAGGCCGCCGCCGCTTTCGCCCACATTCTTCACGTTGAGTTGGAAGGTAGCCCGGACCTTGTCGCCGAACAGCTTGGTCCGGTAGTTCACAAACAGGTCCACGTAGGTCTCGGAAGGCGAGTAGATCGGCCGGTTCGGATCGAGCTGCAGGATCTTGTTTGCCGCGAGGGTGAGATCCATGCCGTCGGTATACCCGAGGCCGTAGAACCCGAGGGAGCCCTTGCTGGCCCAGCGCAGCGAGCCACCCACGCTCATGTTCTTGAGGATCCGGTTGTTCGTGATGCCCGCGAGATTGTATTTCGTGTTAAACTTGGCCGAGTATTCGCGTTGCTGGGGCCGGGGACGGCCGATCAAGGCGCGGAACACGGCCATGGGGGCGTCGACGTTCCCGGCGAAGTTCGTCGCGGCCGAGTTGTTGGAGTCGTAACCTGCCGCCGTGTTGAAGACCGCACCACGGATATTCCACCAGAGCAAGTGGCCGGTGGTGCCGGTGGGGATGGTGGCGGCCGAAATGGCCGTGGTCACGCCGTTGATGGTCTGCGTGGTCTGGGTGAAGCGCGGGTCTTCGAGGGTGGTCCAAATCGGCATGCGCGCGGCGAGATAATCGTCGACGGCGGAGCCCACCGCCGTGTTGATCGCCGTGGTCTTGGTGACCGAAGCGCTGACCGTCCAATCCTTGGTGGGGTTGTAGTTGATTTCCAGCTCATCGCCCTTGGACTGCATGTCCTGAACTGCGGCGTAGGTGCCGTTGGCGACAATGGCCTGCAGTCCGTTATACTGCGCCAGGGGCATCTTGATGGCCGCGGCAATCTGCTCATTGGTGGCGGTCCCGCCGGTGCCGAGACCGTTCAGCCAGGCGGTGGTCTGGGTCCGCAGGTTATAGCGGTCACTCGAGACAAATCCCTCATAGCGCAGGATGCGTTGAGCCATCGTGGTGATGTCGCCATTGCGGAGGTTGAGCTGCTTGGTATCGAAGTGATTGTAGCGGATGGACAGTCTTCCATCCAGCATGGTCATCCAGAAACCCAGATCCTTGCTGGTGCCGGTTTGGTTGGGCAGCGGGTTGAGGAACAGATCGTAGCCCGGACCCTGCGCAATGAAGTTATCCGATTTGTTGTAGGTGAGGCTGAGGCTGCTGACCGCTTCGGCCAGGAACCGGCTGACCCCGCTGCCGCCGCTGACCCGGGACTGGAGGAACTGGAGATCCCGGAACGGACGCGCCACGATCGAAACGGTCTTCGTCTTGCCTTCGGCCGGACGCCAGCCGGGTAACCATTGGTCGGAGGCCGCGAAGTCGTAGGCCCGGAGGTCCGAAGTCAGCGTGGCGAGCGGAGCATTGTGGTCAAACACCTCGTCCTTGCGCAGGCCGAAGGTGCCAACCAGTTTGCCGTCGAGGAAGGTGCTCTGGAGCACGCCACCCGTGGTCTTGATGACCTCCTCGAGGCTGGCGGCACCGCCACCGGCATCGGGGCTCGGGGTAAAGCCAATGGCGGACACATCCTTGATCATCGCGCCAGACGAGGGGCCCCAGACATAGGGAACAACGACCCCTTCCGGGAAATAGCTCGGGGCGTATTCAATGCCACCCCCGAAGGTATTGCCGACGTAGTATTGTTCGTTGACCCGGGCATAGTTGCCCGGAGCGATCCCATACCGGGGGTCAGGGATTGATTGCTGCACGCGGTTGCCCAACGGGGTGTTCAGGGCGGCATATTTTTGCTCCCAACCCTTGTCGAGGCCCAGCGCGGAATGCCGGTAGGTGTATTGCCGGTTCTGCTGGTCCTTGTATTCGTAATAGCCGAGGAGCTGCTGGGTGCCGAGCCACTTGCTCCAACCCTTGTCCTGGGAGAAATCGAGCCGATAGGCGAGTTGGGCGCGGGAGGTGTCCCACAGCCAGGGCTTGTCCCGCAGGAAAGGTTCGTTGCTCCGCAGATAGGGCCGGCCGAAGTAGGGATTCGGGGTGCCATCCAGATTAACCATGTTCACGTCGACTTGGAGCTGGCCGACATTGCTGTTCACGCTCGCGGGGCCCATGGGCTGGTTTTCCAACCGCTTGGCATCCTCGCGCATGAAGGTGAGCTGGGCGGCCAGGGTCTGTTTGGGGGTGTTGAGAATGATCTGGTCGAGCTGGGCCAGGTAGGTGTTGACGTCGTCCCAAGCCTTGCTGTTGCCCGCCAGATTGATGCTGGTCCAGTCGTAGATGGATTTGTCGCTGATGGGGCGGGCCACGGAATTGTAGAGCGGCTGTTGCGTGGCGGTGTAGGTTTCCGAGGCCCCCGTGGTCAAAAGGCCGATACCCGAGGCCGTGGCGCCAAACGGATCGGTCGTGGCCAAGGCACCGCCGGTATACCGGGTCATGGCCCAGTAGGGGGTTTCGCCCGGGGCGCCGATCTGGAAGGCCGAACGATTCTCCGGGCCGGCGAAGAAGCTTGGCGCGGCCGAATATGGCGTGGTGGAGCCGAGGACGTTGCCATTGCCGTAGGCCTGCCCGTTGGCGAGGGTGACCAGGCGGGTGACGGGATTCCAACCCGGTTGCCCGGCAGCGATCCAACCCGTGTAGTAGTCACGCGGGGTCGTGAAATTGGGCCGCACGGCCGCGTTCTTGTAGCTAAACCAGGAAAGCGCCACGGTGGTGTTCTTAAACGGCCGCGCCTTGATCTGGGCGCTGAGCCGGCGCGCCTCCTCCCCGGAGGGCTTGCGGATGAAGCCGGTGTGCTGGTAGGCCGCGCTGGCGCGCACGGACAGCTTGTTCTTGATGAGGATGCGATTGACATCGAGGGAGGTGCGCCAGCCATCGTAGCTGTCGACGCGGCCTTCCGCCCGGGAGAAATCACGGCTGAGGTTGGCGGTGGCGGGGACCTGGTTCACCGTGCCGGAGGCATTGCCCAGACCGAAGATGTTGGCATTCGGCCCGCGGCTCACCTCGAGCGAATCCAGCCAGAGCGGATCAACGGGCACGCGGCCCGTGGTCGCGATGTTGTTGAACGCAATGTTGGCGTTGCCGATGCCGCGCACGCGGTTGGCGTTGTTCGGATTAAGGCTTACCTGGTCGACCACGGCGCCCGTGCGGTCGGTATCGAACTGAGAGTATGAGTTGGTGCCCTCCGTGCTCGCCATGTAATCGAACACGTCGTTGATATCGAGCATGGCGAAGTCGGTCATCTGGTCCTTGGTCATCACCGTGATCGACTGGCCCAGATCCTCGATCTTCGAGTTCAGGCGCGTGCCCGACATCGTGTTCGATTGGAAGTAGCCCTTGGTGTTGGCCGTGACCTGGAAGGGGGAGAGTTCCACGATCTCTTCCTTGCCGTCGTTGCCGGCGGGCGCCTTCACCTCGACCGGGACCGTGGTTTTCTGTTCAGGGCTCGCCACGCCCGGGGCGGGCGTCGGCGCCAGTTGCGCAAACGTGGCGGGCGCCGCGGCGAGCGCCAGCAGGAGGAGCGACGTGGGCAGCCAGACGTGCCGCCGCGTGGATTGATTACGGTGTGGGGTCATAGTCATAGGGTCGTTTGGCACCGGACGCGCAGCCAGAAGGGGCCGGGGTTGGTGCGATTGATGGGTGCCGCCCTGGCGAACGCCAGAAACGGTCGGGGTTAGGGTGGTAAGACGTGCGGAGTGGGGGAGGAACTCTGACGTCTAATAAACCCACAATCCTCGGATGTCGCCAAGTGCGACGACGCGCGCATTGTTGACTAAAATCACCACCGCATCCAAACCACTGAAGGGTGGTCGCCGATTTCCACATCGGCGACAGACGTCGGTAGGGACACCGCCGTCCACCACAATTGCATGGTTGCGGCTTAGCGCAGCCAGGGCCGGATATGGCCGTCCGGATCGAACTCCACCCGGACGATGCCGGGTCGTTCGTGCAACGGGGCGGATTTGTCGTTGCCGAAAATCGTGCTCCACCACCGGCCATCGTTGTCGCGAAAGAAATTGTTGTGGCCGCCGTAGGGCACCGAGACGTAACGCGTGTGGTAGGGGCCGCGCAACGTGTCCGACTCGGCCGTCATGCAGTGGTAGCGTTCGTAGTAGCGCTCCGCGCCGGAGAGGTAGTAGCGGCCGTTGTGCTTCATCATCTGCACGCCCTCGAAGCCGACGTGGTCGAGCTCATCCGGCCGGCAGGGCCGGTTGGGATGATGGTGCTCGGGATCGGTGTCCGCGGGACGGGTGCGCAGCAGCACGGGCGTTTCGGCGAGCCCGGTCAGATCGTCCTTCATCCGCGCGAGGTAGCCGCTGCCGTAAAGGAAATACACGGTGCCGTCGTCATCCTCGAAGAGCGAGGCGTCGATCCCGCGGGTCAGCGGGGCGTCGGGGGAGTTGACGCTGACATAAGGTCCCTCGGGTTTGCCCGTGGCGCTGCGGAGGAGGCCGGTGCCCAGACCGGTGATGCAATAGGCGAGGTAGAAATTGCCCTTCAGGTAGTGAATCTCCGGCGCCCAGACCGCGCGGCGGCGTTTGCCGTTTTTCTCGGTCCACTGTTTCTGCCAGCTGCCGTCACGCTCGATGGTCCAGACCAAGCCGAGAGCTTCCCAGTTTTTCAGATCCTTCGACCGCCAGAGCTGGATGCCTTCATTGGCTTCCCAGATGTTTTCGCCCGTCGTGCCGGTCAGGTAATAGGTGCCGTCCGGTGTGCGACAGATGCTGGTGTCGCGCATGCGCACGTCGAGGAGCTGCGTGACCGCGCCCATCGGCGGTTCGCCGGTGTGCGGATATTCCTCGGCGGTTTTGGTGCTGTAGGGATGGCCGGGAGGAGTCAGCGCCTGACCGGCGGCCAGCGGAGCCAGCAGCGTCACGATCAGCAGTCCGAGAGGAAAATGCGGAGTCATCGGGAAGAGGAAACCAAGCCGGTTCAACGCACCTGCACGGCGCCGGCCGCGACACCGGGCCCGGTGGTCACCGCCTGTTTCAGCTGCGAAAGGTCGGTGCCTTCCACGACGATGTTGTTCGAGCCCTCGCCGGCGACGGAGAGGAAGGTGGTGGCGCCGGCTGGAGCCTGCCCACCGCGAATGGCGACGTCGCGGGCGTTGGTCAGGGCGAAGGCCGGGCCCTTCGCGGGAACGATTTTCACCCGGTCGAAGGTGATGCCCTGCACGTTCGTTGCGATCACGCCGGCGGTTGAGGTGATGGCCATGTCCTCAAAGGTGATGTTTTGGATCAACGAATCCTCCAGGCCGGTCAAACGGATGGCAACCGGGGCGCCGTCGCCGGTGATGCGCTTGAGGTGGATGTTGCGGAAAAGCGGCGCCTTCGCATTGGCCGCCCGGGTGAGATCGGAACTGTAGTCCATGTTCATGATCACGACCTCCCGCTGGAGGTTTTTCCCGCGCAGGTTTTCCGCCCAGACGTTTTCCACCACGCCGCCGCGACCGCGGATTGATTTGATTCGCACGATGCGGTCCGTGCCCTCGAATTCGCAGTCGTGCACGTAGACATTGCGCACGTCGCCCGACATCTCGCTGCCGATCACGAGTCCGCCATGGCCGCGACGGCTGGTGCACCAGCGCATGACGAGATTTTCCATCGGCCGGCCCACGCGCCAGCCATCCTCGTTGTAACCGGATTTCAGCACCACGCAGTCGTCGCCGGTTTCAAAGTCGCAGTGCTCGATCAGGACGTTGCGGCAGGAGTCGGGGTCGATGCCGTCGTTGTTGGGGCCGTCGGTGATCACGTTGACCCGCCGGATGATCACGCCTTCGCAGTAGACCGGGTGGATCGTCCAGTTCGCGCCGCCGCCGATGGTGAAGCCCTCCAACAGCACGTTGCGGCAGTTCAGGAAGACGACGAAATTCGGCCGGATCGCGGCCTCGGGGGTGCCGAAGATGCGCTGCGCCACCGGCACGCCCCGGGGGGCGAGTTGGCGGAGGTCCCCGGTTTCGCGGTTCTTCCACGCGTGCCAGGCCGTGGCGTTGCCGTTGAGTTTGCCCGGACCGGTGATGGCGATGTCCACGCAGTCGCGGGCATAGATGAACGGCGAGTAGTTGTAGATCTCGACGCCGCCGACGCGAACGAACACGACCGGCAGATAGTCCTCGGGCTTGTCGCTGAAGATCACCTCGGCGCCTTCGGCCAGGTGGAGCTCGATCTTGCCGCGCAGATGAATCGGGCCCGTGAGCCAGCGGCCGGCCGGCACGAGCACGCGCCCGCCGCCCGCCTCGGCGCAAGCCTGGATGGCGGCCGCGAACGCCGCGGTGTTTTTCGTCACGCCATCCGGCACGGCGCCGTGATCGCGGATGCTGATCACGCGGTCGGGAAATTTCGGCCGCTCCAGCTGGGGCATCGGAAATGGCGCCTGGATCGGAGCGATGGGGTCGCCGCCCCAGGAGCTGGCCTCAGGTGCGGACCTGGCTGTAAGCCAGGCGTAGCAAGCAACGAGAGTGACCGACAGATATCGAAGGGGTTTCATGGCAACAGGGGGGACGAGGAGACGGACCGGGTGCATCGCAAGAGACTTGGTCGTGCAACGCAACCGGGCGGACGTGCGCATTGTTGACGGCCGGCCGGGAAACCCGGGCCGCCGGTCAGCGGGCCTGCGGCGCGGCGCGCTTGGTCCGCACCGGCAAGGTCTTGCCGTCATGCCACACGCCGGTGAGCAGGACTTCGTGCTGGTCTTCGGGTATGCCGGTTTCATTGCGGTGGAGCAACCCCACGAGCATTTCCACGGCGAGCGCGCCGATCTTGGCCGGATCGTATTGCACGCCGGCGCATTCGCCTTCGGGCAGACCCTCGAGGTGGATCAGCCCCACATCGCGTGGCACCGCCACTTTCATCCGCTCCAGCCAGCGCAGCATCGGGCGGGCATGCGTGGCGATCAGCGCGTCGGGCCGATAGCGCTCGAACCACCGGGCAAAATCCGCCTCGCTGGCCGGGATTTGCGGGCACACGGGCAGCCGGTCCTTCGCGGGGAAAGCGAGCTGCTGACGCAGGAAGGCGCCCACCCAGCGGTCGCCGACTCTCGGGCTGTCGTTGGCCTCGGAAAACACAAAGCCCACCCGCCGGTAGCCCCGTTCCCGGCATTGCTGCATGCCCTGCCAGACGGTGTCGTAATGATTTTCCGTCACATGGTGCAGGATCGGCGAGCGCAGCGTCATGCCCAGCGCCACACAGGAGAAGCGTTCCCAAACCAGGTCCAGCGCACTCTGGCCCGGAGGCAGGCGGCCGATGATCAGTCCGTGAATGCCGCGCACCGTCAGGATGTTGCAGAACCGTTCCGGGGTCATGCCGGGTTCGGCGAGCCAGAAATGCTCCAGCCGGTAGCCGAAATCCGCCGCGCGTTCCACGGCGCCGGGGAAAAAGTCCGGCCGGTCGTGGTGCTCCGGACGCCAGCCGAACTGCGTGGGGTAGTTGGTCACGTAAGCCAGGGTGAGATGCCTGATCTTCCGGCCGGAACGCCGCGATTGCATCAGCGCGGAGACCAGCGGATTGATGCGATAGCCCAGCTGCCGGGCGAGCGCCTGCACCTTGCGCCGCACCGGTTCCGAAATCCGCGGATGATCGCGGAGCGCCAGGGCGACGGTGGAACGGTGCACGCCGGCGCGGTCGGCGACATCCTGCAAAGTGGTTTTGGTGGACATGGAGGAAGGGGGGCGCGCACCGGCCGCGCGTGCGCAACAATGCGCGCAGAACGGGTATTGTGGGAACCCTCCGCGTTTGCCAGCAACAAAACAGCCTGCAACCTGTTTCCGGGCCGCCCCGCCCCGGGCTCGCACCGACCCGGGGATCGTCCCTTCCCTCCGCCCTCACCCCATGCGCCTGCCCCCTCCCTCCGCCCCCTCCGGCGCGCCGCCCCGTGCCGGCGGCAATTTCCGCTGGGCCATCTGCGGCCTGCTCTTCTTCTCTGTTTCGCTCAATTACATCGACCGAAACATCATCGGCATCCTCAAGGGACCGCTGAGCAAGGAGCTCGGCTGGAGCGAAACCGACTACGCGCATATCGCGTCGGCCTTTCAGTTCGCCTACGCCTTCGGTTACCTTTTCGGCGGCCGGCTGATGGACTGGATCGGGGTGAAGCGCGGCCTGCCGTTCGCCGTCGCCTTCTGGAGCATCGCGGCCGCGGCCCATGGCTTGGTCGCGCTGTTGCCGGTCAATGAAACGATCCGGCTTGCGCTGCCGTGGATCTCGCTCGGCGCGTTCACCGTCCCCGTGACGGTGTTTGGTTTCATGGGCGCGCGCATCGCCCTCGGGCTGGCCGAAGGCGGCAACTTTCCCGGCGCCATCAAGACCGTCGCCGAGTGGTTCCCGGTGAAGGAGCGCGCGCTGGCCACGGGCATATTCAACGCCGGCACCAACGTCGGCGCGATCATCTGTCCCTTTGCCGTGCCGCGCATGTATGCCGTTTGGGGCTGGCCCGCGACGTTCTATATCACCGGCGGACTCGGCGTGGCCTGGCTCGTCGTCTGGTGGTGGCTTTACGACAACCCGGAAAAGCACGCGCGCCTGTCCGCCGCCGAGCGCGACTACATCCGCTCCGGCCAGCCGCAGGTCGAGGAGAAGAAAGTCTCCGTGCCGTGGCTCTCGCTCTTCGGCTATCGCGCCGTCTGGGCCTACATCGCCGCCGGCATTCTCGCCGGGCCGGTCTGGAACATCTACATGTTCTTCCTGCCGGATTTCCTGCAGAAGAATTTCAAACTGGATCTCGTCGCCGTGGGCGACTGGACCGCCGTGTTCTATTTCATCGCCTCCTTCGGCGGCGTGGCGGGCGGCTGGCTCTCCGGGAGCCTGATCGGCCGGGGCTGGAGCCTGAACGCCGCCCGCAAGGTCGCGCTGCTGGGCTGCGCGCTGGCGGTGGTGCCGATCTTCCTCGCGCCGAGCATGCCCAACGTCTTGCTCACCGTCCTCATCGTCGGCCTCGCCGGCTCGGCGCATCAGGGTTGGTCGGCCAACCTTTTCAGTTTTGTCTCCGACACCATGCCGAAGCAGGCGATCAGCTCGGTCGTGGGCCTCGGCGGTTTTGTCGCCTACTTCACCGGCGGCGTGGTCACCGAGATCATCGGCAAGATCCTGCAGAAAACCGGGAGCTACGCCTCGATCTTCGCGACGGCCTCGCTGTTATACCTGGCCTCGTTGCTCATCATCCACCTGCTCGTGCCGCGCATCGGTGCACCGGTCGGGCGCCCGTCCGCTTGATTGCGTTCATTTTTCTCATGACTGTTTTGTCGTCCGTCCCTGCTGCCGCCCTCCCGCCGCCCGTCTGGGTTTCCGATCTCGGTGACGGTCGGCATCGCAATCCCGTCCTGCACGCCGATTATTCCGACCCCGATGTGGTCCGGGTCGGCGACGACTACTGGATGGTCTCCTCCAGTTTCGGCCACGTGCCCGGCCTGCCCATTCTCCACTCGAAGGATCTGGTCAACTGGACGCTCGTGGCCCACGCCTTGCCGCGCCTGGTGCCCGAGGAGGCTTTCCGCACGCCGCAGCACGGCAAGGGCGTCTGGGCACCCTCCATTCGCTTCCATGCCGGGAAATTCTGGATCTATTATCCGGACCCGGATTTCGGATTTTATCTCGTGACGGCCACCGATCCGCGCGGCCCGTGGAGCGCCCCGGTGCTCGTGAAGGGCGGGCGCGGCATGATCGATCCGTGCCCGCTGTGGGACGACGACGGCCGTCTCTACCTCATCCACGGCTGGGCCCACAGCCGCGCCAACGTGAAGAACGCACTCACCCTCCTCGAGCTCGACGCCGAGGGCACGAAGGTCATCGACAATTTCGGCTACATCATCAACGGCAACAAACTCCCCGGCTACACCACGCTCGAGGGTCCGAAGCTCTACCAGCGCCACGGCTGGTATTACGTGTTCGCCCCGGCCGGCGGCGTCGCCACCGGCTGGCAGTCCGTCTTCCGCGCGAAAAACATCCGCGGCCCCTACGAGGACCGCATCGTGCTCGCGCAGGGTTCGACCCCGGTCAACGGCCCGCATCAGGGCGCACTGGTCGACACGCCGGCGGGCGAGTCGTGGTTTCTGCATTTCCAGGACCAGGGCGCCTACGGCCGCATCGTCCATCTCCAGCCCGTGCGTTGGGAAAACGATTGGCCGCTCATGGGCACCGGGGTCGCCACCGGCGCGATGAAGGGCGAGCCCGTCCTTGTGCACCCGAAGCCGGACCTGCCGCCGCAACCCGTGGCCGCCCCCGCGACGAGCGACGAATTCGCTGCGCCCGCGCTCGGACTCCAATGGCAATGGCAGGCCAATCCCGGCGAGAAGTGGTATTCGCTTTCCGCCCGGCCCGGCGCGCTACGCCTTTTCGCGCAACCCGAGCCGCGCCCCGGCAATCTCTACGATGCGCCGCACCTGCTGCTACAGAAGTTCCCGGCCCCGGAATTCGTCGCGACGACGAAGATCGATTTTGCCGGTCAAGCCGATGGCGATAGCGCCGGCCTGATCGTGTTCGGTTACGACTACGCCTGGCTCGGCTGGCGGCAGAAAGGCGCCGGCGCCGAACTCGTGCTGGCCATCCGCCGCGAGGCGGGGAAGGGCGAGCCGCAAGAAATCACCGTCGCCGCCGCCGGCCGGGATCTGCCGCGTTTCCTCCGCGTGATTGTGCGTGCCGGCGCAAAATGCCAGTTCAGTTACAGTATCGACGGCGAGCGCTTCACCGACATCGGCGACGTCTTCCCGGCCACGCCCGGCCGTTGGGTCGGCGCCAAGGTCGGTCTTTTCGCCAGCGGCGCGCCCGGCGCGCAGGCCGACTTCGACTGGTTCCGCCTGCAAACCCCCTGATCCGCCATGGATCGGCGCCCCGGATTTCTCGTCCTCGCGCTCGTCGCCGCCGCGCCGGACGGCGTGCTGGCGGTGAAGTTTGTCGCCAAGGAGAAGCCACGCACCGCGTCGATCTTTGACGTGCGGTTGATCAAGATGGACTCGAATCCGGTCATCGCCCGCTGACGATTGCGCACCTCTGTTTCCCATGAATATATTCCGGATTCCCGATCGGGCTTTTGCGCTTTTTGCGTTCGTCACGGCGGCCGCGCTCCTGACTGCCTCCCCGGCGCATGAGGAGGTCGCCTTGCCGCCCAACTATGTTCCACCGAAGCTTCCGGTCATTCCCGCACAGCGTTTCGACGTCCGGGAGTATGGCGCCGTGGGTGACGGCGCCACCAATAATACCAAGGCGCTGCAGGCGGCCATCGATGCCGCGGTCAAGGCGGGTGGCGGGGTGGTGGAGGTGCCCGCCGGGGTTTTCCTGTCCGGGCCGCTCACCCTGGCCAGCCGGATCAACCTGCAAATCCTGGCTGGAAGCACCCTGCAGATGCTACCCCTCGACCAATATCCGGGACGGCTCGAAAACCCGGCGGACTTCATCAAGGGCGTGGACCTGCATGATGTCGCGATCACCGGCGAGGGGACGATCGACGGACAAGGTTCGCCCTGGTGGCCCTACGCGAAGACGAAGGGCGCCAAGCGGCCGCGCATGATCGCGCTGTCGTCGTGCGAGCGGATCCTGATCGAAGGAGTCACGTTGCGGAATGCCCCGATGTTCCACATCGCGATCAGCGGCAAGTCCTCCCACGAGACCGTGCGGTATGTCACCATCCGAGCCCCGGCTTCCACCGATCTGGTCAACCCGAGCCACAACACCGATGCCTGCGATGTCGCCGGCCATCATATTCTCATCCAAGGCTGCGACGTCAGTGTCGGCGACGACAACTTCACCTGCGGCGGGCGGACCTCGGATGTGCTGATCACCCACTGCACCTACGGCTATGGCCACGGTCTGTCCATCGGCAGCTACACCAATGGCGGCGTCTCCAACTTCCTCATCACGGATTGCACCTTCACCCACACCGATTGCGGCATTCGCATCAAGTCCGACCGGGGCCGGGGCGGATTGGTCGAGAATCTCGTCTACCAGAACCTGCGGATGACCGACGTGGGTTTCCCCATTCTCATCTACGGGGCCTACCTGGCCACCGCCAGGCAGTATCGCGACCTGACCAAGCTCACACCGGCGATCGCCGGCACCTACCCAGCCGAGCCGGTCGCCCCGAAGACTCCGGTTTTTCGCCACATCACATTCCGTAACATCACGGCGACGGCCCAGCCGGGCCACCGGGCCGGATTGATCTGGGGGTTGCCGGAGGCGCCGGTCAGCGACCTGGTGCTGGAGGACGTCACCATCACGGCCGATTTGCCGTTCGGTCTGTTCAACATCGACGGGGTCAAACTCATCAGGACCACCATTCAGACCCCGGCGGGCGTCAGCCCCATCGCCGAGCAGAACGCCCGGATCGAGCGGCCGTCTGGTGCCGGCGCGCCTTGATGGGCTCCTGAAAACCGAGCGCCCGCTCGCGGTGAAGCGAGGCATTCCGATCGATCACCCGCTTTCCTCATGACTACTACCATGTATCCTCGCTTTTTGCTCCGTTGGGCGCTGCTTGCCGCCGTCTGTCTGCCTGCGCTGCTGCACGCCGCGCCGGCCCACCTCGTGCTCGTCGGCGATTCCACCGTGACCGACGACGCCGGCTGGGGACTCGGCTTCCGGCAGTTTCTCACCGACGGGGTGACGCTGACCAACACCGCGCGCGGCGGTCGCAGCTCCATGAGCTTCATCAAGGAAGGCCTTTGGGAGAAGGCACTCGCGCTCAAGGGCGACTACTACCTCATCCAGTTCGGCCACAACGACGAGCCCGGCAAACCCGGCCGCTCGACCACCATGGAGGAATATCGCGCTTACATGAACCGTTACGTGGACGAGACCCGCGCGGCGGGCGCGATTCCCGTTCTCGTCACTTCGCTCGTGCGCCGGCAGTTCAAGGCCGATCCGCACAGGATCGAATCGAGCCTGAACATCCGCGCCGAGGTGGTGCGGGAGATCGCCCGGGAGAAGCGGGTGCCGCTCATCGAGCTTCACGACCGCAGCAAGGAACTCTGCGAAAAACTCGGCCGCGAAGGCTGCCTCGCCTTCAGTCCAAAAAAGGAGAACGGCAGCCACGACGGCACCCACCTCAACATCGAGGGGCGCGTGCTGTTCGGGCGCATCGTGGCCGAAGAGTTGCGCGCGGCTGTGCCCGCGCTCGCTCCCTTTCTGCGATCCGAGCCGCGCGATCCCAGGCCCCAGGCGAACCCGGCCGCCGAAAACAATGCAACGGTGGCCTTTGACAGCGCAGGCCGGCCGTTGACGGTCCCGGCCGCCGGGCCGGTCTTGGCCCCCGCTCCCGGTGCCCGCGAGGTCACGCTCAACCCGGTGCTCGGCTGGCCGGCGGTGGCCGATGCGACGGATTATGACGTGTTTTTCGGCGAGAGCGAGTCGCCGGCGTTTCAGTGTCGCGTGACACAGCCGCGGTTTGTGCTCGAGACGTTGCGCGCCGGCACGACCTATCACTGGCGCGTCGATGCCGTGACGCCGGCCGGCGTGCGGCCGGGACGGACGCTGAGCTTCACCGTGACAACGCGGCCGGATCGTGACGACGTTTATGCGTGGCCGACGCGCATCGCGCGGAGTGCGCGCGCGCTTTGGCCGGACCCAGTGTCGTTCGGCGGCTTCAACTACACGCAGGGCATGGTGGCCGAGGGGCTCTGTCTCATCGCGGAGCGGACCGGTCGGACCGACGATGCGGTTTTCGCGCAGGCGTGGCTCGACCGCTTTGTCGCGGCCGACGGCACGATCGATCCGAAGGGCTACCCGCCGAAATACTACAGTCTTGATCGCGTGCGCCCCGGCCAGGCGCTGCTGCTGACCTACGAGCGCACGAAGGACGAACGCTATCTCCGCGCCGCGCACACGCTCGCGCGGCAGCTCGACGAGCAGCCGCGCACCAGCGAGGGCGGGTATTGGCACCGTTCGACCTATCCCAACCAGATGTGGCTCGACGGAATCTACATGGCCGACGTGTTCGCGGTGCGCTATGCCGCGCTCACGGGGCAGCCGAAATATTTCGACGAAGCCGTCCGTCAGATCACGCTCATCCACCGCCACACGCGCGATCCGAAGACCGGCCTGTATTTCCACGGTTGGGACGAATCGAAAACGCGGCCGTGGGCGAACCAGGAAACCGGCGCGTCGCCGGAAATCTGGGGCCGCGCCGTCGGCTGGTATGCGATGGCTATGGTGGACGTGCTCGACACGCTCCCGGCGGATCACCCTGGCCGGGCGCAGGTGCTGCCGATCTTCCGCGCATTGTGCGCAGGGCTCCTGCAGAGCCAGGATCGCGACACGGCGATGTGGTATCAGATCATGGACAAGCCCGCGGGGCCGAAAAACTACGTGGAGAGTTCCTGCTCCCTGATGTTCGCCTACGCGCTGCTGCGCGGCGTGCAACACGGTTGGTTGCCGCCGGAGTATTCCGAACACGCCCGGCGGGCAGTGCGCGGCGTCCTCAACCACAAGATCGACCTGAAGCCCGACGGCACGATGGACATCCGCGACACGGTGGTCGTCGGCACGCTGGGCGGCGCGGGCGGTTTCTACGACGCCTACCTGAAGGACCGGATCGTGACGAACGACCAGAAGGCGATCGGCACTTTCATGTTTCTCAGTCTCGCCCTGGCGGAGTCCGCCACCGAGCCCGCGCCGGCGAAGCCGTGAGCGCTGCGCTGCACTTGCGACAGCGAACGTAAGGACACAGTGAATCGCCGGCATAGTCGACAATGCGCGCGGCGAAGTAATTGCGAGGATGGCACGGCTGGGAAATGTAGCGTCGCTTTCGTTCACCCACGTAACCCCAGTCTACCGCGTCCTGCCCGTTAGGTTCCCCCGCTTTCCGAGCAAGATTGGCGCCTGCCCGGTTTCAACCCGCCCGAAGAAAATCCCGTTCGTTGCTTTCTTTCCACCCTATGAAACTGCCCCGTTGCCTTGCCCTGCTCGCGCTGTGCCTGCCGCTGGCGCTCCCCGCTCAAAACACCGTCTTCAGTGACTCCTTCACCGGCGACTCACTGAACCCGGCCAGCTATCCCGCCGTCACCGCCACCACGACGGGCTGGACCGTCCTCTCGAACAAAAACATCCCGGCCCCGGTCGAGACGGGCGGCGTGCTCACCATCAACATGGCCGGCACGACCTCGGGGTTCGTCGAGACGCAGGCGCTGTTCGCCCCGGCCCCGGTGCAACTGCTGCCCGGCACCTACCTCGAGCTGACGGCGACGTTCACGCCGACGTTCATCCTCACGAATCCGAGCGACAATCTCATCTTCGGCCTCTTCAACTCCGGCGGCACCGCGCCGCTGACCGGCCTGATGAACAGCGGCCTCAGCAGCGCGCTCACCACCTTTGCCAACGGCGGTGCCAAGGGCTGGATCGGTTACAACGCCAACATCCCCCTGACGGGTGCTTCCCCGAAAATGCTCACGCGACCCGCGCAAACCGGCACCACCAACACCGTCCAGGATGTGGTCGTCGATTCGCAATCCACCTCCGTCGGCTACAGCGTCCCCGCGGGCAAGAGCGCGAGCAATATCACCGCGCTGTCCACCACGCTGACGAACGGCTCGACCTACACGCTCGACTACAAGCTCTCCCTTTCCGCCGATGGCCTCACGCTCACCGCCGCGGTGGCCTTGTATAACGGCACCGGCACGACGGGCACCGGCGCCAACACGCTCATCGGTGCCAACACCGGAAAGTTCACCGGCACGAACCTGCTCACCCAGTCCTTCGACGCGCTCGCCCTCGGCTGGCGCGCCGACGCCGGCGGCGCGAATCCGTCGAATCTCAAGCTCAGCGCGCTCACGGTCCGGACCACCGGCGGCACGCCGTGGTTCATCACGCAGCCTCCGTCGGACATCGCCGTCTCGATCGGCAGCGACCTGAATCTGGTCACAGAGGTCGGCGGCGCGGTCGCCAGCGACCAATGGCAGGTCAGCACCGACGGAGGCGGCACCTTCACGAATATCGATTCCGCCGCCAATCCATCGGCCGCGACCGCCGAGCTGACCCTCACCAACGTCCAGTATTCCGCCGCCGGCATCTATCGCCTCGTCGCCACCAACGCCGCCGGTTCCACGACAAGTGCGAATTGCAATGTCACGGTTTCCACCACGCCGGTGGCCCCGACGATCAGCACCAATCCGACTGACGCGACCGTGCTCGGCGGCACCTCCCACACGTTCAAGGTCACGGTCAACGGCACCTCGCCGCTTACGTATCAGTGGGAACAAAGCCCGGACAGCGTGGCGTTCAATCCGATCGCGGGCGCGACGGCCGCGACCTACACGATCTCGCCGGTGTCGCTTTCCGACGCAGGCTTCTATCGTGTCACGGTCACGAACGTCGCCGGCAGCGCGACCAGTGGCGCCGCGCAGTTGGTCGTGAACCAGCCGCTCACGTTCACGGTCCAACCGGTGGGCGCGGCGCTGAATCTCGGTGCGAGCTACACGCTTTCGGCCACGGCAGTCGGCAATCCCGCGCCGACCTACCAGTGGTATCTCAACGGCGCCGCGCTCTCCGGTGCGACCAACTCGACCTACACCATCGCGTCGGCTGCCGCCGCGAGCGCCGGCACCTACACGGTCATCGCCAGCAACGCGTCGGGCGACAGCGTCACAAGTTCCGGCGCCGCGGTCGCGGTGCTGTCGTCAACCCTCGCCCCCACGGCGCTGACGCCCGCGGCCACTCCGGCCGGCGTTGCGCCGGACGCGCGCCTCTCGCTGACCTTCAACCAACCGGTCTCCGTCGGGACGACGGGCACGATCAAGATCTACGACGCCGCGAACCCGACCACGCCCGTTGACACGATCGATCTCGTCGCCGGGACGGCGCTGATGAAGACGCTCCGCGCCGCGAACGCCGTCTCCACGCTCGCGCTTCCGGTGCAAACCAAGACCATCGGCGGAGCCTCCGGTTTCAACTACTACCCGATCACCATCACGGGCAACACCGCGACGATTTACCCGCGCAACAACGTCCTCACCTACGGCAAGACGTATTTCGTGACGATCGACCCCGGCGTGTTCACCGACAGCACGGGGCTGTCCTATGCCGGCATCAGCGGCAACTCGGGCTGGACGTTCACGACCCGGACCGCGAGCCCGTCGGGCAGCGCGACGCAGCTCGTCGTCGCGGCCGACGGCTCGGGCGACTTCTACACCGTGCAGGGCGCCCTCGATTTCATCCCGGCCGGCAACACGACCCCGCGCACGATCTCCCTCCGCCGGGGCACCTACTTCGAGGAGGTCTACTTCACCGGCAAGCACGCGATCGCGCTCCTCGGTGAGGACGTCGATCAGACGGCCGTCGTTTATCCCAACAACGCCGTCTTCAACAACGCCGGCGGCATCTATCACCGCGGCACGCTCTATGCGAACTCCGTCCACGATCTGACGATCGCCAACCTGACGGTGAACAACACCACGCCGCAAAACGGCGCGCAGGCCGAGGCCATCATCGTCTCCGGCACGAGCCCGACGACGGCGCACAATCTCATCACGCGCTGCAAATTTTACAGCTACCAGGATACCGTCCAGTTCAACAACCAGATCTATGTCAGCGACTCGACGATCCTGGGCGACGTGGACTTCCTGTGGGGCGGCGGCCCGGCGTTTTTCGAGAATTGCGACATCCGCATCCTGCGCAGCGGTGCCTACTTCACCCAGATCCGCAACGGCAACGGCAACCACGGCTACGTGTTCGTCGGCTGCCGCTTCACCGCACCCGCCGGCATCACCGGCACCTTCCTCGGCCGCATCGATCCCGCGGGCTTTCCCTACAGCGAGGTCGTGGTGCTCGACTCGACATTCGGCGACGCCACGAACAACGCGTTCCTCGCCACCACGACCGGCGTCAGCGGTTCGAATTACCTCGGCGCTTGGTGGCTGCTGAACAACGCCGCGAGCGCGGCCGCGGCCCCCAATGTCCACAACTGGTCGAACAGCCTCGTCAACGCCACCGGCGCCTCGCTCGTGAATCCGAATACGGACGCCTTCACCACGATGCCCGCCGACGCGACCTTGCAGGCGAACTACCGCAACGCCACCTGGGTGCTGAACACGAACCTCGCCGGCACGGTCAACGGATCGTGGACGCCCTCGCTCGCTCCCGTGATCGTCGTTCCGCCGGCTTCCCAGATCGTGAACATCGGCGATCCCGTCACGCTTGCGGTCACGGCGTTTGCGATTCCGGCCCCCACCTATCAGTGGCGGAAAAATGGCGCCGACATCCCGGGTGCCACGAGCGCGGCCTATGCGATCGCCAGCGTGACGGCGGCGGACGCTGACACCTACACCGTGGTCGTCGCGAATTCCGCCGGCTCCGTCACTAGCAGCGCCGCCACGTTGCTCGTCAACGGCGGCCCGCCGGTCATCACCCAGCAACCGGTGAGCCAGTCCGCGTTTGCCGGCACCAACCTCAGTCTCAGCGTCTTCGCGGTCGGCAACGGTCCGTTCAACTACCAATGGTTCAAGGCCGGTTCGCCGATCAGCGGCGCCACCGGGCCGAGCCTGCTGCTGACCGGTGTGCAGGCCGCCGACGCCGCGGACTACACCGTCACCGTGGGCAACGCCAACGGCTCCGCCACGAGCCACGCCGCCACGTTGACGATCGCCACTCCCGCCTCCGCCACGACGCCGACGCTGCCGACGATCCCGACGGCGGTCTTCAATGTCACCAGCTACGGCGCGGTCGGCGACGGCGTCACCGACAACACCGCGGCGATCGCCGCCACCATCGCGGCGGCGAAGAGCGCCGGCGGCGGCATCATCGAGCTTCCGCCCGCGGCCGGCGCCTACCTGTCCGGCCCCATCGTCATCTCGAGCAACATGAACCTCCAGGTTGATGGCGGCGCCACCCTGAAGATGCTGCCCTACGGCACCTACCCGAGCCTCACCACGCACTTTATCACCGTGGAGAAGCGCGCGTCGAACATCGCCATCACCGGCAACGGCACGATCGACGGCGACGGCGCGGCGTGGTGGACTGCCTACGACAGCGGTGTCATCTCCACGCGTCCCCGTCTGGTCCAATTCACGGAGGAGACCAACGTGCTCGTCACCGGCGTCACGCTCCGCAACTCGCCGAGCTTCAACCTGGCCTTCAGCGGCAACAACACCAACCTGACAATCTTCGGCGTCTCGATCATCGCGCCGGGCGACTCGCCCAACACCGACGGCATGGACCTCGCCGGCACGAACATCCTCGTGCAAAACTGCTACGTGTCGGTCGGTGACGACAACGTCGTCGCGAAACCCGGCAGCGCCTTCTGCCGCAACCTCGTGGTGGCCGACTGCTCTTTCGGCACCGGCCACGGCGTGTCGATCGGCGGCCAGACCAACGTCGGCCTCGACGGCATGCTCGTCACGAACTGCACCTTCGACGGCACGAGCTCGGCGCTGCGCTTCAAGGCCGACCCCACGCAGGGCGGCCCCGTGCAGAACGTCACGTTCTCGCACCTGACGATGAAGAACGTGCTCTATCCGATCCTGTTCTACAGCTACTACAACGTGCTCGGCAGCCCCGGCGCCACCTCCGGCAGCAGCCAGATCACCCCGGCGAAGGCCAACGCCTATAACGTGAACCCGCCCAATTCGCTCGCCCTGCCCACGATTCCGACCTGGAAGAACATCCTGGTCACGGATCTCACCGTCATCAACGGCGCGGGCTACAGCACGATCTGGGGCCTGCCGACGGCCGATGCGCTCATCCAGAACGTCACGCTGAACAACGTGACCATCCAGGGCGGCGCGGGCCTCGAACTCTACAACGCGGCCAACATCCAGCTCACCGGCATCACCAGCGTCGGCCCGATCATCACCTGCAACGCGCTCGCGATCACCGGCCAGCCGGCCGGCCAGACCATCAATGTGGGCGACAGCGTCACGTTCACCGCGACCGCCGTCGGCGGCAGCGGGACGAACAACACCGGCCTGACCTATCGGTGGAACCTTGACGGCATGCCGCTCACCGACGGGGCGCAGGCCGATGGCTCGACGATCAGCGGCGCCACGACGGCGACGCTGACGATCACCAACGCGCGCGTCAGTGGCGCCGGCAACTACACGCTGACCGCCTCGACGACGCTCGACGGCTACAACACGAGCACGAACGCACTCGTCGCGAACAGCCTGGCCGTTTCCGCCACGAGCAGCGCGGCTCTGCTGACCGTCAACCCGCTGGCTGCGACCATCGCGGTGTCCGATGCCACGTTCACCTACGACGGCTCCGCGAAGGTTGCCATCGCCACGACGAGCCCCGCCAACATCGCCGTGCAGCTCACGTATAACGGCGACGCGAACGCCCCCGTGAACGCCGGCAGCTATACCGTCGTCGCCACATTCGCCGACGCCAATTACACCGGGCCGACCGCCACCGCCACGCTGACGATCCAGCCGGCCGTTGCGACCGTCACGCTCTCCGATCTCACGCCCACCTTCACCGGCGCGCCGCTCGCCGCGACCGTGACGACGACGCCCCCAGGAGTGGCGGTGGCCTTGACCTACGATGGCAACGCGACTCCGCCGACCAACGTCGGCAGCTACGCCGTCGCCGCCACGGTTACCGATCCGAACTACACCGGCAGTGCAACCGGCACGCTTGTCGTCGCGAAGGCCACGGCAGCGATCGCGCTCGGCAACACCGCGCAGACCTACGATGGCACGCCGAAACCGGTCACGGCCTCGACCGCGCCCGCCGGGTTGGCGGTTGATCTCACCTACGACGGCAGCACCACCGCACCGACGAAAGCCGGCAGTTATGCCGTCGTCGCCACGATCAACGAGGCGAATTACACCGGCTCGGCCACCGGCACGCTCGTCATCGCCAAGGCGACTGCCGCGCTTACGCTCAGTGGCCTCGCCCAGACTTACGATGGCACGCCGAAACCGGTGACGGTCACCACCACGCCCGCCGATCTGACGGTGGACGTCACCTATGACGGCAGCGCCACCGCGCCCACGGCGCCCGGTTCTTATGCGGTCGTCGCGACAGTGAAGGAACCGAACTACGCGGGCACGGCCAGCGGCACGCTCGTGATCTCGACCGGAGCGCTCGTGCGGCACGCCCCGAGCCTCAACGGCGGGATCGACGGCTCGCTGCAGGTGTTGCTGCCCGAAAGCACGACGTTCAATGGCAGCGCCTACATGTCCGGCGATCTGCTGGTGCCCGGCACGCCCACGGTGCGGTTGAATGGTCGCCCGACCTACGCGGGGACCCTCGACGGCACCGGCGTTGCGACCCCCTCGGATTACACGATCACTCTCAACGGCGGCGCAGTTCTCCGCCACGTGGTCCGCCGCACCGATGCGGTGACGATGCCGACGGTCAGTGCGCCGCCCGCGCCGACCGGCACGCGTGACGTCGAACTCACCAAGGCGGGCCAAAGCATCGGCGACCTTGCCACGCTGCGGAACCTCACGATCAACGACCAGGCGGGCAGCGTGGCCGTTCCGGCCGGCACCTACGGCACGTTTACGGCCGACGGCAAAGCGAACTTCGTGTTCGGCGTGGCGGGCGCCACCACGCCCTCCGTCTACAATCTGCAGGGCCTGAAAATGAACGGGAGCAGCCAACTCCAGATCGTCGGACCGGTCATCATTGTGCTCGCCCATGGGGCGACGCTCGATGGCAATGTCGTTTCCACCGGCAATCCGGCCTGGCTCACCCTGATGGTCGCCTCTGGCGACGTGACGTTGAACGGCAACGTGACCGTCAGCGGCCTGATCGTGGCGCCCAGTGGCACGGTCACGGTCAACGGCCACAGCACGCTGGTTGGCGGCGTGATCGCCGATCGTCTCACCATCAACGGCAACGGCCTGCTCGACACCCTCCCGTAAACATCGCCCACACCCCGCCGGACGCACGGCGGGGTGTGGAGTTCACTTGGCTTTCGTCAGACAAAACGGGCTCAGTCTCGCTCGATGCGCACACTGATGATTTCGTAAGGTCGGAACGGCATGCGCCGGATCGGGCGTGCGCTGGTCGGGACTTTGCCGCCTAGACCGCAGACGCTGGCGCTCCAGCCTGGAGCGAGGTTCAACGTGGCCCGGCCGCGCTGGCCACCGACCTCGTGCAGCCGCAACAGCCAGCTTCGACTGTTGATCGGTTTTGCCCAGGCCGGCACGAGCGTGGGTGCGTCGGCCACGCCGAGCAGACCGGCGGCGCAGGGCCGGCCGCGATAGACCAGCGGTGCGGTGAAAAGCGTGTCCGCCAGCGCCGCCGGTTGTTGTTCTGTCGGGGCGGTGAGACGGTAGCTGCCCACGGCGAGCCGGATGATATGCCGGCCTTGATCGGTGAAAGGCGAGGCCGGCTGGAAACGGCTCAGCGCCGGCGGCGCGGCCTTGCGGTGGTCATCGCAGCCGGTGACGAGCGGGCTTCGGACGAGCGAGACCGTCAATTCGCCGTCGCGCGCAAGGAAACCGTATTTCGCCTCGGTGACGAGTGCGAAGCCCGCGTGTTCGCCGTCATCGGCCACGGCGGCCCAGCGGCTGCCGGGCACTTCCCACTGCGCCTCGGTCGTGATCGGACCCGGCTGCTGCCCGCGCAACACACTGCCGAACGGGGCGCCGAAGCGCGCCTGCGTGCCGCGATACGCGGTCGGAAAACGCAGTTTCAACAGCGCGTGCGGCTCGTGCCAGTCGAGTTCCGCCTCGATCCGCAGCACCGGCTCGCCGGCCAAAAGAATGTAGCGCAGTGTCAGCCTGCTCGCTTGGCCGAGTTTGCGTGTCACGGCCAGCACGGCGCGCTCGGGGCCGGTGCTTTCAACGCGGATGCGGACCTTGCCCGTGACCGGCCGGCCGAGCGAAAGGGAGTGCTGGTCGATGTCCCACGCTTCGAAAGTCGCTGGTATGTCCGGGTAGAGCACAGCCTGGGCGGCGGGGCCGATCAGAGCGATCTCACGGCCATCGATGCGGAGGCGGCGCAGCCAGCCATCCGTCCCGAGTTCGGCGTGCACCCGGTCGTTCGCGAGTGTGCGACCGCGCGCCGTCGTCGGGGCCGGCGCGGCGGGAGCGGACTGGAGCGGCGCGCTCGCCAGCGGCGGCAGCTCGACCCAAATGGATTTTTCCTCCGCGCGCACCCAGCCGCGCCAAGGCTGCGGCAACGGATTGAACGCGTGCCATTCGCCGCCAGGCCGGGTCAGGGTGGCGTCGGCCTGATCCAGTTCCTCGCGGGCGAGCCTGGTCAATTCGGGCACGCCCTCGGCGTAGACCTCCGCCACCGAGCTCCCGGGGATGAAATCGTGGAATTGCGCAAAGACCAACCGGCGCCACACGCCGGTTAGATCAGGCGAGCGTCCGGTGGCCACCGCTGCGGCTTCGCGCACCTGCAGCGCACGCTCAAGTCCGCGGAAGGCGGCCTTGAGGTCGCCGTGCGTGGTGTAGGTGCCGCGGTGATATTCGAGATAACACTCGCCTTGGTGCACCGGCAGTTGCCGGCGCTTCTGCGCCAGCCGCGCGAAAAACGCCTCGGGCTGGTCCCAGCCGAGTGCGGGCGTGTCCGCGAGGGCGCCGAGCCGCCGCGCCCGTTCGCACATTTCCTCCGTCGGACCGCCGCCGCCGTCGCCGTAGCCGGTGGGATGCAGAAACTCCACATGCACTCCCGCCTGCGCGTGGCCGTTGGCGGCGGCGTGCAGGCGTGGGAGGTCGACGAGATTGTTGTAACCGGCGTCCTGCGTGACGTGGGCGACGACCTCGCTGCCGTCGGTCCCGCGCCAGACAAAGCTGCTGTGGGGAAAACGGTTGATGGCGCTCCACGTGAGCTTCGTCGTGAAGAACCACTCGACGCCCGCGAGCCGCATCAACTGCGGCAGACAGCCGCTGTAGCCGAAGACATCCGGCAACCACAGCAGCCGCGCGGGCCGGCCGCCGAGCCGACGGAATTCATCCTGTCCGAGCAAAAAGCTGCGCGCGAGTGCCTCGCCGCAGGGGAGCAGCGTGTCGCTCTCCACCTCGAGCGCACCGGTGGCCTGCCAGCGACCAGTGGCGATGTGCCGGCCGACCGCGCGCGCCAGCGCCGGGGCGCGGCGCTCGACCGCGCGGTAACTCGCGGGTTGGCTGTAAGCGAAGCGGAACTCCGGATAGAGCGCCATGAGCCGGTCCATCGTCGCAAACGTGTGCACGGCCTTGGCCTCACCCATGCGCTCGGGCCAGAGCCAGACGAGATCGATGTGGGCATGGCCGGTCAGCACGGCGCGCACGGGTGAGCGGGGTTCGCGGAACTCGCGGAAAATCCGTGCCAGCGCCCGGCGGAGTGCACCGATACCCGCAGTGTCGAAGGCGTCGAGCGCGGCGGACAGCCGTTGCAACAACACACGATAGACCGGCGTGACCGCATCGACCGACGGTTGCAGCCCGGTGCGGCCAAGTTCCCGCGGCGGCGCCGGCTGTTGCAGGGCGCGCAGGTGCATCATCAAATCGAATATGCACTGGAGATCGTGCAACGCGGCCCAGGCTTCGTCGTCGCGGCGCACCAAAAACGCCCCGTCGAAAACGCTGCCGCGGGCCGACAGGCCGGTGGCGTCGGGATGCCAGATGGCCGACTGGCAGCAGTAGGCTTCGATCCAGACTTCGCGGGCGCCGCGTGACAACGCGACGCGGCGGTGGGCGACGTCGAAGCCGTAGTAAGGTGCGCCGTTCACGTGGAGCGTGGCTTCGCCCTGATCGCGCCATTCGAGGTAGCGGTCGGCGCCGCCGGCCGGCAGGCGCAGGCGATACCAGCGCTGGTCGTAAAGCCGGCCCCACGCCGAGCCGGGGGCGACGCGGCGCAGTGGCGCGCGGCGTGCGACGGCCAGCGGCTGGTGCGTCGCGGTCGGCGTCGTGGCGGCCACGGGCAAGGCGGTGCGGTCGAGCCAGACGGTTTCGCGCAACCGGCGCAGGGCCGATTCCATGCGGGTCGGGACGAGTTGCAGGAAGAGATTGGGCGAGAGCACGGTGAGATACGGATGGCGCGCTGCGCCCGCGGACTCAGGCCGGCCCGGCCACGCGCAGCAGCAACCAGAAGAGGCCTATGATGCCGCCGGAGATGGAGCAACAGACAAGAAAGCCGACGCCGTCGACCCGGTCCCATTTGGTGAACTCCCAGGACGAGCCGGGGAAAAGCTTCCGATCGTCGAAGCGGTGCGGGTTTAGGCGGGTTTCCGCCACGGCCGCGGCTTCGAGCTCGGGAGTGGCGCCGACGGGCGTCTTCATCTTGCCGTAGAACAGGTCGATCCTCTCCCGCGCGGGCGGGCGGGTGACCAGGCTGACGGCGAACAGGAACAGAAACGGCGTGAGCACATCGACGAAGAAGCGCGCGGCAAACCGGGTGCTGGTGGACAGGCGCTCGACGGGCACGCCGCCGAGCTTGAGCACCACCAGCTCGAGGTTGAGCCGGCCGCTGCCTTCGAGCGGGCTGGCGGGATCTTCCGGCCGCACGCGGGCCACGGTGTCGAAATACACGGGCTGGATCCGGCCGGCTTCATCGGTCACCCGCGCGGTGAGCGCCGGGTGGGTGCGCAACACCGGCAATTCTGCGAGCGCGAACGGGCCGGCGATGTTGAGTGCGGTCGCGACCAGGAGTCCGGCCCACGCGCCCGCGACGGTCAGGCGGCGCCAGAAGAACATGAGCATGACGGTGGCGCCCAGCGGCACGGCGGCGGTCTGCAGCAGGATCAGCACCGAGTAGACGCTGTCCATGAGCAGCGTCGCGCCCACGCCGGCGGCGAGAGCGACGAAGATCGTCCAGCGGCCGATGCGCACGGACTTCGCCTCGCTGGCGCCGGGCCAGAGCGGATGATAGATGTTCCGCACGAACAGCGCTGAGACGGCTACGCTCTGGGCGGCGACGTGCGACATGTTTGCCGCGATCACGCCGGTGACCATCAGGCCGAGCAGGCCGGGGCCGAGCAGCCGGCGCGACAACGTGCCCCAGACGAGATCGGGATCGGAGAGCGCCCCGGGGCCGTGGTAAAGCGCCACGGCGATGAGTCCGGTGAACGCCCACAGGATGAACATCAGGCGCTTGCCGTAGGTGCCGGCGACGGCGCCGAACCGCGCGGCGTATTCGTCCTTGGCCGAGCCGCTGATGGCCATGTTGCCGAGGATGCCGTTGATCTGCACGAGGGCGACGAGGAAGATGGCAAACAGCGAGAGCGCGGTGACGTGTTGGGTCGCGCCGTTCGAGCCGATGAGCTCGAACATTTCCGGCGGCACCTGGAGGCGCAGCTGGGCGCCGCCGCCGATGGCGGTGAGGCCGGCGGGGATCAGGATGATCGAGAAAGCGACGATGATCAGGCTTTGCAGCACCTCATTGACCGCGGTCGCGGCCATGCCGCCGGCGATCACGTAGAAACCGATGACGAGCGTGTAGCCTAGGTAGAAGGCCAGCGGGTCGAGCGCGGTGATGTAGCTCTTGAGTTCGCCGCGCGCCTCACGTTCGCGCAGCTGCTCAAACCGGGCCTGGGCCGCGGGGGCGAGCGGGCCGGTGCGGGCCGTGGCGCGCAACTGTTGGTATTCGCGGTAGCCTTCCACCGCGGTCCGTTCCGGCGCCGTCCACGCGGCCTCGGGTTTCACCGCGATGGCGGCGCTGATCTTGTAGGTGACGAGGTTGCCGAAACCGATGACGACGAAGATGGACAGCACGATCTGGAAGATCGCGTAGAAGGTGGCGAGGCCGCGGCTGCCGAGGCGGTCCTCGAAGAGATCGGCCATGGTCACCAGCCGCACGCGGCGAAACCAGGCGTTCATGAACCAGTAGTAGGGATTCAGGAACACGAGCTGGAAACCCAGCCAGACGCCGGACACACCCTGACGATAGACGAGGCTCGCGGTGCTGACCGCGCCGGTGATGTCGGCGGAATTTCCGAAATTGAGGAAAAACTGGTAGACCTTGCCGAGGCTCCGTCCCGCGAGGAAGAATCCCTCCTGGTTGGAGTTTCCGGCGTGGGATTTGCGGTGACCCAGGTAGACGACGAGCGCCAGGTAACCGAAAACGACAACAATATCTAAAGGATGCAGACCGAACACAGCGGAGAGGGGAGGAGAGGGGTATGGCCGGCAGTCCGGCCGGCGTGGGACCAGTGGCATATCGACGCGGGCGCGGCCCGGGCAATGTGATTCGTATCTAACAGTTATTCCTCAATACCCTTGTCGTTCGCCCGCGGGCCGGCTCCCTCGTGCCATGCTTTATCTGCCTGGATTTAACTTTCGCACGCACGGCGAAACCGATTTGCCCGTGATGGCCTGGCTCGCCTGCTCATGAGTCGACCCCGTGTAGCATTGGTTGGCGTGACCGGTTACAGCCGGGTGCATCTGGAGCACTTGCTGGAGGCGCATGGCCGTGGCGAATTGGAATTCGTTGCCGCGGTCGCGCTGGACCAGGCGCAGGCGCGGGAGGATTGCCGGCGGATCGAGCGGTTGGGCGGACGCTTGCTGCCGGATTTCCCGGCGTTGCTCGCCGCGCTGCCGGCGTTGCGGCCCGATCTCTGCATCGTGCCGACACCCATTCCCATGCACGCGGCCATGAGCACTGCGCTGCTGGCGGCCGGCGTCAATGTGCTCGTGGAAAAACCGCTGGCCGCGACGGTCGGCGAATGCGCGCAGGTCGCGGCGGCGGCCGCCGCCAGCGGCCGGGTCGCGGCCGTGGGCTACCAATATTTGCATGCCCCCGAGGTGCAGGCGCTGAAGCAACGGCTCCTGGCCGGCGAGATCGGGACGGTGCGGAACATCGCCGTGCATGCCGCTTGGCCGCGCAGTCACGCCTATTACGCGCGCAACAACTGGGCCGGCCGGCTCCGCACCGCCGACGGTTGGGTGCTCGATTCGCCGGTGGCCAACGCCATGGCCCACTTTTTCATGCTCATGCTCTTCCTCGCCGGCGAGACGCCGGCGGAGGGCGCGCGCGTGGTGGAGCTCACGGCCGAACTCTACCGGGCGCAGGCGATCGAGTCCTTCGACACGGCCGCGCTGACGCTGCGCACGGCGAACGGCTGCGAGTTGTCCTTCCACGGCACGCACAGTTCGCGGGAGGTCGCCCGGCCCATCCTGGTGGTCACCGGCGAACACGGGCAGGCGGAATGGGTGCAGGACCGGCACGCCGCCCTGACCGGCCGCGCCGGCGAGTGGCGCCAGACCGCCGAACCCGAGGCGGCCACGCGCGTCCGCATGTTGCGCGACGTGCTGGCGCGGGTGCAGGGACGGCCGGCGTTCATCTGCGCGCCGGAATTCGCCACCGAGCAGGTGCGCTGTATCGACGCCTTGCATGAATTCGTCCCGATCACCGACGTGCCCGCCACCAGCCGCGGGCAATGCATGGTCGACGGGGAAAAATTCACCTACATCGAAGGGCTCGACGAATCGCTCTGGACGGCCTTTGCGCAACGGACCGGTCTGTGCGCCGTCGGCGTGCCGTGGGCGGTTCCGCCCGTGTCGGTCCCGATGCGCGATTATGCCGGCTGGCCGGCGGCGGGCCGCCACTAGACCGCGGCCGGCCGCAGGGTCGGGCCGTCGGTGAACTGGGAGTCGATCGAAATGCTGTTGGGGAAACGCGCGGCGCCGGACTCGCGCCGGTGCAGCATGCCGACCACCGTCTCCACCGCGGTCGCCCCCAGCCGCTGGGGCAGCAAATCGAGTCCCGCGCACGGCTCGGAACGCTCGGTGATGTTGATGCGGAAGAAGCCCACGTCCTCCGGCACCCGCACTTTCTGGGTCGCGAGCCATTCGGTCACCGCCTGCTGGTGTCCGATCACGAGGTCGGGCCGGTGTTTTCTGAACCAGGCCAGAAAATTTTTCGCCTCCAGTTTCGGGGTGATGAGCGGCGGCACATCGAGCTTGCGGTCGGTCAGGCGGTAGAAGGAAAGAAAACCCGAACTCCACTTGTGGTCGACGCGCTCATCCTTGGCCGCATCGAGGCAGAGCCCGATGCGGCGGTAGCCGCGCTCGGTGAGGATCTGCAAAGTGTGCCGCATCGACAGGTAATGGTCCGGCTGGATGGTGTGCAGGCTCGGGTTGAGCAGCCGGTGGTCCATGCCCACCGCGGCCATCTGCGTGAGATCGAAGCCGGAAAAATCCTGCCGCCGGTCGAACGGCAGGAAGATCACCCCGTGGATGCCGCGGGCCCGGAGCACGGTGTTAAGCCGCGCCACGGAAAGCGCCGGCGCCTTCGGTCCCACCCAGAAAACCTCGGTCTTGAAACCGAGTTCCTGCGCGCGGACCTCGGCCCCACGCGCGACCTCGCGGTGAAAGAGCATCAGCTCGGTGCGCCCCTCGGCGGCCACGTCCACCAGGGCGAGCACGCCGCTGAAGCCCTGGTGCCGCGACCGACGCAGGGCGGAGAGCGTGGCGCCGAGCAGCGGGTTCACGCGGTAGCCGGCGCGATCCGCCGCCCGCTTCACGCGCAGGCGGGTTTGCTCCTGCACCTTGGGGCTGTCGCGCAGCGCCTCGGACACGGTGGCGACGGAGAGGCCGAGCGTGTGCGCCAGGCTCCGGATGGTGGGGTTTTTGAGCATGTTCACTAACTGTTAGAAAAGTAACCAGTCGCGTCGGCGAGCGAATAATTCCAGTTACTGCCCCCGTGCAAAAGCCGGGTTGAACACCGGCGCTTCACCCCACCCAATCCAAACCTGCCCCCGAACATGAGAATCCACGTTTGCCTTCGTTACGCAGTGGCCGGCCTCCTTGCCGCCGCCATTGCCGGGCTTCACGCCCAGACCGCCGTCGCTACCGCACCCGCCAATTCGGATGTGATCCAGCTCGACGACTTCGTCGTCACCTCCGCCAAGGCCTCCGGATATCGCGCGACCAACGCCATCACCGCCACCGGCATCGGCTCCAAGATCGGCGACACGCCGCTGGCGATCTCGGTGATCACGGGCGAGCTGATCGCCGACACGGCCGGTTTCGAGATTCGCGAGGCGCTGAATCTGGTCCCGGGCGTCCTGACCAATCCGCGTTCCGAGTCGTCGTTCACCGTGCGCGGCTTCGGCGGCAACATCTCCTACCGTAACGGCCAGTATCGTCGGCAGCTTCTCACGACCTGGAACATCGACCAGGTCGAGGTGATCAAGGGTCCGGCGGCGATCTTCTTCGGCGCGGTGCGCCCGGGCGGCATCATCAACTACATCACGAAAAAGCCGGTGCTGACGGGCGATTTCACCGACATGAAGGTCATGGCGGGCAACGAGGGCTACTATCAGGCCGAAATCCAGCACAACCAGAAGCTCACCGACAAGCTCGCGATCCGCGTCGGCGTCGGCGGCATCACCTCGGGTGGCGAGCGGCCTTTCGAGTTCAAGAACGAGAACTACACCGGGTTCTCCACCCTGTGGAAGCCGACGGAAAACCAGCAGCTCACCTTTGACGCCGAGGCGATCAACCGGAAGCTTTTCTACCTCAGTTCGTATCCGGTCCGCTCGATCGTCAGCTCCAAGGTTTACGGCGTGGCGGGCGCCATCGCGGCGCAGGCCAACATCAACCGCCAGAGCACCTCGGCCGACTCCGCCAACCGCAGCTACCTCGCGTCGCTCGGCTACTCGACCAGCGTCGGCGCGGCGAATTTCATTCCGACCTACGACATGTTCGCGCCCTATGACTACACCGCGAATCTCACGAACGACGCCTGGCAGAAGCAGCGCTCGAACGCCTTCGATTTGGACTACCTGCTCAAGATCAGCGACCACCTTGTCTGGCAGACGACGCTGAACATGGCCTTCGACGACACGGACGGCCTGCAGCCTTCCGACGGCGACACCCGCCCTTACGCCGACGGCTCGGTCCGCTTCCGCACGGAGTATTTCATCAATCAACGCTTCTCGCGCATGGCGCACAACAAGCTCACCTGGCGCTTCGATCTCGGCCCGACGAAGCACACCGTGCAGTTCGGCCAGGACTATCAATACGTGCTCTTCCGCCGCCCGGGTTATCAGGATGCGTCGCTCCGGTATAACGATTCCCCCGGCAACAACGGCTCGTCCTCGACCAATCCCTATGTGATCAATTACAAGCCTGGCATCACCACGCCGGTCAGCATCACACAGGTTTTCAACAACAGCGGCCAGACCTTCAACATCGTCCGCGATCGTTGGGAGGTAAACTACGGCTATTTCGTCGTCGATCAGGCCCAGTTCTTCAAGGAACGGCTCTTCGTCCTCGCCGGTGCCCGCTACAATCGTTTCACGGGCAAGATCAAGTATAACAAGGCCGTTTCCAATTCGAGCAAGGCCACCCCCGGCAATCCCGTTGACTACGATGTCGTCGGTTCCAAGGGCGGCACCACGCCGCAACTCGGCGCCATCCTGAAGGTCGTGCCGGGCATTTCGGTCTACAGCACCTACAGCGAGTCCATCGAGCCGAACTTCTCGCTCGATGCCGACGGCGTCGCCTCGGAACCCGTCGAAAGCAAGAGCCTGGACGTGGGCATCAAGGCTGAGATGGCCGGCGGACGCCTCACCTCGACGCTCGCCTACTATGACAGTCAGCGCGGCAACCTTGCCTATCCCGACGTCGACCGTCAGATCGCCACCGGTCGCTCGCCTTACTACATCTTCGGCAACACCGAATCGACCAAGGGCTTTGAGGCGGATGTCAACTGGTCGCCGGTGAACAATTACCAGATGATTGTCGGTTGGAGCCACGTGGGGGAGGCGAAGACCCTGAAATCGAACGACACCACGATTGTCGGCCGCCGCTTCGGTGGCGTGCCGGAGAACACCTACAACTTCTGGAATCGTTACGACTTCTCGACCGGCTCGCTCAAGGGCCTCACGGTGGGCCTCGGTGTCCGGCACAACGACGCCACCAATATGTCGCAGGCGCAGAACAACGTCGTCGTGATTCCCGCCTTCACCGTCTTCGACGCGATGGCCGGCTACAAATTCCGGGCCTTCGACCGCGAGTTCAAGGCGCAGCTCAACGTCAAGAACCTGACCAACAAGCTGTATCGCGAAGGCAGTGACGGCTTCTTCGGCCAGAAACGCACCTACTACCTCAGTCTCGCGACCAAATTCTAAAACACATGGGCCAAGTGCCATGTCCTCTGGCCCGCCGGTTGCAACCGGCGGGTCTTTTGCTTCTGAGTGGCCTCAGGCACCACGGATCCCATGCTGCCTTCCGCCTGCCCTTGCCGCGCATGAAAGAAAAACTTTTGTCGCTCCTCCTGCTGATGACTGTCCTGGTCCGGATATCGGCTGGGGAAATCTCTTCTGCGCCGGAAGGATCCCGCCCACGCGAACTGCTGCTCGCCTCGCTCCGCTTCGCCGATCGCAATTGGGACGAGACCGCCGGTCTCTTACGCCCGCCCGTGCAGAGCGAAACCGGCCCGCACCGCACGCGCGAGAGCACCTGGTATGCGCTCGGCCTGCTCCTGCGCGACCAGCCGGACGACCGGGCCCGCGCCGTCCGCATCATTGGCCGGGTCCTCGATCTGCAGTTTGATGCGCCCGGCCAGCCGTGGGACGGCACCTTCCGCCGCGCCCCGGAGGAGCCGCCGCCCGGTCCCGGCGCCGAACTCTGGAAAAATTACGACCCGAACTGGCGCCAGTTCATCGGAACCACGTTCGCGCTCATGCTCGAGCAACAAGCCGACCGGCTGCCCGGGGAATTGCGGACCCGGATGCTCGCTGCCATCCGCCGCGCCGTCGAAGGCGAGCTCTCCCAAGGTCGCGCCGAACCCTATCACACCAATGTCAAACTCATGCACGCCTTCCTGCTCGGCTGGGCCGGGCACCGGCTCGGTCGCACCGACTGGGTCGCACGCAGCGATGAGTGGATCGCGCAAATCCGCACCGAGTTCGTCCGGCACGAAACCTTCGACGAATATAACTCGCCGACCTACTACGGCGTGGACTTCTACGGTCTGGCCCTCTGCCGCCGCTACGGTGCCACGGCCGCGATCCGCGCCGCGGGCGCGGAGCTGGAGGGCGGCCTGTGGCGCGAAGTCGGACGGTTTTACCACGCCGGGTTGAAAAACATGTGCGGTCCGTTCGACCGCGCCTACGGCATGGACCTGCGGCATTATGTTTCGCTGACCGGCGTGTGGATGGGGCTCGTGTTGCCCGCGGACCTCACGCCGCTGCCCGATCCGTCGGGGCCGATGGATCACGCGCATGATTTCCTGTTCACCCCGCTGTTCGTCGCGCTCGGCGCGCAGGTGCCGGAGGAAGTGCTCGCGAACTTCCGCGCATATCGGGGCGAAAGGACTCTCCGCCGGCCCATTGCCGGCCCGCGCGTCGCCACGGCGTGGCTGGGACCCACCGTCATGCTCGGCGGCGAGATCACTGGGCTCACCCTCGGTGCCAGCCCGGACAGCGGCCAGTTTCATCCCGCCACCGCGCACTGGCGGGTCGGTGCGGCCGACGTCGGCTGGATGGTGCTCCGGCGCTGCCCGCCGGTCGACGCCCGCGCCGAACCGGGAAAACTCACGATCACGACCGCGCGCGGCGATGCGGGCTTCCGGTTGGCGGCGGCCGGAATTGATCCGGCGAAATTGACGCGCGCCAGCTGGACGCTGCCCGACCTCGCCGTGCAGGTCGATACCGACGCGACCGGCATCACCGTGGCGCCGGGCGACGAGTTTGTCGAAATTACCTATCGCGCCGCCACGAAAATCACGCTGCGCTTCACGCCCACGCCATGAAACTTTTCGTAATCCGTCACCTCCTCGTCCTGGGCTCCGTCGCCGTCCCGCTCTTTGCCGCCGAGCCGGTTTCCCCGGCGCCGGCAATTCCCGCCACGCTGCTCAACGCCGTGGCCCCCCGGCTCGCCGTGGTCATCAGCCTCGACCAGTTCCGCGCTGATTACCTGGAGCGCTTCCGCCCATATTTTGTTGCCGACGGTTTCCGCCGTCTGCTCGAACACGGCGTCGTTTTCACGGAGGCCCACCATCGCCATGCGCTCACCGCGACCGCGCCCGGACACTCCACGCTGCTGACCGGCGTCTCCCCGCAGGTCCACGGCATCATCGCCAACGAATGGTTCGACTTCACGTCCGGCCGCTCGCGCCGCGCGATCGACGATCCCGACGCTCCGATTGTCGGCGGTCCGCCGCACACCATCCGCTCGCCCGAAGGCGTGCTCGAGTCCGAGGACAACGCCTCGCCCCGGCGTCTGCTCGCCGCCACGGTCGGGGATCAGCTGAAGCTCCGCTTCGGCGCGCAATCGCGCGTGATCTCCGTCGCGAACAAGGACCGCGCCGCCATCCTCATGGGCGGACACCTGGCCGATGGCGCCTACTGGATGGTGAAGGACCGCTTCGTCACCTCCCGTTATTACCGTGCCGATCTGCCAGCGTGGGTCGCCGCCTTCAACGCCGAGGATCGCGTCAACCGGGCCTGGGGCTCCACGTGGGACCGCCTGCTCGAAAAATCGATTTACGACGCCGTGCAGGGTCCGGATGACGCTCCCGGTGAGGAGGCACGCCTCGGTCTCGGCGTAACCTTCCCGCGCAAGGTCGATGGCGGCGACACGTCCGGCCCCGGCGCGAAATTCTACGAAGCCTTCCGCCTGGTCCCCGCCAGCTCCGTGTTGCTCGGCGAGTTCGCCCAGCGCGCCGTCGTGGCTGAACAACTCGGCCGGCACGCCGCGCCCGACCTGTTGTGCGTCGGATTCTCCCAGACGGATTATTGCGGGCATTCTTACGGTCCGGACAGCCACGAGATCATGGATTCGGTCCTGCGCCTCGACCGCGTGCTCGCGGATTTCTTCGCCTTCCTCGATCGCGAGGTCGGTCCGGACCGTTACGTCGTCGTGCTCTCCGCGGACCACGCCGTTTGTCCGTTGCCCGAGCGTATGCAGGCGTTCGGGCGGGGCGTGACCGCGGGCCGGATCGACTGGCCGGCACTCAACCGCGAGGTGGACGTGGCGCTCACCGCGGCGTTCGGCGCGCCGGCGGACGGTGCCGCCTGGGTGATCCGCGACAGCTACGGCTATCGCCTTGTGCCTGAAGTGCTCGCGGCCCGGAAGGTTTCGGCTCCTGCTGCCCGTCTCGTCATCAAGGACGCGCTCCTGCGCTCGCCGCAAATCGCGGAGGCCTGGACGCGCGACGAGCTGCTCGGCACCGTCGGTGCCACCGGCCCGCACCTGGAAGCTTGGCGCCTGAGTTATCAGGCGGAACGCGGTTGGGATGTCGTGTGCTCGCCGAAACCCTACATCGTCGACCGCGTGCCGGCGGGCACCAATCACGGCACGCCTTACGACTACGACAACCACGTCCCGCTCGTGTGGTGGGGCGCCGGGCTGCGGCCCGCCGTGCGCAACGAACGCGTCGGCACTGACGCGCTGGCGCCGACCCTGGCTGCGCTTCTGGGTGTGCCGCGCCCGCCGCAAGCGCAGGCCCCCCGACTTTTCTAGCCGCCACGCATGCCTGAACCGGTCCCCGCTCCGCCTTCCCGCCTTGTGTCGCTCGATGCGCTGCGGGGCTTCGACATGTTGTGGATCGTCGGTGCGGACGCCGTCGGCGGCGCGTTTGAACATTTCCGGGGCGGGGTGGTGGCGCGGATGCTCACCCATCAGTTCGGCCACTCGGAGTGGGCGGGCTTCACTTTCTACGATCTCATCTTTCCTCTTTTCGTCTTCGTGATGGGCGTGGCCATCCCGCTGTCCCTCGACCGGATCGTCGAGCGCGATGGGCGCGGTGCGGCTCTCCGGCGCATCCTGCTGCGGGGGTTCGTCATGTATGTGCTCGGGCTGTTTTTCTACGGTGGCTTCGCCCAAGGCTACGCCCACATCCGGCTCATGGGCGTGCTCCAGCGCCTCGCCATCTGCTACGTGGCGGCGAGCCTGCTCTATCTCCACCTCAAGCCCCGGGCGCTCGTCGGCGTATGCGCCGGCCTGCTCATCGGTTACTGGGCGCTTCTGACCTTCGTGCCGGTGCCCGGTTTTGGGTCGGGGGATTTCGCGCGCGGTCACAATCTCGCCAACTGGATCGACCAACACTACCTGCCGCTGAAGTTGTGGTATGGCGACTACGACCCGGAGGGCCTGTTGAGCAGCTTGCCGGCGATCGCCTCGTGTCTGATCGGGGTTTTCGCCGGACTGTGCCTCCGCGATCCCGAACTCTGGCCGCCGCAGAAACTGCGCTGGCTGCTCGCGGCGGGAGCGGCATTGCTGGCGCTCGGCTGGCTGTGGGGCCTGCAGTTTCCCGTCATCAAGCGCATCTGGACTTCGTCCTTCGCCCTCGTCGCGGGCGGCTGGAGCCTGCTGCTGCTGGCGGCGTTCTATTACCTCATCGACCTGCGGGGCTGGCGCGCCTGGGCGCAGCCGTTCGTCTGGATCGGCAGCAATGCGCTGACCATCTACCTCATCAGCCATCTGGTGGATTTCGGCAATCTCTCCGCACGACTCTTCGGTGGGGAGATCGCCGCCGCCCTCAACGCCCTCTGGCCGGGCTTGGGCGGGCTCGTGCTCGCGGGCACCGGCATCGCCCTGTGCGTGCTGCTGTGCCGCTTCCTCTATGTGCGGAAGATATTCGTGCGGCTTTGAACCGTTTCAGAAATTCTGTGGCCGCGCATGAGCCGAAGGCGAAAGCGTGGCGCGGGGAGGCCACGTTGTCGCTGCGCTCCAACGCGGCTACTCCGGTCCGCGGGCGTTAACAGTTAGAAACCGGCGCGCTGGCGGGGGCCCGGACCGCGGCCGATACTGGCCGATACTTCTCGCGGCGCCAGCGCCGCGGAGATGCCCCGATGAAACGCCCAAGTAGAACCGTCAGCCTCGCCGCCCTCACGTCCTGCCATGTGCCGGCGCCCGGGCGCGCCTTCTCCGCGGGTTACATGCCGGTGATTCGACCCGGTTCTAGGCGCACGGATCCGGCGGACATGGGCTTTGAGTTTGGCCTCCTGCGCCTGCGCGCGGGTGCGACGCATCGCAAGACGACCACGCAGGAGACCGTGCTCGTGCTGCTCGATGGCGAAGTCGAGGCGCGGATCGGCGACCGGGCCTTCACCGCGACGCGCCGCTCGCTGTTCGACGAGGGTCCGTCTACTTTCCACTGTGGCGCCGGCACGGCGCTCGCCGTGCGCGCCCGCGGACGTGCAGCGGAATTCGCCGTGATCCGCGCGGCCAATCCGCGTCCGCTGCCCATCCGCGCCTACACCCCGGCCGAGACCACCACCGAGGATCGCGGCGCCGGCCTGGTGCAAGGCGCGTGCCGCCGGCTCGTGCGGACGATTTTCGATTACTCGACCCGGCCCGACTCGGCGCTCGTCGTCGGCGAGGTCGTCAATTTCCCGGGACGTTGGTCCAGTTATCCCGGCCACCACCACCCGCAGCCGGAGGTTTATCATTATCGTTTCACGCTGCCGCAGGGCTACGGCCACGCGGAGATCGGCGACGCGGTCTTCAAGGTCCGCTCCGGCGACACGACGACGATTCCCGGCGGGCTCGACCACGCGCAGGTTTCCGCCCCCGGCTACGGCATGTATTACCTCTGGATCGTCCGGCATCTGCCCCGGCGTCCTTACAAGGGTTTCACCTTCACGCGCGAGCACACCTGGTTGCTCGATCCCAAGAACCAGGGCTGGCAACCCCACCCATGAAAACCGTCCGCACCACCACCGCGGCCGCCCTCGTCCGCTTCCTCCAGGCGCAATACGTCCGCCGCGACGGCGTCGAGCACCGTCTGATCAATGGTGTCTGCGGCATCTTCGGCCACGGCAACGTCACCGGCTTCGGCCAGGCCATCGAGGAGCACGGCGGCAAAGCGTTGCCTTTTCTTCAGGCGAAGAACGAGCAAGCCATGGTGCACATGGCCATCGCCTATGCGAAGACGAAGCACCGCCTCGGCACGCTCGCCTGCACGTCCTCCATCGGCCCGGGTGCGACCAACATGGTCACGGGCGCCGCGACGGCGACGGTCAACCGCCTGCCGGTGCTGCTGCTCCCCGGCGACCTCTTTGCCAACCGCCGGCCCGCACCCGTGCTGCAGCAGCTCGAACATCCGGCGTCGCAAGACGCGAGCGTCAACGACTGCTTCAAACCCGTCTCGCGCTACTGGGACCGCCTCAACCGCCCCGAACAGATCCTCACCGCCTTGCCCGAGGCCATGCGCGTGCTCGCCGACCCGGCCGAGACCGGCGCCGTCACCATCGCTTTACCCGAGGACGTGCAGGCCGAGGCTTTCGATTGTCCGGTGGATTTCTTCGCCAAGCGGGTCTACGACATCTCCCGCACTGTCCCGGTCGCCGAACAGATCCGCGCCGCCGCGGCGCTCCTGCGCAAGGCGAAGCGACCGCTGCTCATCGCGGGTGGCGGCGCGCATTACTCCGACGCCTGCTCCGCCCTGCAGAAATTCGCCGAAGCGACCGGCATTCCCGTGGCCGTCACGCAGGCCGGCAAGGGCGCACTGCTCGAATCGCACGCGCTGGGACTCGGCGCCGTCGGCGTCACCGGCACGTTGGCGGCCAACCGCCTCGCCCTCGCAGCCGACGTTGTGATCGTCGTCGGCACGCGGCTCTCGGATTTTACGACCGCGTCGAAAACCCAGTTTCAGGATCCGCGCGTCCGTTTCGTGGCGATCAACGTCAACGCCGCCGACGCGGCCAAGCACGGCGCGCTGCCGCTCGTCGGCGATGCCCGCGTCACGCTGGCCGTGCTCCGCCGCGCGCTCCGCGGTTGGCGGGCACCCGCCGCCCACGCTCGCGCCGTGGCGAAGGCCAAGGCTGACTGGGAAAAACCGTGGCGGGCAATGACCTCGCCCACGCGGCGCAGCGCGGACGGCCTGCTCTACCAGAGCGAGGTCATCGGCGTGCTCAACGACTTCACCGATGCGCGCAGCACCGTCGTCCACGCGGCCGGTGGCATCCCCGGCGACATCCACAAGCTCTGGCGCGGCAAGTCGGCCACCGACTACCACTCCGAATACGGCTACTCCTGCATGGGCTACGAGATCGCCGGCGCCCTCGGCGTGAAGCTCGCTGACCCCGCGCGCGAGGTTTACGCGTTCCTCGGCGATGGCAGCTACCTGATGCTGCACACCGAGATCGTCACCGCGGTGCAGGAGGGCCGGAAAATCACCGTCGTGCTGAACGACAACCGGGCCTTCGGCTGCATTCACAATCTCCAGCGCGGGCAGGGTGGACGCAGCTTCGGCAACGAGTTCCGCGTTCGTTCGCGCGCCTCGGGCCGGCTCGACGGCGCCTTCGTCGAGGTCGATTTCGCCGCCAACGCCCGCAGCCTCGGCGCCACGGTTTTCACGGCGCGCACGAGGACGGAGCTGCGCGAAGCCCTCGCCGCGGCAAAGCGCGAGCGGAACACCTGCCTCATCTACGTCCCCGTCACGCCGACGTCGGTCATGCGCGGCTATTCCTGGTGGGATGTCCCGCCGGCCGCCGTCTCCGCCGTTCCGACGGTCCGCGCGGCGCGCACCGCCTACGAACGCGCCGTGAAGCAACAACGTTTCCATTACTAAGTTTTCCGATGCCCTCCGCCTCCCCCGTAATACTCCGTGACTGCCGCGTCGGTGCGAATCCGATCATCTGGAGCAACGACGACTTCGACGATCTCGCCTATGATGTGCCGCTTGAAACCATCCTGGCCGAGATGCGCCTCGCGGGTTTCGCCGGCTCGGAACTCGGCCATGCCTATCCGCGCACGCCCGGTCTGCTCGCCCAGGCGTTGGGCCGGCACGGGTTGGCGTTGGTCAGCGGCTGGCACAGCACCTACCTCGCTTCGAAACCGTTGGGCGAGGAGGGAAAGTCCTTCCGCGCCCACCTGAATCTGCTCAAGACGCTCGGCGCGCGCGTGGTCATCGTGGCCGAGTGCACGCGCTGCATCCACGGCAACCGCGACGCCGCCCTCGGCTTCGGCGACAACACGGTCCCGCGTCTCACCGAGGCCGAATGGCCAAAGCTGCTCACCGGTTTGCAGCACTTCGCCGCCGTCGCCGCAGGCGAGGGGATGCAGGTCGCTTATCACCACCACATGGGCACCATCATCCAGGCCGAGGCCGACCTGGAGCGTCTGCTCGCCGGCGCTCCCGACCTTCGGCTGCTGCTCGACGCCGGGCATCTGGCGTTCGCCGGCATCGATCCGGTCGCGGTCGCGAAGCGGCATGCATCGCGCATCGCGCATGTGCACCTGAAAAGCGTGCGGCCCGAGGTCGCCGCGCGCGTGCGGCGCGAGGGCTGGTCGTTTTACCGCGCCGTCGCGAACGGCGTGTTCACCGTGGCCGGCGACGGCTGCGTCGATTACCCGGCGATCTTCCAAATTCTGGCGGCGGCCGATTACCGCGGCTGGCTCGTGGTCGAGGCCGAGGAGGATCCCGTCAAAGTGCCCGCCCTGCCGAAGGCGAAGGCGGCCCGCGATTACGTGCGCGCCCAGACCGGCGTCTGAAAATCATTTTCTCATGAAAACTTCCCGCATGGCTCAGATGACGGCGCTCGGCGCCGATTGGTGGAACGACTCCGGCATCCCGTCCGAACTCGGCGAGGCGGTCGCCCTCGGCGCCGTCGGCGGCACGTCGAACCCCGTCATTGTCTCCCAGGCCGCCAAGGCCAACCCGCAACTCTGTCTGCCGATCCTGGAGCGGCTGATGCAGGAGCACCCGCACGACACCGAGGACGATCTCGCGTGGAAACTCATCCACGAGCTCGGCCGCGCCTCGGCGAAGCAGCTGCTGCCCGTCTACGAGGCCACGAAGGGCGCGAAGGGGTTCCTGTCGATGCAGGTGAATCCCAAATTCTATCCGAACAAGGACCTGATGGTCGCGCAGGCCGTCCAGCTGTCCGCGCTCGCGCCGAACATCGCGATCAAGGCTCCGGCCAACGACGTGGGCATCGCCGCGATGGAGGAGATGACCGCGCGCGGCGTGCGCGTGAACGCGACCGTCAGTTTCACCGTCGCCCAGGCGCTCGCGGCTTCCGCGGCGATCGAGCGCGGCCTCAAGCGCGCCCGTGCCGCGGGGATCAACGCCGACGCGATCCGGCCCTACATCACGCTCATGATCGGCCGGGTCGACGACCACCTCAAGCGCGTGGCCGAGGCGCAGCAGATCGCGACGACGCCCGGCGTGCTCGACTGGGCCGGCATCGCGGTTTTCAAGCACGCGCATCGGCTCTTCCAGTCCGGCGGCCGGCCCGGCACGCTGCTCGCCGCCGCCTACCGGCACGAGGGTCATTGGTCGCAGATCATCGGCCGCGAAGTGCTGCAGACGGTGCCTTACACCTGGTGGACGAAGTTCAACGTCTCCGCCACCGAGCCGCGTCTGACGATCAACGATCCGGTGGACGACACGTTCCTCGCCGAGCTGCGGGCGAAGTTTCCCGATTTCATCAAGGCGCACGACGCGGACGGCCTGCGCCCCGCGGAGTTCGTCCGTTACGGTGCCACCGTGCACACCCTCAACCAGTTCCTCGGCGGCTACGCCGACCTCGTCGCCTTCGTCCGCGCCGCGATGATCAAATAGCATGCATTTCATGTGGGCGGGGTGCCCTCACCCCGCGAGGCATCGGTCACGACAACCCGCGGGGTGAGGGCACCCCGCCCACAGTTACGAACCTCAAATCTTCATCATGCCTAACGTTTCCTCCCTTCCGCGCTGCCCGTTCTTCCTCGGCGGCGAATGGTCCCAAGTCTCCGGCCTGCCTGTCGCGCCGGTCTTCAATCCGTCCACCGGCGACGTGATCGCCGAGGTGCCGCTGGGCGGCGCCGCGGAGGTCGAGGCCGCCGTGCAGGCCGCGCACGCGGCGTTTCCCGCCTGGGCCGACACGCCGCCGAGCGAGCGTGCCCGCGTGATGTTCAAATACCGGACGCTGCTGGAGCGCGACTTCGAGGCCATCGCCCGGCTGATCTCGCGCGAGCACGGCAAGACCCTCGCCGAGTCCCGCGGCGACCTGTTCCGCGGCTTCGAGGTGGTCGAGCTGGCCTGCGCCGCGCCGACGCTCCTCACCGGCGAGCTGCTGCCCAACATCGCGCGCGGTATCGACGGTGAGCTGGCCCGCCACCCGCTCGGCGTCTGTGTGGGCATCACGCCGTTCAACTTCCCCGCGATGATCCCGCTGTGGATGTTTCCGCTCGCGCTCGTGTGCGGGAACACCTTCATCCTGAAGCCGAGCGAGCGTGTGCCGCTCACGGCCATCCGGCTCACCGAACTCCTCGCCGAGGCCGGCCTGCCGAAGGGCGTCTTCAACCTCGTCCACGGCGGCAAACCCGCCGTCGACGCCCTGCTCACGCACCCGCTGGTCAAGGCGGTGTCGTTCGTCGGCTCGACGCCCGTGGCGCGCGCCATCCACCAGACCGCCTCGGCCCACGGCAAGCGCGTCCAGGCCAACGGCGGCGCCAAGAATTACGTCGTCGTCATGCCCGACGCCGACATCGGCAAGACGGTCGAAGCGGTGATGAACGCCGCTTTCGGCTGTGCCGGCGAACGCTGCATGGCGGGTTCCTCCGTCCTCACCGTCGGCGACCGCGGCCGCGGCTTCATGCCCGAGCTCGTCAAGGCCGCCCAGTCGCTCACCGTCGGCCGCACCGACGTTGAGGCGCAGCCCGGCATGGGCGCGGTCATCACTGCCGCGCACCGCGACCGCGTGCTTGGCCTCGTCAACGAGGGCGAGCGCGCCGGGGCGAAGGTCATCGCCGACGGCCGCGGCGTGAAGGTCAAGGACGCCCCGAACGGCTTCTACCTCGGCGCCACGATCGTCGAGGACGTGCGCACGGAGATGAAGCTCGCGCAGGAGGAGGTCTTCGGCCCCGTGCTGAACGTGCTCCACATGGGCGGCCTCGACGAGGCCATTGCGCTGGCGAACACATCGAGCTTCGGCAACGGCGCCGCCATCTTCACCCGCAGCGGCGGCGCCGCCCGCGAGTTCAAGCAGCGCGTCCGCGTCGGCATGATCGGCATCAACGTCGGTGTGCCCGCCCCGATGGCGATGTTCCCTTTCAGCGGCTGGAACGAATCCTTCTTCGGCGACCTCCACATGCAGGGCCGCGCCGGGGTCCAGTTCTACACCCAACCCAAGGTCACCACCTCGCGCTGGTTCACTGGGGGCGAAGGCGACATCTGGAAGAAGTAGCGAGTAGATCGCTTCTCGCATGATACCCGCGGTTCCCGGCCTCCAACTGCATCGAAGCCCTTTCCACTTTCACTCTCACTTTCACCTTCACTCATCACTCCCATGATCACTTTTGCCCAATTCGGTGCCGGTCGTATCGGTGCCATCCATGCCGCCAATCTCGCCGCCTCCGGCTCTGCCCACCTGCGCTATGTCGTCGACGTCAACATCCCTGCCGCCCAGACCATCGCCACGAAGCACGGCGCGCGCGTGACCAACATCGGCACCGCCCTCGGTGACCCCGAGGTGGATGCCGTCATCATCGCGTCCTCGACCGATACGCACGCGGACCTCGTCATCGCCGCGGCGAAGGCGGGCAAGGCCATCTTCTGCGAGAAACCGATCGACCTCTCGCTCAAGCGCGTGGACGCCTGCCTCGCCGCCGTGAAGAAGGCCAAGGTGCCGATGCTCGTCGGTTTCAACCGGCGCTTCGACCCGAGTTTCGCCGCCCTGCGCGCCCGCATCGCTGCCGGCGACATTGGCGCCGTCGAGCAGGTCGTCATCACCAGCCGCGATCCGGGCCTGCCGCCCATCGCCTACCTCAAGGTTTCCGGCGGGCAGTTCCGCGACATGACGATCCACGATTTCGACATGGCGCGCTGGCTCCTCGGCGAGGAACCCGTCGAGATCTTCGCCTATGGCAGTTGCTTGGTCGACCCCGCCGTCGCGAAGGTCGGCGACACCGATTCGGTGATGATCGTGATGAAGACGGCCTCCGGCAAACTCGCGCACATCAACAACAGCCGCCGCGCCGCCTACGGCTACGACCAGCGCATCGAGGTGCACGGCGCCAAGGGCCGGCTCCTCGCCGGCAACCAGACGGGCACGACGGTAGAGCTGGCCGATGCCTCCGCCGTGAGCACGGACAAGCCCCTGCATTTCTTCCTCGAGCGCTACGCCGCCGCCTACCGGCTCGAACTGGCCGCCTTCCTCGACGCCCTCGTGCGCCGGAAGCCGATGCCAGTCGGCGCGGCCGACGGGCGCCAGGCGCTCGTGCTCGCCGAGGCGGCGGCCAAGTCGCTCCGCACCGGACGGCCGGTCAAGGTCTGAGACCGATCGTCCGCCGGCTTATGACTATCGAGGCGGGGTGCCCTCACCCCGCGGGCGATCGATTTCGCTACCGGTGCCTCGCCGGGTGAGGGCACCCGGCCCACAAATATCCGGCCCAAAGCAAAAGTCTAAAACCACCGATCTGGTTCTGACACTGCGGCGCCGAAAAGGGCAGGGGAACCGCCGGTGCTATGCGACGAGACGCACGATGGGTCGCTTGTGTCTCGCTGGGCGGATGAGCATCGCATATGAGCCGCCGGGACACCCACGGTCCGGCACCAACCCCAACCCACCCTGCAAATGCACATGTTGATGCTTCAGCCTGGCTCCAGGCTTCGATTCCGCGGCCTCACCCGGGCCGCCGCCTTGTTCTGTTTCGTTCCCGGTCTCGCTTTGGCGCAGGCCGTCTCGGCCGATGCGCCGTCCGCCGCCGACCAGGTCATCAAGCTCAGCACGTTCACCGTGTCCGCCTCGTTGGACAAAGGCTATCAGGCCGGCAACTCCGTGTCCGCCACCCGTATCGACACCCCGATCAAGGATCTGCCGTTCGCGGTGAGCGCCTTCACCGAGCAGTTCCTCTCCGACATCGGCACGCGAGATCTCACCGACGTGCTGAAGTTCGCCCCGTCCGTCACCAGCGGTTCCGAGGGCTTCTCCAGTGGCAACGCCTTCGTGATGGTGCGCGGCTTTCAGTCCGTGCCGCAGCGCAACGGTTTCTACAGCCCGCTCTATGTCGATGGCTCGCTCATCCAGCGCGTCGAGGTCGTGAAAGGCCCCGCCTCGCTCTTCTACGGCCAGATCGCCCCGGGCGGCGTCGTGAACTACATCACGAAGCGCGCGCAGGAAAAGCCGTTCGGGTCCGTCTCCGTCCAGGCCGGTAGCTATGACTACGCCCGCACGCAGATCGACGTGAACCAGCCCGTCATCGCCGACCGCGTCTTCGCGCGCTTCAACACCGCTTACGAGAACCTCGAGCGTTACGTCGACAAGGTCCAGGGCGACATCCTCGTGATGAATCCCAACGTCACGGTCAAGGTGACGGAAAACTCCACGCTCAACCTCGATTACCAGTGGTATCGCCGCAACGAGACCCCGCAGGCCCTCATGCGGCAAAACGCCCTCATCCAGCTCCCCGGGATCAACTACTTCGGGCATTACGTGATCAACGACCGCCGCTACAACGCCACCAGCATCTACGACTTCAAGAAGACCGACGTCGAGGCGTTTACCGCCGACTACGAAATCCGCCACAACGCGAATTGGACCACCCGCCTCGTTTTCGACTGGGACAAGAGCCAGCAGAAGATGAAGCAGACCGGCCGCGGCGACGTGTTCGTCACCATCCCCGCCAGCTTCCTCAGCGGCGTGCCCAATGACTTCAAGTCCGTGAGCCTTTACCTGAACGAACATCTCCCGGCCGATCTCTCCACTCTGGCCACGAAGACGGAGGTGGTCCGCCGCATGCGTTACGAGGCGAACTACACCCAGCGCCGCACCTTCCAGGCCGAGACCGCCGGCAAGGTCCAGCTCGGCAGCGTCACCTGGAAACCCCTGATCGGCTACCAGCGCAACTCCGGCCTCACCCAGCTGTATCAATCGCAGCTCCCGCAGGCCCAGTGGGCGCCGGCCTGGAACATCTTCGACCGCAGCACCTGGATCGACACCGATTCCGCCGTCGCCACCTGGCCGGTCGGCAACAACACCTACGGCGAGTTCGAGAACCTCGGCGCCTACTCCGCCAACCAGTTTTCCCTCCTCGACGACTCCCTCATCCTCGTCGGCGGCCTGCGCTGGTCGAAGGCCAAGGCCAACACCGTCAACCGCCTCAACAACGCCGCGAGCCCGCACTTCGAGACGACCCGCACCACGCCGCAGCTCGGCGCGGGCTACAAGCTCCGCCGCGATCTCATGCTCTACGGCAGCTACAGCGAATCGTTCACCGCGGCCAACTCCCTGCTGCAGACCAAGAGCGTCGCCGACCGCGTCGCCGAGCCGTTCCTCGGCAGCGGTTTTGAGGCCGGCATCAAGGCGGACTTCTTCGGCGGACGCCTCTCTGGCAACCTCGCCTACTTCCTCAACAAGCAGAGGAATTACATCTTCAGCTACGTCGAGGTCAGCTCCACCGGCCAGACCCTCACCACCCAGGTCCAGGCCGGCAACGTCGTGGAGAGCAAGGGTGTCGAACTCGAGCTCACCTACTCGCCCACCGACTACTGGCAGGTCTATTTCGGCGCCAGCAGCGCCCCCACGAAATACACCGCGATTTCCTCGCCCGATGTGAAATACCTCCTCGGCACCGCCCCGCAATACTCCGCCCGCGACCGCGCCAATCTCTGGACGCGCTACAGCTTCCGCAACGAGGCCGTGAAGGGCCTCTGGATCGCCGGCGGCTTCAACTACACCGGCAAGAAGGCCGAGATCTCCAACAATCCCTGGCTCTTTCTGCCCGCGCAGACGGTCTTCGACGCCGTCGTCGGCTACGACTGGAAGACCGCCGGCCGCAACTGGTCCGCCAAGCTCACCTGGAAGAACCTGACCGACGAGGACGAGATCCAGACCGTCCGCGAGCGCGGCCAGCCCTCCCGCCTCATCGCCGAACTCGGCGTGCGTTTCTGATGAAGGATTCCCCTCCCGCTTGCCCGCTACGGAATCAATCTGCCGTCGCATCAATGTGGGAGGGGCTTTACGCCCCGACGCGTTGAACGGAGGCTGTTTGGTCGGGGCATAAAGCCCCTCCCACCTCGGAACGCAGTCCTGTTGACACTTCTCCCGCCGGCGGCGACTTCTCGTCGCCGGCCTTTTGTTTTCCGCTTTCCACCGCCCACCATGAACGCCCGCTCCTCGACCCCCCGCATCGCCTGGTGGATTCTGGCCGTTCTCGGTCAGGTCTTCGCGCTCTTCGCCGGCGACCGCGCCGTGCTCGGCATCCTCAAGACCACGCTCGGCACCGAGCTCGGCCTGACGAACAGCGGCTACTCGCTGCTCGTGACGTCCTTCATGGTGCCTTACACGGTCATGTATCTGTTCGTCGGCGGCTGGATCGACCGCATCGGGGTCAAGATCATGCTCACGCTCTGCGTGCTCGGCATGTCGGCCGCCAGTGTCATCGCCGGCCTGGCGCACGGGCTGCCGCAGATGGCGGCCTCGCGCTTCGTGCTCGGCGTGGCCGAGGCGGGCATCGTGCCCGCGATCACGGTGGCCATCTTCACGTGGTTCGCCTCCGACCGCCGCGCCGTCGCCTACTCGCTGGCCAACACCATCCAGCAGATGGCCTACATCCTCAGCCCGCCCTTTGTGGCCGCGATCACGCTCGGCATCGGCTGGCGCTGGGCGTTTTTGCTGCCCGGCCTGACCGGCTTCGGCATCGCCGTGCTGTGGTGGCACGCCAACCGGATCGCCGGCACGCCGCCGCCCCCGGAGCCGGGCGCCAATGTGCCCGCCGCCGACGGACTTGGCCTGTTCGCACGGCTGCGCCTGCTGCTCGCCCTGCCGCCCGTGCGCATACTCATCCTCGCGCGCGTGATCTCCGACCCGTTCTGGTTCTTCTTCCAATACTGGCAGACGGCCTTTTTGCAGGAGCGGGTGGGCATGAGCCTCGCGCGCGTCGGCCAGCTGACGTGGATTCCGCCGCTGGTCTACGTGTTCGTCGCGCTCGGGCTCAGCGCGTTCTCCGACCGGTTGATCGGCCGGGGCTGGCCGGCGCCCAAGGCGCGGCTCGTCCTGATCCTTTGCGCGACGGCGCTGGCGCCCTCGGCGTTCTGCCTGCCGTTCATCCGCTCGGAAACGCTGGCCATCATCCTGGTCACCTTCACCTGGATCATGTGCGCCACCTGGCTGAACATGAGCTCGGTCTTCATGGGCGCGTTGGTGCCGCGGCAGACGCTGGCCTCGGCCATCGGCATCATGAGCGCGCTCGGCGGCGTGACCTCGATCGCCTTCAACGCCGTGGTCGGCACGATCATCGACCGCTTCGGGTATGATGTGCCGTTCTGGTTCGGCGCCTGCCTGCACCCCCTCGCCGCCGGCCTGCTCGCCTGGCACTTCCTGCGGAAGCCGTCCGCGACGGCGCCGTAGCCGGCGGGTGCGGTGGTCGGGAGAAATCTCTGGTTTTCCCCCATCCCGGAGAAATTTGACCACTAATGGATTCACCAAGGGATGAATCCTACGAAATGTGCTCCGACTGATCGTCTCCGCCACTGGGCTTCGGGGGCCGGCTAATCGCCGGCTGATTATCCGGTCTGCGATCTCAGCCGCAGCGAAGGCTGCGTGACTGATCCCGGGCTGCCAGCAGGCAGCAACAGGAAGCAGACACCCCTGAACCCACACTGGAGACGATCAGTCGGAGGGGTGAAGTAAAGTTTCGCCAGTTGGAGAAACTGATTAGTGGTCACCTCAAACGGTGGCTTTGATTTCGTCGCGACCACTGAAAACAGCGAAGCTGCGCTCCAAATATCTAGTGTTGAAAACGAACCCGTTCTCTCCCTCCCTTGCTCCGGCGGGCCAAGCCAGCGTAGGCTTTCTACGCAGTCTGAATAACATTGTTCGACAAATATCCATGGAAGCGCCTCCTCTGGTTTGTTACGCAAAGATCAACGAGAAGATTCGTCCGATTGAGCGCGGCGAGATCTACGAAGAACCGCTTACGGCTGCACTCAGCGAGAATGGATTTGGATCCGTCGAGGGCGGTGGGACATTGCAGCAGAAATCGGGTGAGATCGAATATGTCGGCATCGACGTCGACTTGAAGAAGAAGGAGGAAGGGATTCGCTTCATCTGTCGTTTTCTCGAAGAGCGTGGCGCGCCAAAGGGTTCGGTGTTCGAGGTTGGTGACGAGAGGTATCCATTCGGAAAGGCGGAAGCTGTGGCGGTGTATTTTGATGGCGTGAACCTTCCTCCTGAGGTTTATCGCGACAGTGACATCAATGTCGTTTGGGAAGAGTTTGAGAAGCGCATTGGCCCCAAAGGGAAGGTCAGGGGTTATTGGGAAGGGCCGACTGAGACGGCACTCTATCTTTACGGCGAGTCCGCTGAAGCGATGCGCCGGCAAATCGAAGATTTCCTTGCGTCATATCCGTTGTGCAAAGGGGCGCGGGTGGTGACGTTTGCTTCCCAAGAAGAGTCGAACTCTGAGCGTGCTACAGACCATGACGGGGCTGCGCCCCGTCGTGTCTGATCACAAACGTTGGGGAAATATCACGATGAGTCTGTTGCGAATCTTCATCTATTGCTTTGGCGGTATCGTGCTTACTGCGTTGTGGATTGCTTCCTCGTTTACGTCCTTTTCATCGAGTTCGCAAAGAGAGATGTCTGGCGTCGAGATGATTCTAGTGCCGGCGATTGGTTGGTTCATTTTAGTCAGTGTCGACCGGTTGATTCATGCATCTCTGTTCGGGTCGCGAATCGTCCTAAGACTGAAAGATTATCACCCTTGTCCCATTTGTCCGATTACCGGGGAAGCGGGAGTGATGAGCAGGAATCCGGTCTTCTCAGCGCACGCGATTGGACCGGTCTCCGTCACCCTGAAGCATAAGCTTCCTATTCTGATTTCTAGAGCGGCAGAAGCGCTATACCCGAAGCAGGACATTGCGAAGCTTCCCGGCCTAATGATCGCACGCTACACAAAAGAGAAAGTTACGATCTACATCAAAGACAGAGACTACCAGATGCATTTCGTTACCGCAAATCAGGCAGCCATGGAATGAAGGAGACCCCAACCAACACCTGAGGGCGGTGACGGGAGCGTCAGCGCCGCCGCACGGGGGGTGGGCCTAGGGTCGCGCCTTCGATCCAGGAACCTTGCAGGAGCACCTCGTGCGGGCGGGCGGGGACGCCGCGTTCCTGCCGGTGCATCAGGCCGATCAGCATCTCGACGCCCAGCGCGCCGGTCTGCGAGAAATCGTAATGCACGCCCGTGTTGCCGCTCTGCGGGTCGTAGCAACGCAGGTCCACCAGGCCGACGTCCTCCGGCACCTTGAGCTTGGCGGCGGTCAGCCAGTCGCGCACAGGATCGGCCTGGCTGGCGAGCACGACGTCCGGCCGGTGACGCTTGAACCAGGTCATGAAATCGCTGCGTTCGGGCGAGTGGCTGAGCAACGGGGGCACCCGCACCGCCCCCGCCGGCCATTTGACTTGCTCGCTCAGGAACCCGCCCACCCACATGTCGTTCATCCGGCCGAAATCGTCGGCGCGGTCGAACGCCAGACCGATCCGGCGGAAGCCGCGCTGAAAACACTGCGACGCCGCCAGGCTGGCGGTGTGAAAATGGTTTTCGCGCACCCGGTGGAAAATCGGGGCCGCGAGGGAAATCCCGAGGGCGACGACGGAGAAGTGGCTCCAGTCGTATTCGAGCAGGGTCGTGTCGGGTCCGGGCATGCGGCCGATGAGCACGCCCTGGATGTTTCGCGCGCGGAGAATCCCGGTGAAGCGCTCGGGCGTCATGCCTTTCTCGCGCAGCCAGAATTCCTCGACGGTGAACCCTGCTGCCTGCGCGCGCGCGACGGCGCCGGGATGGAAGTCCGGCAGGTCGGACGCCGGCGGGCGCCAGCCGTAACGCGTGGGGTGGCCGGTCACGTAGGCGAGCACGGCATTCGCCACCGGCACGCGCTTGCGCCGCGTGCTCATCCACGCCGCGAGGAGATGGTTGACCCGGTAGCCCAGCGCCTGTGCCGCCTGCTCAACCTTCTGGCGCGTGGCCGGCGTGATGCGCGGGTCGTGGTTGAGTGCGCGCGCCGCCGTGGCCTTGTGGACCTGGGCTTCCCGGGCAACATCGGCGAGAGTGACGGTTTTCATGGCGCGGGTTTCCAGCAGCGACCTGGAAGATCGGATTGGAATGTAGGGGCGCAGTCTTGCTGCGCCCTCTCGGGGACGAGTAGTCCAAGGGCACAGCAAGACTGCGCCCCTACGATTGTTGCGGTGATCGACATTTGAAATGGGTTTCGGACCGCGTTCTCATCCGCTCAAGGCGCGCCGGTCGGCTCCGAGGCCACGCGCTCATGGGCGAGTTTCGCCAGATTCTCGCCGCCATGCAGGATGTGCAAACGGTAGCGATAGGCCGTCGGGCCGGGCGTGATACGGAAATCGGAGTGCGGCAACGCGCCCCACGAGGTGTCGCCGCCGAGGCCGCGCTGCTTGAGATCGAGATCGAGCGTGACCGTTTTCCGCTCCGGCATCAGGTAGCGGTAAAAATTCTCCTTCTGCGTGGCGCAGTAGAGATCCTCGGTTGTGGCGTGGAGCGCGTTGGCGCTCAGCAGCGGCTCGCCGATCGCCAGCAGTCCGCGGCCGGCGGTGTCGGTCAAGGCGAGCCAGCGCACGCCCTCCTTGTTGCCGGTTTCCTGCGGCTTGATGTAATCGAAGTATTGTTCGCTCACGGTGCCGCGGTAGAGCCCGACGCGTGCGTCCTGGCGGTCCCAATAGGTTTCCTGCGGACCCTTGCCGAGCCACGCGAGCTGGTCGAACCCTTCGCGCAAGGTCGTCTGCATGCCTAGGCGTGGCAGTTCCGGCACGGGACCGGCGTCCGAGGCGAACCAGCGCGTGCTCACGCCAATGTCGCCGCTGGCAAAGACGGTCCACGTGATCTCCTGCCGGCACAGCGCGGGCACCTCGCCGGAGACCGTGATCTCGACGACGCCGGCGCCGGGCTCATGCACGGTCACGGATTTCGCCGTCCATTGCTCGTGGGCCGTGCGCCAGACGCCCAAGCCCGGTGGGGTCCGCCGATCCTTGCCGGGCGCCGCATCGGGCATGTGATTGCCGCGGTCGTTGTCGACCGGCGCGCGCCAGTAGTGCGGCGCCAGCGGCGCGGCAAGCAGCTCGGTGTCGCCGCTCTTCAGCGACGCGAGGCAGCCGGTTTTTTCGGAGAACGCCGCGCCGAAGCCGCCACCGGTGACGACGATCAGGCCGTCGCCGCGCTTCACGGCGAGCGGTGTTGCCGGCGGATTCGACAGGCTCACCGCCGGCGCGGACCACGGCAGTTTGAACTGCTCCCACGCGACTTCGTGGCCGGCATCGGCCCAGGGAGTGCGCTCCTTCAGCTTGAAGCTCACCTCGAGGAAATACTCCACGCCTGGCGCGGGCGCGATGGGCTGCACGGGCAGCGCGAGTTTCTGTTTGGCGCGCGGGGCGAGTGCGAGGCCGTCGATCTTGCCCTGCTGCAAAACCGCGCCATCGGCCACGACGCGCCAGTCGGCGGCGAGCCAGGCCTCGGCGGGCAGGAAGTCGTTCCAGTTTTGAAATTCAACTTCGGCGCGCGCGAGATCGCCGGCGCGCAGCTGGATCGGTTGGTAGACCTTCTTCACCTCGGCGAGGCCGGGGTGGGGCGTGCGGTCGGCGTTGACGAGGCCGTTCGCGCAGAAATTGCCGTCCGACGCGACGTCGGGCGGCCCGAACGTGCCGCCGTAGGCGAAGAACGTGCCGAGTTTCGGGTCGAGCGGGAGGGACTTCGGGTTGTCGAGGCGCTCGATCTTCCGCGAGGCGGGCACGGGCGTGCGCAGGCCTTGATCGACCCAGTCCCAGATGTAACCGCCCTGGAGGTGCGCGGCGCCGTCGTAGATCGGGCGCCAGTAAGCCCAGAAGTCGCCCGTGCTGTTGCCCATCGCGTGCGCGTATTCGACCATGATGAACGGCTTCGTGCGCGGCAGCGCCGCGTAGGCGCGGATCGCTTCGGGCGCGGGATACATCGGGCAGACGACGTCGCTGATGGTGGCGAAACGGTCGCCCTCGTATTGCACGGGGCGCGTGGCGTCGTGCTGTTTCAACCATTCGTAGTCGCGCACGAAGTTCTCGCCGAAGCCCGCCTCGTTGCCGAGGGACCATTCGATGACGCTCGCGTGGTTCTTGTCGCGCTCGAACATCCGGATTGTGCGGTCGAGGTGCGCAGGGCCGAACGCCGGATCCTTGGCGAGCGTCTTTTCGTCGAAACCCATGCCGTGCGACTCGATGTTGGCTTCGTCGATCAGGTAGAGGCCGAACTCGTCGCAGAGCGCATACCACTCGGGGACGTTCGGGTAATGGCAGGTGCGGACCGCGTTGATGTTGTTCTGCTTCATCAGGCGGATGTCCTGAAGCATCCGCTCGCGCGTCACGACCTGGCCGAGGTCGGCGTCCCATTCGTGGCGGTTCACGCCGCGGAAGAGCGTGGGCATGCCGTTGACGAGGAGCTGGCCGTGTTTGATTTCCACCGAGCGGAACCCGACGCGCCACGGGATGACTTCGAGCACGTGGCCGTCGGCGTCCTTCGTGGTGAGCAAGAGCGTGTAGAGATGCGGCGCCTCCGCCGACCACTTGAGCGGATTGGCCACAAGGAAAGCGCAGCGGACCGACGCCGAACCGTCCGCGGGCGTGGTGGTGACCGGAAGTTTTTCCGTCAGCACCGGCTGCCCGGCCGGATCGAGCAGGACTGCCTCAATGGCGGTCGCCTGTGTGGTCGCGGAAAAGTTTTTCAATTCGACGGTGAGGTCGAGTTGCGCGTCGCGATAGGCGGCATCGAGCGGCGTTTTCACGGTGAAGTCGCGCAGGTGCACCGCCGGCGTGGACCAGAGCGTGACGTCGCGGAAGATGCCGCTCAGGCGCCAGAAGTCCTGGTCCTCGAGGTAGGAGCCGTCGCACCAGCGGCGCACTTCGACCGCGAGCTGGTTTTCGCCGGCGCGCAGGTGGGGCGTCAGGCGGAAGGTGGCGGGCGTGCGGCTGTCCTTGCTGAAGCCGAGCTTCTCGCCGTTGAGCCAGAGTTCGAAGTAGGAGTTGACGCCGTCGAACGTGAGAAAAATCTCCCGCCCCGTCCACGCGTCCGGCACGGTGAACGTGCGGCGGTAGGCGGAGACGTGGTTGAGCGCATTGGCGGGAATCTCCGGCGGGTTCGCCGGTTTCCACGGATAGGTGATGTTGGTGTAGATCGGAATGCCGTAGCCCTCGACTTCGGGATTGGAGGGGACGCGGATCGTCGACCACGCGGCATCGTTGAAGTCGGTTCGCCAGAATTCTGGCACGCGTTCCGCCGGCGTCGCGGACCAGTGGTATTTCCACTGCCCGTTCAGCGACTGGACGAACGGTGACCGGGAACGATCCAGCGTGAGGGCCGACGCCGCGTCGGCAAACACCGTCATCGTGGCCGCCGGTGCTTCGACGCCGGCATGCAGCGCGGCGGGATTCTGCCAGTCGGGCGGCGGGGCGGCGTCGGACGCGCCGGGCAGCAGGGCCGGCGTGGTCAGGAGAAGGCAGAAGGGCAGGCAGGCGGAGCGGGATTTCTGGAGGAACATGCGGCAAGAAAACTAGGGCGGTTTATTCGGACAGGGCGAGCCTGAGTCGCTGGCCGTTCGGGGTCTGTTGGGGGCTCGGTGGTAGGTGGCGCGCTGGCCGCGCCACGTTGCGAGGCAAGCTCGCAACCTGCGAACTCCACAAATCCACCTCTGGGCGGGCGGGGAAGCTTTTTATGCGTCCCGTCGCATAGGCGCGCCGGAAGGTTGCCCTGACTGGCGTATTCACGTTCCGTTTTCTCCCGGCCCGTTTGGGCCGGCTCCGTTCCCCTCGCTTCTCATGCGCTCCCGGCCCGCTCCGCCCAATTCCTTCCTCCAACTTGTGCCCAACCGGGTTGAGTCGGCCCTGCGCCGGCTGCAGGAGATGGTGTGGCTCGATCGGTTGGCGTTGACCGTCGAAGCCACCGCGCCCACCGCGGCGCACCGGTCGTTGACGGACGCCCGCCGCTCGCCTTTGCGGTCGGTGGCCCCGGGATCGGCGTGGGGGCGGCTCTACGATCAGCGCTGGTATCGCGTGCGGCTGCCAGTGGGTGCCGCCGGCCGCTATCTGGAGTGGCGCGACCAAGGCGAGGCCACGCTCCATGTCAACGGAACGCCCTACTACGGCTTCGACGTCGCCCACCGCCGCGTCGCGTTGCCGCCGGGCACGCGCGAAATCTGGGTCGAGGCTTACTGCTGCCAGTCTGCCATCTGGCATCCCGACGCCACCGGCCTGTCGCCGCGCGGCAGCGTATTCACGGGCGCATTTCTGGTGCGGCGGAACGACGACGCGTGGCAGGCCTGGCAGGATCTGCAGGCCCTCTTCGACGTGATGATGAGCTTGCGTGGTGCCCAACAGCCCGTGCCACCGCGTGATCTGGCCCGGATCGGCCAGCAACCGTCCGTGGAGCAGATCAGCCCGGCGTATCGCGTGCTGCTCCACCGCCTGGCGGCGGCGCTGGATGCTTACGATTCAACCGGACTCGCCGCGCTCCGCCGCGCGCTGGGGCGGATCTTCCGCGAATTTCGCGATGCCCGTTCTGTCGTGCGCGCGGTGCTCACGGGTCATGCGCACATCGACCTCGTCTGGCTTTGGCCGGAGCGCATGGGCGAGGCCAAGGCGGTGCACACCTTCGCGACGATGAACCGGCTCATGACGCTCTACCCGGAGTTTCGCTTCGCTTACAGCCAGCCCGCGAGCTACCGCGCCGTCGAGCGGCGCGCTCCCGCGTTGGCGACAGCCGTGGCCCGGAGGATGCAATCCGGCCAATGGCAGGCCACCGGAGCGCTGGAGGTCGAGAGCGACACGCTGTTGCCGTGCGGCGAGGCCCTCGCACGCAGTTTTCTGCTCGGGCAGGAGGAATTTAAAAGGATCGGCGGCGCGCCTTCGCGTCTGCTGTGGCTGCCCGATGTGTTCGGCTACAGCGGGTGCCTGCCGCAGTTGATGCGGCTGGCCGGGGTTGAATGGTTCTTCACCACCAAACTCACTTGGAACGCGATCAACCGGTTTCCCTACAGCAGCTTTGTCTGGCGCGGCACCGATGGCAGCGAGGTTGTGGCCCACGTCACCCAGAATGCCGGCTACAACAACCGGCTCGATCTGGCCGAGCTCAAGGCCAACGCCGACGGCCACACGCAGGCCGGCGTGCATCCGGAATTCCTGCATCCCACGGGCTACGGCGACGGCGGAGGCGGGCCGACGGAGGAGATGTGCGAACGGGCGCGGCGGCTCGATGCCCTCGCCGGCACGCCTGGCCTGGCGTGGGATCACCCCGAGGCTTTCTTCGCGCGGCTGGCGCAAAAACGCCGCCAGCTTCCCGTCTACCAGGGCGAGTGCTACCTCGAATACCACCGCGGCACCTACACGACGCACAGCGACTTGAAGGCTGCCTTCCGCGGACTCGAGCGCGCGCTGCAGGTGCGCGAGGCCGTGGCGGTCGCGACAGGAAAAGCGCCCGACCTGACCGCCCCATGGCGGCGGCTCGTATTCGCGCAATTCCACGATTACATTCCCGGCAGTTCGGTGGCCGAGGTTTATGCCGAGGGCGTGCCGGAACTGCGGAGCATTGCGACCGCGCAGCTCGCGGCCGCCCAACTCGCACTCGAAGGGAAACCGGGCGAGTGGCAGGCGTTCAATCCGCTGCCGCAACCTTGGCGCGGCTGGGTGCGCGTTCCGGGACGCGACAAAGCCGTATGGGTCGAGCTGCCGCCGCTGACCGGCGCCCCGCTCAAAACCGCGCCCAGCGCACCGGCGCCGGCGACCGCCCGGGGCCGTTCGCTCGCCAACGATCGTGTGCGGGCCGAGCTTGGCGCCGACGGCTGGTTGCGCCGCCTGCACATCGATGGTTGCGAGATCGCGCTGACGGGACCGGCGGCCCGCGCCGTGCTCTACCCCGACCGGCCCGCCAACTACGATGCGTGGGACATAGACCAGCACACTCTCGCGCTCGGGCAGGTGGTGAAGACGCGCCCTCTGATCCGGCTTGAGCTGACCGGGGGCGACCGCGCGGCGCTCGTTGTCACCCGCAAGCTCGGACGTGCGAGCTCCCTGACGATGCGATACGTTTTGCAGGCGGGCGAAGCCGTGTTGCGGCTCGAAGCGGAGGTCGACTGGCACGAGGAGAATACGCTGCTGAAACTGCATTTTCCCACGGCCTACCGGGGCGCGCAGGCGCGTTTCGGGGCTCCGTTCGGCAGTGTGTTGCGCGGCCAGCAACCGGGCTCACCCCAAGTCGAGGCGCAGTGGGAGGTGCCGGGCAGCCGTTGGGCAACAGTGGCGAACGATGGTGAGCGCGAGGGCCTGGCGCTCGTCACCGAGGCGAAATACGGGTTTCTGGCGCGGGACGGCGAGCTAACGGTCTCGCTGTTGCGCGGCGCGCAGATCACGGGTTGCGACGATCACCGTTACGCCGCGCCGCGCGGTCTCAGCCGTCATCAACCCGCTTCACCTTTCTCCGACCAAGGCCGGCACGTGATCCGGCTGGCGGTGGGCGGTTACAGTCTCGCGGCTGCGACCGAACTGCAGCCGGCGGCGCTGGCGGATGTGCTTTTCACCGCTCCGGTGTTGTATCGCGGAGCGCCCTGCTCGGCCGGGCTGTTCGGGGTGACGGACGCGCCGACGCTTGTGCCGGCCTGGGCGAAGCCCCTCGATGGCCGCGGCTGGTTGCTGCGGCTGCACGAAGTTTCCGGCCAGCGGGGCGAGACGGCGTTGCAGCTGGCCCCCGGCTGGACGGCGCGCCGCTGCGGACTGGACGGAGTTTCCACGGACAGTGACCGCAAGGTGCGCACGATCCGTTTCGAGCCTTACGAAATTGTAAGCGTGCGAATCGAATCCGCCTGAGCCGAACGGCGGTCAGCGCGGTCCGGTCAAACGCCGCCGGTATTCCGACGGTGACACGCCGTGGCGGCGGCGGAAGGCCGAGGCGAAAACGGACGGGCTCTCGAAGCCCGAGGCGTAGGCGATCTCGCCCAAGGTCAGCCCCGGCTCGGGCATGAGCTCGATCGCCCGCTCGAAGTGCAGGCGCTGGGCCTCGGCGTAGACCGACGTGCCGAGGGCGGCGCGGAAACGCAGCTCGAGCACGCGGCGGGTGACGCCCGCGGCGCGGGCGACTTCCTCCACATAGATGGTGTTGCCCACGTGCTCCCGCATGTGGTCGAGTGCGAGGGCCACGACCTCGTCGTCCACTGCAGCCCGGTCGGTCGAACGCCGTGTCACGATCTTTTGCGGGCTGACGAGGATCTCATCCGGCGCGGTCCGCTCGCCGTTCAGCATCGCCTGCAACCTTTCCGCGGCGAGGCTGCCGATTTGTTGCGTGTTGAGCTGGATGCTGGTCAGGGCGACATGGGCGAACTCGACCCGCGCGAGATCGTTGCCGACGCCCAGAATCGCGACGTCCTCGGGCACGCGCAGCCCGACGCGGGCGCAGGCCTCGTCGAGTTCGAGGGCGACGCGGTCGGTGAAACCGAGGATGCCCACGGGTCGTGGCAGCGATTTCAACCAAGCCGCGAGGCGGGCCCGCGTGGCGTCGGGATAGGGGGCGTTCTGGTCGCCCCGCGGCAGGATGTGCCGCGGGACGGCGGCGGAAACACCCAGCCGGCGGGCCTCGGCGCAGAAACCGCGGTAGCGCAGCACGGAGCCGAGATGCGTGGTGTTGCCGCAGTAGGCGAAGTTCCGGTAGGCGCGGCCGTGCAGGTGCCGGAGGGCCAGTTCGCCGACGCGCAGATCGTCGGTGTTGATCAGCGGCAGGCGCGGTGTGGCGATCTGCCCCGAGACGTTGACGACCGGCACGCCCAGCGCGGCCAGCACCGTTTCGTTCCGGCGGCTCGCCACCCGCGCGATGATCCCGTCGGGTTGCAGGCGGCGCAGCGCCGCGGCATCGTAGGCACGCGGGTCGCTGAATTTGAGCACCGTCACCTCCGGGCGCTGATGGAAGTAGCGGGCGATGCCCCGCAGGATGCCGCGCCCGTGCTCCGTGGAGAGCGACAGGTAGACGGCGATGCGGCGGGGCGGGGCGGCGGTCATGGCGGCGGGATCGGTTTGGTTAAACCCGACTGTTCGCAAAATATAAACTCTTTTTCGCAATATCCGGTATACGGGCCGGCGCCTTCCCGGTAAGCTTGGCCTCCGGTCTCAAATCCAACCCCCTTTCCTCATGAGCTCCTATCTCGATCAACTTTTCAGTCTCGGCGGCAAGGTCGCCGTCGTCATCGGCGGCACCGGCGAACTTTGCGGCGCCATGGCCGAGGGCCTGGCCGGCGCTGGCGCCGAGGTCGTTATCGTCGGCCGCAACGCCGACAAGGCCAAGGCCCGCCTCGACAAGATCGCGGCCGCGGGCGGCAAGGCCTGGTTTCATGCCGCCGAAGCCACCAGCAAGGCGGAGGTCGAGGGCTTGCGCGACGCCGTGCTGAAGCGATCCGGCCGGGTCGACATCGTCATCAACGGCGCGGGCATCAACTCCGCCACGCCGTTTTTCGACATCACCGAGGAGGAGTTCGACCGCATCATGCGCGTCAACGTGAAGGGCGTGTTCCTCGGCTGCCAGGTTTTCGGCAAATACCTCGTCGAGCGCGGGCAGGGCGGTTCCATCATCAACCTCGGTTCCATGTCAGGCGTCGTGCCGCTGTCGCGCGTCTTCACTTATTCAGCCTCCAAGGGCGCCGTGCACAACCTCTCCCTCAACCTCGCCCGCGAGTGGGCGCCGCACAAGGTGCGCGTCAATGTCCTCGTCCCCGGCTTCTTCCCCGCCGAGCAGAACCGGAAGGTGCTCACGCCCGACCGGGTCGCCGCCATCCTCGGCCACACGCCGGCCAAGCGTTTCGGCGAGGCCCGCGAACTCATCGGCGCCACGCTGTTGCTCGCCTCCGACGCCGCCAGTTCGTTCATCACCGGCGAGGAACTCATCGTCGACGGTGGCTACCACGCGATGACGATCTGAGTTCAACAGGTAGGGCGCACCGCCGAGGCTTCGCACTCGTCGCCGGCCCGGTGCGCCGCGGCGGAGCGGGCCGCTCCGCCCTCCCAATTTCAACCCTCTTTCCCCATGTCCTCCATCAATCAGTTCCTCCTGAAAAATAATCTCCGCGTCGCGCAGAATCCCTGCGTCTCGCCCGACTTCTGTCTCGACTGGCCGGCGCTGCTGGCCGACGTGAAGGCCGGCAAGGTCACCGAGCACAAGAAGAGCCGCTTCGCCACCAAGGCCGGCGAATGGACCCTGTTGGAAAATGCGAACGGCGATTGCGCCTGGAAACTCCACGCGAACGCCTCGCCGCTGGCCGACGGCGCCGCTCACGCGGGCGCGACCTGTTTTCCCGCCACCTGGGCGAACCTGCTCAAGCTGAAGAATCTCATCCAGGAGCACGACACGGCCTCGACCATCTTCCCCAGCACCGCGGGCAACCTCGGCCGCAGCACGCTGGGTGTCGGCGCGCGCTTCACCACGCTCCACTGGCCGGCCGTCGACTGGGCCATGAGCGCGCTCGAACTCGGCGTCACCGCCAACCAGAACAGCATTCCCCGCGAACTCGTCTATGACGTCGACGCCATGCTCTCCGGTTCGCTCGACACGGTGCCGTTCCCCTTCATCGGCACCAACGTGCCCGAAGGACACCAGGGCCAGAGCGTCGAGGGCATGAGCCACGGCTGCGTGCTCGCCAAGCTGAAGACCGGCTTCCACCACCGGAAGATCGCGTGGTCCTTCAACGCCGACCACCAGCCCATCGGCGGCAAGTTCGACAGCCGGGAGGACGCCCTCGTGCGCGGCTGCCTGCTCGCCAGCTACATCACCTTCGATCTTTCGCCCGAACTCGCGCTCAACCAGCCCGCGAAGCTGGCCGACATCCCGGCGGAGGTCGTGACAAAGACCCGGGCGCGCGTTGCCGCCGCCGGTCTCAAGCTGGACGCCGCCGCGTTCGAGAAGCTCCTGACCACCGTCTGGACGCCGATGCAGAAGATGAAACGCCGCGACGACAAATACGCCGCCGCGCGCGCCGCCGCCTTCACCACCGCCGCCGGCCGCGCCTACCTGCGTGAGCTGTCCATCGACGAGCTGCCCGGCCTGACCACGCCCGAGACGACCGCCGTCATGCTCGCGCTCTGCGAGGTGCTCGGCATGCCCGTCAACTTCATCGCGCCCGCCTTCGGCTTCCAGAAGAACATGCCGTATCCGGACAACGCCGCCCTGCGCACCCTCATCGCGAAACAGTGGGCGGTGTGCGAGAAGTTCGGCGTCAGTATCGGCTTCCACTCCGGCTCGGGCAAATCCGCCGAGAACTACCGCGTGATGGGCGAAGTGACCGGCAGCCGGCTCGAGATCAAGACGAGCGGCCGCTACACCTACGAGATGGGCATCGCGCTCTTCCAGTCGAAGAACGCCGCCGACCAGAAGTTGTGGCGCGACTGGTATCGCTTCACCCTCGAACTGGCCCTGCTGGGCGCCTTCAGCGCCGACGCCACCGAGCAGAAGATGGCGCGGACCTTCGTGGCCGACGCCCTCGCCAAGTCCGGCAAACCGGTCGACGTGTTTAGCTCGCCCGGCACCTGCCGCGTGGCGCTCGAGGCGCTGCCGCTGTCGCCCGATCACATGTTCTTCTTCGAATACAACTTTCTCTACGTGCTCGCCGCCGGCGGCAAGCCGGAGAAGGCCGCGCTCGGCGACCACTCGCCCGCGGGCTATGCGCAGCGTGCGCGCTTCTACGCCATCAGCCCCGAGGCACGGCTCAATTTCTCCAAGGGCATCGCCAGCTACCTCATTTTTCTCGCCGAGACCACCGGCCTGTCGACCGCCGAACGCTGCGCGGCCACGCGCAAGCTCCTCGCGAGCTACCTCACGCTCGACGCGATGCTCGGCGATATTTCCAAGTAGTCCGTCCGAGGATGCGCCGCTTCGGCAAATCGACCGCGCCTGCCCTGTGCTTCGGCGCTGCGCTGCTGGGCTTGTCCTTGTCCGCGGCGACCGGTTCGGCCCGGTCCAAGCTGGCGGCAGTCGGCGCCGATGGCCGGTTGCGCTACACGGCCTACACGGAGCAGGGCGACGTGCTGCCGGATTTTTCCCATTGCGGCTACGGTGGCGGCGGAGTGCCGCTGCCCGTGGCCGCCGTCCAGGCCGTGCTCGAACCGCTGGCGGGTGAGTCCGATGATGCTCCGCGCATCCAGCAGGCGATCGATCAGGTCAGCGCGCTGCCGCCCGACCCGGATGGGTTGCGGGGAGCCGTGTTGTTGAAGCGCGGCACCTATCGGTGCGCCGAGACGCTGCAAATCCGCACCGGTGGCGTGGTGTTGCGCGGCGAAGGGGAAGGGGAGGATGGCACGGTGCTGCTCGCGACCTTTCGCTCGGCGCACCCGTTGGTCCAGGTCGGCGGCGCAGCGGGCCCGAAGCCGGCCGGCCGGCCGGTCGAAGTGACGGACGACTACGTTCCGGTCGGCGCCACGAGCTTTGCCGTTACGGACGCCGGCGGTCTGGCGGTCGGCCAGACGGTCTTCGTGATCCGGCGCGGCAACGCGGCGTGGATTGCGGCGACGGGCATGGATCACATCACGCCACGGGCCAGCAATCCGAAGTCGACCAAGCAGTGGCAGCCGTTCGATTTGAAATTTGATCGCGTCGTCACTCGGATCGACGGCAACCGCGTCACCGTGGATGCCCCCATCGGTTGCGCCATCGACCGGCGCTGGGGTGGCGGCGCGGTCGTCGGTTACTCCGATGCCGGCCGCATCGAGCGCTGCGGGGTGGAGTCGCTGCGGGCGCGGTCGATCTACGATGAGACAAAGCTGGGCAAGGAGGGGCAGGAGATGGTTGAGGTGGACGAGGCGCACGCGACCTGGTTCGTCGATTTCGGGGCGGTCAAGAATTCCTGGGTTCTCCATCTGACCAGCAGCAAGTTTCAGCAGGGCGTGATCGTCCTGCAGTCCGCCGCCAAGTGGGTGACCGTCGAAGACTGCGCCGCGCTGGAGCCCGTTTCCCTCATCACCGGGGGCCGGCGCTACGCCTACAATATCCAGGGCGCGCAGCTCGTGCTTGTGCAACGCTGCATCGCCGACCGCGCGCGGCATGCTTTCGTCTTCGGCTCCCATGTGCCCGGCCCGAATGTGTTTCTCGATTGCCGCGCCACGCACAACTACGCCACGAGCGAGCCGCACGAGCGCTGGTCGGTCGCCGGGCTCTTCGACAACGTCGAGGCGGACATGGCGTTCCAGGACCGCCAATGGATGGGCTCGGGCCATGGCTGGTCCGGCGCCAACTATGTTGCGTGGAACTGCCGCGGCTCGCTCGTGTGCGAGCAGCCGCCCACGGCGCAGAACTTCGCCATCGGTTTCGTCGGCCGGCGCGAGCCCGGCGCCTTTCCGCGTCCGGCCGGCTGGTGGGAGAGCGAGGGCACGCCCGTTGCCCCGCGCAGCCTCTACGAGCAGCAGCTCCACGACCGTCTTTCTCGTTCCCGTTAACCAACCCCTCCACTCCCATGAGCGCATTCATTCACGACAACTTCCTCCTGCAGACCGACGCGGCCCGCGACCTGTATCACAATTTCGCCAAGGCCGAGCCGATCTTCGATTATCACTGCCACCTGCCGCAGCGGCTGATCCTCGAGAACCACCGGTTCGCCGATCTCGCCGAAATCTGGCTCGGCGGCGACCACTACAAGTGGCGGGCGATGCGCGCCAACGGCGTCAACGAGAAGTTCGTCACCGGCAGCGCGAAGCCGCGCGAGAAGTTCGACGCCTGGTGCGCCACCGTGCCGCAGACCCTGCGCAACCCGCTTTACCACTGGTCGCACCTCGAGCTGGCGCGCTACTTCGGGATCACCGACATCATCAACCCGTCGTCCGCCGGCAAGATCTGGACCGAGGCGAACGAGAAGCTCGCGACGATGCGCGTGCATGACATCCTCACGGCGAACAAGGTGGCCGTCATCTGCACGACCGACGATCCGGCCGACTCGCTCGACCAGCACAAGCAGATCCAGAAGCTCGGCCTCAAGACGCGCGTCTACCCGACCTTCCGGCCGGACAAGGCGCTCATCGTGGATGCGCCCGCGGCCTTCAACGCCTGGCTCGAGAAACTCGCCGGCGCCGCGAAGACCAAGGTGAAGACCTTCGACGATTTTCTCGCCGCGCTGGAGAAGCGGCACGCCGATTTCCACGCGGCGGGCGGACGCGTGTCCGACCACGGCATGGAGAACGCCCTCGCGGAGCCGTGCACCGCGGCGGAGGCGAAGGCGATCTTCACCGCCGCCCGCAAGGGCAAGGCGGCCACGCCGGCGGCGCAGGCGAAGTTCGCCTCGTTCCTCATGCTGGAATTCGGGCGCTGGGACGCGAAGCGCGGCTGGACGAAGCAGCTCCACCTCGGCGCCATCCGGAACAACAACGCCCGGTTGCTCGGCAAGCTCGGGCCCGACACGGGCTTCGACTCCATCGGCGATTTCACCCAGACGCGCGCCCTCAGCCGCTACCTCAACACGCTCGACTCGACCGACGAGCTGCCGCGCACGGTGATCTACAACCTGAACCCGGCGGACAACTACGCCTTTGCGACGATGATCGGCAACTTTCAGGACGGCACGGTGCCCGGCAAGATGCAGTTCGGCAGCGGCTGGTGGTTCCTCGACCAGAAGGAGGCGATGGAGTGGCAGATGAACGCGCTGTCGAACAACGGCCTGCTCAGCCGCTTCGTCGGCATGCTCACCGATTCGCGGAGCTTCCTCAGCTACACCCGCCACGAATATTTCCGCCGCGTGCTGTGCAACCTGCTCGGCACCGAGATGGAGCGCGGCGAGATCCCGAACGACCGCGACCTGGTCGGCCCGATGGTGAAGAACATCTGCTTCGCCAACGCCCGCGCCTACTTCCGCCTCGGGCTGGATCCGGTCTACGCGTCGTAACCCGGGCCATGATTCCGCCCTTCGGAGTGATGAAGCGATTGCTGCTCACGCTGCTTTTGCTGGCTCCGACGCAGCTCGTGCGGGCCGAATCCTTGCCGCCGTTCCTGCATGATCCGTCCGTGGTGGGCGATGCGGTGCTGGAGCGGGTGGCCAAACCGGCGCTGGCGGCCAAGATCGTCACCATCGTCGACAAGAAGACGCCTTCGCCGAGCGGCGACGCCCATGACTACATCAGCTACGGACGCTACTGGTGGCCGGATCCGGCGAAACGCGCCGGACTGCCGTTCATTCGCCGCGACGGCCATCCCAACGACGAGCAGATGGCGTTGGGTGACCGCAGCCGGATGGACGCCATGGTCAACACCGTGGCCACCCTGGCCCTTGCCTGGCATCGCTGGCACCGGGAGGATCACGCCGCGCGCGCCGGAGACTGGCTGCGCGCGTGGTTCATCGCGCCGGCGACCAGAATGAAGCCGGCGCTTGAATTCGCCCAGATCCGGCTTGGGCATGGGGGCAACCGCGGGAGTCCGGCCGGCGTGCTCGAGGGGCGGGGGTTGGCCGACTTGGTCGATGCCTTGCGTTTGCTGCACGATTCACCCGCGTGGCGCGCCGGGGAGGAGGCGGCCGTCCGGCAATGGTTCGACGACTATTACAACTGGCTCCTGACCGCAAAACTGGCCCGGGACGAACACGCGGCGCCCAACAACCACGGATCGTGGTTCCTCGTGCAGGCCGTGATGATCGCGCGCTACCTTGGGCGGGATGACGAAGCCAGGCGGTTGTGCGCGGAGGATTTCGCGCTCATCGGGGCGCAGTTCAGGCGCGACGGCTCGCAGCCGCTCGAACTGGAGCGGGCAGACGGCCTCGGCTACAGCCTCTTCAACCTGCAGGCGCAGCTCCAACTCGCCCGGCTGGCCCGGCCGCTGGGCATCGAACTCTGGAACTACACGGCGCCGAACGGAGGGAGCCTGAAGAAAGGTCTCGATTACCTGCGTCCCTACAACCAGGCACCGGAGAAATGGCCGCACCGACAGAATGCAAAGCTCCCGCCGGGCTTTTTGACGCGGCTGCTCCAGGACGCCGAAGCTTTGGATAAGGTTGCGGCCAAGCCCTGATTCCGGGGCGCTTCAGATAGTCTCGGACGGGATCACGACACGGCCTTCGGGCGGACGGCGCCGAGCAACGGGCCCCGTTCGCGCTGTTCCTCCTCCTCGTGAAGGCGGGTGCGCGCGGCCAGGATGTCGGCCCGGCCCAGGTAGCCGACCACCTTGCCCGGGTCCGCTCGTTCCACGACCGGCAGCCGGCCGATGTTGCGCTTCAACATGGTGGCAATCGCCTCTTGCAGGGTTTCATCGGGGTAGGTGACCGACACGTCAGTGCTGGCGGCCTCCAGCACGCTGGTCGCCGCGGCCGGTCCTTCCTGCAGGCTGCGCATAAGATCGCCCCGCGTGATCACACCAGCGAGCCGGCCGGTTTCATCCAGCAGGAAGGTGGCCTGCCGGCGGGAGAGAACGGGATCACCCTGCGCGATGCGGTCCGACAGGGCGGCAACGGTCATGGTGGCGGGGACCAGCGGCGGATTGCGGTCCATCACCTCGGTGACGCGTGCCAGTTCGAAGATGTCCACGCTGTATTCCCGCGCGATATGCTGGCCGCGGCGGGCCAGTTTCTCGGTCAGGATCGAGCGCCGCAGCAACAGGACGGTCACGCACAGCGCCGCCACGCTGCCGATCAGCAGAGCCGGCAGCGCGTTCAAATCGTGGGTCAGCTCGAGCACGAATACCATGCCGGTGAGGGGCGAGCGCATGGTGCCGCCCATCATGCCGGCCATGCCGACCATGGCCCACAGCCCGGGATCGCCCATTCCGGCCCCCGCTCCGCAAAGCGCACCGATGGCGCCGCCGATCATGAGCAGCGGGGCCAGCACGCCCCCGGAAGTGCCCGACCCGAGCGCGACCGCCCAGACCAGGGCCTTGCCAACCAACAACGCTACCAGCGAAGCCCCGAGCAGGTTGCCCCGCATCAGATCGTGGATGGTATCGTAGCCTACTCCGAGCACGCGCGGATCGATCCATCCACCCAGGCCCACGCCCAGCCCGCCCAGCGCGGGCCACCACATCCAGTGCACCGGCAATTTGACGAAAAAGTCTTCGCACGCATACACGAGGGCGGTCAGCAGGCCGGAGCCGAAACCCACCAGGAGCCCGATCAGCAGGGCGAACCCGAGCAGCGACGGGCTCAGCGCGGCGTGCGCCACCACGGGGAATATCGGCCCGGCGCCCAGCAGGGGCTCACGCAGGATGGAGGCCACCACGGCGGCGACCGCCACCGGGATGAAGCTGCGGGGTTTCCACTCGAACAGAAGCAGTTCCACCGCAAGCAAAACGGCCGCGATCGGCGTGGCGAACACGGCGGCCATGCCGGCGGCCGCGCCCGCGACCAGCAGGGTTTTCCGTTCCGCCGCCGAGAGGTGGAATAGTTGCGCAAAGATCGAACCCAGGGCCCCGCCGGTCATGATGATGGGGCCTTCCGCCCCGAAGGGACCGCCGGTGCCGATCGAAACAGCCGAAGACACCGGTTTCAGGATCGCCACCTTCGGATCGATCAGGCTGCGCCCCAGGAGGATCGCCTCCAGGGCCTCGGGTATGCCGTGGCCCCGGATTTTTTCGGAGCCGTAGCGCGCCATCAGCCCGATGAGCAGCGAGCCGGCCACCGGCACGAGGATGACCCACGCCCCAAGGTGGTTCGTCTCCGGCGTCACCGGCGCGGACGACCAGCGCAGGAAGAACGCGGCGTTGGTGATGACGGCGATGAGCCAGAGCAACACCTTGGCCACCACCGCGCCGATGGCCCCGATCGGCGCGGCCAGGGCGCAGAGCAGCAGCACGCGCCGGTCGGTGCTGAAGTCGGCCAGAATATCGGGAGCGTGGGCGGGCGGGGAAGAAACCTGGGTGCGAGTGGACATGGCGTGGACTGCCCTACAATATCGCAATACGATATAAAGCAATAGGATTGTCTCCGGCCCGGCGGGGCGCCTTGCTGTCCCGGTCCATGTCCGTGTCGAACCCCCGTCTCGCCAAGTCCCACTACGAGCTGCTGGCCGCGTTGCGGCACGCGCTGCGCCGCTTCCAGCGGTTCAGCCGGGATGCCGCACGGGATGCCGGCCTCACTCCGCAGCAGCACCAGGCGTTGCTCGCCATCAAGGGTTTCCCCGGCCGTGATTTTGTCTCCATCGGCGAGCTGGCGGAGCGGCTGCAGTTGCGGCACCACAGTGCCGTCGGCCTCGTAAACCGCCTGGTGGAGCGCCAGCTGGTGCGCCGGACGCCGTCGGCCGCCGACCGGCGGCGCCAGGAAGTGAGGGTGACGGCGCAGGGGGAAAAGCTGATCGGCCGGCTATCGGTGGCGCATCTGCGGGAATTGCGCCAGCTCCGCCCCGAACTCCGCGAATTGCTCGAATCGATGCCGCAGGAATAAGGGAGCCGCGGCAGCGCCGGGGGGCGCACGCCACGGTCATCCCGGCCGGCCAAGTCCCGGGTGGAGGAGTGGCCGGTTTTCCGGTCGTGCCGGACGACGACTCCCGACTCAGGAGGCCAGAGCGAGGGCGCGGGGAAAGAGGATGTTATTCTCCTTGTGCACGTGGCGGTGCAAGTCGGCTTCGAATTCCGCGAGGCCGGCCAGCAGGGCTCGGTGTGTGTTGCAGGCCTCGGTGTTGGGCGTGAATCCGTCCGTGAGTTCGCGCAGCTGGGCGGTGAGCTGGCCGGCGGACTCATGCTCGGCTTCCATCTGCCGGATGGGGTTGGCGATGGAGCCGCAATGGAACCCATCCGTCGCTCCGGCCTCGATCTGGCGCACGAGCGGAAAGAGCACCAGCTCTTCCTTGTCCATGTGGGCCAGCATCTCGGCGGCCAGATCGTTGACCGTGACGGCCATCTTGCCCAGGCGCGCGTCGCGCCAGCTGTGCTTGAGGGCGACCCGGTCGGCCATCTCGACCAAGCGGGGCAACTCCTCCTTCAGGTAGGCGTGATGAGTGGATTCGATGTGGTCGGCCAGCTGGGCGAGGTTCATCGCCGCGGCATCTACCTCGGCAGGGCCGGACGCCAGGGCGGCGCCGGCGGAGTCAATCAGGGCGATGGTCGTGGCGACGTCGAGCCCGCGCCGGGCGCAGGTGGCCGCGAGCGTCTGCTTGCCGCCGCAGCAATAGTCGATGCCGAGGCGTTCAAAAAACCGGGCGAGCCCGGGGCGGGCGGCGACCAGGGCGCCGATGGTGGTTTCGGGAGTGATGACGGACGGAGTGGGAGTGGTGGACATGCCCCGACCATAGCCCAACCGCCGGGTGGCGGCCTTGAGCTGGATCAAGGAAAGCGCCAAACGCCAACCTCCAAGGACCAGTGAATGACCAATAAACAAACACCAGCGTGTTATCCCAGGCTTTGACCCTTGGAGCTTGGAGCGCTTGGAGCTTCCCGCCTCGGGCGGGCTAGGTTTCGCCCAAATTCTGGCGGAGCTGGGCGGCCAGCGCGCCGGCGTCGTGCACCGTGATGCTCCGGGCGGCGACGCTGATGAGTTTCCGGTCGCGCAGCCGGGCCAGGGTGCGGGAGAGGGTTTCGCTGCTGGTGCCAAGCTCGGCGGCGAGCACGCGCTTGGTGCCGGGCAGCTTGATGACGCCCCCTTGAGCGCTGCGGCCGTGTTTCACCAGCCAGTTAAGCATCCGGGTCTCCACGTCCTTCAGGGTCAGGTCGTCAAGCATGCCGACGAGCACGCGCAGGTGGGCGCTCATGGAGCCGAGCATGCGCACGGCGAGGTCGGGCCGGCGGCCGATGAGCTCGAGCATCGGCGCCTTCGGGATGAGCAGCACGGTGCTGGTCTCGACGGCCCGGGCGTCCGCCGGGTAGCCGGTGGGCGAGGCGAGGGCGGCCTCCGCCAGGGATTCCCCGGCGCGAAAGACGTGGATGACCTGTTCCTTGCCGGTGGCGTTGACCCGGTGGACGTTGATCGCCCCGGACTGCACGAGATAGAAACCGCGGGCGGGCTCCCCCTCGTGGAAAAGATACTCGTCCTTGGCCAGCGCCAAGGGGTGGACGAAGCTGGCGATGGCGGCCAGGTCCTCCGGGGGCAGACCGGTGAAGAGCTGGCAGCAGCGCAGGGTGCCGGTGAGGCCGGTGAGCCGGAGATCGGCGGAGCGTGGGGTCGTAGGCATCGCCGGGGCAGTGAAAGGAGCCGCACGCAAGGTGTCGCGTCAAAAATGCCGGCCGTGCCCGGGGCAGAACAAATTATGCGCAGCAATAAAGTTCTTTTAGCAACGGATGGGTAGCGGACCGCGCCGCCAACGGATATGCTTGCGCCTTTCCTCCGCCATGACCCACGCCACCGCTTCGTTACTCGCCAAATTCCATCCCCGCCAGAACAACTTCGTCGCCATCGCTCCCGCCGATCGCTGTGTCGTCAAACGTGACGGCACCACCGCGCCGTGGGACGCCGCCAAGGTCGCCCGCGCCATCGCGCTCGCCTTTTATGAGGTGAAGCAGGGCACGACGGAAAATCCCCACCGCAACGACCCTCTCTCCCGCTACGGACTCGACCAGGAAACCTTCAACAAGGTTCAGCGCATCGCCGCGCGGGTCGCCCTGATGCTGGAACTCTACTACCGCACCGGCCGGCACCCGAACATCGAGCAGATCCAGGACAACGTGGAAAAGGCCATTGCCGCCGAGGGCGAGTGGGAGGTGGCGCGCGCCTTCATCATCTACCGCGAGCACAAGGCCTCGCACCGGCTCAATCATTACGTGGAAAACGGCCTCGGCGACTACATCGCCTGCGCCAAATACGCGCGTTACCGGCCCGATCTCGGCCGGCGCGAGACCTTCACCGAGGCGGCCCGCCGGGTGCTCGGCATGCACCTGCAGCATTTCTCGGACAAGCTGACACTCAAGGTGCCGGCGCCGGGCGATGACTCGCCGGCCCTGCCGGGCGACCGCCGTTTCCTGGCCGAGTGGCTGTCCGGCGGCACGTTGTCCGATGCGATGCACCGGGCGTTTGGCGCCGTGGGGCAGAAGCGCGTGCTACCCTCGATGCGCTCGCTGCAGTTCGGCGGGGAAGCCATCCTCAAGAACCACGCCCGGCTCTTCAACTGTTCGTTCAGCAACGTGGATCGGGTGGAATTCTTCCGCGAATACCTCTTCCTGCTCCTGGCGGGCACCGGCTGCGGCTTCTCGGTGCAGCACCACCATGTGGCCCGGCTGCCGGCGCTGCCCGTGCGCGCGGAGGAGATGGAACTCGTGGTCCGCCACCACACCGTGGCCGACACCATCGAGGGCTGGGCCGACGCGCTGCACCTGCTCTTCCAGAGCCACTACGAGGGCTTCAAGGTCGAGTTCAACTTCTCCAATATCCGTCCGCGCGGCAGCGCGCTCCGCACCTCGGGTGGCAAGGCCCCCGGCCACCTGCCGCTCAAGCAGTCGTTGCTCGACGTCGAGGCGGTCCTGACCGCCGCCGCCGGTCGCAAGCTGCGTCCCATCGAGGTCTACGACATCTGCATGTTCACCGCGCGCTCCGTGCTCAGCGGCGGCATCCGCCGGTCGGCGACCATCTGCCTTTTCTCGCCGGACGACCAGGAGATGATGGCGGCCAAGACGGGCAACTGGTTCGAGAAACACCCGCAGCGCTCCGCGTCGAACAATTCTGCCGTGCTTTCCCGTGCCGAGCCGGACGACACGCTCTTCCAGCGGCTCTTTGCCGCGCAGAAGGAGTTCGGCGAGCCCGGTTTCTATTTTGCCGATCATCCCGACTACGGCTGCAACCCGTGCTGCGAGATCGGCCTGCATCCGGTCGTCGGGGGCGAACTCGACGACGAGGTCGAGGTGGCGCGGCTGCGCGCGCTCGGCTACACCGGTTCCGTGGAAGCCGGCACCCGGCTCAGCGGCTGGCAGATGTGCAATCTCAGCACGATCAACGGTGCCATCATCCAGACGGTGGACGATTTTCTGGTCGCGTGCATCCACGCGGCGGTCATCGGCACGCTGCAGGCGGCCTACACCGACATTCCCTACCTCGGACCCGTCACCCGCTACCTCAACGAGCGCGACGCCCTGCTCGGCGTCTCGATCTGCGGTTTCATGGACAACCCCGAGATCCTCTTCAATCCGCAGGTGCTTGAGCGCGGGGCGCGGCTCTGCCGGGCGGCCAACCGCATCGTGGCCGGCGTGCTCGGCATCCGGCCGGCGGCCCGCGTGACCTGCGTGAAGCCGGAGGGCACCGCCTCGTTGCTGCTCGGCGCGGCCTCGGGCATCCATCCGCACCATGCGCGGCACTATTTCCGCCGGGTGCAGGCCAACCGCCGCGACGCGGTCTACCGGCATTTCCATGCCGCCAACCCGCAGATGACCGAGGCCTCGGTCTACCGGCCGAACACGGACGACGTCATCACCTTTGCCGTCGAGGCGCCGCCGCACGCCATCCTGCGCGAGGACATCAACGCGCTGGACTTCCTCCATTTCGTCCAGGTCGCCCAGCAGCATTGGGTGCTCAACGGCGAGGCGGAGTCCTCCCGCTCGCCCGGACTGCATCACAACGTCTCCAACACCTGCACGGTGAAGGCGGGCGAATGGGATGCGGTGGCGAAGTTCATCTGGCAGCACCGCGAGCATTTCACCGGCGTTTCCCTGTTGGGACACGACGGCGACAAGCGCTATCCGCAGGCCCCGCGCGAAGCCGTGGCGACCGCGGACGACGCCGCCAAGTGGAACCGGCTGCACTACAATCCCGTCGATTACACCACTTTGGTCGAAAAGACCGACGAGACCGCCTTGAAGGAAGTCGTGGCCTGCGCCGGCGGCGCCTGCGAACTGACGTAGGACCTTTGGCGCCCAAAAGGGGCAATATACGCCCAAGCTTCTCCAAGGAATGCGGAGTCGTCGCGCCTGCTGACGTGCATAATGTGCACTTATGCAAGAGGCTTTTATCCAGACGTTGCGGGCGCGCCGGGCGCAGATTCGCGCCCGCTGGGAAACCTTTCTGCGGATCGAGAAGGTGCACTCTCCCCTGGCCAACCCCGACATGCTGGTCTACCTCTTCGACCAGACGCTCGACGAGGTTTTCGAGACGCTCCAAGCCACCCCGGTGCCCCGCCACCCGGCGCCACCCGCGCATGCCGGGCAGGACAATCCGCTTTCCGCCTATTTCTTGGCGGGCGAGCAGGCGCTGTTGGAGGCGCTCGTGCTGGCCCAGGCCGGGGCCCAGGATCTCGATCCGAAGGAACGCGACGCCGACGTCGCCCAGCTCCGCCACGTCATGCACAAGATCGCGCGGCGCGACATCGGCTCCCTCGAGGGTGTGCTCAAGACCCGCCGCTCGGCCACCGGCGCTGGTTGAGGCAACCGTGGCGCCGGAAGCACCGTCTCCCTAGGCCCCGGTGACCAACGCGCGGTTTCTATTTTTCCGGGCCGGTTGCCTGCGTCAGCAGCATGGTCATGTCCTCGACGGCGCGCACGGCGTGCGGCAAGCGCGGCGGCAAGTGCAGCAGATCGCCGGCCTTGAGTTGTCGGGTCCGGCCGTGAAAGGTGAAGTCGCCGCTGCCGGCGAGCACCTGCACCAGCGCGCGGGCCGTGCTGGTGTGCTCGGAGAGTTCCTGCCCGGCGGCGAAGTGCATCAGCGTCACCCGCAAGCCGGGCGCGGTCAGCAGCGCCTGGCTGACAATACCGTGAATCACGGCGGGGGCGGAAGCGTGCAACGGGCAAACGCCGGCCGTCTCGGCGGGAAGCAGCGCGCTCATCTCGGCTCCTCCCGCCAGAAATTCACGGCCCACGCGCCGTCGTGGCGGCGCTCCATGCTCGATTGAAAGCCCTCGCTCTTGAGCAACTCGATGAGCGGTGCGGGCATGAACGGCGCGATGATGGTGACGCCCTCGCCGGCCTTGAGCGCATCCACGCGGGCGCGGATCAGGGGAAAGGGTTCGTCACCCCGGGCGAGATTGGGGCGGACATCAAAGGCCTTGAACTTCGGAGTGCTCATGACGGGTTATGGTGTCGCGGCGGCGAGAGCGGCGGCGGCTTCGTCGAGCCCGCCTTGGAGACCGGTGCGCTGGTGCACAATCTCGCCCGCCGGATTCAGGATGGTGAGCAGGTTGGAATGGGAAAACGCGCCGTCGGCCTCCTGCTTGTATTTCACGCCGAGCAACGCGGCGAGTTCGCGGACCGAGTCGTCGTCGCCGCGCAGGAGGATCCACTGGGCGTCGAGTCCGCGCTGGGCGCGATACCTGGCCAGCGCCTCCGTCGTGTCACGGGCGACATCGAACGAGACGAGGACGAACACGGTCTTGCCGCGCAGCGCCGCGGGCAGGCGGCCCTGGATGGCAAGCATGTCGGTGACCGTGAGCGGACAGGCGTAGCCGCAGGAGGCGAAGAACATGTCGAGCACGACAGGCCGGCCGCGAAGTTCGCCCAGGGCAAACGGCCGGCCGGAATCGTCGGTGAATCTCGCGTCGAGCTGATAGATTGAGTCCTTGGAAAACGCCGAGGCTTCCATTGCCGCGCAGCAAGCGTCCTTCTTGGCGGCGTTGACTGGGAGTTCGGCGCCGGCGGCGAGGCAGGTGGCGAGCAGGGCAAACAGGGTGAATTTGGCTTTCATGGGGTCGAAGCGGTTTTGACGGGAAGGTCCCGGGCGCAGCGGAAGCCGAGCGCGGTCGTGGTGTTGTTGGCGCGGAGGGAGGAGCGGAGGGCCTGCCGCATGAAGGCGGCGTAGTCGCTGGTGTCCTTGGCGCCCACGGAGGCGGCGCCGCAGAAGAGATTGCGTTCGAGGCCGGAGTCGGCGCGGGACTCGCCGGTCACCATGGCGGTATTGAAGTCCTCGACCCATTCCCAGACGAGGCCATGGAGGTCGCGCGCGCCGTAGAAATTCGGCCGGCCCAGGCCGACGGCGGGCAGAAGGGCGGGCACGGGACGCGCGAGCCAGGCGTAAAGGTCGCGGTTGAGCTGTTCGTCGTTCTTGCCGTCGGGCCGGTCGTAGCCGGCGCTCGCGGCGAATTCCCATTCGGCGGTGACCGGCAGGCGCTTGCCGGCCCAATGAGCGTAGGCGCGGGCGGCGAACCAAGAAACGCGGACGACGGGCGAATCCGCCGGCGCCTGCGTGCCGAGTTCGAGGTCGCCGGCCCAGTTTGCCAGATAGGACGAGTCAGCGAAGAGCCGGCTCACTTGCGAGCGCCGCCACTTGGGGACAGCGGTGACGAAGGCGAGGAACTCGGCGTTGGTGACGGGCCGCTCGTCGAGCAGAAAGGCCGCGACGTTGACCTGCGGGGCGTCCTTGACCGTGCGGTAAAGCGGAACGTAGACACCGGCCGGGATGCTAACCATCCCGGCCGGCGGTGTGTTGCTCTGCGCGCGCGCGATTCCGCCCGCCAGCGTCAGGGCGAGGAGGAGGAATCGCAGGGTGGGGAAGCGCGCGGACATTTTTTGGGGGAGGCTTAATGGATCTCGCTGCGGATCGCCTTGACCTTGGCGGCGCTGAAGGCGTCACCGGAATTGCCCCAGGAATTGAAGACGTAGGTGAGGACGTCGGCGATCTGCGCGTCGGTCAGGACGGCTTCCTGCGGCGGCATGGCGCTGTTGATCGTCGTGCCGTTGACCGTGACGGGTCCGGTGAGTCCCTTCAGCACGATGCGGATGGCGCGCTCGCGGTCGGCCTGCAGGAAGTCGGAGCCGGCGAGCGGCGGGAAGGCGCCGGGCAGGCCCTTGCCGTCGGGTTGGTGGCAGGCGAAGCAGAGGCCCATGTAGACTTGTTTGCCCTTCTCGATCTGCATTTCCTTGGTGAGGCCGGCGATGGTGGGGTTGGATTTGATCTCGGCGGCGATCTGTTGCTTCAGCTCGGCTTCGCGCTTGGCGGAATCGGAGCCCGCCTCGGCTTGCGCGCCGAGATAGACGGCGTCGATTTCCTTGCCGGAGTAGATGACGCGGTCCTCGGGGCCGCTGACCTTGAGCATGCCGAGGGCGCCCTTGTTGAAGGCGCGGGTGAGCGAGTGGTCGACGAGGATGAAGGTGCCGGGGACGTTCACCTGGAATTCGACGACGGTGGCGCCGCCGGAGGGCACGAGTGTGGTCTGGACGTTGTGGTTGGGCAGGCTGAGGCCGGCCTCGGGGTAGACCTTGTCGAAGATCTCACCGATGATGTGGAACGACGAGGTGACGTTCGGGCCGCCGACGCCGAAGAAGATGCGCACGTGCTCGCCGACCTTGGCGGTGATGGCCTTGTCGCCGACGAGCGAGCCGACGGAGCCGTTGAACACGATGTAGGGCGGGCGCTCGTCGATGGCCTTGGCCATGTCGAAGGACTGCAGGCCCTCCTCGCCGTATTTGCCGGTGGTGTAGAACTCGCCCTGCATGACGTAATATTCCTTGTCGACCGGCGGCAGGCCATCCTTGGGCTCGACGAGGATCATGCCATACATGCCGTTGCCGATGTGCATCGGCACGGGCGCGGTGGCGCAGTGGTAGACGAAGAGGCCGGGGTTGAGCGCCTGGAAGGTGAACTGTGAACTGTGGCCCGGTGCCGTGAAGGTCGACGCCGCGCCGCCGCCGGGGCCGGTGACGGCGTGCAGGTCGATGTTGTGCGGGAGCTTCGAGGACGGGTGGTTGTTGAGGTGGAACTCGACGACGTCTCCCTCGCGGATGCGGATGAACGAGCCCGGCACGCTGCCGCCGAAGGTCCAGAACGTGTATTCGACGCCGTCCGCCAGCCGGCCAACGACCTCGCGCACCTCGAGATTCACGACGACGCGCGCCGCATACTTGCGCTTGATCGGCGGCGGCACGTGCGGTGGCGCGGTGAGGATCGCCTGTTCGATGGGCAGCGCGGCGACCTCGGGCGGCAGGACGACCGGCCCCTTGGCATCGGTCGGGCCCTCGGCGGCGGTGAGATTGACGGCGAGAAATGCGGCGGCCAAGGCGAGGCCGGCCACCGCGAAGGCGGGGAGGAAGCGTGGATTATTCATGACGGTCGGACGCATAGCTTAGGGATTTTGGAAGATAATGCTGGTCATTTCTTGGGTCGTATGGCGCATTTTCGGGGTTTCGGTATCGGCCCCAGCATACGCCCAAAGCGCGGAGGCGGCCTTGACGTGCATCAAGCCCGGTCAAAAAACCTCAGCCGATGCGGTAGACCAGGACGGCGGCCCCGATGTAAAGCACGCCGAGGACGGCCTCGAAAATGCCGATGCGCCGCGCAGACCAGCCGGGTCGCAGCGGCGAGAGGAAAAGCGCGGTGCGCAGGAACAGGAGTCCGGCGAGTCCCACGATCGCCGCGGGCATGAGATGTTGCACGGCCAGCGTCGCCGCCAGCGCGAAGGCCAGGAGGCCGCCGGCCAACGGAGCCAGGACGCCGACCGGCTGCCCCTTGCTCCGTCGCAGGCAGGTGCGGACCGTCAGCACGGTGGGAACGCTGCGGATGAGCACGGCCGCCGAAAGCCCGAGAGCCATTGGCCACGACCAGCCGGCCAGCGTGGCGAAAGCCGCCGGCAGCATGGCGAAGGCGGTGCTGCCAGCCAGCTCGGCGGCGGCGGCCCGCGACTCGTTTTGCGCATCGAACCAAACGAACAACCCGCCGAACGGCGCGGCCAAAAGCAGCGGCCAGAGCGGCGCCAATCCGCCGAGCACCAGGGTTTCATACAGGCCGGCCACCGCGAGGGCGGAGAGCATCACTACGGTTTCGCGGGACGTGCGCCGGCGGAGCGTGGCTTCGGGCGCCAGCGCGGCCTTGAATGGACGGCGCGCGAAGAACCCGGCGACAGCGGCGAGAGCGAGGGCAGCGCCGGCGGACGAGGGGGCGATGAGCAGGCCGAGCGCCAGTGGTTCAAACGCCAGCGACCACGAGCCATGTTCCTTGGGGAGAAAGACAGTGGAAGCCGGCGCTCCGTTTTCAGAGGCTGGAGATGATCTGAAGGCAGGCATTGGGGCGGGAGTCGGGTCAACGATCAGCATGGCGCCAGTATCAGCCAATCCGCTCCGGACCGCCTTGATCTGCATCAAGCGGGGAGGGGAATACCCCGCCGTCCATCAGAGCAGCCGATGGTCGCGGGCCCAGCGGATGAATTCCGTCTCAAGCTGGTCGAACGACTCGATGACGAACAGCGTGTCCTGGAAATGCCAGATATCGTAGGGCTGCGCGGCGAGCGTCTCGGGCCGATAAGCGACTTTTTTCACCTTGTCCGTCAGGCTGTGCAGCGTCTCGCCGGACGAGGAGATGATGCCGTTGCCGTAGATGCGCGGGCCGGCGGGGCTTTTGATCAGGCCGAATTCGACGGTAAACCAGTAGATGCGTGTCAGGCCTTCCTCGACGGCGGGATCGGTGCAGTTCAGCGCGGCCTGGCCGATCTTCTGGTAGAAGTTGGCGAAGCGCGGGTGCATGATCATCGGCGTGTGCCCGAAGATGTCGTGGAAACAGTCCGGCGCGGGCGTGTAATCGAGTTCGGCGCGGCTGCGGATGTAGTCGGTGCACGGGAAGATCCGGCGCGCGAGGTAGGAGAAGAAATCGTGCGCATCGAGCAGGCCCGGGGTGCGGGCGATCTGCCAGTTCGTGGCGCGCAGCAATTTTTTCGAGACGTCGGCGAGCGCGGGGATGCGGTCCTTCCCCAGATCAAGCGCGAGCAGTCCGGTGTGGAACTCGTCGGCGGCGCGGCCGGGCAGCAACGCCTCCATGCGGTCGTAGAGCGTGCGCCAGACATCGTGCTCGTCGGCGGTGTAATCGGGGTAGCGGCACTCGGCGCCGACGGGGAGCGGCGCCTTCAGTTTGTGGGGAACGCAGCGCGGATCGTCCGCACCGGTGGCGGGGGTGGCAGTCGGGGCGTGGGTCTTCTGCATGCCGCCAATTTGCCCCAATCCGGCCGAGAATCGACCCCGAAGCGACCAATTAGGCCGAAGGGATTAGCCGATCGGGACTAGGCGCCGCCCATGGGCGGGGTGGTTTCGCCGGGTTTCGGCTCGGGCGGCCGGGGTTTGCGGCGATCGATGCCATCCCATTTGGTGGGCGGTGGCGGCTTGTTCACCAGGGTCTCGGCAAAATGCAGCGGAAGTTTGGCGAGCACGTGAAGCAAGGGCAGGCTGGCGAACAGCGCGAGGGCGGAGGTGTTTGGCGTCATGCCGCCGAACAGCGCCGCGGAGATCGCCATGATGAGGATGGCGGCCCAGATCAGGGTGCTGGCCAAGGTGGGCCACGCGATGACCTTCAGCCAGGTGCGGGCAGGCCGGCGCGAACGCCAGAGGGGCATGGCCGAGAGCGCGAGCACGGCGGTGAACAGCAGCACGCTGGCCGCGCCGCTGGTGAAGATCGTGCCGGCGGTGAACAACAACGCGTCCGGCAGGCCGAAGAGCTTCGTGACGAAGAGCCCGAGTTTCACGTTCGCATTCGGCGGGGTGAACATGTCGTCGCGCTCATAGAGCGAGGTAAAACGGCCCGCCTCGATCCGTTGGTAGCGCTGCAGGTAGTCGGTCAGGCGCTGTTCATAGCGGGTGGGATCGGCGCGCTTGAGCGCGGCGGACCGCGGCACCTGCGGCATGCCGTTGAACACTCCGGTCACCTCGGGGTAGTCGTGCCGCAGCGCCTGCCGCGCGGCGGTGACATTGAAGGGGGTAAGGAGATTCAGCGGCGCCCAGCCGTATTCGCTCTCGCGCAACCGCGTCGCGAAAGTGCGGGCGAGGGCCAGCGGATGCTGGTCGAGCGCGACGGAGGACAGCTGGTAGTTGAAACTTGTCCAACCCTCGGCCGATCCGGGCGCGGCCGCGGTCACGGCCCACAGCACCACCGCGCCGCCGGCCAGCAGAATCAGGCCGTGCTTGAGCGCCCGCAGGAGTTCACGCTGGAGCCAGGGCCGGAATTTTTCTTCGGAAATGCCAGTCGACTTCAGCGAGCTCATGTGGGGAAAAAGCCAAACAGGGTCGGGGCCGGTTGTCACGCCTGACGCTCGGTCAGCGGTTGAGCAGGGCCGCGACGCGGGTGCGGCCATGCACGCCGAGTTTGCCGAAGACGGCGGCGAGTTGGGTCTTGATGGTGAGCGGGCTCCGGCGCAGCTCGGCGGCGATCTCCGTCGTGCGCAAACCCTCGCGGACGCGCATGGCCACCTCGCGCTCGCGCTCCGTCAGGCGCGCGAGCAGCGCGACGGCGCCGGGGGACAGGGGGCGCTCGCGGTCGCCGCGTGGGCGACGGTAATCGAGCTGGATGTGAAAGGCCGGCGGCTGGCCGCCGGCGGGCACATGGAGCTTGATGCGGGCGTGCAGTCCGCGGGTGTGGTCGCTCACCACCTGGGGATGGCCGGTGGCCTCGCCGCTGGGCCACGCGGTGCGCAGGGCGAGGCAGGCCTCGGCCAGCGAGGCCGGCAGACGGAAGGCGCTGCGCGCGCGCAGCGCGGCGGCGCGTCGCTCCCCGTGGTTCCACACCGCGCAGGCGCGGGCCGCCTCGGCGTTGAACCACACCGGCTGGAGCTCCCAGTCGAGCAGGAGCAGGCCGACGGGCACTTCCTCCATCATGGCGGCGTAATGAACCAGCAGGGCGGTGGGGTCGGACGGGGGCATGTCGGCGGGAGTTTGCACCGCGTTCCGCGCCGGCACAAGCGGCGATTACTCCCTTTGGCCTATGGACCCGGCGGAGGACGCAGGGTAGAGTGGGGCGAGCCAACTCCCCCACGCATGAGCACGACTTACTTTGACACGCCCGTAGACAAAAAGGCCGCGACCAATCCCCTCGGTCTCAAGGGGGTCGACCACATCGAGTTCATCGTGGATCGCGCCGACCAATGGCGCGACTTCTTCGTCGGCAAATACGGCATGACGGTGCGCGCCTACGGCGACACGGCGACGGGCCTGAAGGGCCGGCGGGCGTTCGTCGTGGGGCAGGGGCGGGTGAATTTCCTCGTGGCCGAGCCACAGGGCACGGGCGCCGAGGCGGACTTCATGCGCTGGCACCTCGACCAACACGGTTGCGGCGTGCGCGACGTCGCCTTCAAGGTGAAGGACGCGAAGCACGCGGTCGCCGAGGCGGTGCGCCGCGGCGCCAACCCCGTGCGCAATCTTTTCGAGGATGGCGACATCGTCCACGGCGCCGTCGCCGCCTACGGCGACACGATCCACAGCTTCGTCGAGCGGCGCAAATCCGGGATGTTCGCGCCGGGCTATGTCAACCAGCCGGGCGGCATCGAGGACCGCGACATCAACTTCGCGATGATCGACCACGTGGTGGCGAACGTCGAACACATGGACCCGTGGGTGAAATACTACCAGGAAGTGTTCGGCTTCGACCTGTTCATGCATTTCGACATCAACACCGGCCGCTCCGCGCTCATGTCGAAGGTCGTCAGTTCGACCGACGGCTGGGTGAAGATGCCGATCAACGAGCCGTCGTCGGCCAATTCGCAGATCCAGGAGTTTCTCGACCAATACCGCGGGCCCGGCGTGCAGCACATCGCGCTGCTGACCCCCGACATCGTCAGCACCATCGGCGAGATGCGCCGCATGGGCCAGGAATTCCTCGAGGTGCCCGACACGTATTACGACGCGTCGTTCGACGAACGCGTGGGCGCGATCACCGAGGACAAGGAAGTGCTCAAGTCCCTCCGCATCCTTGCCGACCGCGACCTCGGCGACGACGGCTACCTGTTGCAGCTTTTCACCAAGTGCGTTTTCACGCGCCCCACGCTGTTCTTCGAGGTCATTCAGCGCCGCGGTCGCGCCCGCGGTTTCGGCGAGGGCAACTTCCGCGCGCTCTTCGAGGCGATCGAGCGCGAACAGGCCCGGCGCGGCACCCTCTGACTTTCGAGGACGGCGGGCAGTCCACGCTGCCGGCTTCCCCACGGCACCATCTGCCCTCCGCCCTCGTTAAATTTTCCACGCCATGCCCCACTACCTCAAACTCGGCACCACGCCGCGCAAACATCATGTCAGGTTCCCGCGCGATCCGGCCGCGAGCTACAAGGGCGAGGGCCTGCATTACGAGCATGTCGTCACGACGGAGGGCTTCGACCGCGCCTACAGCATCGTCTATCACCTGAAGCCGCCGACGCGGGTGAAGAGCGTCGAACTGTTCAAGGAGTTCGCGTTGAAGCCCGCCGGCCACGCGCCGCTGCGTCATCATCACCTCAAGTCCGCCGGCCTGGCGCGCACGGGCGATCCCTACACCGGTCGCGTGCCGCTGATGTTCAACGCTGACATCGGTGCCTACCGCTGCCGGCCCGCGACCGCCATGGCGCAGGAATATGATTTCTACCGCAACGGCCAGAGCGATGACGTGATCTTCGTCTGGGCTGGCGGCGGCTGGCTTGAATCGCAATACGGCCGCCTTCGCTACCGGCAGGACGACTACCTCGTCATCCCGCGCGGCACCATCTACCGGCTCGTGCCCGACGACATCGCCCAGGAGGACTACCTCATCCTCGAGTCGGCGCACCCCGTCCGCATTCCCGAGCGTTATCTGCACAAGGAGGGTCAGATCCGGATGGGCGCGCCCTACAGCGAGCGCGATTTTCACGGGCCGACCGAGATCCTCGCGCTGGACAAGGAGGGAGACTTCGCCGTGCTGACGAAGGATCGGAACCGTTTCACGCGGAACGTCCTCGCCGGTCACCCGCACGATGTCGTCGGTTGGGACGGCTACCTCTATCCGTTTACGTTCAACGCGAATGATTTTGAGCCGATCACGGGCACGGTGCACCTGCCGCCGCCGATCCATCAGACCTTCGAGATCAACGGCTTTGTCATCTGCACGTTTGCGCCGCGCTACCTCGATCATCACCCCGAGGCCGTCAAGGTGCCGTGGGCGCACGACAACACCGAGGCCGACGAGGTGCTGTTCTATGTGCGCGGCAACTTCGGTTCGCGCAAGGGCGTCGAGCCCGGCTCGTTCACGCTCCACCCGCAGGGCATCCCGCACGGTCCGCATCCCGGCACCACGCTCGCCAGCATGAACGCCGCGCGCACCGAGGAACTCGCCGTAATGTTCGATACGCAGTATCCGCTCGAGCTGACGGAGCAGGCCCTCGCGTTGGACGACCCGAACTATACGCTCTCGTGGCTGGGATGAGCCAGCAGTAGCGGCCGCGAGCATACCCAGAGTTTGCATCAAGCCGGTTGCTCGCTACCCTCTGCCGCCACTCACTCCTTCATCCCATGCTCCTCGATTTCGAAAAACTCTCCCCGCGTGAATCCTACCCATGGCTGATCAACGTGATCAACCCGCGCCCCATCGCGTGGGTCTCCACCATCTCCGCCGAGGGCCGGACCAACCTCGCGCCGTTCTCCTTCTTCCAGGGCGTCTGCGCCAGCCCGCCGACGTTGCTCTTCACCGGCGCGAACGACCGCACCGGCAAGAAGAAGGACACCATCATCAACGTCGAGCAGGTGCCGGAGTTCGTGGTCAACGTCGTGCCCTACGCCTTGCGCGACGCGATGAACCAGACCTCCGCGCCGCTGCCGCATGGCGAGAGTGAATTCGACAAGTTCAACATCGCCACCGCTCCCTCCACACGCGTCCATCCGCCGCGGGTGGCCGCCGCGCCCGTGGCGCTCGAGTGCCGGGTCGAGCGCATCGTCCGCATCGGCGAGGGCCCGCTCGCGGGCAACGTCGTGTTCGGCACCGTCCGGTGCATGCACGTCAGCGAGGACGTGCTCGGCGCCGACGGCCAGATCGATCCGCGCAAACTCGACACCATCGGACGCATGGGCGGCGATTTCTACTCCCGCACGACGGAACTTTTCACGATTCAACGACCGAAATAATTGTCACCACGAAACACATCAAAAACACGAAACTTGATTTCTCCCTTTCGGGTATTTGGTGTGTTTCGTGGTGACCTCAGTCTTACCCCATGACCGACACCGTAATCCTCTCCGCCACGCGCACCCCTCTCGGCGCCTTCCAAGGCGCGCTCTCCACCGTGCCCGCGCCGCGGCTCGGGGCCGCAGCCATCCGGGGCGCCGTGGCGCAGGCCGGCGTCGATCCCGCCGATATCACCGACTGTCTCATGGGCAACGTGCTCCAGGCCGGCCAGGGCCAGGCGCCGGCGCGGCAGGCCGCGCTCCACGCCGGGCTGCCGCAGTCGGTCCGCTGTGTCACGGTGCACAAGGTCTGCGGGTCGGGCATGCAGACCGTCATCGGCGCTGCACATTTTCTCGCCGGCGGCATGGGCACGATCGCGGTCGCCGGCGGCATGGAGAACATGTCGCTCGCGCCCTACCTGCTGCCCAAGGCGCGCGACGGCTACCGCATCGGCCACCAGCAGGTCATCGACTCGATGATCACCGACGGCCTGTGGGATCCGTATAACAACATCCACATGGGCAACTGCGCCGAGCAGTGCGCCACTCGCTACCAGTTCACGCGCGCGCAGCAGGACGCCTACGCCACCGAGAGTTTCAAACGCGCCAACGCCGCCCAGAAGGACGGCCGCTTTGCCGCGGAGATCACGCCGGTCGAGATCACCGACGCCAAGGGCAACGTCACCAAGGTCGAGCACGACGAGGGCCCGGCCAAGGTGAAGAATGACAAGATTCCCTCGCTCAAGCCTTCGTTCCAAAAGGACGGCACGATCACGCCGGCCAACGCTTCCAGCATCAACGACGGCGCCGCTGCGCTCGTGCTCGCCACCGCCGCCATGGCGAAGGCCAAGGGCTTGAAGCCCATCGCCCGGCTCGTCGCCTTCGGCAGCCACGCCCAGGATCCGGTGTGGTTCACCACCGCACCGGTGACGGCGACGCAGAGCGCGCTCAAGGCCGCCGGCTGGTCGGTGGCGGACGTCGACTTGTGGGAGGTGAACGAGGCATTCGCCGTCGTGCCGATGGCGTTCATGCAGGAACTCGGCGTGCCGCACGAGAAGATGAACATTCGCGGCGGCGCCATTTCGCTCGGTCATCCCATCGGCTGCTCCGGCGCGCGCATCCTCGTGACGCTCCTCGCGGCCTTGAAGGAGCGCGGCCTCAAACGCGGCGTCGCCGCCATCTGCATCGGCGGCGGCGAGGGCCTGGCCGCGTGCGTGGAGCTTCTGAATTAAACACAGAGGACACAGAGGACACAGAGCTCACAGAGAATGCCAACCCGGGAGCTGTTCTCCGTGCCCTCAGAGGACTCTGTGTTTAAATCTGCATTTTCTAACGTATGAGCAAAGTCTACCTCCACGCCAAGGCCGCGCTCGACGGCCTGCTCCATGACGGCATGACCATCGCCGCGGGCGGGTTCGGCCTCTGCGGCATTCCGGAGAACCTGATCGGCGCGCTCCGCGACAGCGGCGTGAAAGGCCTGACCATCGTCGGCAACAACGCCGGGGTTGACGACTTCGGCATGGGCCTCCTCCTCAAGACGCGGCAGGTGAAGAAGGTCATGGCGTCCTACGTGGGCGAGAACAAGGAGTTCGAGCGCCAGGTGCTGGCGGGCGAACTCGAGCTCGAACTCATCCCGCAGGGCACGCTGGCGGAGCGGCTGCGCGCCGGCGGCGCGGGCATTCCCGGTTTCTACACCCGCACCGCCTTCGGCACCAAGCTGGCCGAGGGCAAGGAGACGAAGGTTTTCGACGGCAAGGAATACGTGCTCGAACCGGGCATCCGGGCGGACGTGGCGCTCGTGAAGGCGTGGATGGGCGACACCTGCGGCAACCTCGTCTTCCGGAAAACGGCGCGGAACTTCAACCCGATGATCGCCAC
>Ga0208272_100055_pt1 | contig 89170 bp, 81 predicted proteins | sample LakWasM129_HOW14_2_FD_183939 | JGI IMG/M metagenome (GOLD analysis project Ga0208272, IMG submission 183939) | Freshwater sediment methanotrophic microbial communities from Lake Washington under simulated oxygen tension - Sediment Metagenome... | ecosystem: Environmental > Aquatic > Freshwater >... | reverse complement strand
GGGCGAGCGTGGGCCGCGTGGACAACGTGTACGGCGACCGCAACCTGTTCTGTAGCTGCATTCCGGTCAGCGCTGCCGAATAGCCCCGCGCGATGCGCCCCACCCGCGCCTGCCTGGCCTGCCAGCACTCGGCACGGTATGCGTTGGTGCAGTCGGAGCCCGCCATGGCCCGATGGCATTCGGGGCGCTGAACCAGCGCCGCTCCAGCCGCATCGCAGCGCTCCCGCGTACACTCGCTCGCATGCCCGCCGTCCGTGCGCGCCTGCGCCACGGGTGCTTGCCCCATGAATGAGCCTGATCTCTCCTACCTGCTGCGCAAATCCGATCCGGCTGCGTATCCGCCGCAAGCACAGGACTGGCCGGTGTCAGAGCGCCGCAACCCCGACGCTCGCCCCGCCGGCTCTGTCGCGAGCCTGATCGCGGAGCTGCGCAAATCCCAGGCCGAACTGAAGGCGCAAAACGAGGTGCTGCGCTACAGCCAGGCCGCAGCCGAGAGTGCATCCGAGCGTTTCGAAGCGCTGTTTGCCAGTGTGCCACTGGTACTCATGGTGATCGATGCACACGACATGGTGGTTCAGGCCAATCCCATGGCGCACCGCTCGTTTCAGCCAGGCGAAGGCGATCGCCCGCTGACTGCGCTCATGCCCTTTGTGGATGCTGCACACGCACAGCGCGTGCAGCACGCGTTTTCGCAGGCGGCGGCGCAAGGACATGCCGAAGCAACCGAAGTCGTATTTCGCATTGGCGAGACCACGCACATCACGGGCGATCTGCACATCGCGCGCATCGAGACGCCACAGGAGAACAATCTCTCGCAATACCAGTTCCTCTGCGCCCTGGTAGACCAGGGGCCGCTGCTGGCCGAGCGCCGCGCCTTGCAACAAAGCACAAGAGAGCTTCAACAGCGCAACGAACAGCTCTACGCTGGTGAAAAGCGCCTGGCGGCCGTGATCAACTCAGCGCTCGACGCCATCGTGTGCGTGGACCGGCACCAGCGCATTACCGTGTTCAACCCCACGGCTGCCGCGCTGTTTCAGTGCGCGGTCAGCGACGCCCTGGGAAGCCCGCTCGAGCGCTTTCTGCCCAAGGCGGCCGAGGCGCTGTTGTTTGCACCGCTCACCACACAGGCCCTGCTGGGTGAAATGACGGCGCGCACCGCAAGCGGACACGAACTGGCCGTGGAGGTGAGCGTCTCGTTCGAGCAGCACGCCGACGGCGAGACCACCACTGTGTTTGCCCGTGACCTCACGGCGCGCAAGCGTGCAGAGGAGCGGCGTGGCGAGTTGGAACTGCAACTGCGCGAATCGCACAAGATGCAGGCCATCGGCACCATGGCCGGCGGTATTGCGCACGACTTCAACAACATCGTCGGGGCTATTTTGGGCAACGTGGAGCTGGCGCGGGCGGATTGCCCACCAGACTCTCCTGTGCAGGAAAGCCTGCGCGAAATCGCCAAAGCCGGCCGCCGCGCCCGCGACCTGGTGCGCCAAATCCTCACCTTCAGCCGCAACGAGCCACCTCGGCGAACACCGGTTCGCCTGGAGGCGCTGCTGCACGACACCGAGCGTCTGCTGCGGGTCACGCTACCGCCCACGGTTGAACTGCAGGTGCGCGCGTCCAGCGCCCTGCCCCCCATACTGGCCGATGCGACACAGGTCGAACAGGCCGTTCTCAACCTGTGCACCAACGCCATCCAGGCGATGACCGGGCGCCGCGGCCACGTCACGGTACAAGCCCACCCGGCCCAACCCGATGCCCGCGTTCGCGAACGCCTGGGCCTCGCAGCGGGCCGCTATGTGGCCATCATCGTGCACGACAATGGCCCGGGCATCGATGCAGATACGTTGACGCGCGTGTTCGAGCCGTTCTTCACCACCAAGCCCGTGGGCCAGGGAACAGGGCTCGGTCTTGCCGTCGTGCATGGCGTGATGCGCGCCCACGGAGGCGCTGTGGATGTGCGCGCCACCTTGGGCGAAGGAAGCTGCTTCACTCTTTACTTCCCCGCAGCCGAAGACGAGGCACAGGCGCCTGAGTTCGTTGCCAGCACCCCCGCGCCGCTGGTGGCCGAGGCGCCGCGCACGAGCACTCCTCACCATGTCATGTACGTGGACGACGACCAGGCGCTGGTCTTTCTGGTGCAGCGCCTCCTGCGCCGGCGCGGTTACCAGGTGAGCGGATTCACCGATCCGCGCGGCGCCCTCGCGGCCCTGGCGGAAGCGCCCTGGAAATACGACCTGCTGGTGACCGACTACAACATGCCGGGCTTTTCCGGGCTGGACCTCTTGCGCGAGGCGCAAAGGCTGCGGTCCGATCTGCCGGTGGCATTGGCCTCTGGCTACGTCACGCAAGAGATCGAAGAAGCGGCGATCCGCGCTGGCGCGCGCGCGCTGGTGCACAAACCCAACGACGTCGAAGAACTCTGCACCACCGTGCAGCGCCTGGTGCGTGGCGATGCCTGAACCGCAGGCGCCACCGCCAGACGTGGTCGCCATATTCGCAGATGCGGACCTGCTGGTGCTGGAGAAGCCTTCCGGCCTGCTGTGCGTGCCAGGGCGCGGGCCTGACAAAAGCGACTGCCTGAGCCAGCGTGCCAGTCAGCGCTGGCCGGGCGCACTGGTGGTGCATCGCCTGGACCAAGCGACCTCTGGGCTGCTGGTGATGGCACGCAATCCCGAGGCGCAGCGCCTTCTGTCGGCCGCATTTGCCGAGCAGCGGGTTCACAAACGCTACCAGGCCATCGTGCACGGAAGACCGCACGACGGGCCCGCAGCGCAAGCGGATGGCGGCTGGAACACCATCTCCCTGCCCATCGCCGCAGACTGGCCGCGCCGCCCGCTGCGCGTCATCGACCACGCACTGGGCAAAGCCAGCCAAACCCAGTGGCGCATCCTCGGACCGGCCCAAGGTAGCAATGCCACTCGGCTGGAACTCGCACCGCTCACAGGGCGCACGCACCAGCTGCGCGTGCACCTGTCGGCCATCGGCCACGCCATCCTGGGTGATGCCTTGTACGGCGACGCGGCCAGCGCCCCCCGATTGCTGCTGCATGCCACGCGAATGGCTTTCGCGCATCCGCGAACCGCGGAACCACTGCAGTTCACCTCGGCGCCAGAGTTTTAGGTGTTTTCGGCCTCTACCGCTTACCAGGTAAGCGGTTCCAGATATCAATTTAGTAGCAGTAAGGGATGGACTCAGGCACCACCATCGCCCAGTGGCAATAGCGACCGCTGGCTGGCAAAAAACCTGGCGTCCCCCGTCAAGGGGTCGGTGAAGGCCAGCGAGCGCGCGAGCAACTGCAAGGGCCGAGACCAATCGCCCTCCGGCGGGTCGTTCACTTCGGGGTAGAACGCGTCGTTGCGCAGCGGCAGACCAAGCGCCGCCATGTGCACGCGCAACTGGTGGCGTCTGCCCGTGACCGGCCGCAGGCGGTAACGTGCCCAATCAGTGCCCGTCTCCAACACATCGATATGCGTGAGGCTGTTGGCCGGACCGCTTACCTCGTGCATGCGAAAAAACTGCGGGCTTTCCTCAAGGCGGCTGACGCGCTCACGTGGCGGCGTCCCGTGCGGCCAGATGGGCGCAATGGCCTCGTATTCCTTGTCGATGCAGCGCTCGCGAAACAGCGCCTGGTAGGTGCCACGTGTGGTCTGCTGCACCGAAAACAGGACCAGGCCCGCGGTATCCCGGTCAATCCTGTGCAGGGGCGAGAGCTCACTCAAGCCGTAGGCCCGCTTGAGCCTCACGAGCAGGCTGTGGTGCAGATAGCGGCCCGAGGGCGTGACCGGCATGAAGTGCGGCTTGTCGGCCACCAATAGGTGGGCATCGCGGTACACCACGACTTCTGCGTCCGGCGGTCGGGGCTCGCTCGCCAGGCTGCGGTAGTAGAACAACCTGAGACCGGGTACAAACAAACTTACAGGGAGCACCGTTTGACCGTGCTCGTCCACGACTTCCCCCGCCGCCATACGCCGTTCCCAGTCAGCACGGGAGACCTTGGGAATGCGATCGCAGAGAAAATCCAACGCCAATCCATGCCCTTTGGAAGGCAGCACCACACAGCTCGGGCTCACACCATCGCGCATCGGCAGTACAGCTGGGCGGCGGTTTTTTTGCATGGCGTTGGGTAGATAGGCCTGTCGGGGGCCGAAAAATTGTAGCCCTGCGGCGGCAAGGAACGGCCAATCACCCGCTTTCTTGGTATCTCTCCGCAAAATCGGTAAAAACCCCAGTGTGCAGTCCCTATCCCGTAGATCACTATCGAGAGAGAAATTCCGCTTTTTCAAGGATCCCGGCTTCATGCCAGATACCCCCACCGACTTACGCTCCGCCATTTTCTCCAAAACCACCACCGGGCAGCAAGAAATCGCCTCGCGTTCGCTGGGACTCAGCCCCTTGGCGCGGCGGCTGCTGGTGCTGATTGACGGACGCCGCACCGGACACGACCTGGAGCCCTTTGTGGCCGGACACGAGCTTGCGCAATACCTGAACGAACTCCTTGACCGCGACTGCGTAGAAATGAAGGCTGTGCTGCCAGCGAAGGCCTCCCCGGCAACCGGCTCTGCGGCCGAGGCATCCATGCTTGCTCCTGCCTCCACCGACTGGCTGGCCGTTTTGCCACCGGCAGAATCGCGCAGCGCCAAGAAAATTGAGATGGCGCGCAATTTCATGACCAATACCGTCAACAACATCTTCGGACACCACAACCGTATCAGTCTGATCGAGTCGATCTACAACTGCAAGAGCAGCAGTGAATTGCGCGAGGTGTACCACGCTTGGGCCCAGGCACTGGAATCCAATTCAATAGGTCACAAGCGCCTGCCAGAACTGCGAGAAAAACTTTTTGCAGTGCTGTAGCAGTATGTTCTGCTTGCCTGCGCAATACATGAACGACGGGGTATAGCGGTCTTGATGTAGGACAAGGGCGGCAAACCTCGCCTACGCGCCAACTCCTGCTGGGGCCGCCGTAGCATAGCGGGCCTATGGTCACCATCGACCCCCCAAGCGCTCCGCCGTCACCGCAACGCCCTGCCCTGGCACGTCTCCTTTGGCTGCGCGCTGCGCTTGTGCTGTGCGCGGTCACCTTGGTGTTGCCGTTCGCCACGCTGCTGGCGGTGCACCTGATCGACTGGAACCGGGCCAGGCCATGGATCAATGAACAGGTCAGTGCAGCCAGTGGCCGGCATTTTGAAATCAAGGGAAATCTTGAGGCCCACTGGATCTGGCCCCAGCCCCTGGACACCGGGTGGCGCCACTGGGTTCCGGGACTTCTGGTTCAGGCAAGGGATCTGGAACTGGCCAATCGCAAGCATTTTGGCGATCTTGGCTCCCTGGATGCGCCAAGCACGCGCTCCCAGCCACCCTCCCTGGCCCCACCTGCCCGCAAGGATGGGGCTGCCGACACACAACCGCTCATGGCGCAAGTCAAGCAAGCCAGCGCAAGCCTGCGGCTGCTGCCCTTGCTGGGACGCGTGGTATTGATCGACACGCTGATGCTCTCTGCCCCCGACATAGCGCTTGCGCGCAAGAAAAATGGCGAAAACAACTGGACTTTTCCTCGCCAGACGCAGGAAGCCGATACGGCACAGCCCAATCCCTGGAGAGTAGACGTGCGACAGCTGGGGCTTACCCAGGCCCGCCTCTCGTACACCGACCAAATGCAGCAGCTGGCGCTGCGCGCCGCCATTGAAGAGCAAGACAAAACGGCATCGACTGACGAGGACAGTGCCCGCTATGGGCTGCACGTCGAGATGAGCGGCAAGTTCCGCAATGCGAAACTTAAAGGCTGGGGACGTGTGGGGCAGTTGCTGTCATTGCGCGATGCAGCAGTGGAATACCCCGTGGACTTCGAAGTGCGTGCCGGGAACACGCGCGCGCAGGCGCGAGGCACTGTGTCCAACCCCCGCAAGCTCTCTGGCGTCGATTTGCAGGTGCAGCTCGAGGGCGACTCCATGGCCGATCTCTACGGGCTGACAGGGCTCGTGCTTCCCAATACGCCACCTTACAAGACCAGTGGTCATCTGGTCGGCAGCCTGGAGCCAGAACACGCAACGTGGGATTACGAGGACTTCTCCGGCACCGTGGGCGAAAGCGACCTGGAAGGGCATCTCACCTACACCTCCGGGCAACCTCGGCCGCATTTGAGGGGGCAATTGAAGTCCAAAAAACTCCGCTTGGCGGATCTCGGCCCCATCATTGGCACGACCCAAAGCACAGAATCAGATAAAAAGGAAACTGCCCGCCCCGGGAAGGTTCTGCCCAACACCAAATTCGCAACAGATCGCTGGGGGGCAATGGACCTGGACATCGCCTTTCTCGGCGAAAAATTGTTGGGCCCATCGTCTCTGCCCTTGGACAACCTGAGTATGCGTGCCACCCTCAATAACGGCACATTGCACCTGAACCCCTTGCGCTTCGGCGTAGCCAAAGGGCGGATTGATACCCAAGTGGACCTTGATGGCCATACAGACCCTCTGAATGCCCGCATTCATGCGACGGTGGACGGCCTTAAACTGTCTGCGTTGTTTCCCAAAGTGGCATTGATGGACAAGAGCCTCGGTCGTATGGACGGCGCATTTGCTCTGGCAAGCAGGGGGGACTCCATTGCCAGCATGCTCGCGAGCAGCTCTGGCGAGGCGCGCCTGTATGTGCGTGACGGCACACTAAGCAAGCAGCTCCTGGATCTGGCCGCGCTCAACTTGGGCAGCGTAATTGTCACCAAGCTGTTTGGCGCCGACAAGGAAGTGAAACTGCGTTGCGCCATGGCGGACTTTGGCATCAAGAACGGCATGGCCCAAACGCGCTCGGTCAAATTGAGCACCAACGAGGCGGTAGTCGAGGCGGTCGGAACGGTTGACTTTGGGCATGAATACATCGACCTGCATGTCAAACCTGAATCGTTGCAATGGAAATTCTTCTCGCTGCGCACGCCACTCACCGTACGCGGCCCCTTCATCGATCCCAAGGTGGGATTTGAGGTAGGCCCCTTACTGGCTCGTGCTGGTGCTGCAATCGTCGCCGCGGTCGCGGCACCCACCGCCCTGGCACTTGTGCCCATCACGGTCCCAGCGGCAGAAGACGATGCCGAATGTGCCCAGCTGCTTGCCCGCGCCGATGAGGCGGTCAAGGTCGGGCCAGAAGGTGCGAAGCCCAAGCCAATAACCCATGCACACAAATATTCGGACCACCGTTAGCCGTTAGCCACTTGCCCTGGACTGCATGCACAGCATGCAGTGCCCACCACGGACAAGGCTTCGGGGCGGCTGACCCGCATGCGAGCGCTCACCGGCCAAACGATTTCTGGTTCGTCGCCCATGCGACGGGATGAGAGGGGCACAACCAGCGCCATGGGTGCCTTGCAAGTGCTGGCGCCGCTCTGGCACAGCACTCAGGTGACGTGCAACGCAGTAGTGCTGACCACTATGCCGTCCTGATCGGCATACAGCCAATCACCAGGACGCACCGATACCCCAAGCACTTGAATCGCGACATCGCGCTGCCCTTCGCCACGTTTGGTGGTTGGCAGGGGCATGAGGCCGAGGGCGCAAATCCCCACTGACGCAGCCGCCAGTTCTGCAGCATCGCGCACACAGCCGTCGACCACGATGCCGGCCCATCCATTCGCCGCAGCCGCCGCCGCCAGGTTGCCCCCCACAAGAGCGCGGCGCAGCGAGCCACCACCGTCGACCACCAAAACGCGGCCTTCGCCGGGCGTGTCGAGCGCCGCCTTTACCAAAGCATTGTCTTCAAAACATTTGACTGTGCTCACAGGCCCGGCGAATACGCGCTTGCCTCCGAACGATGACAAGCTCGGAGGCAGCACGCGAAAAGCGCCGCTGTCGTCTGTCTTGCGCAGGTCGCAGAAGTCGCAGGTTGAAAAAAATGGGAAAGGGGACATTGCAGCGTCTGCCATGTGTCGGGTTCCAAGCGAAAGTCAGGTGCGCATGTGGATTTTTCGGCAATCGTCTGGTCGTTCGCCATTGGGCACAGGACAGCGATTGACCTCGAAAGGTGAAAACGAGAGCAAGGTGGTCAATGCGCTGGATGCAATCGTCATTGCCCAAAACAGGAAGAACGCCAGCGTGTACACGCCCTGGCGAGACAATCCAAGCGGCTCACCAAACCAGTGCAGATCACTCGGATCGACCATGGCAAAAACCAGCATTTCGAGCAGGCCCGCGACCAAAAAGGCGGGCCATGCAATCCACATCAGGCGTTGGGTCCACATCTGCTTGCTTCCTTTAAAGGTAATTGGGCGCAGCGATTTCAGCGCGGTACGTCTTCAGCCGGTGTTGCCGCATGGTTGCGCCCTTTCATCGCAGGGGCAAGGCTGTGCTCCTGTGCGGTGAGCGTCTTGTTGATGGCCATGCCATGCTGGTAGTAGTTTTCATCAATCACCGGATCCGGCGTTCGAATGGCCAGCCACAGGGTGACAAACGATGCCACCACGACGACGGCAGGTCCACCAAAAATGAGCCAGACAAAGCCAAATTTCCACCAAGGTTGGGGCTTGGAAGAATCAGCAGAAGGAGCGGATGGGTTGATCATGAGGGTCAATCAGGGAGGTAGGCGGCACCGACCATGGCTGCGAATTCAGTCTGATCAGCGTGGCACCAGAAAAACCGATTTTTCGCGGACATGCGCATTCGTGCCAATGGCTTCAATATCAAAATGCACTGGGTGAGATCCAGGCTCGGCCGAGCCATAGGGAATGCGCAGATTGACCGGCACCCAACGCGACTGCGCAGCCTCAATTTCGAATTCGGGCTCCGAGGCCAACTCCAGCCCATCGAGCCCCGCGGCACTGATGCGGTAGCGGTGCGTGGTTTCGGTGGCGTTCATGATCTGAAGTCGATAAATATTCTCAAGCTTTCCCCCTGCCACGATACGTGACAGTGCAGCCCTGTCCCGCACCACATCGACCTTCAACGGAGTGCGCATGATGAGGCTTGTCAGCATGCCCACGCACAGCGCCACCAGAATACCAGTGTAGATGAGCACGCGCGGGCGCAGCACGTGTCGGAAAATCTCCGCCTTGCCCCAGCCTTTGACCACGGCGTTCTGCGTGGAAAACCGGATCAACCCGAGTGGATAGTGCATCTTGTCCATCACGCTGTTGCACGCATCCACGCACAGACCGCAACCGATACATTCGTATTGCAGGCCATCACGGATATCAATGCCCACGGGGCAGACCTGGACGCACAAAGTGCAATCAATGCAATCGCCCAGCCCCTTGGCCTTGTAATCCACCGTCTTGACGCGGGGACCACGCGGCTCGCCACGGGCTTCGTCGTAGGTGACGATCAGTGTGTCCTTGTCGAACATCGCGCTCTGGAAACGTGCGTACGGACACATGTACTTGCACACTTGCTCGCGCAAGAAGCCGGCATTGCCATACGTTGCGAACCCATAGAACAGCACCCAGAACACTTGCCAGCTTCCCTGGAGCGCCAGCAGTTCCGCCCCAAGTTGACGAATGGGGACGAAATAACCAACAAAGGTGAAGCCCGTCCAGACAGAAATCAGCACCCACAGTGCCTGTTTAAGCGATTTCTTCCAAATCTTCTCAAAGGTCCACGGACCGTTGTCGAGTCGCACGCGGGCGCTGCGATCGCCCTCGACCTTGTGCTCGATCCACATGAATATTTCGGTGTAGACCGTTTGTGGACAAGCAAAGCCACACCACAAGCGACCGGCCACTGCGGTGAACAGAAACAGCGACAACGCGGAGATGATCAGCAAGCCCGTCAAATAAATGAAGTCCTGCGGGTACAACACCAGGCCGAACATATAGAAACGGCGCGCGCCCAAGTCGAACAGCACCATCTGTCGCTGTCCCCACTCCAGCCACGGCAGACCGTAGAACACGGCCTGGGTGAGAAACACCAGGGCCCAGCGCCACCGCGCGAAAAACCCACTAATTGAACGTGGGTAGATCTTCTTCTGCGCCTCGTAGAGAGAAGACACAGAGTTCTGTGCAGATGGCTCCGATGCCACTGGGGCAATCGGGATAACCTTGCGAGGCTTATCGCCTGGGGTATTCATGGAAAACTGCTTTAGAAATTCAGCACATCAGGACGAAAGTGCCACGTACAAAGAAATTTCAGACCCTCGGGACAATTCCCCTGGTTGCAGTGATCGGATACCGACCCCGGAAACCAGGGAAATGCGCAGGGTCATTGTGCAGCTTTGGGCCGGTTCGATAGACCCCACACGTAGGCGGTCAACACACGTATTTGTGGCTCGGTGAGCTTACTGGCCTGCGCGGGCATCTCATTGGTTTTCCCATTGTTGACCATGGCAGTAATGGCGGCCTCGCCCCAACCATGAAGCCAGATGTCGTCCGTCAAGTTAGGCGCTCCGATCACCTGGTTGCCCTTGCCGTCCATGCCGTGGCAGGCAGCGCAAGCAACGAACTTGGACTTGCCTAGCGATGCGCGCACCGAATCGTGCGGGCTGCCAGAGAGGCTGAGCACGTAATTCGCCACATTGCGCACGTCGTCCGCCGTACCGACCGCCGCAGCCATAGGCGGCATCATGCCAATCCGGCCGTTGTGGATCGTCTCACTGATGTTTTCTGGCAGTCCACCGTGCAACCAATCCTTGTCCGTGAGATTAGGAAAACCCTTGCTACCGCGGGCATCAGAGCCATGGCACTGCGCACAGTTGTTCATGAACAGGCGCTCACCAATGGCCATGGCCGGTGGGTCGCCCGCCAGTTGCTCCGTCGTCATGGAGGTAAATCGTGCATACACTGGGGCGATCTCGGCCTCGCCCTTTTGCATTTCCTCCTGGTATTCATTGACTTCGGTCCAACCCAGCTTGCCGGCGAAATTGCCCAAACCGGGATAAAACGCCAGATAACCCAGGCCGAAAACGATGGTGATGACGAACAGCCACATCCACCAGCGCGGCATGGGGTTGTTCATCTCCGTCAGGTCCTCGTCCCAGACATGGCCCGTGGTGTTGTCGGTTGTGGCGTCGACTTTCTTACGCGCGGTGAACCACAGCAGCAGCAAGCAGCCGAGGATCCCGGCCAGCGTCATGCCAGCGACGTAGATCGACCAGAAATTGTGGGTGAAATCGCTCATGGGATGTTCTCGTTTTCGGAGCTGATCGGATCAATCTTGTTCGAAGGGAAGGCGTGCGGCTTCTTCAAAGCGCTCGCGGTTGCGGCTGGAAAATGCCCATATGCCTATACCCAGAAAGCAGGCGAACGACAGCAGCGTGAACACGATGCGCAAGGTAGTGATATCCATGGTGTTCTCCTGCCGTTATTTGAGCGAGCGGCCCAGCACTTGCAGATAGGCCACGACGGCGTCCATTTCCGTCTTGCCCTTGACTTCGTTAGCTCCGGCGGCAATCTCCTCGTCGGTGTACGGAACACCTACTCTGCGCAGGGCTCTCATGTGCGGCGCAACATCTTGCGGATCGACCATGCCGGTATTGAGCCAAGAGTAGGCCGGCATATTGGATTCAGGCACCACGTCCCGCGGGTTGTTCAGGTGGATGCGGTGCCATTCGTCGCTGTACTTGCCGCCTACGCGTTGCAGGTCCGGACCAGTACGCTTGCTGCCCCATTGGAAGGGATGGTCATAGACGAACTCACCCGCCACCGAATAGTGGCCGTAGCGCAGAGTTTCCGCACGGAAAGGCCGAATCATTTGCGAGTGGCAGTTGTAGCAACCCTCGCGCTGATAAATATCACGGCCCATCAGTTGCAGCGCCGTGTAGGGCTTGAGTCCCTTGATGGGCTCGGTCGTGGATTTCTGGAAGAACAGCGGCACGATTTCCACCAGACCGCCCACCGCAACCACCAGAACGATCAGCACGATCATCAAGAAGTTGTTGGTCTCGATGCTCTCGTGCGAGAAGCCTTTGGATACTTTGTTGGTATGTGACATGAATCAATCCTCAAAACTCAGGCGTGGGCGGGCTTGAGGGCCGGTATCGCCACCGTGGAGGAGCGGCCGGAACTTACCGTCAGCCAGACGTTCCAAGCCATGATGAGCATGCCGCTGAGGTACAGCAGTCCGCCGATCACCCGAATCACATAGAAGGGATAGGTGGCCTTGACACCCTCGACGAAGGTATAGGTCAACGTGCCATCCGCGTTCACTGCACGCCACATCAGGCCTTGCATCACCCCGGAAATCCACATGGACGCGATGTAGAGCACGATGCCGATAGTGGCAAGCCAGAAGTGGAGTTCAATGGCCTTGACGGAATGCATCTTCTCGCGACCGAACAGGCGCGGAATCAAATAGTAGAGCGAGCCGATGGTGATCAGTCCCACCCAGCCAAGCGCACCCGAATGCACGTGGCCGATCGTCCAGTCCGTGTAATGCGAGAGCGCATTGACCGTTTTGATGGCCATCATCGGGCCTTCAAAGGTGGACATGCCGTAGAACGACAACGAGACGATCAGGAAGCGCAGGATGGGGTCTTCGCGCAGCTTGTGCCATGCGCCCGACAGCGTCATCATGCCGTTGATCATGCCGCCCCAACTGGGAGCCAGCAGAATCAGCGAGAACACCATGCCGACCGACTGCGTCCAGTCAGGCAGGGCCGTGTAGTGCAGGTGGTGCGGGCCCGCCCACATGTAGGTGAAGATCAGCGCCCAGAAGTGGACGATCGAGAGGCGGTAGCTGTACACAGGCCGGTTGGCCTGCTTGGGAATGAAGTAGTACATCATGCCCAAGAAGCCCGCCGTGAGGAAGAACCCGACCGCGTTGTGGCCGTACCACCACTGAACCATGGCATCCTGCACGCCGGCATAGGCCGAGTAGCTCTTCATGAAGCCGGCGGGCACTTCCGCGCTGTTGACGATGTGCAGCAGCGCCACCGCCAGAATAAAGCTGCCGTAAAACCAGTTCGCCACGTAAATGTGGCGCACCTTGCGTATGCCGATGGTGCCAAAGAACACGATGGCATAGGCTACCCATACGATGGTAATGAGGATGTCGATGGGCCACTCAAGCTCAGCATATTCCTTGCTGGTGGTATAGCCCAACGGAAGGCTGATGGCCGCAGCAAGAATCACCAGTTGCCAGCCCCAGAAGGAAAAGGCCGCCAACGGCCCGCCAAACAAACGCACCTGGCAGGTGCGCTGTACGACGTAATAACTGGTCCCCATCAGCGCACAGCCACCGAAGGCAAAGATCACCGCGTTGGTGTGCAGTGGGCGCAAACGCCCGTAGCTGAGCCAGGGTATGCCGAAGTTCAGCTCTGGCCAAGCCAGCTGGGAGGCGATAAACACGCCGACCAGCATGCCGACCACGCCCCATACGACGGCCATGATGGAAAACTGCCGGACAACGGTGTCGTTGTAATAGCCGGCATTTGCTGTGGTTGAAGGAGTCATCGATTACCTCTGGAAGTCTGCAAAAATATTAACCGCGCTGTAAGTAATGTTTTTGACCAACGTCAATTCTCTCGAAGAATGCGCTCCGCTTCCTGGTCGATATTTTCGAACTGGCCACGATAGACCGCCCACCAAAGACCGAGCAGCACGAGCAGCACCAAACCTACGGACAGCGGGATGAGCACATACAAAATATCCATGGAAGTTCCTTGAAGATCAGGCACGCATCGGCGCATGGACGAGGGAAGTGCATTGCGCCTGTGCCTCTACCAGTGGCGCGAGCGGCGGCATGGCACGCGCCAGGCGCGCCGCGTTGAGCACCACCAACAAGGAGCTTGTGGCCATGCCCAGGCCAGCGAGCCACGCCGGCATCCACCCAGCAATGGCCAGCGGGACGCACAAGGCGTTGTAGCCAGCCGCCCACCAAAGGTTTTGCCGCACCACACGCAGCGTCTTGCGCGCCAGCACGATGGATTGCGCAATCAGACGCAACTGCCCGCCCAGCATCACGAAATCGGAACGCAGGCGCGCCAGCGGCACAGCGCTACCGAAAGCGAAGGACACGTGGGCAGCGGCGAGCACGGGGCCATCATTCAGCCCGTCACCCACCATGGCGACGCGATGCCCGTTTGCCTGCAAGGCGCAAAGCGCAGCCAGTTTGTCGGCCGGCGTGCAATCGCCTCGCCAATTGGCAATACCCGCCCGCCGCGCCACGCGGCCTACCGATGCAGACCGATCGCCCGAAAGCACCTGTACTGCAATACCGGCTTGTGCCAACGCACACAGCGACAACCCGGCATCACCGCGCAATTGCTCGTCCAATTCAAAACGTGCGCTCACGCGACGCGAAACTGCGTCTTCGGCCCAGCCCATGCACACCTGCACGCAGTCACGCTCAGGCAACGCCACGCCCACATGCTCGGCAGAGCCCAGCAGCAGCGTCCGCACTGGACCGGTGCCACCGATAGTCCGAACTTGCGCGCTGAGGCCCCGCCCCGGTATTTCGACAACCTCGCTCACGTCCCAAGACGGAGCGCCTTGCGGCAAGGCTTGCTCCGCAGCCGCCACCAGCGCACGCGATACCGGATGCAGCGAGTGCCGCGCCAGCGCTGCCGCCAGCTCCAGCGCGGTTGAAGGCGACAAGCCGCCCGTCGCCTCGGTGTGGCGCAGCACCATGCGGTCGAGCGTCAGCGTGCCTGTCTTGTCAAACACCACCGTATCAACGCCAGCCAGGGTTTCAAGCGCCTGCAGATTGCGCACCAGAACGCCTTCGCGCGCCAAGGCACCAGCGGCCGAGAGCATGGCCACGGGGGTGGCCAGCGACAGTGCGCAGGGGCAGGTAACAATCAACACCGAGACCGCCACCATCAGCGCGTGCTGCGGGTCGCGCGGCCACCACCACAGCAGAGCCGCCAGCGCTGCCAGCAGCACGAAAATCAAAAAGGGCCGCGCCACACGGTCAGCCAACTGGGCCAGGCGGGGCTTCTGCAGCGAGGCGCTTTCCATCAGCGCGACAATTTCGCCAAAGCGCGTGTCGGCGCCCAAGCGAACGACTTCCATCTCCACGGCGGCTTCCAAGTTAATGCTGCCCGCACAAACCGATGCCCCCACGGTGCGCCAGCGCGGTGCGGACTCGCCGGTCAGCAAGGCCTCGTCCACCCGAGAACTGCCGGCTGTCAAACGCCCATCCGAAGGGAACGCCTCTCCGGGCAGCACGCGCACCACGTCGCCCACTGCAAGGCGGCGCACTGGAATGCGGACAAAGCTGCCGTCGCCGCTGCGTCGCTCGATGCTGTCCGGCAGCCGGTTCATCACGGCTTCGAGCGCGCCGGCAGTACGCTCACGCAGCCGCAGCTCCAGCCAACGCCCCGTCAGCAGGAAGAAGACAAACATGGTCAGTGAGTCGTAGTACACCTCACGCCCAAACAAGCCCTCGGGCTGAAAGGTGCCCAGCGTACTCACCCCGAACGTGATCGCCATGCCCAAGGCGACTGGCAGGTCCATGCTGATGCGGCGATGGCAGACATCTGCCAGGGCGCTGGAAAAAAATGGTCCGCAGGCAAACAGCACCACCGGCAAGGTAATGACCCAGGAGGCCCAGCGCAGCAGGGACTCCATTTCAACGCTCAGGTCACCAGGCTGCGCGATGTAGGCCGGCCACGCATACATCATCACCTGCATCATGCAAAAGCCCGCCACCAGCAAACGCCACAGTGCACGGCGGTTCTCGCGCACGCGTTGCGCACGTGCTGCCTCATCCACTGCAGGAAGTGCACGGTAGCCCGCTTTGCGCACGGCATTCAGCCATTGCGAGGGCCGCGTGGCATCCGCAGCCCACACCACGCGCGCGCGCTGGGTCGCGGCGCTGACATCGACCTGCTCAATTCCGGGGACCGCGCGCAGCGCGTCTTCTATGGTCAAGGCACAGGTTGCGCAATGCATGCCCTCGATGACAAGATGCGATTCCCAGTGATTGCCTTCGCCTGCAGACTCCACCGGGCGGCCAAACGCAGGCCACTCCGCAGGGTCGTCGAGCAAATTTTCCACGCTGTGGAGCTGCTCGGCAGAGGCACCTTGGGCTTGCGGCAAGGGGGCCGAAGTTGCGGGTGCCGAAAAACTCTTTGACATGGCGCAAGCTTAACCCACACTACTTTCATGGAATTGACTTGAATCAAGTCCGAGAGCGCACTCGGCGCCTACGCTGTGTCCATTGTTGTGTTCATCCAAGAGGCCTCTCATGTACCAGCGCATTCTCGTTGCCACCGATGGCTCCGATCTCTCCAAAAAAGCGGTGCAAAGCGCCCTGTCCCTCGCGGCTTTGACGGGCGCGACGCTGGTGGCGCTCAAGGTGGTGCCGCGCTACCCGCGCAGCTACATGGAGGGCGCATTGCCAGTGGACGCCCAGAACGTCAAGCAGATCGAAGCGCAATGGACCGCAAACGCCCAAACAACGGTAGACGCCATCAAGGCCGATGCAACCGCCCAGGGTGTGACAGCCAAAGCAGTGGTGGCCAAGTCTGATCTGGTGGCCGAAGCGGTGATTGCCGCGGCCAAGAAGCACAAGTGCGATCTGATCGTCATGGCCTCGCACGGCCGCAAGGGCATCAAGCGCCTGCTTCTGGGAAGCGAAACCCAGCATGTGCTGACGCATTCGCATATTCCCGTGCTGGTGCTGCGCTAGGGCAATTCTAAGGCGCCGCTGCGCCACCTGCGGGTAGCGAAATTTCAAGTAAAAATAGCTGCTAGCGCTTATAGGGTAAGCGTTAGCAGCTATTTTTTTGATAGTCTTCCACACCGTACTGGCGTGCGAGTTCGCGCATCGCCTGCTGTGCCGGACGTGCCAGGCAACGCACCAGCCATTGCGTGCTCAGTGGGTGTGCTGCCAGCAGGGCGCGTGCCGGCATGGCCCAGGCGAGCACGCTGGCGACGCACAGGTCGGCCACGGTAAAGCGGGTACCGGCCAGCCAATCTCGGTCGCGCCCATGCTGAGTGCGCAGTTCCGCCTCCAGTACGGCAAGGGGGACGTTGAGGCGCCTTTCCGCAGCGGCCGCCAGATCGCTCTTGCGCTGGGCTTCTGGCATGACGCGCCGGTGCATGAGCACGGTCAGGGCATCTTTCTCCAGTTCGGTCACCGTCCAGAAACTCCAGCGCAAGGCCTGCGCGTCTTCCTCTGGCGTCGCAGGGCTGATCCCCACGCCATCGGGCTTGCCGTGGTAGCGCGCAAGGTAGAGCGTGCAGGCCATGCTTTCCCACAGCACAACCTTGCCCTCTGGGCGTTCATCGACCAGCACGGGGATATGCCCGTTGGGGTTGAGCGCCCGAAATTCAGCGCTGCGCGTGGCACCTTCCTGGTAACGCAGGGGTACATGGTCGTAGGCAAGGCCCAGTTCCGTGGCGGCCCAGAGGGGGCGCACGGCGCGGGATGCGGCAATGCCGTAAATGGTGAGGGACATGGAATACTGAAAGGTAAAGGGGCTGTCAATCGGTAAACTGTGCGCAAAGTGCGGCGAGGGTCGCAATAGTCAGGTGCGGCACCCACGCTTCCAACTCCCACGCCTTGCCACCACGGTTGAGCCACGCAAACTGCATGCCTGCAGAGCGCGCATACAGGCCATAGCGTATCGTCCAGATCCAGACTGATGGCGCAAATGCAGGAAAGATCAAGAGGCACAGGAAAGAAGCGACAGAGTCAGCGCCCACTTGGGCAATAGCGCCTCGAGAATACCTGCGGCTTGTGTCCAACAGAGTGTCGGCCCATCAGCTCACGGCCTTGATACATCTCAAGATTAGGCCGCACCAGCCTCTGGATACAACCCAAGTCAGCCGACATACGGCGCACAATAAAGGCCCCGTGACCCCACAACGTGCACCCCACCGCCGCTACCGTGCGGCCAGCCTGCTAGCGCTTCTCGCTGTACTGGCGCAGCTGTGGATAGTGCAAGTTAGCCACCTGCACCTGGCTGTGCAGGTATCGAACTGGCTGCAATGGGGCGAAGTGTGCAGCTCGCAAGCCCCGGGGCATAGCGCACCTAACAGCACCGGCGGCCCCATGGGCATGGGCGGCATAGGCTGCGCTATATGCACGCTGGCTGGTACCGGCATGGCGCCGGCGCCGGCGCCTGTGGTTATCGCAGCCAGCCCCGACCTCGGATATGCCACGCCTTCATGGCACAGCGCTTCGCGCACGCCCGCGCTTGAGCGTGGTATGCGGCCGCCCGCACAAGCGCCTCCTACCGCACTGAGCTGAGCACGCTCCCTCCGGCCGCACTTATGTGCAGCCGCGCCGGGGACCCGCATACAAGGCCGTCCGCTACCCACACGGGACGCGGCTGCCACGCATTTCCCGATTCGGACGCTTGCGTTCGCAGTCCCTTCTTTTTAACTGATTCCAATGCAGTATCTGAACAAACCCGTGGCCGCCATCGGCTTGGCCGTCGCGTCCGCTTTCGTGCAAGCGCAGGAAGCAACCTACGATTTCAACATTCCCGCCCAGCCAGCAGGCCAGGTGCTGAATGCACTGGCCAAGCAAACCGGATTGCAGCCCTTCTTTACCGACGAGAGTGTCAAAGGCGTCCAGAGTCCTGGAGTGAAAGGGAAGCACAACGCCAGGGAGGCGCTGACCAAGGCGCTGGCAGGTACCGGATTGACTTATCAATTTACAGCGGAAAAGGCTGTGACGATCAATGTGTTGCCGAGTAAGACAATGGCGGAGTTACCCACCGTCATCGTTACATCATCGGAGACACATGTTACCAATGGCGACGAGATATTCGACAACAAGTCCGGCATTCCCCTTGAGCAGGTACCACAGTCCATCCAGGTAATCGGTGAGTCCGAGTTCATCGACCGGAACGTCCAGAGCATCGCCGATGTCCTGAAGGCCGTACCCTCGGCGACGGTCGGTGCGTCCCGCGTTTCCACCTACCCGGCCTACTCGATGAGGATCCGTGGCTACCGCGCTGACCAGATATACAACGGCTTCCGCCAGCGCTATTACTCCAACATCGATCCTTCGGCAACGTCAAATATCGAACAGGTAGAAATACTCAAGGGGCCTTACGCTGTGCTGTACGGTGACTCTCTCGGCGCCGGCCTGCTCTCCATCACCACCAAGCAACCGCAGCACGAGTTCAGCGGCAGCGTCAGCGCACTCGTCGGATCCAACGATCAGAAGTCGTCCAGCTTCGACCTCACCGGCCCGCTTAGCAAGGAAACGGGCCTCTATTACCGCCTGACCGGAGAGGTCGAGCGATCAGGAACCTTTGTCGACTACACGGACCTCGATCGTAAAAATCTGGCGTTATCCCTGACCTGGGAGGCCAGTAATGCGGTGACGGCCCATTTTGTCAGTATGTGGCAGGAACGTGATACCAAGCGCGGCACCGGCCTGCCGGTAGTCGGGACCGTCGTTTCGAACGGCGTCGCCCAGATTCCCATTAACCGCTATCTCGGCGACCCAAACCACAATTTCAAGGCATCCGGCCCGCTCGTTCAGGCCTGGGCCGACTTCAAACTCAATGACGCCTGGACACTGACGCCGCGTTTTCAGTACACCGGATTCACAGGCCTCTACAACGAGTTGCTTCTGCGTGGCGTTCAGGCTGATATGGTCACGGTCAACCGCGTGGGTCGCTATGACGAGGAACGGCACCACTATTCGACGAGCCAGCTCGACCTCAAAGGGGAGGTGGACGGCTTAGGCGTGAAGCATCACCTGCTGTTCGGTGTGGAATATGCTCAAGAACGCGTCAATTATTTTGAAGAGACCATCACTGGTGTCCCCTCGATTAACGCGCTAAATCCTGTGTACGGGCCCTCGCTCACAGGGGCCTACCCAGTCACTTCCGTGCAAGATCGCAATATCGATTCCGGGGCGCTTTATGCACAGGATCGCATCGATCTGACAGATCGGTGGAACATCATCCTCGCCATGCGGGCCACCAAGTACAAATACCACCGGGAGACCGCAACCGACTACACCAGCCCGGTCACCGTGTTCGACAACGATTTCAATTTCCAGGACTACCAGCTCGGTTCTACCTACAAGCTGGGAGGTGGATGGTCGCTGTATGGCAGTTATGCAACCGGCTACAGCATGCAGACCACGGCCGCCAGCCGCAGCTTCACCGGTGAATCCTTCTCGCCAGATCAGATAGCGCAAGTCGAAGCCGGCCTACGCTACGCACAAGGCGGATTCAGTGGCAGCGCAAGCCTGTTCCAGATTAATGAGTCGAACGCCCTAACCAGCGATCCGTACCATCCGGGCTACAGCATCCAGACAGGGGCCACCCGCTCACGCGGCTTGGAGCTTGAAGGCTCCTGGCATATCGCGCGCGGCCTATCCGTGCAGGGCGGATATGCTTATATGCGAGGCGAAGTCACCAAGAGCAACTCGGGCAATCAGGGCTTCGCGCTGGCCGACACGCCCAAGCACCAAGCCAACCTGTTCGCTCGCTATGACTTGCCGGGTCTGCCGATCCAGCTTCGCATCGGCGCCAACTACGTCGGTAACCGGCCTTTCTCCAATACGGCAAACATCACCCTCGCCCCGGGCTTACTGGCGAACAGTGTCACGCTGCCGTCCTACACGACGCTTGATCTGGGCGCGACTTACCGCATCGACCACAGTACGCGTCTCGATCTCTCGATCACCAATGTCACAGGCAAAACGTACTTCACGCGGGATTTCAACGACTACTCTGTAATTCCGGGTGACCCTCGACAGATCAACCTGAGGCTTACCAAAAACTTTTAGCCTTTAGTGCCTTAACCACTTGTCGCCCGTTTTCTGCGTGAAGCCGCTATGCGCAGTAGGTAGACGAGCCCAAAGTCACCGCAAGGGCGCTCGGCTGCGCTTGCTGCGGCATTTCATTACAGACGACGACCATGAAATTGACCATGTTGGCCCTGATCGGGGCCTATTTGACAGTTACATCCACGCCCGCCAGTTGTACCCCTCCCGTCATCGTCTTGTCCGCACCCAGCGAGATAAGCGCAAACGGGGCCAGGAATCCGACGGTTGCCGTCGATGGGACGCACGGCGTAGTCTATTTGGCCTGGGCGCAGGAGCGGTCAGGGCCTACGAACAACAAGCCCAGTGCAAGTACGGAGCTCGATGCCATGCTTGCACACTCCGATGACGGTGGTGAACATTTCGGCGCAGCACGGGTCATCAATGCAGCGCAGGACAATATTATTTCCAACCACGTCAATCCGGTCCATGTAGCAGTCGGTACGAAAGGCCAAGCCTACGTGTTGTTCTCGTATGCCGATGCGGCCCTTCCTAACCCGGCGATCAAGCACCAACTCAGGGCAATGCGGATGGTGCGTTCGGAAGACGGCGGCAAGACCTTTAGTGCGCCAATTGCGATCGGAGACAAGGTGGGCAACGGCGTGCCCACCTCGCCCGGCATGAGCAATCTGTTTGTCTCACCCGATGGCACTTTATATGTCTCGTGGCTGGATCCACGATCAATCTATGCCTATGCCATGTCGCACAACGCCATGCCGTCAGGCAAACTCAGTGTCTCGCAATTGCGCGTAGCGCGATCTGACGACGGTGGCAAAAGCTTTGCCCCTAGCACGATGGTCGAAGCTTCGACCTGCGTCTGCTGCGGCACACATGTAGCACAAGGTGCAAGCGGACCACTCTACGCCAGCACGCGCGCAGCTTGGTATGAGCTGAAAGGCTCGGTGGACGCCGTCCGCGACATCTTCGTCGCCAGTTCGCAGGATCGCGGCGCAACTTGGGAGCGCCCGGTAAAGGTCCATGACGACCAGTTCAAGATCAGCGCCTGCCCGGATGTCAACGAAGGCCTGCAAGTGGATGGACAAGGTCGTCTGCACGTTGCTTGGTACACCGGCAGCGATCGGAACCCCGGCGTGTTTTACGCCGTGTCTTCTGACGGTGGAAAATCATTTGGTCCACCGCTGGCCCTGCTACGGGACGGTTGGGTGCCCTATGCCGATGTCAGGCTCGCGCTCGATCAAGCGGGCAACGCCTGGGTTGCCTTTGCCGATCGGCGTGGCGATGTCGATCAGATCCGGCTGGTACGCATCAATATTGATGGCTCGGTATCCAGCGCCGAGCCCTGGCCGGGCGTTAGTCCCGATCTGGCAACACGCCCTGACGGCTCCGTTGTGTTGACTTGGGGTGGCGTGCCGCCAGACGGCGCGGAAGAGGCCGGTGACATCTACACGCGCATTGCTCGCGTAGTGGCGGTCCAACCGTGAAAAAGTATTTGTGTAGCGCATGGGTGGCGCTAGCCTTGTTCAGCCAGGTGGCATGGTCGGACGATCTTACCCAGTTGCCTGAATACACCGCCCGTCGCTTGGGCGAGACGAGTCAACTCGATCTGGCCTCGTTACGTGGTCAGGTGCTCATGCTCAATTCCTGGGCGACCTGGTGCGCCCCTTGCCGCAGCGAGATGCCAGGGTTAACGGCATTGGCGCAACGTTACGCCGCACGCGGGCTGACGCTGATTGGCGTCAACGTGGACGAAGGCCGCGCCGAAGAGACCGTCCTCCGCTATGTTTATAGCATGGACCTCAATTTCACTATCCTGCGTGACCCAGCCAACCATTTCACCAAGAAATTCCGCACGCTGGGCGTACCTGAGACTCTGCTGTTCGACCGTTCGGGCAAGCTCATTCATCACTGGCGCGGCGCATTCGATACACAATCTGACGAAACCCGCACGCTGATTGAGGCAGCGCTGACAGCGGACGGTGACGCGCCGGCAAAACTTACTGCGCGCGGTCGGCGTCTTGCACGACAGCGTGGCTGCATCGCTTGCCACGCGACTGACTCCAGCCGTGGAGATGGCCCTGGTTGGGGCGGTATCGCCGGCACCACAACAACCCTCGCCGATGGCCGCAAAGTCTTGCGCGATGCAGCGTATCTGACACGCGCTATCACTGAGCCCGATGCCGATATCGTCGCCGGATATGTTCCTGGTGTTATGGCAGCAGCAATCCCAGGCAAAACGCTGGGCACGGAGGACGTTGCAGCACTCGTTACCTACATCCAGTCGCTCGGCCTTTCGAGATAAGCACTCTTAATGCGGACCTGTGTCTTTGTATCGCATCCCCAAACACCGCTACCGCGCGGCCAGCCTGCTTGCACTGCTGGCTGTGATGGCGCAGCTGTGGATGGTGCAGCTCAGCCACCAACATCTGGCGGCGCAGGTATCGAACTGGCTGCAATGGGGGGAGGTTTGCAGCACGCACAGCCCCGATGCCCCGGCGCCAGATGACACCGGCCACCCCATGGGCATGGGCGGCATGGACTGCCCGGTCTGTGCGGTGGCGGGTACGGGGATGGCGCCCGTGTCGGCGCCTGCGGTCGTTGCCTTGTTCGCTGCGCCGGCAAGTTCTGCACCTGCCTGGCTGCGCGCTGCGCGTCTGCCTGCATTCGAGCGCGGCGTGCGGCCACCCGCGCAAGCACCTCCTGCGGCGCTGAGCTGAGTTTTCGGTTTTTCGGACGTGTTCCCACGCAGCCGCGCTGGGGGCACTTGGGCGCACACGCCCGCCTTTCCTTATTTTTCGAATGGATTCGCATGCACCCCCTTGCCTTGCTTTCACTGCGCTCACGCGCCTGGCCCACTGCCGCATTCCCCCTCCAACCGCTGTGCGCCCTGCTGGCCGCCCTGCCCTTCGCCTGTCTGGCGCAAGAAGCCTCCTTGCCTGCCGTAACGGTGCACGCCCCCCACCAGCAAGCCCCCGCAGTGCTGCCGGACCAACCCACGCCAGAGGCACTGGCTGCCCAGCGCGCCACCAGCGCCGATACCGCCAGCCTGCTGCAGAACATTCCGGGCCTGAGCCTGCAAAGTGCCGGTGGCATCTCCAGCCTTCCCAGCGTGCATGGCATGACGGACGACCGCCTGCGCATCCAGCTCGACGGCATGGATCTGGTGTCCTCTTGCGGCAACCACATGAACCCGCCGCTGTCGTATGTCGATCCTTCGCGGGTGTCTGCCGTGCGGGTGTTCACCGGCACGGCGCCGGTCAGCGTGGGCGGCGACAGCATTGGCGCCAGCATCCATGTGGAGACGGCGCCCCCGGTCTTTGCCGCGCTCGGCCAGGGCTACCTCATGAGCGGTGAAATCGGCACCTGGGCGCGCAGCAACGGCAACGGCTTTGGCGGCCATGCCAGCGCCACCTACGCCACCGAGCAACTGAGCCTGCGCTACGACGGTTCAACCGCGCAGGCCGACAACTACTACGCCGCACGCGCCTTCAAGGCCGCCGGCCCGGCCGGTGCCGACAAGCCGGGCCGCATCCTGGCCGGCGACGAGGTCGGGTCGAGCAGCTACAAGGCACGCAACCAGTCACTCTCGCTGGCCTTTCGCGGCGACGCCAGCCTGTTGGGCCTCGAAGTCGGTATGCAGGACGTGCCCTACCAGAACTTCCCCAACCAGCGCATGGACATGACGCGCAACGACAGTACCCACGTGAACCTGCACTACCAGCGCAGCTTTGCCTGGGGAGAGCTGCAGGCGCGTGCCTGGCACGAGCAGACCCGGCATTCCATGGACTTCGGCCCAGACAAGCAGTATCGGTACGGCGTCGCCACCGGCATGCCCATGGACACGCGCGGCAGCACCAGCGGAGCCAAGCTCTCGGGCGACATTGCCCTGTCGGCGCAGGACACCCTGCGCGTGGGCGCCGAGGCCTTGCGCTACCGGCTCGACGACTGGTGGATGCCCTCGGGCGGCGGGATGGCGCCCGACATCTTCCGCAACATCGCCGATGGCCAGCGCGATCGTTTGGACGTCTACGGCGAATGGGAAGCGCGCTGGAGCCCCGCCTGGGTGAGCCAGATCGGCCTGCGCAGCAGCCATGTGCGCAGCAACAGTGGCGAGGTCCAGGGCTACAACGCGAGCTACGGCGCCGACGCGGCCGCGTTCAATGCCACAGACCGCAGCCGCAGCGACCAGAACCTCGATTTCAGCGCCCTGGCGCGCTACACACCCAACGAGAGCAGCAGCTACGAATTCGGCTTCTCCCGCAAGACCCGCTCGCCCAATCTGTACGAGCGCTTCGCCTGGTCCACGGGCGGCATGGCGATGCGCATGGTCAACCTGGCCGGGGACGGCAACGGCTACGTCGGTAACCTCAACCTGGCGCCTGAAACCGCCCACACGCTCAGCGCCACCGCCGACTGGCACGACGCCAGCGGCAAACGCTGGGGCGTGCGCCTGACGCCCTGGGTCAGCCAGGTAAACAACTACATCGATGCCGAGCGCTGCAGCGGAGGCAGCGGCATGATGAGCGTCTGCAACGCCGCCAACCTTGCGGCCCAGCAGAAATTCGTCTACCTGCGCTTTGCCAACGCCGATGCGCGGCTCTGGGGCATGGACCTCTCCGGCTTCCTCGACCTGGGCCGCAGCAACACGCTCGGTGATCTGCGCCTCGATGGCGCCATCAGCCAGGCGCGCGGGCACAACCAGGACACCGGCGACGGCCTCTACAACACCATGCCACTCCATGCGCGCCTGGCGCTGACGCAGCAAAGCGGCGCCTGGAGCAGCACCGCCGAAGTGCTGCTGGTCTCGGCCAAGACGCGCATCTCGGCCGTACGCAACGAGCTGCCCACCGCCGGCTATGGCCTCTTGAACCTGCGCGCCAGCTACCAGTGGCAACAGTGGCGGTTTGATGCAGGCATCGACAACGTGGCGAACCGCTTCTACGTCCACCCGCAGGCCGGCGCCTACGTCGGCCAGGGCGCCACCATGGGCGGCACGGCAGTGCCTTGGGGCGTCAGCGTGCCGGGCATGGGGCGCTCGTTCAAGCTGGGCCTGACGATGCAGTTTTAAAATCGCCCTCCACACGGAACTATAAAAATAATAGCTGCTTACGCTTATGGGTATTGCGCTAGAGGCTAGTTTGACGTGAAATCTTTCGTTCTGCCGACGGTGTGGATGCACGGAGTTTGATACTGTCGTTCCACAGTCGGAACATAAAGGCTATTCTGGAAGTGTTGTACGCCACCGGGCGTCCACGCTTCCAGGAGAACCCCCATGAGCCCAGAACTGACCACCGCCCAAATGAACGAACTGCGTGCCTTGCTGATGGCGCGCCGCGCCGAGCTGCTCGTGCAAATGGAACAGAACCGCGAGAACCTGACACCACCCAGCCAGGACGAAGGCGCCGTGCTGCAGCGCAACGTAGCGCGCGAAGTGGACCAGACGCTCACCGACATCGACGCCACCGACCTGGTGCGCATCGACCAGGCGCTCAAGCGCATGGACGAAGGCACTTACGGCGAGTGCGGGGAATGCGGCTGTGCCATCCCCTTCGAGCGCCTGAAAATCGAACCGCAGACGCAGCACTGCGTCACCTGCAAGTCGCGCTGGGAACACCAGCACACGGGCCGCTGAACCTTTGGCGGCTGGCTCTTTGGCATAGGAGGTGTTGCCATGAAGACCTTGAACTGCGTTGCTGCGTTGCTGCTGGGCTCCTTCGCGGTAGCGCCCACCTTGGCCGCCGGCCCACCCAGCGCGCCACCGGCAAGCGCCACGGCCCTCACCCCCACAGCCGATGGCAGCGGCGTGCTCGACCCACGCGCCCGCACCGTGTGGGCGCGCTGCGTCGAAGGCATGCAATGGAGCGGCAGCACCTGCACCGGCCGTGCCTTGCTGCTCACCCGTGCCGAGGCCACGGCCCGTGCCAAGGCCCGCAGCACGGCAGACGGGCATGCCTGGCGCCTGCCGCGCAGTCTGGAGCTGCGCCGGCTGGTGAACAAGCAGGCGACACCGCCAGGCGTGGATGCCCAGCTGTTCCCCGCTGCCCCAGGCGGCATGTACTGGTCCGGCACGGCCAATGTGCGCCAGCTCTCGGTGAACCCCTACAACTACGGCAACATCGAAAACGGCCTGACCAAAGGCGGCACTCGCCTGGCAGCGCTTGAAGGCTGGGCGGTGGACATGGACACTGGCGAAGCCTTTGGCGACATCTCGCGCGCCAGCAAGCTGCCCGTGCGGCTGGTGCACGGCGCGGACTGACCGGCCGGCTCTGCGCCCCGCTTGCCCGACAATCGCGCATGCCCTTTTTTTCCGCCGAACCTGCCTATCGCCACGGCACCCCGACACGCACCGCTGTGCTGCTGTGCAACCTGGGAACGCCCGACGCGCCCACGCCCGCAGCGCTGCGGCGTTACCTGGGCGAATTCCTCGCCGACCACCGCGTGGTGGAAATCCCCAAGCCGCTGTGGTGGCTGATCCTGCACGGCATCATCCTCCGCACCCGGCCCGCCAAATCGGCCGCCAAGTACCGCAGCATCTGGACCGACGGGGGCTCGCCCCTGGCCGTATGGACAGAGAAACAGGCCAAGCTGCTACGCGGCTGGCTGGGCGAAGCCGGCATTCCGGTGCTGGTGCGCCACGCCATGCGCTACGGCAACCCATCCATCGCCAGCCAGCTCGACGCGCTCAAGGCCGAGGGTGCCACACGCATCCTCGTACTGCCGCTGTACCCACAGTATTCGGCGACCACCACCGCCAGCGTGTTCGACGCGGTCTACGCCTGGGCCGCGCGTACGCGCAGCGTGCCCGAACTGCGCTTTGTCAACCATTACCACGACCATCCCGGCTACATCGACGCGCTGGCCAAAAAAATCGAGACCCACTGGCGTGAGCATGGCCAGGGCGAGCAACTGGTCATGAGCTTTCACGGCGTGCCCGAACGCACGCTGCACCTGGGCGACCCCTACCACTGCGAGGCGCGCAAGACGGCGCGCCTGCTGGGCGAACGGCTGGGCCTGGCCGGGGCGCAGGTACGCGTCACCTTCCAGTCGCGCTTTGGCAAGGCCAAATGGTTGCAGCCCTACACCGAGCCGACGCTCATCGAATTGGCGAAAAGCGGTGTGCGCCGCGTCGATGTGGTGTGCCCCGGTTTCACCAGTGACTGCCTGGAAACGCTGGAAGAAATCAACCAGGAGGCGCGCGAAGCCTTCCTGCACGCGGGCGGCGAGCAATTTCATTACATCGCATGCCTGAACGACAGCCCGGCGTGGATCACGGCGCTCTCCGACATTGCGCAGCAGCACCTCGCCGGCTGGCCGCTGCAACCGGCCAGCCCAGGTCTGCGCGACGCCTCGCGCGAGCGCGCCCTGGCCTGCGGCGCGCGCGACTGACCACGGGGCGGGTTCAACCCTCGGCGACAAGCGCCTGAAGCAACAGGCTGGCGATGCGCTGGCCGAGCGCCTCGCGCCGTGCATCCGGGCTGACGGCCAGCGCGGATGCCTTGGCCACTTCAGGAAAGCCCCGTGCCGGCGCCAGCGCCTGCACCACGGCTTGCAGTGCAGCCTGATCCCCACTCCGTGCCGCAATGGCCAGCCGCGCAATCGCTGCGTGGCCGCGGCGCTCCAGAGCGCGCACCAGGCGCAGCAGGCTGTCCGCCAAGCCCAGCAGCACGGCGTCTTCCAGCGTGAGTTCCTCGACACCCTGCAGCTTGTGCCTGAGCTTGCGCGGCACCTGGCTCCAGCCCTGGCTGACCACTCCGCCCACCGCAGCGCCCAGAGCCGTCGCCGCACCGAGTGACATGCCAGCCAGCGCGACATCGGCGGCGAGCCCCACGGCCGCGCCCACCGCAGCACCCGTCCCCAGCTTGCGTCCGGCGTCTTGCAGGGTTTGGGGGTGGAAAAGATCGGCTTGCCAGCGCCCGCTGGTCCAGGGAGACAGGGCCAGGTCGGCTTCATCCGGCCTAAAACCGTACACGCCCAGGATGGCCTGGACCACCTGCTGGGTGTGCCCGGCGAGGGATTTGCGAAACCGCGCCACCGCCTGCTCCCGGCCGGTGGGCGTTTCCAGCTCCGCACGGGCCACCGCCTGGCGCTGCGCCGCCGCGTGCACCAACAGGCGAGCCACCAGCGTGGCAGAGGCCACACGCCGCGCCTGCGCCTGGCGCTCAAGCTCGGCGACCACGGCCTGCAGTTCAGCCTGGCGCGGCCGCAAGAGCACGCACAGATCCTGAAACAGCTGTCGCTCCGCACCCACAAAGGGCGCCACGGCGTCGAACTGCATCCATACATGCAGGTTGAAACCCGCCAGCACGTCGCGCCAGCCATCGGCCCGAGCTCCCGAAGCGGCAATGAAGTTGAGCACCGGCATCACCGGCCGCGCGCAGGCGCAGAGCAGCTCGATCTCGCTGCGGTATTTGGGCAACACGTCCTGGCGGCAATCGATGACGTACACCGCAGCGTCCACCTCCAGCATCTTGCGCAGCACCTTGGCTTCCTGCTCGTAGGCAGCGTGCGCCTCGGGGCCGGCAAGGAAAGCGCGCACGCGCTCCACCGGATTGGCAAAATCGCCGGGCAAACCCGCCATGTAGTGCTGCAGCGCCACAGCGTCTTCCAGGCCGGGGGTATCGAAGAAGCGCACCGCAGCGCGCCCGTCGACGTGCAGATCGATGCGCTCCACATGGCGCGTCGTACCAGGGCGGTCCGACACTTCGCCAAAACTCTGTTTGCGCGTCAGCGTGCGCAGCAGCGAGGTCTTGCCGACATTCGTGTGGCCGACCACCGCGATTTCTATCGGCTGGCTCATGGATGCGCCTCCACCCAGCGCGAAGCGTCGGCGAGGCCGTCAAAAACACTCCAGGCGCCCAGCCCGCTGGCGTGTACCCAGGCATGCCAGCGCTGTAGGCCTGTCGCACCCGCACCCGCACTCTCGCCCGCTTCGCTTGCGCTGCGTAGGCTCAGCACCAGGGCACAGTGCTGTGCCGACGCAGCCGCTTCACGCAGAAAGCGCGCCACGCCGCGGTCGGGAGATGCCTCGGCGTCGCACACCACGACCAGAATCTTGGGCCGCAACTGGGCCAGGCGCGCATGCACCTCGGCTTGCTCTGCCATGCTGCCTGCAATGCGGGCCACGAATGACGCACCTTCCACCAAGGCTTGCGGTGGCCAGGGCACGCTTGCAGGCAACTCAAACCCCACGACGGCCTTGGCGGTGCCATGCCCGGTTCTGTTGCGCATCGGTGCCACCATGTGCTCGGTGCCGGGTTCCTCCGCGTCGGTCACCTCGGCCGGCTCCAGCGCCTGCAAGCGCGCGAGCAACTGCTGGTAGTAGGGATCGGCGAGCGGCAGGCCCATCCGCCGCGCCGCCCGCCTGACCACCAACCAGCACCACAACGCGCACAGGGTGCGTGGCAACAGGCCGTACAGCGCCACGCAGGAGAGCAACCACCAGGCAGCCTCCCGGGCGGGCCACGCACCGGCGGTCTGGGCGCTGTTCGCCAGCGTTGGAATGGGAGCGCCCAGCCAGGCGGGCAAGGCCCCGGTCACGCGGGCAAACGCGGCAAACCAATCCGGGCCCAGGATGGTGGTTTCCCAGGTCAATCGGTACTCGCGAAAGGCGAAAGCGAACAACAGACCGCCCAGCAGGAAGACAAAGCCCAGCGCCCAGACCGCATGGCTCACCAGACCGAAGGCCCAGGGAGCAAGACGCTCACGCGCCAGCAGGCGCACGCCGGCACGCACCAGTGGCGCTGCCCGTGGCCCACGCCAGAAGGGCAAGCGCAGCGCGAGCCCGGTCAACAGGCGCCCCAATGACAGCGAAGCGCCGGCCGAACTGCTGGCGGCACGCACCAGCCACACAGAACCCAGCCAGAACAGCAGCGTCAGCAGGTGCAGGCCCAGCGTGGAGACCAAGGCACTCGCCGCATTGATGCTGCGCCCATCGGTCAGTACGGCAAAAAGCAGGCCGTTGGCCAAGGCGAGCACGGCCGCTGCCGCCAACACGATCAGCAGCCAGGCGGCCTCGTGCCAGCGCGTCAGTTGCGCCACCAGCCCAAGGCGCTCGCCCAGCAGCCAGGTGCGCTCGTGCAGTTGTTCCCGCGGCGCGGCATGGCAGCGCTGCGCACGGGCCAGCTCCTGGGAATCGTCGAGCGGGCCATCCTGTTCGATCAGTTGCAGCGCCTCGGCCAGCCAAGCCGTGGCAAATGGCGAGTGCGCGACCCGTGTCATGCCGAAAATATGCGGGCGCCGCTTCCTGGCAGGGCAGCGGCCAGGCGATGTCGCGCCTTCGTCTGACAGGCACTGCGCCGCATCCGGTGTGAAATGAAGGCTCCGGCGCGCAACCGCACCCCCCCACCGGGCCCCATTCCCCACGGAGCACGACCATGAAACGCTTCAGCCCACAACGCTTCGCTCCCAAGCATTCGCTCGTAGCATTCGTGGTGGCGGTGGCCCTCGCACTGGTCGCCTCTCTGACGCAGCTGCTGCCCGACATCACCGCCCAGTCGGCAGACGCCATGTCCAACCTGCCCGACGGGTTGGGCTGGGCGATGCCAGACGCCGGCACCAAATAAGCCTGTCCACCCACGCCTAATCAACGCGGGGCTCCTGGGCTACGATGGCCGCACGGCGGCGAAGGCGTGCGACCTCGTCCACCTGACCGGCACGCTCGGCAAGCCCGATCTGCACCCCCAGCCAGGCCAACAAAGGCCGGCGCCAACCTTGGTGGGATGCCGTCTCCACCGCCAGTTGCACCACTTGTGGCGATGCGGCCCCGCGCACGAAGGCCGCACCTGCAGCCACCATGCGCGCCAGGGGCTCTTGCTGCGCCGCAATAGCGGCAGCTACCTGCTGGGGCGCCGCAGCCGCCGCCGCGCGCTGCGCCTTGGGCAGCCGCGCCACATCCGCCGGGCCTGCCTGGCCCGAAAGGTAGCGCGCGTACGCTTGCTCATCAGGCGTGGCATCGACTGCCAAAGCCTGAAACGCAGTGCAAGGCCCTGTCACCAGGCTCGCCACCTGCGCCGCACAGCGCAACAGCTCCAGGCGCGCCAATTGGGCCGCATCGCCCGTACGCGATACCTCACTGCGGGCACGCGCGAACTCAGCGCGCTCAACGCGTTGATTGCCTTCTAAATACGCCTGCACGCCGCGCTCGGCGGCGCCATGGGCATTCAGCTGCCAATCCGGCGTAAGCGGCTTCGAGCTGCACGCGGCGAGCGCCGACAGCAGGCCAGCAGCGGCAGCGCGAATCCACGGTCTGGCCAACGGCACGCACTTCATGGCAGCACCATCTCTTTCTCGCGCGCAAAGGGCCAGCGCCGGTTGATGTCATTGACCAGGCTGTCGACCTTGCGCAGGCTCGCCTCGACGTCGGCGCGCAGCGCCCCCAGGTCGGTCGTGCCCTCACGCACGTTCGCGCCCACGGCCTGGGCCTCCACCAACACCGCGTCCACCTTGGTCAGGCTGGTGCGTGCATCGGCCAGGAGCTTGCGCAATTCGACCACCGTGGCGCGCGCCTCGGGCATCACGCCCTCTTTGCCAAAAACCTGCTCATCGGCGTGGGCCGCCATGCGGTCGATGCGGGCGAGCAAAGCGTTGGTGCGGTCCAGCGTTTGCACAATTTTCTTGGCGTCGGCGTCGCCCCCCATCAGCACGCTCAGTGCCCCGCCTGGGCCTTGCAGGCGCTCGGTCAGCGTTCGCACATTCCCGAGGCTCGCGCCCAGCGCTGCATCGGGGTCGGTCATGGCGGTCAGGTTGCTGAGCAACTCGCGGGCCGACGCCATCAGTTGTGGAATTTCCGCCGTCGCGTCGCCACGCAGGACGGGGCGCTCAGCGCCATCCTGCAGCGGCGGGTCGTTCATGATGCCGGTGTAGGCGCGAATGCCGGTGCCACCCACGATGCCACGCACCAGGGTGAAGACGCTGGACTGGCGCAACCAGTGGGCATCCTTTTGGGGGACGTCGATGAGAATGCGCGCGCTGCCGTCAGAGGCCAGCTCAATGCGGCGCACGCGGCCGATAGGGAAGCCCGAGAAGGTCATGTCCATCCCGACCACCACGCCTTCAGAGTCGTCGGCCTTAAGGACCAGGCGCTGCGTGGGTTCAAATGCGCCGCGCGCATAGAGCAGGTACAGCGCCGACCCCACCACCAGCAGCAGCGTGAAGACCAGCAAGGCAAAGGCCTTCAGGCGCAAATGCGCCACCGGGCGAATCAGTTCGTCCTGGTGCAATGCGGCATCTAGTGGCGGGGGTGGGTTCTCAGAGGTCATGCAATACGAAAAATCAATAGTAGTTGCCGACCAGCGACACCAGCTCGATCAACAGCAGCACGGCAAACATGCGCGCCAGCCCTCCGCGCTCGGAACGGCGTTCGCTGGCGCCCAGGTCGTACATGCCGGCGGTCATGGGGATCACGGCAATCGCCAGGCTGAAAAACACCGTCTTGAGCACGAACACCAGGGTCACTTCCGGTGAAAAGACATGGCCGAACATGCGGGTGAAACTGACCAGTCCAGCCGTACCCAAGCCAAAGACGCTGAAATAGGCCATGGCAAGCGCCACCACACAGGAGAGCGCCGCCAGCGTCACGCTGGCAAAACCGGCAGCGACCACGCGCGGCAGAAGCTCCATGCGCACCGGGTCGGCACCAGTGCGCTCAAGCACCACCAGTCGCCCACTGCGGCGCAGTTGCGCAAGCTGCGCGCCGCTTGGGATGGCGCAGCGCATGGCAACGAACATGGCCGCGGTGAGCGGAATGAGTTCGAGCACCAGCACGCGAATCACCATCTCCAGTGCATAGCGCGAGAGCCCGTAGCTCAGCGCGGTGACGACCACAATCCGGGTGATGATCAGGCTCAGCAGCGCAGCGAGCGCGGTGAACCCCAGCAGAATGGGCAGGGTGTCCAGGTACATGCGCCGCGCCAACAGGTGCCGGCCCACCCGGCTATAGCTTGATGGAGAAAGCACCAGAACCAGCACCACCGCACCCAGGTAGACAATGCGCCACCAAGCCAGCGCCCAGCCCCAGATCAGCTGCGCAAGGCGCTCGGGCAGGGCATGAACAGGTTGGGGCAACCACATGCCCGCATGATAGCGGTGTCCGGAGAAAAATACGTAAAATTCGGCTCTAGCGCTTATTCATATTGCGCCAGCAGCTACAGATAATGTAGCAAATCGTTCACCCTCATCCTGCTCCCTGGGTTTTCCATGGCAGTAGCGCCCTCCATGACCGGCACTCCCTCGCCTCCTCCAGCGTCCCCTGAAGTGGTCCCACACAGCCTCTTGGAGGATGCCATTGCCATTGCCACGGGGGTGCTCCTGATTTCTGTCGGTATCGCCTTCTTCACCAGCGCCGGACTGCTGACCGGCGGCACCGCAGGGCTTGCGTTTTTGCTGCACTACGCTGCCGGCTGGGGCTTCGGCAAGGTGTTCTTCGTGCTGAACCTGCCGTTCTACTGGCTGGCGCTGCGCAAGTTCGGCAAGCGGTTTACCACCAAGACCTTTGCCGCCGTAGCGCTGCTCTCGCTGCTGACCGAGCTGCAACCACAATTTCTGAAGTTTTCCTACCTGCAGCCGCTGTATGCGGCGCTTGCGGGGGGCCTCATCACCGGCACGGGTTTTCTGGTGCTGTTTCGCCACCGCTGCAGCCTGGGCGGGGTCGGCATTCTGGCGCTGTATCTGCAGGATCGCCATGGCTGGCGCGCCGGGAAAATCCAGATGGGACTCGACTGCACCATCGTGTTACTGGCCCTGTGGAGTGTGGAGCCGACGCGCGTGGCGCTGTCGGTGGTGGGCGCGGTGGCACTGAACCTGGTGCTGGCCATGAACCACCGGCCTGGCCGCTACATGGTGGTGTAGCGGCTTCGGCCTTGGTTCAGACGCGCCACTTTTCCAATAGTTTTTCTGGATTCAGGCTGTCGTAGGTCTCGAACGGCTGGTGAATCCAGGGGTTGGTGGGCAGGAATTCCACCGAATAATCGGCCTTGAAGGTCGATACGCCCTTGGTCCAGATCACGGCGCTGCGCAGCTCGGTGATCGGGCTGTAATTGGTCTTGAGCATGTTGATCACGGCATGCAGCGTGTGACCAGTGTCCGCCAAATCGTCCACCAGCAGCACCCGGCCCGCAATTTCTCCCTTGGGGGTGGTGATGAAGCGCGCAATATCCAGATGCCCCTGCACCGTGCCTGCCTCGGCGCGGTAGGAGCTGGTGGACATGATGGCCAGGGGTTTATCGAAAATCCGGCTCAGAATGTCGCCCGGGCGCAGCCCCCCGCGCGCGAGGCACAGGATGGTGTCGAACTGCCAGCCGGACTGGTGCACGCGCAGCGCCAGTTTTTCGATGAGGTTGTGGTACTCGTCGTAACTGACGTAGAGGTGCTTGCCGTCTTCGGTCAACATGGGTTTGCTCCTGATAAAATAGCAGCTAAATGAAGCCGGTGTTGCGAAAATCGACGTTTCAGCTTGGAAGAAACGGGTGCTGCATCATGATGGTATGGTCCCGGTCCGGACTGGTGGAAATCATCGCCACCGGCACGCCCGTCACCTGCTCTATGCGCTGCAGGTACAGACGCGCGGCGGGTGGCAGGTCTTCATAGCGCGTTACGCCCACGGTCGACTGCGTCCAGCCCTCCATCACTTCGTACACCGGCGTGCACCGCGAAATATCGTCAGCGCCCATGGGCAGGATGTCCACATGCGCGCCATCGAGTTCGTAGCCGGTGCACAGCTTGAGTTCAGATAGGCCGTCCAGCACGTCCAGCTTGGTGATGCACAGGCCGGTCAGGCCATTGACCTGCGCACTGCGCTTGAGCAGCGCGCCATCAAACCATCCGCAGCGGCGGCTGCGGCCAGTCACCACGCCTTTTTCAGCCCCCACCGTGGACATGTGGTAGCCCGGTGTGCCTGGCTTTTCCCACTCGAGTTCGGTCGGGAACGGCCCTCCTCCGACCCGCGTGCAATAGGCCTTGGTAATGCCAAGGATGTAGTGCAGCATGCCAGGCCCCACTCCTGAGCCGGCTGCGGCATTGCCCGCAACACAGTTGCTCGACGTCACGTACGGGTAGGTGCCGTGATCGATGTCAAGCAAGGTGCCTTGGGCACCTTCAAACAGCAGGTTCGCGCCCGCCTGATGGGCATCATTGAGCTCGCGCGACACGTCGGCCATCATCGGCTTGAGTTGCTCGGCATCTTCCATGGCCTGGTTATAGACAGCATCGAAATCAACAGCCGGGGCGTTCAGGAAGGTGGTCAGGATGTGGTTGTGCAACTCCAGCAAGACACGCAGCTTGGCGGCAAAACGCTCGGGGTGCTTGAGGTCCTGCACCCGCAGGGCGCGCCTGGCGATCTTGTCTTCATAGGCCGGACCGATACCCTTGCCGGTGGTGCCAATTTTCTCGCTGCCGGCGCTCTCACGGACAGTTTCCCGCGCAGCATCCAGTGCTGCGTGGAACGGCAAAATCAGCGGACAGGCCTCACTGACGCGCAAGCGCGAACGCACCTCGACACCCATGGCTTCGAGGCGGGCAATTTCTTTGAACAACTGCTCCGTCGACAACACCACGCCGTTGCCGATATAGCACTTGATGCCGGGGCGCATGATGCCGCTGGGGATCAGGTTCAGCGCCGTCTTGACGCCATTGATGACCAGCGTATGGCCTGCGTTGTGCCCACCCTGGAAGCGGACCACGCCCTGCGCGCTCTCGGTCAGCCAATCCACCAGTTTGCCCTTACCTTCGTCACCCCACTGGGTTCCCACGACAACGACGTTCCGCCCTTTGGTACTGTTCATCTCAGATCCGGTTCAAAAATCACACAAGACGTCAGAGCGCAAGCGCCACCCATTCGCCACCAACGCTCACCAGCTCCCTGTCACAAAGAAACTCGTCCACTTCACTTTCTTGGCCGGGCAACACGCACACCACGGTTTCACCTGCTTGGCGCAATGCCGCAACAGCTGCGCGCACGTCTGCCGCATCGGCCCAGGGCGCGCGAATCGCGCCGCGCAGGCCGCGCGCAGGAACAATGCCAACAAGCTGTTTGAGGTCCAGGCCAAAACCCACCGCAGGGCGCCTGCGACCGAACGCGGCGCCCACGGCGTCGTAGCGCCCGCCCTTAGCGACAGCATCGCTCGCACCATGGGCATAGACAGCAAAATGCGCGCCACTGTAATAGGCATAGCCGCGCAAGTCCGCAAGGTCAAAGCTCAGCCGTGCACCGGCCACACGGTTGGCAAGCCATTTCAGATCATCGAGCGCCACGCCAATCGCCGCAGTGGCAGGCAGCACACGGCGCGCCTCGTCGAGCACAGCACCATCACCATAGAGCTGCGGCAGCGCGCGCAAGCCCTCGCGGGAGGACGCCGGGAAGTCCCGGGACAAGGACGCGAGTTCGCTCGCATCTTTCGCCGCCAAGGCGGCATAGACAGCCCTCTGGCCGCTCTCATCGAGTTGCACGGGTTCGAGCAAACTGCGAACAATGCGAATGTCGGCCATGTCCACGCAGGCGGTGCGCACCTGCGCTACCTCAAGACAAGCCAGCGCCAGCTCCAGCGTTTCCAGATCGGCTTCGCGGCCTGCATGGCCATAGGTTTCGGCGCCGAACTGCAGCGGCTCACGCGAAACATGCGGGCGATCAGGCCAAGTACGCAACACCGGGCCGCAGTAGCACAAACGTGTGACGCCGCGGCGGTTAAGCAGTTGGGCATCGATACGCGCCGCCTGCTGGGTAGTGTCGGCGCGCAACCCCAGCATGCGACCCGACATCTGGTCCACCAGCTTGAAGGTCTGCAGATCAAGCGCTTCGCCAGTCCCCGTCAGCAGGGAGTCGAGATGCTCCAGCAAGGGTGGCATGATGAGCTCATAGCCATACCCTCGCGCGGTGTCGAGCAGGCTGCGCCGCAGTTCTTCGATGTGCCGGGCCTCGGAAGGCAGCACATCGGCAATGTGATCCGGAAGGACCCAAGCAGACATGTAAAGAAGGGAAAGCAGAGAAAGGGTTGATTCTACCGGCTGCACCGCAACCGACAGGCCACCAGCGGCACGGCGCAGTGCAATGGCCCCGCGCCACGGGCACGAGCGCCGTGCCCGCAGTGCAGTCGTTTACTTGCGCGCGCCGCCTGCCGCGCCTGGAGCATCTGGCGTTGGAGAGCGCAGCATGCGGAAGAAGTCCGAGGACGCCGGGTCTATCACCACTACATCGCTTTTCTTGTTCATGGTGGCCTTGTAGGCATCCAGGCTGCGGTAGAACTTGGCAAATTGCGGGTCACGGCCAAAGGCATCCGCATAGATTTTGGCAGCCGCTGAATCGCCTTCGCCCTTGACCTTCTGCGCATCGCGGTACGCATTGGCAATGGTGATTTCGCGCTGGCGGTCTGCATCGGCGCGGATCTTCTCGCCCTCGGCCGCCCCTGTCGAACGCAGCTCATTGGCAACGCGCTTGCGCTCGGCCTCCATACGGCGGTACACGGACTCGGTGATCGCCTCGACATAGTCAATCCGCGTGATGCGGACATCCACCACGTCGACGCCCCACGGCTTGGCACCGCCCACCGCCTCCAGGACTTCGCGCTTAACGTCCGCCATCAAGTCTTCTCGCTTGAGCGAAAGCAGCTCCTTGACGGTGCGTTTGTTCACTTCCTCCTGAAGGGAGTTGCGCACCACCCGGGTAAGTTGCATAGCGCCCGCGTTTTCGTCCAAGCCAACGTTGCGAATGTATTGCGAAGGTTCGCTAATGCGCCAGCGCACATACCAATCGAGCACCACGCGCTGCTTTTCTGCCGTGAGCATGGGATCTGAGTCGGTACTGTCAAGCGTCAGCAGACGCTTGTCGATGTACGAGACGTTCTGGAACGGTGGCGGAAGCTTGAAATTGAGCCCCGGTTCCGTAATCACTTCCTTGATCTGCCCCAAGGCGTACAGCACGCCGAATTGGCGTTGATCGACAACAAAGATCATAGAGCTGAGCAAGGCCAGCGCCACGAGGATGGAAGTTGCAATAAAACCGACCCTATTCACTCTACTCTCCTAGCGCGATTCGCGCTCACGCGAACGATTCACATCGCGTACGCGGGAATCACTGGGGATATTGGAAGCGCCCGCTGACAGCGGCGTGGTGCTTGTCGTGTTGGCTGCTGGTGCCTCTGGCGCCACCGCGGCAGCGCTGGCACCCGTGCCCGCCAAAATTTTGTCCAGCGGCAAATACAGCAGATTGGAGCCGCTACGCGAATCCACCAACACCTTGGTAACATTGCTGTACACCTGCTGCATGGCATCAATGTACATGCGGTCACGGGTGACCTGGGGCGCCTTTTCGTATTCCGCCAGCACTGCCTGGAACCGTTGCGCGTCACCCTGTGCCTGGGCCACGACACGCGCCTTGTACGCGTCGGCTTCTTCCTTGAGACGGGAAGCAGTGCCCACGGCCCGCGGAATCACGTCGTTGGCATAGGCCTGTGCTTCGTTCTTGGCGCGCTCGCGCTCCTGGCCCGCCTTGAGCACATCATCAAACGCTGCCTGGACCTGCTCAGGTGGGCGTACGCCTCCTTGCTGCAAATTGATGGCCAGGACTTCCACCCCCACTTTGTAGCGGTCGAGCATGGTCTGCATCAGCGTGCGTACACGCGGAGCGATCTGGTCGCGTTCGTCGGCAAGCGCCGAATCCATCCGCATCTTGCCCACCACTTCGCGCACGGCCGTCTCTGCAGCCTGCACCACCGCTTCGCCCGGATTGCGGCTCTCGAACAACCAAGCCCGTGCGTCACTCAGGCGGTACTGCACGGCAAATTTGATTTCAACGATGTTCTCGTCTTCCGTCAGCATAGCGGATTCACGCAGACCAGTGGATTTGATGATGCTGTCACGACCAACGTCTACCGAACGAATTTGAGTGACAAAAACCAACTCATGGCGCTGAATCGGGTAAGGCAGCCGCCAATTGAAACCCGCGCCGACAGTGGACTTGTACTTTCCAAATTGCGTGATAACCGCCTGCTGGCCTTCCTGCACGATAAAGAAGCCCGTTCCCAACCAGATCAGCACCACAATGCCGGCAATCAGACCAATCCCGACACCAGCGTTTTTCATGTCGGGTTGAAAGCTTCCGCCGCCAGGGCCCTTGTTGCCGCCCCCTTTGCCGCCAAACAGACCGCCAAGCCGCCTGTTGAAATCGCGCCAGAGCTCGTCCAGATCGGGCGGCTGGCCACCCGCCTTCGGATCGCGCGCGCGCGGGTCAGGGCGCTGCTCGGAAGCAGGCTCACCCTTTGCTCCTTCGTCCCCTCTGCCCCATCGGGGGTCATTGAGGTTGAAAACGCCAAGAAGACGCAAATACCAGGGCGCCGCGCGCCGCGGCGAAGAAGACGAATTCATGCGCAAAATTCTCGGTTTCTGTGAATTTGGTGATAGGTATGAAAACTGGGACTGAAAACGGAAAAATCAATTGTCTTCTGGAACGGTACTGGAAGAAGCTGTGGCCGCCAATACGATCTCGCTGATTTTCGCTCGCAACGGTGCAATACCAACCGATTTCAATGCACTGACAAATACGCGAGGCACTACACGCCCGCCAAGATCGTAGCTGTCCACCAGATCACCAGGTTGCTGCGCTGGGGGAATTTCATCGAGTTTGTTGAACACCAGCAGTTGCGGAATGTCCTGGGCGCCGATTTCAAGCAATACTTTTTGCACCTGCGCAATTTGCTCGGGAAAACCGGCGTGCGAGGCATCCACTACGTGCAGCAACAGATCGGCTTGGACCGCCTCCTGCAATGTGGCTTCAAACGCCTCGATCAGGCCATGCGGCAGGTCGCGGATAAAACCCACGGTGTCAGACAAGGACACCGTAGTTCCGATATCGGCCAGATAAAGTTGCCTTGTGGTGGTATCCAGCGTGGCGAACAACTGGTCTGCCGCGTAGGCACGCGCCTTGACCAAGGTATTGAACAAGGTGGACTTGCCGGCGTTGGTGTAGCCGACAAGCGAAATATTGAAAACGTCGGCCCGCGAGCGGTGGCGCCGCTGGGTGGTGCGGTGGCGCTTGACCTTGACCAGCCGCTCCTTGGTCCGCTTGATGGCCTCGCCTATCATCCGGCGATCGAGTTCTATCTGCTTTTCCCCTGGGCCACCCCGCACGCCGGCACCGCCCGTCTGTCGCTCCAGATGCGACCAGCGCCGCACAAGCCGGGTGCTTAAATACTTGAGCCGAGCCAACTCAACTTGCAGCTTCCCCTCGTGGCTTCGTGCGCGTTGCGCAAAAATTCCGAGAATAAGCAATGTGCGGTCATTGACCGGCAGCTCCAAGACACGCTCAAGATTGCGCTGCTGCGCTGGACTGAGGGACTGATCGAAAAGCACCTCTTGCGCTCCATGCATCTGGGCCAGAAGACGCAACTCTTCTGCCTTGCCGGAGCCAATAAACAATGCGGCATCGGGAGCACTGCGCTTGCACGTGATACGCGCAACAGGGTCGAAGCCAGCCGTCTGCGCCAAAAGACCCAGCTCCGCGAGATCAGCATCGAAATCGGGCAAACCGAGGTCTACCCCGACCAAGAGCACCGGGGTGGCAGACGAAGACGAAATTGCGGGAGAACTCAACGGCGCGCGCTTGCCACATGCGCCAGCGGTCGCGCAAAGGCACCAAGAAAAATCATCGCACGTCGCCTGGCTCGTTCTCGCTCTCTACCGATTCCGCAGTAGTAAAGCTCACGGGTCTGCCGGGGACGATCGTCGAAATCGCATGCTTGTAGACCATTTGCGTCACAGTATTGCGAAGCAGCACCACATACTGGTCAAACGACTCAATCTGGCCCTGAAGCTTGATTCCGTTGACAAGGTAAATGGACACCGGGACATGCTCGCGCCGCAAGGCGTTGAGGAAGGGGTCCTGAAGAAGCTGACCTTTGTTGCTCACGATATTCTCCGTGTTCAAGTTTGTTGTTGTAGACGATCTACCTTACCACACTAGCGCCCTGTTGCCAGATGACTTGGCGGTCGTCATGCGAGCCGATGGGGCTTGGTTGCTGCAACGCTGCTCGGAGCCCACAGCAGCGCCACATCACAAGAAATCACGCCAAGGCTTGCCCCCACGGTTCACGCTTCCCCCTTGTCAGCGTAGGGGTTGTGAGACGTTTTCATCTCTATTCGAAGCGGCGTGCCTACGAGATCGAACTCCTTGCGAAAACGCGCTTCCAGGAACCGCTTGTAGGCATCCGTGACATGCTCCAGCGAGTTGCCATGCACCACAATCACAGGCGGATTCATGCCCCCTTGGTGCGCATAGCGCAGCTTGGGGCGAAACATACCTGCTCGCTTGGGGCTTTGGAACTGTACCGCCTCAAGCAACAAGCGCGTGAGAACCGGCGTACTCATCTTGCAAGTGGCCGACTTGTGCGCTTGTGTCAATGCAGCCCACAGTGGCCCCAGACCCTGCCGCTTTTTCGCAGAAATGAAATGCAGGGAGGCAAATTTGAGGAAAGCCAGCCGACTTTCAATAGAGCGCTCAAGCAACTGGCGCTGGTAGTCGTCCACCGCGTCCCACTTGTTGACCGCGAGGACGACGGCACGGCCGCGCTCCAGGATATAGCCCGCAATGTGAGCATCCTGATCCGTCACACCCTGCGTCGCATCGAGGAGGAGCAGCACAACGTTCGCCGAATCAATGGCCTGCAAGGTCTTGACCACCGAAAATTTCTCGATCGCTTCGAACACCTTGCCTTTTTTCCGCAAACCCGCAGTATCAATCAGCTCAAAACGCTGGCCATTGCGCTCAAAAGGCACAGCAATTGCATCCCGGGTAGTGCCAGGCAGGTCAAAAGCGACGAGGCGCTCTTCGCCCAGCCAGGTATTAATAAGCGTCGACTTTCCTGCATTGGGGCGTCCGGCCACCGCGAGACGAATCACCGATTTATTGTCCGCGGACAGGGGCGATTCTTCCGGCTCGGGAAGCATCCCAAGAGCCAAATCAACCAAACTACGGATACCCTGGCCGTGTGCAGCCGAAACAGCATGTACCTGACCCAGGCCCAACTCATAGAACTCGGACAGTTGAATGCCTTCGAGCATCCCCTCTGCCTTGTTGGCCACCAGCACGCAGTGCTTGCCCAAGCGGCGCAGGTAATTGGCAATATCATGGTCCTGAGCCGATACGCCCGCGCGCGCATCCACCACAAATATGACCACATCGGCCTCAGCCACTGCCTGGCGAGTTTGCTTCGCCATTTCGCTGTAGATGCCGGCTGACGCCTCGGGCTCAAACCCCCCGGTATCGATCACGATAAATTCACGCGAACCTTGCTTGCCATGACCGTAGTGCCGATCACGCGTAAGGCCAGCAAAATCGGCGACGATAGCGTCACGCGACTTGGTCAACCGATTGAAAAGGGTCGATTTCCCAACATTGGGCCTACCGACAAGCGCGATAACTGGGTTCATGGTGCGCAAACAGCCTCAGTTGGGCCTAAAGCCGAACACGCCACCCGCACGCGTTACAACGACAAGGGTGTCATTCGATACGACAGGAGCGATCTCAATAGGCGAGCCATCGGTCGCCATGCGGTTCAAAGGACTTGCATCATCACGCGACAAAAAATGCACGGTTCCAGAATCGTCACCGACGACGACCGATCTGCCAAGCAGCAAGGGAGCGGAAAGCCGCCGATAGCGCAGGCGCTCGCTCGCCCAAATGCGCCTGCCATCTTGGCGGCTCCAAGCCACCAGATTTCCGTTGCTTTCAGCGCCCACAACAGTGGTCGCATCACCAGAAATTCCATCCCCCCCATTGGATTTCTGCACCCATTCAACGCGCCCACCGGCTAGGTCCGCGCAAGCCACGCTTGCTTGAAATGCGCGGGCGCACAAATTGGCCTTCACCCTGCTTGCCGGGCCCACCAACTCCACCAGGCGCTCCACATCGTTGGTACCGCGGGCGTTCGCCAACGGAGCATCCCAACGCACACTGCCGGTATCAGGATTAATGCCCACCAGCCTTCCGGAAATACCGGCTACCAATGTATCCCCGACTGCAAGCAAAACGCCGGCCTGCCGCAGCACCAATGGCGCTCCGGTACCCGGCAGAGTCCAAAGCGGAGCGCCATTCGCCGCATCAAAGGCGGCAATAGACCGATCGGCTGCCATCACGAACACGCGCTCCCCCGCCACCAGGGGTGCAGTAAAAACCTGTGAAGCAAGCCGATGGCGCCAAACCTCTTTCCCAGACTGCAGCACAACCAGGTCGTTCTCGCGCGAGACGATCGCACTTGAGTGCCCGTCACTGCCTACGCCTGCTGCGATTCCATCAGCCACCTTGGTGCGCCAAATGTCAGCTCCTGTTTGCGTATTGAGACTCGCGACGGTTCCATCTGAAGAGGCAAGGGTGACCGCACCGCCATCGACATGCACCTGCAGAGTAAGCCCTGCCGTGCTTCCAATACGCGCGACCCAAGCCTGCCGCACGCCAAGAACAGGAACATTTGGGCCAAGGTCCGCAGGCTTAGGATGCTCAGCGCCACCTTTCCACAACGAACAAGCAGAGAGCAACGAAACGCACATGAACGCAGCAGAAAACCTGACACTGCGGCCAAAACCAGGGAGCAAGGCAGTCATTTCACCGCATCCTTTGTATCTGCAACCGCAGGCAAATCGGGTCGCACACCTAAAGCATTGAGTTTCACTTCCACTAAGCGCCGATAGTCGGTGGCAGGCTCAAGTGTTTGGTAAGCGAGTGTGTATTGCGCAACCGCTTCGTCCCGCTTGCCCAACAGCTTGAGAGCATCCCCTTTTCGATCGGCCGCCACCGCCGCGAATTCTGGTGCGATGCCCGTCTTGAGCTGGGTAAGCGCCTCTTCGTTGGCTCCTTGCGCGATCAATACACTGGCAAGCCGCAAGCGTGCAACAGATTTGTACCCCTCATCGCTGCCATTCGAAGCCAGCCAAACCAGCGCCTCCTTTGCCGCATCCAGCTTGCCCGACTCTTCCTCTATTTTTGCCACCAAGAGCGCCGCCTGAGAAGCTTGGGTCGTACTGCCGTGTTGGCTGCGCATGTCGCCAAAAGCCTGTTCCAGGCGCTTCACATCTTTTTGCGCTGCGGCGGCTTCTATGGCATCGGACAATGCACTGGCTTGGCTCGCCTGTCTTGTTTGCCAAAACTGGTACCCATTCCATCCCGCCAAGGCCAGAAGAATTGCGGTAAGTACACCCGAAATAAGGGTGCCCCAAGATGCCCAGAAATGCTTGAGCTGGTCCAGTTGTTCTTGTTCTTCGAGATCTAGATGATTTGCCATGGGGTGTAGTCAAGATGTTGCAGGAGGAAGCAGGTGTTCCGCCCATAGGGTAGCGTCCGCCAAGCGCTCTTCCCGTTGCGCGCCTTCGCCGTCGCGTAGCGATTTAACAAGGCACGTGCCACGTGCAAACTCGTCGGCGCCAAAAATAATCGCACTGTGTGCGCCGCTTGCATCGGCCCGGCGCAACTGAGATTTCATGCTCCCCATGCCTTCCGAGGCGCCGGAGGGGCTGTGCATCTGCACCCGAACGCCGCTCCCTCGCAACTGCTCAAGCACCACCGATGCGGCGGGAATCATATGCGCATCGGGTACCACGGCATATGCATGCGGTTCGTGCCGACCTAAGCCGAGCACTTGCTGCTCATTAAGGAGTTCGAAGACACGCTCCACCCCCATGGCCCAGCCGACTGCAGGTGCGGGTTTGCCACCGATCTCTTCAATGAGGTAGTCGTACCGACCACCACCACAGATGGTCCCTTGGGAGCCCAATTCGCTCGTAACAAACTCAAAAACAGTGCGATTGTAATAATCCAATCCTCGTACCAAGCGAGGATTGAAAGACCAATCCACGCCATTGGCATCCAGAATTTTTGTCACCAAATCAAAATGTTTCAGCGACTCATCATCCACATAATCGCGCAGACGCGGCGCACCATCAATGACTGGTTGCATCAAAGGGTTTTTGCTATCCAAAATTCGCAAAGGATTGCTGTACAGACGCCTTTTGGCGTCTTCATCCAAAACATCTGCATGTTTTTCAAAATAGGCGATAAGCGCAGCACGATGAGCTGTGCGCTCCGGAGGTTGCCCTAGCGTATTGAGCTCCAAACGGATATTTTTTAGCCCAAGCTCTTTCCAAAGAGCATTTGCCAGCAAGATAAGCTCGGCATCAATTTCGGCACCAGAAAATCCAAGTGCCTCTGCTCCAATTTGATGGAATTGGCGGTATCGTCCGCGCTGCGGTCGCTCATGCCTAAACATGGGCCCCATGTAATACAACCGCTTACCACCGTCGTGCAGCAGGGAGTTTTCAACAACCGCGCGTACCACGCCAGCGGTGTTTTCTGGTCGTAATGTCAAGTGCTCGCCATTTAAACGGTCTTCGAAGGAATACATCTCCTTCTCTACAATGTCCGTTACTTCGCCGAGCCCTCGGACAAAAAGCGCCGTGTGCTCTACGATAGGCGTTCGAATATTTCGATACGCATAGCGCGCCATCAGATCACGTATTTTTTCCTCAAACCATTCCAAGCCTGCCGAAGTCGGAGGAAGAATGTCATTCATCCCTTTTACCGACGTTATTTTTTCTTTTTTTGGCTGTAGCATTTTTATATCAAATTTTTCACAATACGAAAGAGCTTGTAGATTCTAGAGATTGCTTGCTCTTCCAAAGCGTTCCTCAATATATTTCTCAACAAGCACACGAAACTGCGAAACGATATCGTCTCCGCGCAAGGTCATCCGTTTTTCACCATCTATATACACAGGTGCCGCTGGAGCTTCACCCGTACCCGGTAAGCTGATTCCAATGTCGGCGTGCTTGCTTTCCCCGGGCCCGTTGACGATGCAGCCCATGACCGCCACTTTGAGCGACTCGACACCAGGAAACGATTTCTTCCACTCCGGCATGCGTGCGCGCAAAAAATCGTCGATGTCTTTTGCAAGTTCCTGAAAAGTGGTGCTTGTGGTCCGACCGCAGCCTGGACAAGCTGTCACGCTGGGAACAAAGCGTCGCAATTCAAGCGCCTGGAGAATTTCCGAAGCCACCACCACTTCCTGATTGCGGCTCTCGCCAGGTTGCGGAGTAAGTGACACCCGAATTGTGTCTCCAATTCCTTCCTGAAGCAAAATAGAAAGCGCCGAGGCAGAAGCCACTGTCCCTTTGGTGCCCATGCCTGCTTCCGTCAAACCAAGATGCAAAGCATAGTTGCATCGGTTAGACAACTCCCTGTAAACAGCGACCAAGTCCTGCACTCCGCTGACCTTGCAGGAGAGAATAATCTGCTCGCCTGCAAGACCAATTTGCTCAGCCCGCTGGGCGGATTCAACAGCGGAGGAAATCAACGCCTCATACATCACCTGCCGCGCATTCCACGGAGTGGGGCGGCGGCTGTTTTCATCCATCAAATCAGCAAGCAACTCTTGGTCCAAACTCCCCCAATTCACACCAATCCGCACAGCCTTGCCCCACCGTGCCGCGGCCTCAATCATCATGCCAAACTGACGGTCCCGTTTTTCGCCTTTTCCCACATTGCCCGGGTTAATACGGTATTTGGATAACGCTTTGGCACATGCAGGATAGTCTGTCAGTAAGGTGTGCCCATTAAAATGAAAATCTCCTATTAATGGAACATGAACACCCATGCGATCGAGCTGCTCCCGGATATAAGGAACGGCCAAGGCAGCCTCGGGCGTATTGACCGTAATACGCACAAGCTCAGACCCTGCCAAGGCCAGCTCCTTGACCTGAATGGCTGTCCCCACTGCATCGACAGTATCCGTATTGGTCATCGACTGAATACGCACCGGCGCATTCCCGCCTACCGTCACCACATGACCATCGCACCCGATACGTGCCTGGCGCGTAAGTTTTCGCAATGGCTGAGAAAATGAAACAGGTTGCTTGTCGAACATCTTCTGAATCACGGTTTAACCTCAAACCTTGCCACATTTTCCCGTGCCAAGGATGCAATATCGAACTTCTCTCCCATCACACTTACCTCTGTCGCATCAGCACGCCCTACGACCACGCTCAATCGGCCTGGCTGATTGACGGAGGCAGTTTCTCCCGCGCGCAATGTGCGCTCAAGAAGAATTGCCCCCTGCGCATCTTTCACCTGAACCCAGGTCTCACCACGTGCAGTCATCATCAGCCGCGGTGTGTTCACGGCGACTGGTTGGTCCGGCTCGGATGCGAGTGTGGTGGGAATCGGTTTCATTGCTGGAGTCACTGGCTCCACGGGCCCCACTGGTGCCACTGGTGCGGTGGCCTGCGGCGTAGCCGCTGCGGCTTCTATCAGTTTGCCAGCTGCAACAGTGCCAGCAGATGACGGCAATGTGTTGACCACCGCAGATGGCTGTGAGTTGGGGGCATTTGCAAAATCCAGTCGGAGCCATGCGCTCGGCATCCACGCAAGAACGCCAGCCCCTAACAAAAGGACGATGACCAACAACCCAAGTGGCCGGGAAACCCGCGCCAATACGCTCCTCGACCCCGAGCGCTCCGAGCCATCTCGAAAAACTGCATTGACGCCAGCATGATTGGCAGGCAAGAACTGAGCAGCAGCCTGTGGCAGCAACGCAAGCACAGGAGCAGGGTCCATTTTCAACGTCCGGCAAACACTGCTCGTCAACGCACGGGCAAAAACAGCATCTGGCAAAGCCTCTAAATCGTCTCGCTCAAGTGCGTCAATCTTGCTGACCGGGACTTTGAGAGAAAACGCAATTGTCTCGATATGAATACCCGCGGACAACCTGGCTTGGCGCAGCAATTGCCCTGCTGAAGAAGCCGAAGTGTTGCCACAAACACCCTCCACCGACTCGTCCCACTCGCCCTTACTCATCAAAAGCACCCCGTTGGAAGTCAGCGAGCTGGCGTGAATCAGGAAAACGGCGACGCAGTTGATCGCCAAGTTGGCGCACAGCTACCGAATCGCCGAGGGCTTTTTCAATTTTGATACCCAGCCAAAGCGATTCTGCATTTGCGAGATTGGTATTGTTAATTCGCCGAATATAGAATTGCGCGCTCTTATAATCTCCCCGCTGGAATTTCAGCGCGCCAATGTTGTAGCCAATGAATGGATTTCCTGTATCAAGTTCATAAGCAGCCAGGAGCGTTTTTTCAGCAACCGCCGGATTACCCGCGCGTGCCTGACACAACCCCTGCGTCATAAGAGTTTTGCTTCTATCACTGTATGTTGGATTTGCCAATACAGTCGTAAAAATCTGATCTGCTTCAGTATATTTCTTTAACTGGCACAAAAGCCAGCCACGGTTGTGTAGAATATCTGGATCACCTGGACGCAATGCCAGTGCGCGCTGAAAGCTATCATCGGCCTGCACGAGATCATTGAGCTGCATGAAGACAAGCCCCCGCACGTTGTATGCGTCGGGGTAGCTGGGATCAATTGCAAGCGACTGCTTCACTTCATCCAAGGCCACCTTAGTCTGTCCTAGACCCAAATAGCTGACGGCCAGTTCCAGGCGAATACGTGCGCGGCGTCGCACCTCGGGCTCATCTGACGATGTCAGATACTGCCCTTCCTGCGCTCCAGCCGTCGTTTTTCCGAGCCCGGCGCATCCAGTGAGCCCCGCTCCCATACCCAAGAGCAAGCACAGCGTCAAAAGGGTTTCGATCCAAAATCCCCAACGCACGGAAGACTCAGTCAATGTCGGCCTCCTTAAAAGCGGATGCCGCCTTCTCCGCAAAATGAATGGGCGCAGTGCGACGCACTGCCATACGCTGTATGACGCGCGTGCGATCCTTGACTTCCCCTGCAAGCTGCCCGCACGCCGCATCAATGTCGTCTCCCCTCGTTTTCCTGACGGTGGTCACAATGCCTGCATCATTGAGCATCTGTGCAAATTCAGCGATCACACTTTGCTCTGAGCGAACCAATCCTGATGCAGGAAACGGGTTGAACGGAATCAAATTGAATTTGCACCACTGCCCGGCAGGCCCAGCATCGCGCACCAGCGCAATTAATTGCCGTGCGTGCTCAGGACTATCGTTAACTCCATGGAGCATGCAGTATTCAAAAGTAATGAAATCTCGCGGAGCATGCTCGAGATAGCGCACACAGGCGCTCATCAATTCTTGCAGCGGGTATTTGCGGTTCAGCGGCACCAAGCTGTCACGCAGCACATCGCCGGGAGCATGCAAGGAAACCGCAAGCGCAACAGGACAATCGACCGAAAGCCTATCCATGAACGGCACGACGCCTGAGGTGGATACGGTGACCCGGCGACGCGAAAGCCCGTAGGCATGGTCATCGAGCATTGTGCGCAAAGCGGGCACCAATGCTGCGTAATTTTGCAAGGGCTCGCCCATGCCCATCATCACCACGTTGGAGATGACCCGATCAGCGCAACCCAGCGTACGGCGCAGGGTGTGTTCGGCAAACCAGAGTTGCCCGATGATTTCACCTGCCGTCAGATTTCGGCTGAAGCCCTGGTGTCCGGTGGAGCAAAACCTGCAACCCACGGCGCAGCCGGCTTGCGAGGAGACACACAAGGTGCCCCGCCCGTCTTCCGGAATAAATACCGCCTCAATTGCGTTACCGCCTCCCACGTTGAAAAGCCATTTCACCGTACCATCGGTCGAGCGATGTTCACTGGCAATGGGAGGGGCCTGAACATAGGCATGCAACGCAAGTTTTTCGCGAAACCCCTTGGCAATATCGGTCATCTTGCCGAAATCGGTTTCTCCCTGCTGATGAATCCAGCGAAACAACTGAGTGGCGCGAAAGCGCTTCTCCCCAAGGTCTTGGCAAAAATCTGCCAGCCCTGCCAGGTCGTATTCGAGAAGATTCTTTTTCATGCCTATGTGCCCCAGTTCTCAACGTACAAATGCCGCAAACCCAGGGCTTACCAACCTCTCAACGAGAATACACGGCCATGCCGGGAAAGAAGAAGCCAATCTCCACCTGAGCAGTCTCTAGCGCATCAGAGCCATGGACGGCGTTGGCATCGATGCTGTCAGCAAAATCAGCCCGAATCGTGCCCGCATCAGCCTTCTTGGGATCCGTTGCACCCATCAATTCACGATTTTTCAAAATCGCATTTTCGCCTTCCAGCACTTGAATCATGACGGGACCCGAAACCATGAAATCCACCAGATCCTTGAAGAAAGGACGCTCTTTGTGCACGGCGTAGAACTGCTCGGCCTCACGGCGCGAGAGATGCGCCATACGAGCAGCCACAATGCGCAAACCAGCTGCCTCAAAACGTGCGTAGATTTGACCAATGACGTTCTTGGCAACTGCGTCGGGCTTGATGATGGAGAGGGTGCGTTCAGCAGACATTCTTGAAATTCCTGTAGTAGAAAGAAATCATCTTTTGCCGGTGCGACAAAACTCTTGATTCTAGCTGGCGCTGCGGCAGACGCCGCAAGCGAGGCCAGGTACACCTGGCTCTGCCTTAACGCCCACGCCGACGAGCACCTGAAGCGGAACGGGTGTCGCGGCGCTGCTCTTGGCGCTGACGTTTCAGGCTATCCAAGCCAATGTAGCCAACGGAGGTCTTCAACGGATCAGGTTGCGCTCCCGAAGCTGCGCTCTTGGCATTGGCTGGCTTGCGTCCAGAATTGGGCAGCGCCGCAGCGCCGTCGCGAGATCGGGTGCGTGTGTCGCGCCCTCCTGAACTGCCGAAACGCTGCCCAGGCCCGGCCGGCTGTCTGGGCGCAGTTGCCCCCGCTGCCTGCACCAACGCGCGAATGTCTCCTTCTCCGAGTTCAACAAAAGTGCCTCGGCGCAGGCCTTTGGGCAGCACCATGGCGCCGTAGCGAATGCGGATCAAGCGGCTGACCGCGTGTCCCACGCTCTCCAGCATGCGCCGAACTTCGCGATTGCGCCCTTCCGAGATGGTGACGCGGTACCAGCAGTTGGATCCCTCACCGCCACCTTCTTCGATAGTGCCAAATACAGCCAAACCGTCGTCGAGCTGGACCCCGGCGAGCAGGCGCTCTTTTTCTTCCGCGCTCAACGCCCCCAGAACGCGCACCGCATACTCACGCTCCAGGCCAAAGCGGGGATGCATGAGCTGGTTGGCAAGCTCACCAGAACTGGTGAACAGTAGCAAGCCTTCTGTATTGAGGTCCAGCCTTCCTACGGATTGCCACTTCCCATGTTGCAGGCGCGGAAGTTTGCGAAAGACGGTTGGACGATTTTGTGGATCATCGTGCGTTACCACCTCGCCAACGGGCTTGTGGTATGCGATGACACGTGCAGGAGGAGGGTCAATGCGGTAGCGTATCGGCTTGCCGTTCACCTTGACCTGATCGCCATATTGAATGCGCTGGCCAATGTGGGCAGGCTCGTTGTTGACCGAGATTCGCCCCTCTAGGATAAGCTGCTCCATTTCCAGGCGCGAGCCCAAACCCGCTTGCGCCAAAACCTTGTGCAGCTTGGGCGTTTCCGTCTGAGGTGGCAAGACACGCTTGAAAACGGTATCTACCGCTTCGGTCGTGTCGGCGTCAAACTGCCCGGACACCACATCGGCAAAGACATAGCCCTCTGAATCAGACTGTTGCGCATGCCGAGCACGTTGAACGCCACGCGCTACAGCGTTTCCACCCGCCCTTTTTTGCACGCTCTGCTCCTGTCCGGGCTCGTAATTCCCTAGTGCCGAAGCATCGGAAGAGGAAGGAGCGACAAAAGAGTCTGCCGGAAGTGCGCCCCTGGGGGCCTCGGGATGGTTCATATAGGTACGACGTAGATAACGTGCTGCTTACTGACTGATAGCATCAGCTTGCCTAAACTCAGAAAATTCAGGTTGTTCCAAAGACACTCCCACGTGCGACTGCACCGATGCATCCATGGCACTGAATGCATGTGGAAGATCAAGCTCAGGCAATTGGCTGAGCGACTGTAAGCCGAGATCGTCCAAAAACTGCCGTGTGGTGGCAAGCAATGCCGGCCGCCCCACCGTTTCGCGATGGCCAATCGCTTCAATCCATCCCCGATCCTCAAGCTGCTTGAGAATCAGACTGTTGACCGTGACCCCACGCACCTCTTCGATGTCACCACGCGTCACAGGCTGGCGGTAGGCAATGATGGCCAGTATTTCCAATGCTGCCCGAGAATAGCGGGGCGGCTTTTCTGGATGGAGCCGATCAAGAAATTCGCGCATCGCAGGCCGCGACTGGAAGCGCCACCCAGAAGCGATTTGCACCAGTTCCAGACCACGCTGTGCCCATTCAAGTTGCAGGTCCTCAAGCAATTGCTTGATGGTGTCCGCTCCGATCGCATCGTCGAACAAAATACGCAGTTCGCGCACGCTAAGGGGCTGCTGCGTGCAAATCAGGGCGGTTTCGAGAACCCGTTGGGCGTCCACCGTCATCATGGTCGTCGGCGTCTCCGGGAAATGGCTGCGCAGCGGCAGGTCAAAAAACAAATAGGGAATTTTTTTGGGAGGGGTGAGCGTGGTGCGCACGCACAGTGTGCACTGTGTCAAACCCTGACCTCAAACAAAAAAACCGCTGACATGCAGGCTTGAGGTGCTTAATTGTAGTGCAATGCACCCAGGAACCGACGTGTCACATCCCTTGAAGACCCGCTGCACGCAAGGCACTCTGCATATCTGGGGGAAGGCAGGCGTCAAAAAAAAGCGGGCGCCCTTCCACTGGATGGTCGAACCTCAAATGAAAAGCGTGCAGCGCTTGGCGTGAAAGACCAAGGTCTGGTGTACCGCCATAGAGGACGTCACCCACGAGCGGTAAGCCGATATGCGCCATGTGCACCCGTATCTGGTGGGTTCGGCCTGTATGCAGGGTGCAGCGCACCAGACAATGCGCCGGGCCTTGCTCCACCAGGCAAAGGTCGGTTCGCGCCGTCTTGCCCGCCTGCCGCGTCAGATCGACCACCGCCATACGCAGGCGGTTGCGCGGATCGCGGCCAATGGCGGCGTTCTCCTCACGCTCCGCCGGCCCTTGCCAGCGTCCCTGTGCGATCGCAAGGTAGTTCCGATGCACTTGGCGCATGCCAATCATGCGCACCAACACGTCCATAGCAGCGCGTGTGCGCGCCACCACCATCAAACCACTGGTGTCCTTGTCAAGGCGATGCACGATACCAGCGCGCGGCACTTGCGCGGCACTGGCATCACGCCCCAACAAGGCATTTAATAGCGTTCCACTCCAATTGCCGGGGGCGGGATGCACCACCAAGCCTGCCGGCTTGTTGACCACCATCAGATGTGGATCCTCGTAGATCACATCAAGCGCGATGTTTTCTGCACGAAACGCTTGGCTTTCCTGCGTGGGCCGCATTTCCAGTTCAATGCAATCACCCACTTTCACACGCAGTGAAGGTTTGCGCAAAATTTGGTGGTTGACGCACACGGCGCCAGCAGCCACCAATTGCTGCAAGTACGAGCGCGAAAACTCGGGCACCTGCTGCGCCAAAGCCCGGTCAAGGCGCTCGCCATGGTGTGCACTGACTATTGCCAACCTGCGGACCTCAATGGAAGCCGGCGTGTCGTCTGCTTCGTCGAGGTCTTCTTGCAAAACACTCGACACGAAAGCGCGCTCGTGCGCCGAAGGGGCCATTCGATCAACGGGCCGGCAGGTAGCGCGCGGGATCGACAGGTTTTCCTTGGCGGCGGATTTCGAAATGGAGTTTCACCCGATCAGAATCTGTGCTGCCCATTTCGGCAATTTTCTGGCCCCGGCGCACTGTCTGGTCTTCCTTGACCAGCAGCGTTCGATTGTGGGCATAGGCCGTAAGAAAAGTATTGCTGTGCTTGAGGATGATGAGGTTTCCATAGCCTCGCAAGCCCGCTCCCGCGTACACCACGCGCCCGTCGGCCGCAGCCAGAATGGCGTCGCCACTCTTACCCCCAATATCCAAGCCTTTGTTGTGTGCTTCGTCAAAACCCGCAAGCAAGCTACCGCTCGAAGGCCAGATGAAGCTGGTACCGTCTTCAGCGGCGGCTGCGCCCGCCACCGCAGGCGCTGCAGAAGCAGTAGCTACGGCAGGTGCTGCCGATGCCGATGCCGATGCCGATGCCGATGCCGATGCCGATGCCGATGCCGATGCCGATGCCGAAGGCGGCTGCGACTGCGCGGGCGCTCCTGCGGCCACCGGGGCGACTGAAGGTGGAGCGACAGGGCGCGTGACCACCCCCGGATTGGCTTGCGCAGCATTTGCGACACCTGGGGGCGTTACCCGAAGCACCTGGCCTACTTCGATCAAATTGGTATTTTCTATCTGATTCCAGCGCGCAATATCTTTCCAGCTTTGGCCCGTGTCGAGGCCAATCCGAATGAGGGTATCCCCCGGTTTGACAATATAGGTGCCAGGACGCGCGACGTTGTCTTGTTGGGTGGTGGTCGTAGGCGAAACCACTACTGCAGCCACGGGAGCAGACGCCGCAGCCGTCCCCCTGTCTTCCACCGGGGCACGCGTCATTCGAGTGCTGCATCCTGCGAGCGTCAAACCGGCAATCAACAGGGAAATCCCTAGAACACGAACACGCGAAACCAGCATAAGTATTTTCCTTCAACCAAGACCCGATTTTAGGGGTACGAAATGCACGGGCTCGAGCAAGGTTTGCGTAAAGCCTTGCGCTGAGCGATCAATGACCAGCAGAGACTGAGTTCCAGAAGCGTCGGCAATCGGCGCCACCAATCTCCCACCCACCGCCAGCTGCTCGCACCAGGCAGGCGGCAAGGCCGCTCCACCAGCAGCCACCAAAATGCCGGCATAAGGAGCGCCAGTGGGGAAACCCAAGGTTCCATCCCCCAAGAGCAGATGCACATTGGCAAGGCGCAACGGCCGCAAGTTGGCACGGGCACGCTCATGCAATCCGCGAAGACGCTCGATGCTGTAGACCTCCCGTGCAAGCCTGCTGAGCACCGCAGCTTGATAGCCGCAGCCCGTGCCGATTTCAAGTATGCGGCCTAAGCCATTGGTGCGCGCACCAGGCGCCCCAAGAAGAAGCTCCACCATTCTGGCGACTACGCTGGGCTTGGAGATGGTTTGTCCAAGGCCAATCGGCAAACTGGTGTCCTCATAGGCCTGGTTGGCCAATGCAGAATCAACAAAGCGGTGTCGTTCCACCGCGCGCATGGCCTTGAGCACTTCAAGGTTGGCCACGCCCCCTGCCGCAAGGCGCTCAATCATGCGCTCGCGTACGGCGGACGAATCGAGGCCGACGCCCGCAGGGGCTACCGTTGACGCCCATGAGGCAATGCGGCGCGGAGCCGCAGTCGAACTGTGTGCTGGCACTGAAGCGCCTTTTGGAGACGCCGCGATGCGTGCAGGGAATCCCGGTCGGCGCTGGTTCATGCCGTTTCCGAAGCACCTGCACCATGCGCGCTGGTATCCCACTGCGCGGCACTCTGGGCCCAATACCGAAGATTGTCATGATCGGTAAGGTCAACCTTCAGAGGAGTCAGCGCCACATGGCCGTGCGCAGTGGCATGGAAGTCGGTCCCTTCGGTATCGTCCTTGGCAGCACCGGCACTGCCGATCCAGTACATCGTGTCACCGCGAGGGCTCTCTTGCACAATCACGCGCTCAGCGGAATGGCGACGCCCCAGCCGACAAATTTTGAGCGAACGCATGGCATCGAGCGGCAAATTGGGCATGTTCACATTGAGCAGCCAGGGCGGCTGACCCGACAGGCTGCCTGCCGTCAGCTGCTGCACGACCTCAGTTGCCTTGGCAGCCGCTGCCTCAATTTCGCCCCAACCTTTATCGACCTGTGAAAACGCAATCGCCGGGATACCAAACAAGTAGCCTTCCATGGCCGCGCCCACCGTGCCCGAATAAATCGTGTCGTCACCCATGTTGGCGCCGTTGTTGATCCCCGAAACGATGAGGTCGGGCCGGTAGTCAAGCAGACCTGTCAGCGCGATATGCACGCAATCAGCGGGCGTGCCATTGACGTAGCGAAAACCGTTCGAAGCGGTCTGCACATACAGAGGCGCGTGCAAAGTCAATGCGTTCGATTTGGCACTGTTGTTGTGCTCGGGCGCCACCACCTCGACTTGCGCTACGCGCGCCAGCGCCGCATGCAGCGCCACGATGCCGGGCGCCTGAAAGCCGTCATCGTTGGAAATCAGTATCTTTAGGGTGCTGGGCATCGGCTGTGGATTGTAGGCTGCGCACCGCGACCAAAGCCCCAATCCAAACGCCGTCGCTACCGAGACATTCACACCCTCGATGCCCACCCTATCATCGCGATTTGTCGAATCAGGAGACACCCCATGCACGCTTGGCTATGCACCGAACCCACCGGCGTCGAAGCCCTCCAATGGACACAATTGCCTACACCGGTGCCCGGCCCCGGCCAGGTGCTCATTGAAATCAAGGCAGCGAGCCTGAACTTTCCTGATCTGCTGATCGTGCAGAACAAGTACCAGATGAAGCCTGCCTTGCCGTTTGTGCCTGGCTCGGAGTACGCGGGCGTGGTGCAGGCCGTGGGGCCCGACGTCACCCATCTCAAACCAGGACAAAATGTTGCCTGCCTGTCGGGTACCGGTGGCTTCGGAACCCACACGCTGGCGCCCGCGGCGCTGTGCATGCCCCTGCCCGACGGTTTTCCCTACGTGGACGCGGCGGCCTTCATCATGATCTATGCCACCTCCTGGCACGCACTGGTGGACCGCGCAGCGCTCAAGGCGGGCGAGACGGTGCTGGTACTCGGGGCAGCGGGCGGCGTGGGAACCGCCGCCATCCAGATCGCCAAGGCCATGGGCGCGCGGGTGATCGCAGCAGCCTCCACCGATGAAAAATGCGCCTTGTGCCGGTCACTCGGGGCCGACGCCACCATCAACTACAGCACCGAGGACTTGCGGGACGCCATCAAAAAGACGACCGACGGCAAAGGGCCGGATGTGATTTACGACCCGGTGGGCGGCGACTTCGCCGAACCGGCGTTTCGCTCGATTGCCTGGCGCGGCCGTTACCTTGTGGTGGGCTTTGCCTCGGGTCCGATTCCCTCCCTGCCCCTCAACCTCCCCTTGCTCAAGGGCGCATCGCTGGTGGGCGTGTTCTGGGGCGAATTTGCCAAACGCGAGCCCAAGGCCAATGCGGTGATGATGGGGGAGTTGGCACAGTGGTATGCGCAAGGCCGCATCAAGCCCGTGATCGACCGCACCATGCCGATGGCAGAGCTGCCGGCAGCCTTCGCCCGCATGGGTTCGCGCGCGGTTCAGGGGAAGCTGGTACTGGTGAACTGATGCTTTCCTGCTCCAGAAAGCACGTTGCCCCCTGCGGGCATGTCACACTCGCGTGTCTTTTTTCAGGTGATGGTTCATGGCTGAGCGGAATCCTTCGGACCTTGCGCGCGAAACGTTGAAACAACTCGCTGTTCGACGCATGGCGCCTACGCCAGATAATTTTCGCAATATCTACGACGAAATCGCGGGCGTTCGCAGTCCGGCGCCTTTCCCTGAAGGGCCGCTGCGCCAAATTTTGCGTGTGGTCCCTGGGCAAACCCCAGTGCAGCGACGATTGCTGGACCAGTTTGAAAAGGCGGTCGGCGCAAACGACTGGACGGCGCTCCAGGCCGTCATGGTCGGGTACGCCAAACTCGGTTTGGGCGGAGCTTCGATCGCTGAATCGGCACAGGCAGCCCAGCCAGCAATTGTGCTGCCAGACGATCTTGCCGAGCAGATTGCCCGGATGGTGGACAACACGCTTGCCGGGCTGAGCACGGACGACACGCGGGTCCACCTGCTCGGCGATCAGCTGGTGCAGTTCCTGCGCTCCCCCTCTCCTCCCGCCAGTACCCTGCAGTTGATGCTGGCCAACTTCAGCTTCCGGCTCTCCTTTGCCACGGAAGACCAGGCTGCGGTGCGCAATTTGCTGCTCGAACTGCTGCACATGGTGTTCGAAAACATGGCGGCATTGAGCGTGGACGATCGCTGGCTGGCTGGCCAGACCGAGGCCCTGGTACAAGCCACGGCGCAGCCGCTGACGTTGCGCCGGTTAGACGATGTGCAACGTCGCCTCAAAGACGTCATCTTCAAGCAGACCGAGGCCAAGGGCCGGATGGTGGAAGCGCAGGAGCAGATGAAGGAGATGCTGAGCGCCTTCATCGAGCGCCTGGGCACGATGACCGAAGCCAGCAGCAGCTACCATGAAACCATGGAGGGTTGCGCAGAGAAAATTGCCCGTGCCAGCACACTCGAAGAGATTGCACCCGTGCTCAAGTTGGTCATGGGCACCACACGCTCGATGGCGCTCGACAGCCGCGCAGCGCACGACGAACTGCACGAGTTGCGCCAGCGCGCCCAGGACAAGCACGACGAATTGGTGCGCCTGCAGCAAACACTCGACCAGGTGAGCCTGCAGGCACGCCACGACCCCCTTACCGGCTCGCTCAACCGCAAGGGGCTGGACGAAGTGCTCGAGCGTGAAATCTCGCGTGGCCGCCGCGCGGAGACGCCGCTGTGCATAGCGCTGCTCGATGTGGACAATTTCAAGCAGATCAACGACCGCCTGGGCCATGCGACGGGCGATGCAGCACTGGTGCACCTGGCCGATGTGGTGCGCTCGGTCATGCGACCGCAAGACATGCTGGCGCGCTACGGCGGAGAGGAATTCGTCCTTGTGCTGCCTGACACGGCGCTGGCTTCCGGGATTGAGGCCATGCAGCGCCTGCAGCGCGAGCTGACCAAGAATTTCTTCCTCAAGGACAACGAAAAGCTCCTCATCACCTTCAGCGCCGGGGTGGCCGAACTGGCGGCCAGTGAAGACAGCGACGGGGCGATCAAGCGGGCCGACCAGGCGATGTACCTGGCCAAGCGCCAGGGCAAGAACCGTGTCGTTGCCGCTTGACCGCCGTGGTGCATACACCCCTTGATCGGCGGTACTTTCTCGCGCTGGCGGCGCAGACGGCCGTGGCAGGAACCCTGCCACGCTCCGCCTGGGGCGCGCGCGCCCTGCACCACGACCCGTTTGTCCTCGGCGTAGCCAGCGGCGACCCGAGCCCTGACGGATTCATTCTCTGGACGCGGCTGCTTGGCGACGGTGCACCGTTGGCGGACACCGCCCTTCCCGTGCGCTGGGAGTTGGCCGAAGACGCCGCCTTTCGCCGCATCGTGCAGCGCGGTTCCGCCATGGCCATGCCCGAGCTTGGGCACAGCGTGCATGTGGAAATCAAGGGCCTGCCTTCTGGTCGCTGGTACCACTACCGCTTCCACCACGGCGCCGCCACCAGCCGCGTGGGGCAGGCGCGCACCGCACCGGCCCTGCAAGACCTGCCAGCGCGCTTGCGGCTGGTATTCGCCTCGTGCCAGCGCTGGGAGCATGGCTACTACGCCGCCTGGGCGAACGTGGCCCGTGAGGCCCCCGATCTCGTGCTCTTTCTGGGCGACTACATCTACGAATACGCCACACCCACAGACCCCATGGGCCTGGCGCGCGTCCACGCCCTGCGCCACGCCAGCACCCTGGCCGATTTTCGCGACCGGTACGCGCTGCACAAGAGCGACCCGCAATTGCAAACCGCGCACGCAGCGTGCCCATGGGTCGTCACCTGGGACGACCATGAGGTTCAAAACGACTGGGCGGGAACCACCGGCCGTTGGGACCGCGCTGGCTTTGCAGATTTGCGCAACGCGGGCTTTCAAGCGTTTTATGAACACATGCCGCTGGGCGCCGCCAGGCTCGCGGGGCCGGGCTTTGCCGCACTGCAGCTCTACAGACGCCTGGCCTGGGGCCAACTCGCCCAGTTGCATGTCCTCGATGGGCGCCAATACCGCGACCGGCAGGCCTGCCGCCGTGCCAACGCATCCGGCGCTGGCGCCGTGCCAGCGGGGCAATGCGCAGAACTTGAACAGGCCACACGCAGTTTTCTTGGTGGCACGCAGGAACGCTGGCTGGATGCGGGCTTGGCACAGGATGCTGCGCGCGGCGCGCGCTGGAGCGTGCTCGCTCAGCAGACGCTGTTCTCACCGCGCCACTACCCTTCTGGCATACAGTCCACCGACACCTGGGACGGCTACCCCGCAGCGCGCGAGCGCCTGACGGCCAGCATCGCGCGGCACACGCCGGCACGCACGGTGGTGCTGGGGGGCGACATTCACCAGAACTACGTCTGCCGGGTGCCCAAGAAGGCGCAAGAGTTGGAGGGGCCGGCGGTAGCGAGCGAGTTTTGCGGCACCTCGATCTCCTCGCGCTCCGGTGCCACGCAGGTAAAGCTCGATGCCATCGTGCGGCGCAATCCGCATATCCTGCTGGCGCGCTGCGGTGAGCGCGGTTACGGCCTGGCCGAGATCACGCCCACGCTCTGGACCACCCACCTGCAGGTGGTGCAGGACCCGATGCGGATGGACAGCACCGTCCACACACTGGCGAGCTTTGTCGTCGAACCCGGCCAGCCTGGGCCGGTTCGAGAGGCGTAGGCTGGGCCGAAAAACTATCGAAATAGTAGCTGCTAGCGCATACTGGATAAGCGCTAGAGGCCAAAAACACCAATATTTTTAGCCTCTAGATTTGGGGCTGGCAAACAGATCGAGACGTCAGACGTCGATGGCCGCCGCTGACCCAGCTTGCTTGCGCAACTCGAACTTCTGGATTTTTCCGGTACTGGTCTTGGGCAACTCGCCAAACACCACGGCACGTGGCACCTTGAAGCCAGCCAGGTGCCGCTTGCAGTGCGCGACGATGTCCTCCTGCGTGGTCTGGGCACCGACCTTGAGCTCGACGAAAGCGCACGGCGTTTCCCCCCACTTCGGGTCTGGCCGGGCGACCACGGCAGCGGCAAGCACGTCTGGGTGGCGGTAGAGCACGTCTTCGACCTCGATGGACGAGATGTTCTCACCGCCCGAGATGATGATGTCCTTGCTGCGGTCCTTGATCTTGATGTAGCCGTCGGGGTACTGCACGGCCAGGTCCCCGCTGTGGAACCAGCCACCGGCAAAGGCTTCTTCGGTGGCCTGCGGGTTCTTCAGGTAGCCCTTCATGGCGATGTTGCCCTTGAACATGATCTCGCCCATGGTTTCGCCGTCCTGTGGCACGGGCTGCATGGTTTCGGGGTTGAGCACACGCACATCGCGCTCAAGGTGGTAGCGCACGCCCTGGCGGGCGTTGAGGCGGGCGCGCTCGCCGATGTCGAGCCCGTCCCAAGCGGCGTGCTTGGCGCATACCGTCGCGGGGCCGTACACCTCCGTCAGGCCATAGACGTGGGTCAGGTCAAAACCCATCTTTTCCATGCCCTCGATCATGGATGCTGGCGGCGCCGCGCCCGCCACCATCGCCTTGATGCCGGAGGGCACGCCAGCCTTCATGGCGTCGGGCGCGTTGACCAACAGGCTGTGCACGATAGGCGCGCTGCAGTAGTGCGTGACGCTGTGCTCGCGCATGGCATCGAAAATGGACTGCGCATCCACGCGGCGCAGGCACACGTTGACACCCGCGCGCGCCGCCACCGTCCACGGAAAGCACCAGCCGTTGCAATGGAACATCGGCAGCGTCCACAGGTAGACCGCGTGCTTGGGCATGTCCCACTCCAGCACGTTGCTGATGGCGTTGGCCGCCGCACCGCGGTGGTGGTAGACGACGCCCTTGGGGTTGCCCGTGGTGCCGCTGGTGTAGTTCAGCGCAATGGCATCCCATTCGTCGCCCGGCAGTTCCCAGGCGAAATGCGGGTCGCCAGCGGCCAGGAAAGTCTCGTAATCGGTGCCACCCAGCGGGTGCGCAGCCGGTCCGTACAGCGCGTCCTGCACCTCGATCAGGATAAGCGGCTGCTTTGAGCTGCGCAGCGCCAGCGCCTTGGCAAGCACGCCCGTAAATTCCGGGTCCACGATCACCGCCTTGGCTTCGCCGTGGTCCAGCATGAAGGCGATGGTCTCCGGATCGAGCCGGGTGTTGAGCGCGTTGAGCACGGCCCCGGCCATGGGCACACCGAAATGCGCTTCCACCATAGGCGGCGTATTGGGCAGCAGCACCGCCACCGTGTCGTTCTTGCCAATGCCCAGCCGTTGCAGGCTGCTGGCGAACTGGCGGCAACGCGTGTAGGTCTGTGCCCAGGTCTGGCGCAGGTTCCCGTGCACGATGGCAAGCCGGTCTGGGTAGACCTCGGCACTTCGCTCCAAAAACCCAAGTGGCGAGAGCGGGGCGAAATTGGCTGGGGTGCGCGGCAAATGCTGGTCGAATACGGATGTCATGGAACCCCCGGAAAAGTAGGTAAAAAAAGCGCCAAGCGCACACAATTCAATCACAGCATGCCCAGCTTGCGCCGTGCTGTCACGCGCCGCGGACCCGCTGCTTGGCGCGGTACATGGCGGCATCGGCGGCAGCCATCAGGCCGCCAGCATCCTTGGCATCGCGCGGAAAGAGCGCAAACCCCACACTCGCGCGTATGGGCTGCACCCGCCCATTCAAGTCAAGCGGCTGCGCCAGGGCCTGTTCAAGTTTCGCTGCCACCTGGGCAGCCTGCTCTGGTGTGTCGAGGTTCTCGCAGAGCACGGTAAATTCATCTCCCGCAAGCCGTGCCACGGTATCGCTCTGGCGAACAGTCTGCGTTGTCGTCCACGCCACGGCCTTGAGCACGGTGTCGCCAGCAGCATGCCCCAAAGCATCGTTGATCGCCTTGAAGTCATCCAGATCCACGAACAGCAACGCACACAGGTGCCCGGTGCGTTTCGCCATGGCGAGCGCCTGGGCAAGACGCTGCTCGAACATGCGGCGATTGGGTAGGCCCGTGAGCGGATCGTGGTACGCCAGATGCGCCATGTCGTGGTGGCGGGCGCTCAGTTCGTCGAGTTGCCGTCCGATCTGCTGCTCCATATGGCTCAGGCTGCGCGCCAACTCACCCAGTTCATCACCCCGATCCACCGGCAACGTCCCGTGGCTGCGGCCTGCCGCAAAAGCCTGGGTCGCACGCACCATGGTCTTGATGGGGCCAGTGGCCACGCGCGAGACCAGCGCCGCCAGCAGCGCGGCTGCCGCACTGAGCACCACCAGCAGCCACAAGATGCGCCGGCCGAAATTCAAAACCTCGTTCTGCACCACGTTCAGCCGCTGCGAGAGGCCCACGACCATGAAGCGCCCATCTTCCTGCCCACCGTAGGGCAAGCGGGCAAAGGCATAGGCCTGGCGCACGGTGCCGCCGTCGTCCTGGCTGAATACCTGCTCACTCTGCTTGCCCTCCAACAGCGCTCGCACCGAGGGAAAGCGCTCCTGAATCAGAATGCGCTCGCCCTGGTTCTCGGCACCCAACACCTGCGCGGCGTCGGGGTGGTCAAGAAAATCACCCCATTGGTTGCTGAGATAGAAATCCAGCCCTTTGGGCAGAGTGGCACGGAAAATAGCAAGAAATGTGGGGGCACTCACATCCACCACCAAAACGCCGAGCAAATGCCCGCCGCTGGTGACGGGCATCGACACATGGAAAACTGCTTCGGACGAGGTAGCTGCCTCGTCGAATGGCGTCGCCAGATTGATCTCCGATATGTAACTGGCGTCTGCAGGCAAGCGCAATGCCTCAAAAAAGAAAGGCCGGTAGGCCTGCTCATGGAGTTCGGCCTGCTTGGCCTGCACGATGGATTCGCCCTGACGGCGCACCCGCACCAGTTCAAGTCCATGGTCGGCAACGCCGATGAGCCGGATCTGGCGATAGGCCGGCCTGGCCCCCAAGGTGGCCTTGAACGCATCGGCTATTGCAACACGCTGCTGCGCGTTCAACGGCTTTGCGCCGTGCGCCAGTGAAGACGCCACTGTTGTCAGCATTTGGGCATCGCGCGTAACGGACCCAAGCCCCGTCTGAAGGTAGCGCACCAACAAGCGTGTGGTGCCAAGCAATGCACTTTCTGCACGTGCCTGCAGCAGGCTGCGTCCGGCATCAAAGGTGTAATAGGCAGCAAACGACGCCGCAAGTACGCTGAAGCTGGCAAGCAATAGCCCGAGGCGAAAGGCAATGCTGGTGCGCATGGTCAGAAACGCTCCGGCCGCTCGCCCGAAACGATGCGGCGCCACAGCCGTGAGCGCAGGGCTTCGTCTTCTAGCGGCTCCAGCCACAGAATTTTGGGGCTGGCTGCGCCTGCCTCAAGGCCTGGCGCTGGCTCCAAGGTGTTGGCCAACCCCTGGCGCAGCGTCAACGTATGGCTGACCGAGGGCTCGAGCATGTAGTTGATCCATTGGTGGGCCAGCAGTGGTTCTCGTGCCCCTGCCGGCACCGCCCAGCAATCGAGCCAGGCCAGAGCACCTTCACGGGGAATCACGTAGCCGACATCAATTCCCGCATCGCGCAGGAGCTTCAATTGCTGCTGCCCATAATTGGCAAACAGCAGCGCGGCCTTGTGGTCCCGAAACAATCGTACGGCTTCTTCAGGCAAGTTGTAGAACGCCAGCAGATTGCGGCGCAGTTCCACCAGATCGAGCGCCAGGCCTCGCATCTTCTCTGGAGGGATATGAAACGGCGGCAGGCCACGGTGCAGCGCGGCAAGGGAGAACCCATGGTCTGCGCTGTCAAACTCCAGCACCCGGCCGTGCCATTTCGGGTCCCACAGCGCTGCCCATGAATCCGGCGGAGCAGCCCATTGCGTGCGGTCATAGATCAAGCCCATTTCCGACCAGGTATAGGGCACTGCATAGACCCGCTGGGCATCCGAAATTCCGGCAATGGCCGAGAGCGGGTGAAACCTCGGCAATTGGTGGGCAAGATTGGGAATGGCCTGCACATTCAACGGCTGCAACTTCTTCGCATCCACAAGCCGTGCGATCTCTACCGTATTGGCGGCCACCACGTCAAACGCCGGCCGTGCACTCGCCATCTGGCTGCGCAGGGCTTCATCCGAGCTGACGATGGTCACTTCGACGCGCACACCATGGCGCTTTTCGAATTGCGCCACGACATCCGCGTCGGCATACCCCGGCCAGGCCAGAACACGCAGCAGCGGTGCGGCCTGCGCCGACACTGCAAACGCGCATGTTCCCAGCCAGCAGATCCATACCCATCGGAACTTGGCAAGCAGGTTCCATAGAGCCATTCGACCACCCATTGCCACCACGCATTGCCCTTTCCCTAAAACGTAACAAACAGTTTACGCGGGACAATGGCGTCGTGAGCATCCCCCAAACTTTTATCCAGGAGCTCCTCTCGCGTATCGACGTGGTTGAGGTGGTAGGCCGCTACGTTCCGCTGCGCAAAGCGGGCGCCAATTTCATGGGTCTTTGCCCGTTTCACGGGGAAAAGTCGCCTTCCTTCAGCGTAAGCCCGTCGAAGCAGTTCTTTCACTGCTTTGGCTGCGGCAAAAGCGGCAACGCCATCGGTTTCCTGATGGAGCACGCCGGTATGGGCTTTGTGGATGCTGTGGAAGACCTTGCGCGCCAGGTCGGTCTCACCGTGCCGGACGACCATGCCACTGCGGCAGACAAAGAGCGCGCGGCAGCGACACGCCAGCACCAGGCCACGCTGAGCGAAGTGCTTGAAAAGGCGGCACAGGACTACCGAAAGCAGCTGCGCCAGTCGTCCAAAGCGATCGATTACCTCAAGGGCCGGGGCGTTTCGGGAGAAGTGGCTCAGCGCTACGGCCTGGGCTATGCACCGGAAGGTTGGCGGCACCTGGCCAGCGTTTTTCCACAGTACGACGAGCCCTTGCTTGCCGAAAGCGGCCTGGTGATCGTGGGCGAAGAAGATGGCAAACGCTACGACCGGTTTCGCGACCGCGTGATGTTCCCGATTCGCAGCGTCAAGGGCGAATGCATCGGCTTCGGCGGCCGGGTGCTCGGCGACGACAAGCCCAAATACCTCAATTCGCCCGAAACCCCGATATTCCACAAAGGCAACGAGCTCTACGGCCTGTTTGAGGCGCGCACCGCCATTCGCGAATCCGGTTTCGCACTCGTAACCGAAGGCTACATGGACGTGGTGGCGCTGGCCCAACTGGGTTTTGAAAATGCGGTGGCCACGCTGGGCACGGCCTGCACCGCCGAGCACATTGCCAAGCTGCTGCGCTTTACCGACGGCGTGGTGTTCAGCTTCGACGGCGATGCCGCCGGCCGCCGCGCAGCGCGCAAAGCCCTGGACGCAGCCATCGCGCACGCAAGCGACACCCGCAGCATCAAGTTTCTGTTCCTGCCGAGTGAACACGACCCCGATAGTTTTGTGCGTGCGCATGGTGCCAGTGCGTTTTCACGCCACATTGCCGACGCCTTGCCCCTGAGCCGCTTCTTGATCGAAGCCGCCAGCGATCAGTGCGATCTGGGCACGTCAGAAGGCCGTGCCCGCATGTCCAGCAATGCGCGCGCCCTATGGGAGCCCTTGCCGGACGGTGCGCTCAAACGCCAGTTGCTGGGAGAACTGGCAAGCCTCGCCCAACTCGACCCGCTGGATTTGCAGGAAGTGTGGCAGCAGGCTGCCGCTCGCACACGGCCCCCTGCACCAGCGGCGCAGCGCGCGGGCGCTAGCGCTTCACGCAGCAAAGGGCGTGAGGCCCCTGACATAGCCTTTGCCCCCTCCCCCGGCACACGGCGCGGGCGCGGAGCGCCCGCCAGTCGCAGCGACCATGCGGCGCGCCTGCTGCTCTCGCATATGGATTTCATCGATTCGCTCTCGCATGAAGACAATGCCTTGCTGTGTGCCCAGGCCGCGCCCCACGGCCCCCTGTTTGCCTGGATCGAAATGCAGTTTCACGAGCACGGCGCCTTGCCCTGGGCAGTGCTGCGCGAATCCTTGCGCGGCCATGCCTGCGAGCCCCTCGCAGCGCGCGTAATGACGGGAGCCCATGCGCAGACCGAGGGAGACACCCATGAACTGCAGCAGGAACTGCGCGGCCTGCTCAACCGCATGCTGGTAGACCAGATCAAGCTGCAGGAAAGTGCCGCCATCGCCGATGCAGCAAGCGACCCACAAGCCCTGCAACGCTACCGCGCACTGCAGGCCAGACGTCTCGCACTGGAGCGTCTGGCTCCGTCATCGTCTTGAAAAACGCAATATCGGTATAATGTAAGGTTCACTGGCAAGAGCGACAGCAACACCTCCGGGCCGGGCAACCGTGACAAACGCGCACGACCGCCCCCTTACCGCAAGGACTGCACACCAAATGATCGCCCAGACATCTTGCCTCGGAGCCCCATGGCTCCAAGGGTAAAGCTCAGCTTTTCCCTGTCACCCGCGCCGGGATTTCAGGCGCTTGTGTTGTCTTTGTTTCTTCTTGACCCGAGGTTGTCCATGCCCGCTCAAAAGCCAGCGAAGTTGCCCAAGTCCGCTCCCGCCAAGACCTCGCCCGTTTCTGCCAAGAAACCCGCTACCAAGGCTGCCGCCAAGGCAGCCGAGACGCCGACCGCCAAGAAAGCTCCTTCCGTGCCCATGACTGCCGCTAAGACCTCTGCTCCCGAAAAAAAGAAAACCACTGCCCGCGCAAAGGCCGGCGGCCCTGAGACCGAAGAGCCGGAAGTGACCAAAAAACCCGCGGTCCGCGCGACCAAGGGCGCAAGCTCTGCCAAGGCCGACAAGGCACCCAAGGCAACTGCTCGCAGCAAGAAGGGCAAGGCCGACGCCGACAGCGACGACGCCGACCTGTCGGACATTGAATCGGATCTGGAAGGTGAAGTCGAAGAGACAAGCGACGCAGCAACGACCGAGACCCCGGTCGAAAAGGTCAAGCCCCTGCGCATGAAGATCAGCAAGGCCAAAGAACGCGCCTTGATGAAAGAATTCGGCCTGGACGAAACCGTCCTCTCCGAAGAAGACTTGGCCAAGCGCCGCTCGCGCCTCAAGACCCTGATCAAGCTGGGCAAGACCCGCGGCTACCTCACACACGGTGAAATCAACGACCACCTGCCCGACAAGCTGGTCGATCAGGAGACGCTGGACGTCGTGATCTCCATGCTCAATGACCTGGGCGTGGCCGTCTACGAGCAGACACCCGACGCCGAGCAACTGCTGGTCACCAACACGGCCCAGACGGCAGCCACCGAGGAAGAAGCCGAGGAAGCCGCTGAAGCCGCTCTGTCCACCGTGGACAGCGAATTCGGCCGCACCACCGACCCGGTGCGCATGTACATGCGCGAAATGGGCACCGTGGAATTGCTCACGCGCGAGGGCGAAATCGAAATCGCCAAGCGCATCGAAGGCGGCCTGATGGCCATGATGGAGGCTATCAGCGCCTCGCCTGCGACGATTGCCGAAATTCTCAATATGGGTGAGGAGATTCGCGAAGGCAAGGTCGTCATTTCGACCATCGTGGATGGTTTCTCCAACCCCAACGAGGCCGACGACTATGTGGCCGAGGAAGACTTCGACGAATTCGACGAGGACGACGACGACGACGGCAAAGGCGGCAGCAAGGCACTGACCAAGAAGCTCGAAGAACTCAAAAACGAGGCGCTGCGCCGCTTCGACAAAATGCGCGAGCTGTTCGAGAAGGTGCACAAGATCTACGACCGCGACGGCTACGGCACACCTGCGTACGTCAAGGCACAGCACGCCCTGTCGGCCGAGCTGATGACCATCCGCTTCACCGCCAAGACCATTGAAAAGCTGTGCGACATGGTGCGCAGCCAAGTGGACGACGTGCGCAAGAAAGAACGCGAACTGCGCCGCATCATCGTGGACAAGTGCGGCATGCCGCAGGAAGTCTTCATCAAGGAATTTCCGACCCACCTGCTCAACCTGGACTGGGTCGAGAAGCAGGCGCAGGCGGGTAAGCCCTGGAGCGCGGTGATGGCACGCAACATCCCGCCCGTGCAGGACTTGCAGCAAAAGCTGATGGACTTGCAGTCACGTGTGGTGGTGCCGCTCTCTGAGCTCAAACTTATCAACCGCCGCATGAACGAAGGTGAAGCCAGTTCGCGCGACGCCAAGAAGGAAATGATCGAGGCCAACCTGCGCCTGGTCATCTCGATTGCCAAGAAATACACCAACCGCGGCCTGCAGTTCCTCGATTTGATCCAGGAAGGCAACATCGGCCTGATGAAGGCGGTGGACAAGTTCGAATACCGCCGCGGGTACAAGTTTTCGACCTACGCCACCTGGTGGATTCGCCAGGCCATCACGCGTTCGATTGCCGACCAGGCACGCACCATCCGCATTCCGGTGCACATGATCGAGACCATCAACAAGATGAACCGCATCTCGCGCCAGCACCTGCAGGAGTTCGGCTTCGAGCCCGATGCGTCCGTGCTGGCCGAGAAGATGGAGATCCCGGAAGACAAGATCCGCAAGATCATGAAGATCGCCAAGGAGCCGATCTCCATGGAAACCCCCATCGGCGACGACGACGACAGCCACCTGGGCGACTTCATTGAAGACGGCGCCAACACCGCGCCGCTCGAAGCGGCCATGCAGGCCGGCCTGCGCGACGTGGTCAAGGACATCCTCGATGGCCTGACCCCGCGCGAGGCCAAGGTGCTGCGCATGCGTTTCGGCATCGAAATGACCAGCGACCACACGCTGGAAGAAGTGGGCAAACAGTTCGACGTCACGCGCGAGCGCATCCGCCAGATCGAAGCCAAGGCACTGCGCAAACTGAAGCACCCCAGCCGCAGCGACAAACTGCGCAGCTTCATCGACTCGCTCTGAGTCGCCTCTCCTCTCGCAAAGCCCCGGTCCGCATCAGCAGGCCGGGGCTTTTTGCTGGGCGCGCTGCATGGGGGTCGGAAACATCTCGGGACGGCAACAGACAAGCCGGGCGGGAGATTGCCGGCACCCGGACACAATCCGGCCACCTGGAGGCTAAGCGCTCAGGTGGCTTCGCCTTTTCTTGCACTTTCCACGGCTGTAGCGACCGCGCCCTCACCCTCCAGCGCCTTAATCTCTGCCATGGCGTACCCCAAACCTCCCAGCACTTGCACAGTATCTGCGGCAAAGCGCGGCGCATCGGCCCGCACCCCCAGGCGCTCGCCGCCCATGCGCAGCGGCAGCAGCGCGACCAGGGCATCTTCGCCTGCGCGCTCGCCATCGGGCAGCTTCATGCTCTGCAGGCCGCCAGAGGCCAAGAGGTGCGGATCGTGCAGCAGGTTCTCCGGTTTTTCGATGCGGGCAAACGGCAAACCTTCTGCCTCGAAGCGAGCAGCGAGCACTGCCGCGTCCAGTTGTCCGAAGCGTTCGCGCAACAGCGGAATCATCCGCTCCCGGGCGCGCACGCGGTCGTTGTTGCTGCGCAGGCCTTCGTCCTGCAGCAAATCATCGAATCCGAAGACGGTGCACAGCCGCACCCATTGCGGATCGCTCACGGCCGCAAGAAACACCTGCTCACCATCGCCAGAGGTGAAGATGTCGTACACGCCCCAGGAATGGATGCGCTCCGGCATGGGCGCGGCGGGCTGGCCGGTGACGGCAAACTGCATCATGTGCTGCGCGACCAGGAACACGTTGTTCTCGAACAGCGCCGAATCAATTTCCTGGCCCTGCCCCGTCTGGTTGCGCTGCATCAGCGCCGCAAGCGCCCCAATGGCGCCAAACATGCCGCCCATGATGTCGTTCACGCTCGCACCCGCCCGCAGCGGATCGCCCGAGCGGCCCGTCATGTAGGCCAGGCCGCCCATCATCTGCACCACTTCGTCGAGCGCACTGCGGTGCTCATACGGCCCGGGCAAGAAGCCGGTGTGGTTCACGTAAATCAGGCCGGGGTTGGTCTGGCGCAACGTGGCGTAGTCCAGCCCGAGCTTGGCCAATGAGCCGGGTTTGAAGTTTTGTACCACCACGTCGGCCGAGCCTGCCAACCGCAGGGCCGCTTCCAGCCCGCGCGGGTGGCGCAAATCGAGTGCCACGCTCTTTTTGTTGCGGTTGAACAGCGGAAAAAAACCAGCGCCGGCGCCTAGCAAATGGCGGGTTCTGTCGCCATCCACCGGTTCCACCTTGATCACCTCGGCCCCCAGATCCGCGAGCACCAGGCCGCATGTCGGGCCCATGACCATGTGGGAAAACTCGACGACCCGCAGGCCCGCCAGCGGCAGCTTCGGGCCTTCGGCAGCAGGCGAAACGATGGATTCTGGGGTAGTTTTGGCGGGCATCGGTCAGATTGGGAAGGCGAGGTGGGGCGCGCAGCATGATGCCAGAGCATTTCGTGGTGCACTTGCAACAAATCGACGCAAAACGCGTTTCTTGCCATCCTCGCATGAAGGGTCTGGTTTTGGAGCTATTAAACTTGTAGCAAATTCGGTTCAGCGCTATATTGGCCTATCCGCCCGGCAGGCGCTGACCCGGCACCGAACCAAGGCCCTAACCACCGCGAGGAGAAAGCCGCATGAGCTCAAAGGAAAACGTCGCCATCAACCAGTTGTTCGAACGGCTTGAATGCCGTTACGCCCTGCGCGTACTCTGGGCACTGCGTGACGGCCACCCGCAAACCTTCCGCCTGCTGCAAGACAGCGTAGGCGGCATCACGCCCAATACCCTGAACACCCGCATCAAGGAAATGCGCGAAGCAGGTTTTCTGGACCACGGCAGCGACGGCTATATTGTCACGCCGTCGGGCGCCGACTTGCTCAAGCGCCTCTCCGACGTGCAGGCCTTTGCCAACCGCTGGGTGGCTGGGCGCAACAAGAAGTGACGCGCCATGGCGTGACGCCTGGCTTTACAAGATATTAGATGAAAATAGCGGTTAACGCTTGATTCATAAGCGTTGTAAGCTATTAATTTAGAAGTATTTTCGAGAAATTTTATGGCACTCACCACCACCAGCTCCGGCTTGCAGTACGAAGACACCACCCTGGGCGAAGGCGCCGAAGCTACGAGCGGAACGCCGGTTTCGGTCCACTACACGGGTTGGCTCTACAACGATGGCGTCCAAGGCGCAAAGTTTGATTCCAGCCGTGACCGCAACGCCCCCTTCGCCTTCAATCTGGGCGGCGGCATGGTCATCAAGGGCTGGGACGAAGGCGTGCAGGGCATGAAGGTGGGCGGCCAGCGCACACTCATTATTCCCGCCAGCCTGGGCTATGGCGCACGCGGCGCCGGTGGCGTGATTCCGCCCAACGCCACGCTCAAGTTCGACGTTGAGCTGCTCAAGGTCGGCCACTGATTCCATTTCTCAATCAAACGATTACTTTGTCGGCTTCGCTTCGCCAGTACGCCTGTACTGTCTGCGCTTCGCCTTCGCGTACTCGATCGATTGAGAAACCGAATCAACAGTTCACATTTCTGTTTTGGGCTGCGGGCGCAACGGCGCCGGCCGGGTCATCCAGCTCACGACGACAGCCGCGATCAACCCGGCCGGCACCCCGAATACGCCAGCCGATACCGGCTGAATGCCCCACCATAGACCATCGGCCAGCAACCAGGCGGGCAAGTTCACCTGAAGGACCGGCACGTGGGACAGCAGGTAGTACGCGGCAATGCCCAAGCCGCTGAGCATGCCTGCAACGGCACCCTGGCGTGTGGTGCCGCGCCAAAAAATACCCAGCACCATCACGGGAACAAAGGCCGAGGCTGCCAGGGAAAACGAGGCCGAGACCAGCGGCAGAATGTCTGCCGGCTTGAGCGCAGCGATGAAGGCCGCCGTCAGCGCCACGGCCAGCAACGCGAACTTGCTGAGAATCACGCGCTGCTCGGGCGAGGACTTGTTCGGCCGCTCGCGGAAGTACAGGTCGCGCACCAAAGCATTGCTGATGGTCAGCAGCAAACCGTCCGCCGTGGATAGCGCCGCCGCGAGCCCGCCTGCGGCCACCAGGCCCGACACCACATACGGCAGGCCCCCGAGCTCGGGCGTTGCCAACATGATCAGATCGGCACCCAGCCGAATCTCACCAAACTGGACAATACCGTCGCCGTTCATGTCCTCGACCGACAGCAGCGAAGCGTCTACCCGCGTCCATTGCGCCATCCAGTTGGGCAGCGCATCGAAATGGCTGCCCACCAAATTGTTCATGACCTCGAATTTCACCAGCACGGCCAGTGCGGGCGCGCTGAGGTACAGGAGTGACACGAAAAACAGCGTCCAGGCGACAGAGCTGCGTGCTCCGGCCACCGTGGGCGAGGTGTAGTAGCGCGTGAGCAGATGCGGCAGGCCGGCCGTTCCGACCATCAAGCAGAACATCAGCGCCAGAAAATTGCGCCGCGAATTGGTGAAGGCCGCCTGCATTTGCGGCGAACCGTTCGGGTCCCCGGCATAGGGCTGGGCATGTGGCGGCAGACCGCCCAGCGGCAGTGCGCGGGCATAGTTTTCCCGCATCTGCCGCTCCCACAGCAGACGGGCCGCCGCAGCATCGCGCGGCAGGGCGGCCAGTTCCCGGCTGGCCGCAACGATGAGGCCGACGTCGGCATTTTGCGCACGCAGGCGGTGTATCCGCTCCTGCAGGTCTGTGCGTTCATCCTCCAACGCCTTGTCCACATTGCCCAGGCGCGCTTCGTATTCCTGGGCGCGGTGCAGATACGCTTGCACCACTTGCTGCTCCAGGGGCGAAGCGAGCAGCCCGGCCTCCAGATCGGCAATCTTGCCAATCTGCTTGCCGTACACCACCAGCGCAACCGGATTGCCAAGCTGCTTGTACGCCAGCCAGGACACCGGGATCAGGAACGCCAGCAGCAGCATCACGTACTGCGCCACTTGCGTCCAGGTGATGGCGCGCATGCCGCCCAGGAACGAGCACAGCAGCACGCCTCCCAGGCCGAGCATGATGCCGATTTCGAACTGAACACCGGTCAGGCGCGAGGCAATCAGGCCGATACCATAGATCTGCGCCACCACATAGGTGGACGAACACACCACGGCCGACAATGCCGCGATCACGCGCGGCCAGCGCCCACCAAAGCGTACATGGAAGAAATCGGGCACCGTGTACAGGCCCATGGCGCGCAAATGGGGTGCCACCAGGATGGCCACCAGGCAAAACCCCCCTGTCCAGCCCAGCAGGTAGGCCAAGCCTCCCGCCTGGCCTGGCGTGCCCGAGTAGCCTTGCAAATACAGCGCGCCTGAAAGACTGATGAACGACGCAGCGCTCATCCAGTCGGCCGCAGCCGCCATGCCGTTGTACATGGGCGGAATGCGCCGCCCCGCCACGTAGTACTCAAGAGGATCGGTGGTGCGGCTGTACACCCCAATTGCGGCATACACCATGACCGAGAGAAACAAAAAAATCGGTCCGATCCAGTAGCGCGAGAGGCCATGCTGCTCCGCCCAGGTCATCAGGGCGAGAAAAGCGAGCACGCCGGCCACGTAGAGCGCAAGAATTCGGTGCAAGCGCCGCGCATAGCCGGGCTCGTCGGCCGCCTGCGGGGTCAGTGGCTCAGCCAAGCTCTCGCTCCCCATCCAGCGCCTGGGCCGCGCGCGCATCTTCGCGTTCAAACCGGCTCATGGCCCAGGCATAGACCACGACGATGGCAATGAACACGAACACCGCCCCTTGCGACGCCATCCAGAAACCGACCGGCCAGTCGCCCACGGAAAACAGCAGGTCGCGCGCAAAAAAACAGACGCCAAACGAGGTAAGCGCCCACACAACGAGGAGCGCCGCCTTCAGCCGAAGGTGCCGCACATCGTGAAGATCGGGCGGAAAGGCATGCGGGGCGCCCTCTTCTCCTGGGTCGGGTGCCCCGCGTGGCGGCAGCATGGCCTCAGTGCGCTGCGGCCAGTTGCTGCCAGGTGGCGACCACGCTGTCTGGGTTCAGCGAGATCGACGAAATGCCCTCGTCGGCCAGCCACTGCGCGAAATCGGGATGGTCGCTGGGCCCCTGGCCACAAATACCGATGTACTTGCCCTGCGCCCGGCAGGCCTTGATCGCCATGTGGATCAGCGCCTCGACGGCCTTGTCGCGCTCGTCGAAATCCTTGGCCAGCAATTCCAGGCCCGAATCGCGGTCCAGGCCCAGGGTGAGCTGCGTCAGGTCGTTGGAGCCAATCGAGAAGCCATCGAAGAAGGCGAGGAACTGCTCGGCAAGCAAGGCGTTGCTGGGTATCTCACACATCATGATGAGCTTGAGCCCATCCTTGCCACGTTGCAGTCCGTGCTGCGCCAGCAACTGCGTGACGCGCTCGGCCTGGCCCAGCGTGCGCACAAAGGGCACCATCACCTGCACGTTGGTCAGGCCCATGTCGTTGCGCACGCGCTTGATCGCCTCGCATTCCATGGCGAAGGCTTCACCAAACTCGTCGCTCACATAGCGCGCGGCGCCACGGAAACCCAGCATCGGGTTTTCTTCCTCGGGCTCGTAACGGCTGCCGCCGATCAGCTTGCGGTACTCGTTGCTCTTGAAGTCGGACAGCCGCACGATGACGGGCTTGGGCCAGAAAGCAGCGGCAATGGTGGCCACGCCCTCGGCCACCTTGTCGACATAGAAAGCCCTCGGGCTGGCATGGCCACGCGCCACAGATTCGACGGCTTTTTTCAGATCGGAATCGATGTTCGGGTAGTCGAGGATGGCCTTGGGGTGCACGCCGATGTTGTTGTTGATGATGAATTCGAGCCGCGCCAGGCCCACACCCTGGTTGGGCAGTTGGCAGAAGTCAAAGGCGAGCTGCGGGTTGCCCACGTTCATCATGATCTTGGTGGCAATCTCGGGCATCTCGCCGCGCTGCACCTCGGTGACTTCGGTTTCCAGCAGGCCGTCGTAGATGTGGCCGGTATCGCCCTCGGCGCAACTCACGGTCACCAGGGTACCGTCCTTGAGCCGCTCGGTGGCATCCCCGCAGCCCACCACGGCCGGAATGCCCAGCTCGCGCGCAATGATGGCGGCGTGGCAGGTACGCCCACCCCGGTTGGTGACGATGGCCGAGGCACGCTTCATCACCGGCTCCCAGTTCGGGTCGGTCATGTCGGTGACCAGTATGTCGCCGGGCTGTACCTTGTCCATCTCGCTGATGCTGTGCACCAGGCGCACCGGGCCGGTGCCGATCTTTTGCCCAATGGCACGGCCTTCGGCCAGCACGGCCCCCCTGCCCTTGAGCTTGTAGCGCATCTCGGCCTGATTGCCCGCCTGGCTCTTCACCGTCTCAGGCCGGGCCTGCAGGATGTAGAGCAGGCCGTCCTGGCCATCCTTGCCCCACTCGATGTCCATGGGGCGGCCGTAGTGCTGCTCGATCACCAAGGCGTACTGCGCGAGCTGCTCAACGTCGGCGTCGGTCAGCGAATAGCGGTTGCGTTGTTCTGCAGGCACGTCGATCGTCTTGATGAGCTTGCCCTTGAGCGCGCCTTCGGCCTTTTCTTCCGCTGTGGTGAACACCATCTGAACCAGCTTGGAGCCCAGGTTGCGGCGAATCACGGCCTTGTTGCCGGCGCGCAGCATGGGCTTGTGCACGTAGAACTCATCGGGGTTGACAGCCCCCTGCACCACCGTTTCGCCCAGACCGTAGCTGCTGGTGATGAACACCACCTGGTCGAAGCCCGATTCGGTGTCGATGGTGAACATGACCCCTGCCGCACCCAGGTCCGAGCGCACCATGCGCTGCACCCCGGCCGACAGCGCCACCACGTCGTGCGCAAAACCCTTGTGCACGCGGTAGGAAATCGCCCGGTCGTTGTAGAGGCTGGCAAACACCTCTTTCATCTTGTGCAGCACCTCGTCAATGCCATGCACATTCAAGAAAGTCTCTTGCTGGCCAGCAAAAGAGGCGTCGGGCAGGTCTTCCGCCGTCGCCGACGAGCGCACCGCAAAGGTGGCATCGGCGTTGCCAGCGGAGAGCGTGGCAAACGCGTCGGTAATGGCCTTTTGCAGATCGGCCGGGAAAGGCTGGGCCTCCACCATGGCGCGAATCTCGGCGCCCGCAACCGCCAGGGCGCGCACGTCTTCGGTGTCCAGCGCCGCCAGGCGCTTGCTGATCTTGTCGGACAGGCCATCGTGCGCCAGAAACTGGCGGAAGGCGTGCGCCGTCGTGGCAAAGCCGGTGGGCACGCGCACCCCGTGCGGCAATTGCGAAATCATCTCGCCGAGGCTGGCGTTCTTGCCGCCAACGACCTCGACGTCGCTCATCCTCAGGTTTTCAAACGGTACGACCAAGGCGGTCGCGTCAAAGCGTGCAGACATGGGAGGGCTCCAGAAGTTAAAAGCGGCTCAGTGCACGCGTCGGCCTGCGCGGGCGGACGGGCGACCATGCGATGCTGCGTGCGCTGTATTTGTGCTTGTGGGCGGCAGGAAGGCATGGGATGAATTCGGATAATCGGCGACATTGTAGGTCCGCCCTCCTGTCACCCTCCTGTCTGGCTTCCCATGCACACACGCACCGTCTACTTCGTCTCCGACGGAACCGGCATCACCGCCGAAACCTTTGGCAACGCGATCCTCGCGCAATTCGAGCTGACGCCCCGGCGCCTGCGCGCGCCTTTTACCGATACCGTAGACAAAGCGCACCAGGTGGTGCGGCAAATCAACCACACCGCAGACCTGGAGGGCAGCAAGCCCATCGTCTTCACCACGCTGGTCAACATGGAGGTGTTGAAAGTGCTGCAAGAAGGCTGCAAAGGCATGCTGCTGGATATGTTTGGCACCTTTGTGCATCCGCTGGAGCAGGAGCTGGCCCTGAAGTCGCACCACCGTGTCGGGCGCTTCTCGGACATCAGCCGCAGCAAGGAATACACCGACCGCATCGAGGCCATCAACTTCAGCCTGGCGCACGACGACGGCCAGAGCCACCGCGACCTGGCCGGCGCCGACGTCATCCTGGTAGGCGTGAGCCGCAGCGGCAAAACCCCCACCACGCTCTACCTGGCCATGCAGCACGGCCTCAAAGCCGCCAACTACCCGCTGATTCCCGAAGATTTCGAGCGCCACCAACTGCCGCCCGCGCTGATGCCTTACCGCAAGAAAATCTTTGGCCTGACCATCAGCCCCGAGCGCCTGTCGGAAATCCGCAGCGAGCGCCGCCCTGACTCACGCTATGCCAGCCTGGAAAACTGCCGCATGGAAGTGCACGAGGCCGAATCCATGATGCGCCGCTCGGGCATCCGCTGGCTCTCGACCACGACCAAGTCGATCGAGGAAATCGCCACCACCATCCTGCAGGAGCTGCAACCGGACCGGCTGGTGTATTGAAACGGCAGCGCGCGGGAGGGGCGCAGACGGTGACGAGGGGCAACGGGTGCGAGACGCGCGCTGCGGGTGCACGGCAGCCCCAGGTCATTCCCTGGAAAGTTTTAGATGAAAATTGCCTCTAGCGCTTATGCACTATTCACTTATAGCTATCAATGTAGGAGTCATTGATAGACTCCGGAACGGCATCCTGAAGCGGTTTCACCCAGAAGTCTGGTGGTGAGCGAGACCCGTCCGCCAATCGGCTATGGGGCTGGATTCGACCCGGAGCCAACAGTGAACATCCCGTTCCCAAAGCAGCCATGGGCTCAAAACGGATTGATCGGAGCCCGAAACGGACAGTCGGCAGGCCCGGTTAAGCCTACTGGCACGCTATAGCTTGCTGAGTAGATGCTTGCCGGGTTTCGCAGAATTTTTATACCTGGATGTTTAAACGGGCACCGGCTTGCAAACCTATGCTGCAAGTCACTTTCAGAAGAAATCCATGTCCAGAATATCCCGCACGGTCCAGTTTATTTCGCTGGTTCTGCGGGATACATTATGTTAGCCAACATCAAACACTATGCCGTCGAACCCTGAAGTTGCCTTTGGTGTCGCCCTCCTCGCGCTAGTAGGCGTTTTCTTCACAGCGCTCATCGCCGTCTGGAACGCTAGGAAGCGAGGAGAGTTGGACCGCCAACTCCTTGAGGTCAAGGCCAATCTCGACAAGCTGAACGCCCTTGAACTCGCGAAAGTACAGGCTGAGCACTCGGCAAAGCTGAAGGCGATTGAACAGGGCCGCGCGAACCAGAACGCAGCCGCAGAACGGCGCCGTACCGCTGACGCTGCAACTCTTAAGAACATCCTTGAAGTCCTGGATTTGGACACCGTGATCGCCTTCCTGCGAAGCCACGACTTCGGCGGGCTGTATGACCGTGAGAGCACAGAACCTCTAATGAGATTCTTGGAGCTCTCCCGCCGCCCGGATGCCGAGTTTCTCAATCCCGACCTGGAGCAGCAGCGGGAATCCTTGGTTGAAACCGGTGGTCGGCTCGCGCGTCTTCTGGCGCTGAAAACCCATCCTCGTCAAGGGACGTTCAGCTCAGTGGTGCCGGAGAGCATGATCAACGAGAAACATCCGCCATGGATCGATCAGAACGCGAAGGAAATCAACGACACCGCAACTGACTTCGTTGCCTCCTTTGAGAAGCTGGTGCGCCGTGCGCGTTCTGCGCATGCTGGCTAACAGGTCGTCCGACGCGAACACGCACCGGCAAGGCGCCGCGAGCCGTGCGCGGGAGCAAACGTCGCGCGGCGCCTTGCCGGTGCGTGCCGGTCAACTCCGAGGTTGAGTGACCGCTTCTTCTTGTCGCCACCGGCCGCCCCTAGCCGAAAGCTGTTTTCCCCTGAGCAAAATACAAAAGCCCAAAACAGCGGCGCCGCTCCCCCCAGCCCCGTCACTTTCAATTTAATAGCTACCAACGCTTACTACATAAGCGCTAGAGCCCTATTTCATTTGAAATTCAAGCCGGTGCCGTCGTCTGGATTCCATGGCCAAAGGCCGAGAGCGCAGCCTTCGGCCCATCGCCGGCAGCCATCACGGTCTGTGGGTACGGCCTTTGCGCTGCCCTACCCTTCATTGCGCCGCAAAAAATCCGGCTTGTGCCACGTTGATCGTGTGCACCGAAATGGCAGCCACCGTGTCAGGCCCGCAGCCAGCCCTTGGTCCTGGCGACATTGACGAAGGCTTGAACACCGGCGGCGATGTCGGCGTTGGCATCGGGAAAGACTTTCTCCAAGTCCTGGATGATGCCCTGGACGCTGGCTTGGCCATCGCAGCGCTTCATGATCTCACCGGCCGTGTCGTTGAGTTTGATCAGCCCCTCCGGGTACAGCAGGATGTAGGCGTTCTGGCTCTCTTCCCAGCGGAAGAAGTAGTGCGGCGCGAGGCGCGGCTGAAGCCCAAGGTTGTCGGTGGTGTCCATCATCAGGGCCCGGTAAATGCGGAGCCGGGCGGAGGCGGTTGCTGCCTTCGCCCGGACACCGCTTAGCGCACGTAGACGTAAGCAGTGACTTCAAAGCCGAGGCGGATTTCGCAGTAAGCAGGGGTTTCCCAGGTCATGACAAGTCTCCTTGGTAGCGGAACGGCAACATGCTGTTCCTTGATGGATTGTGGGTTTCGTGCCTTGCGCCCACTAGCCGCATTTCGCGAAAAGCGGCTCATGAAAATCATGAACTGCGCCGCCCTCTTCCATCGGTGTGTAGCGGCCCCAGCCGCTGACCTGCACGTCGCTGTACGCCAGCATCATGGTGTCCAGCATGGCCCACAGGATGTCGAGCTTGAACTGCAGAATCTCCAGTGCGCGCTGCTGCAGTTCGCGCGTGTTGAAATGCCCGAGCGTGATGCGCAGGCCATTGCAGACATCGCGCGGGGCCTCGCTCAGACGGCGCCGAAAGTACGCATAGCCATCCGGCTCGATCCACGGGTAGTGCTGTGGCCAGAACTCCAGCCTCGACTGGTGAATGCCGGGGGCGAACAGCTCGGTCAGTGAAGCCGCGGCCGCCTCCTGCCATGGCCGCTGGCGCGCGAAATTGACGTAGGCATCGACGGCAAAGCGCACGCCGGGCAGCACCAGCCGCTGCGATACGGTGTCCGCGCGTGCCAAACCCACCGCTTCGCCAAGCCGTATCCAGGCTTCGATACCGCCCTCATCGCCCTGGCAGCCATCGTGATCGAGGATGCGCTGCACCCAGTGGCGCCGCACTTCGCGCTCTGGGCAGTTGGCCAAAATTGCCGCGTCCTTGATCGGAATGTTGATCTGGTAGTAGTAGCGGTTGGCCACCCAGCCCTGAATCTGATGCTGCTGCAGTTGCCCCCGGTGCATCATGACCTGAAACGGATGGTGGATGTGGTAGCGCCCGCCCATCGCGCGCAGGCGCTCTTCGAATTCCTGGTCGCTCCAGGCTTGCAGTGGGTTCACGGTTGGTCTCCGGTATCGATCAGCATGCCGTCCCAGGCCAGTTCGACGCCGGCACGCTTCAACGCGGCGTGTTCCAGCGAGTCTTCGTCCAGGATCGGGTTGGTGTTGTTGATGTGAATCAGCACCTTGCGCGGCTTGTCAAAGCGCGCCAGCAGCGCCAGCATGCCGCCCGGCCCCGATTGCGGCAGGTGCCCGATGGCGCGCGCCGTATGGGTCGACAGGCCGAGGCGGATCATTTCGTCATCGGTCCAGAACGTGCCGTCGAGCAGCACCCAATCGGCATCGGCAAGGTAGGGTTCCAGGTGCGGCTCCATGGCGCCGAAGCCGGGGGCGTAAAAAATTCTTTTCCCGCTCGCCGTGTCTTCGATCAGCACGCCGATGTTGTCGCCGGGGCGCGATTGCTGGCGGTAGAGCGAATACGGCGGCGCCTTGCTGGCCAGCGGCACGGGTGTGAAGCGCAGGCCGCTGACGGCGGGCACGGTGAATGGCGTCGGTGGCTCCACCTGCAAGGCTTGCCAGCGGACCGTGCAAAAGTGCGACAGCACGTTGAAGACGGGGTTGCCGGTGGAGAGGTCTTCGTGCACCTGCGCGGTGCACCACACGTCAAGGGGCTTTCCTTCTCGCAACATGAAGAGGCCGGTGGTGTGGTCCACCTGGGCATCGATCAGCACCACCCCGGCGATGCCGGTATCGCGCTGGGTGCGCCCCGGTTGCAGGCAGGGGTTGGCGCGGATCTGGCTCAGAATGTCGGGCGAGGCGTTGAACAACACCCAGTCGCTGCCGTTGCTGCTGACCGCAATCGAGGACTGCGTGCGTGGCTGGGCGCGCACGCTGCCGCGCCGCACGCCGTCGCAGTTGCGGCAGTTGCAGTTCCATTGCGGGAAGCCACCGCCGGCGGCCGATCCGAGTACCAGAAGTTTCATGGCGCCAGTGTGTGGCGGCGCTGCGGCCGCCGCATGCAGGGATTCGTGAAACCACCGTCAAGGTTTTCTGGAGCCAGGGGCATCGCCCTTGCCTCCGACTTGGGCGCAGGCGCACTGGGGCGCACCTGGGAGCCTCGTGCCCGGTTGGCCGGACTCCCTCTTCACGGCGGCACTTTGGTCGCCAACCTCGCGTCGATCCGGGAAAGCGTCGGGCTGCAAGCACTGGCTCTGGCCACGACCTGTGCTCAAGAAAATCGCTAGCCAGCTTTGCGTACAAACCTGAGGGTGTTCTCCACGCTATCGCGTCGCGCCGCTTTCCGCCTGGGCCAACAATGCCGCCAAGGGGTCTTTCGTTTCGACCGGCCTCATGAAAATAAAGGAGACGGGTATGCCAAAAGAATCGCAAGGACTCACGCTGGACGGCCAGGGAAAGCCGCTTTGGCTGTCGCTGGAGCTGACCTACCGCTGCCCACTGAAATGCTCATGGTGCAGCAACCCGCTCAATTTCGAGGATTACACCGAGCGTGAACTCTCGACCGAAGAATGGAAAGCCACGCTGCGCGAAGCGCGTGCCTTGGGCACGCTGCAACTGGGCTTCACCGGTGGCGAACCCTTGCTGCGCGATGACCTGGAAGAGCTGGTGGCCTATGCCGACGGCCTGGGCCTGTATACCAACCTGATCACGTCCGGCATCGGGCTCACCGAAGCCCGCTTGATTGCCTTGAAAGAGGCGGGCCTGAAACAGGTGCAACTGTCGCTGCAAGCGCTGCGCTCGTCGTTGACGGACGAACTGGTCGGCGCCAAGGCGCACAGCCGCAAATTGGCAGCGGCGCGCCTGATCAAGGCCCACGGCTTTCCCATGGTGATGAACATGCCGGTGTTCAAGCAGAACATCGACCAGATCGATGCCATGTGCGCATTCGCCGCCGAAATCGGTGTCGAGTACATCGAGTTTGCCAACATCCAGTACTACAACTGGGCCATGGTCAACCGCGATGAGCTGATGCCGACCCTGGAGCAGGTGCGCGAAGCCGAAGCCACGATCCAGCGCTGGCGCGACAAGCTGGGCGACAGCATGACGCTCTACTTCGTCATCCCGGACTATTACGAAGGCCGCCCCAAAGCGTGCATGAACGGCTGGGGCGCCATCAGCCTGACCATCGCGCCGGATGGCGTCGCGATGCCCTGCCTCGAAGCGCGCGTGATCCCGGGCCTGGAGTTCGTGTCGGTGCGCGACAAGCCGCTCTCGTGGATCTGGCACGAATCGCCGCTGTTCCGCAAATACCGTGGGGTCGACTGGCTGCCCGAGCCGTGCCGTTCGTGCTCCGAAAAGGAAAAGGACTTCGGCGGCTGCCGCTGCCAGGCCTTCCTGCTGACCGGCGACGCCAGCAATACCGACCCGGCCTGCAGCCTGTCGCCGCACCACCATGTGGTGCAACAGGCGGTGGCCAGCACGGTGCAAGCGCTGCGCTTTCGCAAACCCCTGATCCGGCGCACCAAGAGCGCGGTGTCCACCGCCTACATGGAGGAATGAACCATGCGCCATCCTTACGACACGGCCGCCGGCACGATCGTGCTGGGCCTGCTGCTGACCGGGGCGCTGGCCGTCCTGGCGCGCTTGCTGATCGCCTGAGGCACAGCATGGACAGTCTCTCTATCGATCTGCTGCTGCGCTGGGGCCATTTCATCGCCGGCGTGATCTGGGTTGGCCACAACTATTCCAGCGTCATCCAGCGGCCCAACTGGCGTGCGCTGAACGCAGCCGATCTGATTGACGACCAAAGCCCGCGCTTCCAGGCGCTGCTGCACCGCGAGCACGGCACGTTTCGCTGGGCCTCGGTCGTCGCCTGGTCTGCCGGCATGCTGATGCTCTGGCGCTACGGCTGGCTGATGGGCGCCATTACCTTGCAAGGGACCTTGGCGCCGATCGGGATCGGCATGTACATCGGCACGCTGATGATGGCCAACGTCTGGCTGGTGCTGTGGCCGCACCAGCAAAAAGTCCTCGGCCTCAAGCCGGCCTCCATCGCCGAGCGCGTGCGCTGCTCGCGCATCACGCATTTGTCCTCGCGCACCAACACCATGCTGTCGATTCCCTTGCTGTTCTTCATGGCAGCGGGCGCCCATGGCGGCCTCCTGGCGGGCTGACGCGGCAATGGCGCAGCACGATGCCCCGGCGAAGGCAGCCTGGAATTTCGCCGCCGGTCCGGCGCGGCTGCCGGACGCCGTGTTGGCACGGGCCGGCGCCGCCCTGTTCGAGCGCGGCACGGATGGCGCATCCGCCATCGAGCGGCCTTTCACCGGCGCCGGCTTTCGCGAGGTGCTGGCCGACGCCCGGCAGCGCCTGGCGGCCTTGCTCGGCGTCCCCGACCACTACCGCGTGCTGTTTCTCGCTGGCGGCGCCATGCACCAGTTCTCCATGCTGCCGATGAACCTGCTCGACCCGGCATCGGGCCTGCGCCGCGTCGCCTATGCCGACTCGGGCTATTGGTCGCGCCGGGCGATGCAGGAGGCAGCGCGCTACGCCGAAGTGGCGGTGGTTGCCAGACATGCCGGCGCGCTGCCGCTCACCGCGCCGCCGCTGGACGGCTGGCAGGTGCCGCCAGATTGCGCCTATTGCCACATCACGGCCAACGAAACCGTGGACGGCATCGCTTACCCGGCATGGCCCAATACCGGCGCCGTGCCGCTGGTGGCCGATGCAACTTCGTGTTTTCTCAGCGCGCCGCTCGACGTGTCGAAGTTCGGCCTGATCTATGCCAGCGCGCAAAAAAACATCGGTCCGTCCGGCCTGACGGTGGTCATCGTGCGCGAAGACCTGCTGCAGCGCCCTGCCTTGGCGGCACCCTCAGCCTTGTGCTATCGCCTGCAGGCGGCGCAGGACAGTTGCCTGAATACGCCGCCGACCCTGGCGATTCACCTTGCGGCGTTGGTTTTCGACTGGATTGCTGAATCGGGCGGTCTGGCGGCCATGGCAAGTGCCAACCGGCGCAAGTCCGGTTTGCTGTACAGCGCCATCGACAACAGCCAGGGTTTCTACACGGCGCCGGTCGCCCATGGGCACCGCTCGACCACCAATGTCCGCTTCCATCTGGCGGATGAGCGCCTGACCGAAGTTTTTTTGACCGACGCCGCAGCCGCCGGCTTGCACCACCTGCGCGGCCACCGCCAGGTCGGCGGCCTGCGTGCCAGCCTCTACAACGCAATGCCGGACGCGGGGGTCGCGGCGCTGGTCGACTTCATGGCGGAATTTGCCCGAGGCCACGGATGAGCACCGCCTGGCTCCCCACCCGGCCGGGGCTGGCCGGCGGAATCGACAACGATGGCAGCCGGGCAGCGGAACTGCTGGCCGCCGGGTTCGGCAGTGTGGAGTTCGGCACGGTAACGCCCCGCCCCGAGCCTGGCGCCAACCCCGGCGTGGTTGCGCTGGCGACCCGTCTGCGGGCGCTGCCGCCGCGCGCGCAAGGCGCTGCCCGTGTCGGCATCGGCATCGGCATGGGGGGCGACGCCGCGCCGGAAACCCTGGCCGCCGAATGGTGCTGCGGGTACCAGGCCGCCTGCGAAGTGGCCGACTACCTGAGCTTCAATTTGAGTGCGCGCCGCTACCAAGCCTTGTTGACGCCTGCGCATTGGCCGCTGCTGCTGCAGGCATTCGACGCTGTTACCCACGAACGCCAACAGCACACTGCCGTTGGCGGCCGGTACCTTCCCCTGGCGCTCAAACTGCCGCTGGGGCCGGCGGGCGGGTTCCCACTGGCACTGGCTCAAGCAGCGGCCGCAGCCGGCTTCGATGCCATGACGGCGGTGCTGCCCACCAGCAGCGAACGTCTCGACCGGCTTCGCCTGCTGCGCTCACAACTGCAAGGCCAGGCCGCCATCGTGGCCGTCGGCGGCATACGGTCGGCGGCCGATGTGCGCGCCGCACTGGCAGCCGGCGCCAACGCGGTGCAAGTCCATTCCGTGTTCGCGCAACGCGGCGCTGCCTGCCTGCCGGATCTGCTCGATCTGGATCTTCAGGCCTAGGGTGCCAGCGTCAGATCGACCGTGGTCTGGCTTAGCAGCACACAGGCGCTTTCGCTGGATGTCATCGGCCCGGTCATGTGCCTGCAAGGGGAGCAACGCCGCATGGCGCGCCGAGTGCGGTGCCCCCATCCTGTGAGCCCTGGCGTCATACCGCTTGGCGCGCACAACAATGCAGCCAACGGCCAGCTCGACCTCGTCGCCACCCTTTGAGAACAAAGCGGCGGCGCCTCTCCCGCAATCTCTAAGCTTTCAATTTGATAGCTACAAACAACCGTGGATATTGCCTTGGCAGCCAATTTTTATTGAAATTTCTGGCAAGAACAGCCCCCCACGGATCATCCGCCCATCTGCGCAATCGCCTGGCGAAAACGGCGCAGCGACAGGGCGAACATCACCGCGCCAATCAGCAGCAGCGCCACGAAGGATGGCCACACCACCGCCAGGCCCGCCCCGCGAAACAAAATGGCCTGGCCCAGCTCGGTGAAATGCGTGGTGGGCGCGAGCGACATCACCGCTTGCACCCACTCGGGCATGCTCTCGCGCGGCGTCATGCCGCCCGAGAGCATTTGCAGCGGCAGCATCACCAGCATGACCAGCAGGCCGAACTGCGGCATGTTGCGTGCCAGCGTGGCCATGAAGATGCCCAGCGACGTGGTGGCAAACAGGTGCAGCACCACGCCAGCAAAGAACAGCCACAGCGAGCCCTCCACCGGCACCCGCAGCAGCCCCAGCACAACGCCGTGCAGGGACAGCAGCGTCGCCACGACCACCACCAACCCCATGGCCCACACCTTGGCCAGCATGATTTCGGTGGGCGTCACCGGCATGACCAAGAGGTGCTCGACGGTGCCATGCTCGCGCTCGCGAATCAGCGCCGCGCCGGTCAGAATGATCGAGAGCATGGTGACCTGCGAGACCAGTTCCATCAGGGAACCAAACCACACATTCGAGAGCGTGGGGTTAAAGCGCATGCGCGTCACCAGCTCTACCGGGGGAGCCTGCGTGCCCCGGTTGCGCTGCACGAACTCAGCCACCTCGCCCGCCACGATCTGCTGGGCCAGGCCGCTGCCTGCAAACGCCTGGCTCATGCGCGTGGCGTCCACATTGAGCTGCACAGTGGGCGAGCGCCCGGCCAGCACATCGCGCTGCAGGTTGGGCGGAATGACCAGCACCAGCGTGTAATGGCCTGCGTCCAGCGCCGGATCGACCTGGGCATTGGTGATGCGCACCGGCGCATTGAACGCAGGCGGGTAAAACGCACTGAAAATTCGCGCCGACAGGGCCGAATCGTCCTCGTCCACGATGGCCATCGGCGTGTGGTGCAGCGTTTCGGGCATGGCCGTTCCCGCGGTGTAGATCGCCACGGTAAAGGTGTAGACAATCAGGACCAACATCATCGGGTCGCGCCACAGGCTCCATAGCTCCTTGACGCCCAGCAGGCGGATGTTGGTCAGGTGGTGCAGCAGGCGGCGCATGCTCACTTTTCCTGCTTGCGCAGCAGCAGCACCGCCACGCCCAAAATCACCACCGGCGCCACGGTCAGCGGCCAGAACGAGGCGGCCAGGTCGTGAAACCCCAGCGCCTTGTTGAACACCCCCCGGCTGATGGTGAACATGTGGCTGGCCGGATAAATCTCGCCGATCCAGCGCCCCGCGCCCTCCAGCGACGACACCGGGTTGATCAGGCCGCCAAACTCGATGGCAGGCAGCATGGTGCCGATCATGGTGAAGAACATGGCCGCAAGCTGGCTGCGCACCAGGGCCGACGCCAGCAAGCCCAGCCCGGTGGCGCTGATGGCAAACAGCAGCGTCGCCAGTGTGAGCGTGGCCAGGCTGCCGGTGACAGGCACGCCAAACACGGTCACGGCCAGCAGCAGCATCATGGCGAAATTGAGCATCGACAACGCGAGATAGGGCAACTGCTTGCCCAGCAGAAACTCGGTGCGCGTGGTCGGTGTGACGTAGAGATTGGTGATCGAACCCAGCTCCTTCTCGTGCACCACGGCCAGCGCGGTCAACATGGCCGGCAGCATGAGCAGCAGGATGGGGATGACCGCTGGCACCATGGCCGGCAGGCTCTTGACATCGGGGTTGTAGCGAAACCGGGTTTCCACGTTCACGTTGCCCGCAGGCGCTGCGCCGGTGCGCGCTGCAATCGTCTGCACCAGCCAGTACTGGTGCATGCCCTGCACATAGCCGGCCACGGTTTCCGCGCGCTGCGGCATGGCACCATCGATCCAGGCGCCGATCTCGGCCTGCTCGCCGCGCTCCGCATGGCGGGCAAAGCCGCTGGGGATGTCCAGCGCCAGCGAAATTTTGCCGCTGCGCAGGCGCTGGTCCATGTCGGCATCGTCCAGCAAAGGCGGCTGCTCGCTGAAGTAGCGCGAGCCAGCAAGCTGCAGCGCATAGTCGCGGCTCAGCGCAGTCTGGTCGCGGTCGAGCACCGCAAAGCGCAGGTCTTCGACATCCATGCTGATGCCGTAACCCATCACAAACATCAGCAGCAGCGAGCCCAGCAGCGCCAGCGCGCCGCGCACCGGGTCGCGCTGCAACTCCAGCGACTCGCGCCAGGCATAGCTGTATAGGCGCCGCAGGCTGCGCCGCCAGGCGGGCTCGCGGGGCGGCGCAGCGGTGGTGGCGCGCGGGTCCTGCGCGGCTTCGGGCGCATCCGCCGCGCCGCCATCTGCCTGCACCAGGCAATCGATAAATGCCTGCTCCAGCGTCTGCGCTCCGTGCGCCGCCACAATGGCCTGCGGCGTATCGCTGGCAAGCACCCGGCCCGCGTGCATGAGCGAAATACGGTCGCAGCGCGCCGCC
>Ga0208272_100054_pt1 | contig 89354 bp, 88 predicted proteins | sample LakWasM129_HOW14_2_FD_183939 | JGI IMG/M metagenome (GOLD analysis project Ga0208272, IMG submission 183939) | Freshwater sediment methanotrophic microbial communities from Lake Washington under simulated oxygen tension - Sediment Metagenome... | ecosystem: Environmental > Aquatic > Freshwater >... | reverse complement strand
CCAGGACCAAAGTGAGCAGCATCGCCACCGGGGTGGTCGCGCTCAGGTTGCCAGTCAGTTTGGCATTTCGGGCGTAGGACACCGTCAGCAGCAAGGCGAGTCCGAGCAGCGCACCCAGCAAAGGCCAAGCGCCGAAATCTGGCTGCAGATGTCCAAGCACACCACCGAGCAGTCCGGTCAGTGCAAAGGTACGCAGGCCTGCAACACGTCCACCCTCCGGCAATTCGCGATCGTGCCAGCCGCGCTCCAGGCCAATCACCAGACCGACAGCAAGCGCGGCAACCAAGCCCGGTGCGCCCGGGGGGAGTTCGTAGCCGTTCATCGATGCGCTCCGTTGGCGGCCTGCGTAGTCGCAGGCACGATCTTGCGTATGACAGGCGCAACGACCACACTGCAGGCATAACGCGAGTCGACATTGAACAGCGCCACCACTTCGGTCCAATCCACGTTCAGCATAAATTCCTCACGTTGCATCAGACCCTCGGTCACTGAATTTCAGGTTGTTGTACTTTGCGTTGGCATCCGCCTACCTTGTGTGAATGCGTGTTATGTATTTTGCGGGCCCAAGGCTGACGGAAAGATGTTTCAAAAATTACATTTCTGTCATGCGCTTCCTGGGGGCATGGCATACCGGCCGCCGATGAAGGTTGGCGCGTTTGATGGCTTCATGGGCCGGCGCTGCGGTGTTGCATAAATACCAGTCAAGACAACAAAAGGCTGGCGCAGGCTGGTTCTACATTCTTGTGTACCGGTACGTACCGGTGTAGGCGACGGGCCCCACTCAAGGCGTCACGCTGATGCCGTTGGGTGCCTTACCGACAGGAACGGTCTTCGTTACCCTGCGATCTTTCACGTCAAGCATGGAAACCGAATTGGCGTAGATGTTCGTCACATAGGCGTACCGCCCTTCACGATCAACGACCACGCCATGAGCACCAGCGCCAGTTACGACTGTCTTGACGACCTTGAAACGCTCAAGGTCAATCAGGCTGACGGTGCTGCCCGGTTTCTTGCGCGTACCCTGGTTGGCCACCACCAGCGTGCGCGAGTCAGGCGTGGCGTACAGCTGGATCGGCACCGTTCCTACTGCAACCTTGCGAATCACCTTGCGCGTTCCTGGGTCGATCACGGCAATGGCGTTTTCGCCCGACAACGAGGCAAAGGCCAAACGACCGTCTGGCGTGAAGCCAGTCTGGGCCGGCCCCTTGCCAACCGGCACCTGCGCAACCTCCTTCTGACTGGCGGTGTCGATGACAGATACCGTGCCACCCTTGAGATTGGCGACGTAGACCTCCTTGCCATCCGGGCTGAACCGAAGACCATGGGGAAACTGGCCGACCGGAATCGTCGCCACGTGGCTCCGCGCCGCTGTGTCGATCACGGTGACCGTGTTGTCGCCGCCATTGGTGACATAGGCAAGGCGGCCGTCTGGTGACACCACCACATGGGCCGGGTGCATACCCACCGGCACCTTGGCGACGACCGCGTTGGTCGCGGTGTCGATGGCCCAGATCGCGCCCGGTTTTCCCATCGCATCGTGGTCGCCTTGGGCCATGCCCTTGTGCGCAGAAACGTCGGCTGCATGGTCAGGCTCGCCGTTGTTGGTCACCCATACGAGCTTGCCGTCGGGCGACACTTGCACGTTGTGGGGCATCTTGCCGACGTGCACGTTCGTCAGCGTTTTCAACGATGCCGCATTGAGGACGCTGACCGTGTCAGCGCCTTCATTGGCCACATACACTTGGTCGGCGGCCAAAGTGGTTCCGGACCAAGTCAGCAGGCCGATCTGGACCGCTGTCAAAAGCCAGTTGATTTTTCTTCTCATCATGATCAATCCTTGTTGAGAAACGGCCCTTAGATCAGGGCTATGTCCACTTTGTGGGTCCTGTATTACCGTCACCGTTTTTGTCCATCATGTCCAGGACGCATAAAAACTAGCCAGGACGTTGAAACATCAAACGAAACGCTTGCTCGATCGCAGCGTCGCGGCCTTCGCGAAGTCGTCCCAGCGCATGAGTAACTTGTCCTGCAGCTTCACGCTCACGCTCGATCAACGGGTGATGCGGCGCAAGCGGTTGTCGGGTCCTGGCGAGGGGTTCGGCCAACACACTGACCCCTTTCATCCACGGATTAAATGTTTCTGAAAACAAATACCTACTGCTGCGCATTGGATGGAGCCACTTAAGCACTTCGGCTGTCCAGGGCGTGGAGAACGCTTGTGCCCAGGGACTGACAAATGCCCGGTAAAGCGCCTCATTGAATGTCGAGACCTGTTTCACCCGCTCAAAGGCTTCTTGCGGGTAATCCGTTTTCAAGTCTTCAACCTGACGGGATTCAAAGCGAATGCTGTAGGAGGGCTTATGGCAGTCCAGGCTCCCGGACGGGTTGTCGATCTTCATCTCATAGAGGCCCGGTGCCAGCGCCTCAATCTCAGCCAGGCTCTCCAGGATCGCCCGGTGCTCCAGACGAGCCACCCCAGCAGAGACAAAAATGCCGAGATGGCCGACATGCGGGTTCGTGAGGTAAACGATGCGCTGCCCTGCCCGCTTGAGATCATCGGTGTCACTATAGACAGCGGGGATCCACCCAAGCGCCTGGTGCGGTGGCGTGATGTTGTCGCCGTAAGAGGCAAAGATGACGATTGGATTCCTGATCCGCCTCAGGTCAGCAGTGCAACCCTGGCAAATCTGGAAAAGGCCCTGCTCAAGTTGGTTACCAATGAACAGGTTCTCAACGATCGCGAGGATCTCTTCTCGGCTCAGGAAATAAAACCCGGTCCACCAGCGTTCGAACTCCAGAAAGCGCCCCTGCTCACTGTCAACGTTGGTGAAGAGTTGGGCGTACTTCTCCCAAATCGCCTTTTCGGGCTTGAGGCTCTCAAAATTCTGCGCCAGCCAGGCCCCGTCGAAGCGGCCATTGCCCAGGTCGGCCGTCAGATGCGCCAGCCAGCTGCCGCCAAGGAAACCTCCGGAAAGACGCATCGGATTGACACCGGACTCGCCGGCCCAATACGACAAAGGCGAGCCATTGAGCACGACCGGCCCGACCAGACCGGTGCAGTCTGCGGACAGCAGTGTCACCGCCCACCCGGCCTGGCAGTTTCCATAAAGCACAGGAGGCTTGCCAGGATGGCGTAGTGCGACCTCTTCGACGAAACGTCGCAGCACATGCAACACGTCTGCCAGGGTCTGCCCCAGAGTTGGCTCCGGAAAGAAGATGACGAAGTAAACCGGATGGCCTTCGCGCATGGCCATCCCGACTTCGGAGTCGCGCTTGAAGCCGCCAATTCCGGGGCCGTGGCCCGCGCGTGGATCGACGATGATGACCGGCGGTTTGTCAGAGTCGACGCAGTCGTCCCAGCAATGCCCGTCGATTTCCGTGATGCGCAGCAGTGCATAGTTGACGGGCCGTTCGAAGCTGCGCGCGTCCAGCAGCGTTTCATATTTGAAGTCCAGAAGCGGCGGCAACCCGGCTCGCTCGTGATCCAGCATGTTGTTCGCGCGCTGGCGAAGCGTGTCCCAGAACAGCACCGAGCGTTCGAAGAAGTCCCGCTGGTAGTCGAAAAAGTCCTGCGTCGAAGGTGCTTCGGCTGCTCTTTTCATGCCACTGGACGCATCCTGTGCCGCAGGCTTGACCAACTCCCCCGCATGATCCAAGGCGGTCTGTTGTAGATCCTCTGCCTCGCGTTGCGTCCTTTGCACCGCTGGTTTTTTGCCCCCCGCCGTGGCGCTTTGAGAGGTACGAGGTTTTTGTGGCGACGTGGGGGGTTTCATCATTCCTCCGAACTACGGTGTCATCTTTTGCCGCGCCGCAGACGCAGCGCGTTGAAAATCACCGACGCCGAACTGAGGCTCATCGCCAGTGCCGCGATCAGCGGGGACAACAACCACCCAGTAAACGGGTACAACACACCTGCCGCAATCGGCACCCCAATGCCGTTGTAAACGAATGCGAACAGCAGGTTCTGGCGCATGTTTCGGACCGTGTCAGTGGAGATGTCACGCGCCGCAGTGATGCCGCGCAAGTCGCCTTTGACCAGTGTGACCTGACCGCTGTTCATGGCCACATCGGTCCCCGTGCCCATGGCCACGCCGACATCGGCCTTGGCCAATGCAGGCGCATCGTTGATGCCATCGCCGGCCATGGCGACAATGCGACCCTCTTTCTGCAGCCGTTCCACAAGCGCCAGCTTGTCGGCGGGCTTGACTTCGCCATGCACCTCGTCGATGCCAAGTTTTGCACCCACGGCCTTGGCGGTGGTCAGGCCATCGCCAGTGGCCATCACGATGCGCAAGCCACTGGCGTGCAAAGTTCTGATGGCTTCCAGCGTGGTGGCCTTGATGGGATCGGTCACGGCCAAGATGCCAGCCAGTTGCCTGTCCACGGCCAGATGCATCACGCTGGCGCCTTCACTGCGCAGGCGCTCGCCATCCATCTTGAGCGCATCAGTGGCCACGCCCTCCTGCTGCATCAATGCGGTGTTTCCCAGCACCAGGTGCCTGCCATCGACGATGCCTCGCACACCGATCCCGCTGCCTGACTCGAAATCAACGGGTTTGACCAGCTCCAGGCCTTTAGCACGCGCAGCGCTGACGATAGCCTCTGCCAAAGGGTGTTCGCTGCCTTGGTCCAAACTGGCAGCAAGGCGCAGAACTTCGTCCGCTGTATATCCTGGGGCGGCTACTGCGGTGTCGAAAGCGGGCTTACCTTCTGTCAAAGTTCCTGTTTTGTCCACAATCAGCGTGTCCACCTCGCGCATTTTTTCGATGGCACCCGCATCGCGGAACAACACTCCCTGTGTCGCAGCCCGCCCTGTGGCCACCATCACCGACATGGGCGTGGCCAGCCCCAGTGCACAAGGGCACGCGATGATCAGCACGGCCACGGCGTTGATCAAGCCAAACACCCAGCTGGGTTCCGGACCAAACAGGCCCCAGACAAAGAAGGTGGTAATGGCGATGAGCACCACCACGACCACGAATTTTCCTGCGACCACGTCCGCCATGCGCTGCATGGGCGCCTTCGAGCGCTGGGCATTGGCCACCATCTGGACAATCTGCGACAGCATGGTGGCCGCACCGACCTTCTCGGAGCGCATCACCAAGGCGCCACTGGTGTTCATCGTGGCACCAATGACATTGTCACCAATGCGTTTAGTCACCGGCACAGGCTCACCAGTCAGCATGGACTCATCGACAGCGCTGCGGCCCTCGGTCACGATGCCATCGACCGGCACTTTCTCGCCGGGGCGAATGCGCAGCAGGTCTCCGACGTGCACATGGTTCAGAGGTACGTCTTCTTCGCTGCCGTCCGCATTGATGCGGCGTGCCGTCTTGGGCGCCAAACCGAGCAGCGCCTTGATCGCCGCAGAGGTTTGCGAACGGGCCTTCAACTCGATGATCTGGCCCAGCATGGTCAGCGAGATGATGACCACGGCCGCCTCATAGTACACAGCCACACGCCCCATGGAGACGAACGAATCCGGGAACAAGCCCGGTGCCACCGTGGCCACCAGGCTATAGAGAAAGGCCGCGCCCGTACCCAGACCAATCAAGGTCCACATGTTGGGTCTGCGCAGGACGAGGGATTGCCAGCCGCGTACAAAGAATGGCCAGCCAGTCCACAAAACGACAGGCAGGGACAGCGCCAGTTCAAGCCAGGTTTGCACTTTCAGGTCAAACCATCCCAGGCGATGGCCGAACATTGCAAGAACGGTGACGATGAACGTGAAGGGCAGTGTCCACCAGAAGCGCCGCTGAAAATCCTTCAACTCATGGTTGTCTTCCTCGTCCAGGGGAATGATGGGTTCCAGTGTCATGCCGCACTTGGGACAGGTGCCGGGATGATCCTGGCGCACCTCCGGGTGCATGGGGCAGGTGTAGATGGTTCCGGCAGGCTCTGGCGCAGTGTCCGCGGGGGCTACAGATACAAGGTATTGCAACGGGTTCGCCGCGAACTTGCTTTGGCACTTGGCACTACAGAAATAGTAGGGCCGCCCTGCGTGCGTCCATTGGTGTTCAGACTGCTCCGTGATGTTCATGCCGCACACCGGATCCTTCAGCTCCGATGGCGGGGCTGGCTCGGCTGGAGGGTGACTGCCGTGATGATGGTGTGCATGCATGTCCATTGCTTATTCCTTGTCGTTATTGGTGCGCCGGGGTTTCTGCGCATGGTTGCCATGCCCACCATGGCCGCCGTGGCCGTGCATCAGGTGCATCAGCGGACAGGCGAGGAGCAACAGGTAGGGCCAATAGCCCAAAACATGACCCCAGTGCTCTCGCAGCAGGTAAAAACCGGCGATCAAGGCAGCCGCAGCCAGCGCCATGCCGGCTGGACGGCGCCAGAACGAAGGCGAATGAGAGTCGTTGTCAGGCTGATCCATGGCGTTGCTCCTTCAGAGTGGCCAACAAAAGTGCGGGGCTCGGAGTCGCCCGGCCAGACAATCCGAAATCAAATGCCGTGGCCGTTATCGGCAACCACAGCCTCCCGTGCCGCCGCCGTGGCAGCCCGAGGCTTTAGGCTGCGAGGTTCCAGTAGAAATGGCCGCATCTGTGGCCAGCTTTGCGGGGTAGCCCGCATCGGTTAAGGCCCTCAGCAAAGGAGCGCTGCCCTGCGCCAGCTCCCCACTCACCCGGACACGGCCAGACGGGAGATCGACCTCTACCCCGCGAACCCCCGGCAGCGGCTGCAATGCCTGCGTGACGTGCTTGACGCATGAGCCACAGCTCATGCCCTCAACTTGCAGATCAATCGTTTTCATATTTCAAACTCCCAAAAATGAAACGTGTACCGCCGGCGGGAAAATCCAGATCATTTTTTTGACACCGAGTCAGTCGTCGACTGGGCCTTGCCAATGCGAGGGATAAACCGGGGTGTTCGCTGGGCGTAGGTGTCGTACGCAGCACCGAATTGCCTGCGCATTTCGTTCTCTTCGGTGATGGCCAGACGCCCGTACATCAAGAGCAAGACAGGGAACATGACCAAGGTCAGCAACGTGGGCCACTGCAGCAGGAAGCCCAGCAGAATCATCACGAAAGCCACGTACTGCGGATGGCGAATGCGTGCATAGGGGCCTGCCGTAGCGAGCGACTGGTGACGCTGAGCGTGGTACAGCACATTCCACGCGGTGGACAGCAGGTAGAAACCAAAGCCCAGAAAAACGTAGCTGGCGATGTGCAGCACGCCAAAATGCGGGTCGCCCTTTTCGCCCAAGAGGGTAGACCACAGGTGACCCGATGTGTGAGAGAGCAGATCCAGATTAGGGAACTTGGTTTGCAGCCAGCCCGACAGCAGATAAATCGTCAACGGGAAGCCATACATCTCCACGAACAAAGCAACGATGAAGGCTGCAAATGCGCCAAACGTCCTCCAGTCACGTGCCGTCGCAGGCTTGAAAAAGCTGAACGCAAACATGATGAAGATCGCTGAATTGATGATGACCAGCGACCACAGGCCATAAGCGGATTCGGTATGGTTCATCGTGAATCCCCTTCATTGCGTGATTCGGTAGTTTTCTTGGCATCAGGCTTGCTCTGGCCATGTCCGCCATGTCCGCCGTGTCCGCCGTGTCCGCCGTGCATGAAGATATGCATCAGCGGGCAGGCTAGGAGCAAGAGAAAAGGCAGTGCCCCGACGACATGCGCGAGGTGTTCGGTCAACAGGAAATATGCCGCCACGCCGCCTATCACCACGAGGCCGATGGCATAGCGAGAACTCCAGAAGCTGGGGGGCGACTCGTGCCCGTCGTGTTGATGGTTCATGGTGACTTCCAATTCGGTGGATGCGTTACTTGGTCATCGAGGCAGGCAGACGGTCCAGCATCATCTGCATCATGGACTCCATCATTTCCATGCGCTTTTCCATCATCTGTTGACGCTCGGCCATGTTGGCGGGCATGTCCACACTACCTTGCATGCCACCCATGCCCCGCATGCCAGCGCCCATCTGCTGCATCATTCCCATACCGTCCTGCATCAGCTTCATGTGCTCGTCCATGAGCGCCTGCCGCTCTTCCAGCGTTTTGGCCGCCATCATCTTTTCGTGCATCGCTTGCATGGCTTTCATGTGCTCGTCCATCTTGGCCATTCCAGCCATCTGCCCCGCACCCGTTGGCTTCGCGGCCGCCTTCATTTGGGTGGACGCAGGCGATGTGCTTCCTGCAGGGTGATGGGCCTTGTGCTCATCGGCGGTTTGCGCCATCACGCTCAGTGAGAGCGACGCGACACAGAGACCAACCAGGGTATGGCGAATTTTTGACATAGTGTTCTCCTTCTTCCGGTGAAAAACCGTCGCAGTCAGCATTCAACCCATACGTCCGCGACGACACAGCACGCCCGAGCAGCGTGTTCTTACTGAGCGGGCTGAATGTCAGTGACAACCATCTTCCCGCCCTCGTTGACGACCATGAACTTGACCTTGTCGCCGGGCTTCACCTTGCCCAGCAGACTCTTGTCTTTTGCGGTGAACACCATAGTCATGCCGGGCATGTCCATGTGCTTGATTTCTGCGTGCTTGATGGTGACCTTGCCAGTGGCCTGATCGACCTTCTTGATCTCGCCGTCGGTCATGGATGCCGATGCTTGGGACATATCCATCTTGCCGTGGTCCATCATGGTCTGGGCGAAACTGCCCATGGGCATGAATGTGCCCATGGCAAGAGCGGAGATGGCAAGAATGTTCTTGATGGTGTTCATGATTTCCTCACGACTGAGAGCAAAAAGAGTGGGTTGTTTCTCGGCCACTTTGACGACGCCTTTGGGCCAGTGTTACCTTGCTGGACTCGCCGCGACGAATGACCGATCTCATGAAAGAGATTCTGAAGAGCAAACCTGTCAGGAAACTGTGCGCCGGATTACAAATTTGTTATCTTCATGTCGGGATCGCTGAAACTCGTCAAACTCACGTCTACGCCAGATAGCGGAGAGTGACCATGAAGATATTGATCGTCGAAGATGAGCCTAAAACCGGTGAATACCTTCGCCAGGGATTGAGCGAGGCCGGATTTGTGGCCGACCTGGCGCAAAACGGTAGTGATGGCCTGCACCTGGCACTCCAAGGTGAATACGACCTCGTGATCCTGGATGTCATGCTGCCCGGACTGGATGGCTGGCAGGTGCTGCAGTCCCTGCGCAATCGCGGATTGCAGATGCCCGTGCTGTTCCTCACGGCGCGGGACCAGGTGGAAGATCGGGTCAAAGGGTTGGAATTGGGCGCCGACGACTATCTGGTCAAGCCCTTTTCATTCGCTGAGTTGTTGGCCCGTGTACGGACAATCTTGCGCCGGGGCCGAGGAGGCACCGAAACCAACACATTGCGCGTGGCTGACCTGGAACTTGATCTGCTGCGCCGGCGGGTCTCGCGGGGTGGCCGCCGCATTGACCTGACAGCCAAAGAATTTGGTTTGCTGGAGTTGCTGTTGCGCAGACATGGAGAAGTGCTGCCTCGCTCGCTGATTGCCTCCCAGGTGTGGGACATGAACTTTGACAGCGACACCAACGTGATCGAAGTGGCGATGCGCCGCTTGCGCCTAAAGATCGACGAAGGCCAGGACGTCAAGTTGATCCAGACCGTGCGGGGTATGGGCTACGTGCTGGAAGCGCCGGAGAGCGTTTAGATGTTCCGGTTCCTATCGCTCACCCATCGTTTGGCCATCTTTTTCACGATGGTGGCTGCAGGCGTCGTGTTGGGGCTTGGAATGTTGTTTCTGGTTGCGACCGAACGCCACTTCCTGGAACTGGATCGAATCACTCTGAAAGATAAGCAGCACCTAATTGAAAGCATAGTAATTAATGCCAACTCCACCGATGACATTCAATCGCGCATGCGCGAGGCCTTAAACAATCACCACGGCTTGTTTGTCAGTGTTAGAGATTCAAATGGGAATGTCCTTTTCAAGACTGAAGGGTTTCAACCTCCAGCCACTTTGGACGCGCCAACACCAGAGCATCGGATTTCCGAGATTCAGAGTTGGAAAAACCAAGGCCGTGAATTTCGCGCGTTGAATTTGCGATTCAACCCTGCCAATAGTGCGGCGCCACCCCTGGATGCCCTGATTGCTATTGACATGGAAGATCACATGCAATTCATGGCGCAATTGCAGCGTACGCTTGCGCTCTATGCCATTTGTGCCATCTTCGTCAGCGGGATGCTGGGGTGGTTCGCAGCCTACAAAGGGATGGCACCGTTGCGCGCCATGAAGACCCAAGCCACAACGGTCAGCTCCCATCGTCTCGATGAGCGAATGCCCATCGAAGCAGTTCCTGTGGAAATGGCTGACTTGGCGCAGGAACTCAACAAAATGCTGGACAGGCTGCAAACTGACTTTCAACGACTGTCCGAGTTCTCCTCGGACTTGGCGCATGAAATTCGCACGCCCATCAGCAACCTGCTGACGCAAACCCAGGTCGCACTCGCCAGCAAGAGAGACGCAGACACTTACCGCGACATTCTGGCGTCGAACGCGGAGGAGTTTCAACGCTTGGCGCGCATGGTGTCGGATATGTTGTTCCTGGCCAAGACAGATCGTGGGGTTGACTTGCCGAACAAGGAGCAGTTTTCCGCGGCGAAAGAAGTCCAGGCGTTACTGGAGTTCTACGAAGCCGTTGCTGAAGAAAAGAGCGTCACACTGCGCCAGTTCGGTGATGGAGACATCATGGGCGACCGACTGATGTTTCGCCGAGCATTGAGCAATCTGCTGTCGAACGCATTGCGCCATTCCAAAGACCATAGCGATGTAACGATTGACATCAGCGAGACAGCGCAAGCCATTGTCGTAACGGTCGAGAACACGGGGGAGGACATTGATCCTCAAAGCATTCCTCGTCTGTTTGACCGCTTCTACCGTGCCGACCCGTCTCGGTCGCACCCACAATCCGATGGTGCTGGTCTGGGACTATCAATAACCCGTGCTATCGCACAAGCGCACGGAGGACGTGTGACGGTTGAATCCGGTGCGGGGAGAACAAAGTTCAGTCTGGAATTTCCTAGCAAGTTGGCGTAATAGGAACAACTAACGCCAACAGAACTTCCACCAGCGTAACAGCACCTTATCTACTTACTGATCGGGATCAGTTTTTCTGTAGAGACTTCCTTACGAAGGGTTTCCAACAAAATGTAACCGACTACTCATCACTTCGTCACGAATGAACGGAATAATGAATACGCAATTCATGCAACCCACTTTCACAGAGGCATCGCCCCATGGAATTGCGTCATCTCCGCTGCTTTTTGGCGGTCGCGGAAGAACTTCATTTTGCACGCGCGGCCGAGAAACTTCATATAGAACAGTCGCCTCTTTCGCGTACCGTCAAGGAACTGGAGGAAGAGTTGGGGGCGCAGTTGTTCATCCGCACCAGTCGCAGCACGCGGCTGACCCTTGCAGGTAGGCTATTCCTGACGCATGTCCCTCGTGTCTTTACCGCGTTAGAGCAAGCCCGCGAAAGCGTGAAATCGGCCGCCAATGGCTTCCATGGGCAATTGCGTATTGCCTTATCCGATGGCATCACGCCGTCGCGCTTGCCTGCTCTGCTGGCGCGCTGCCGCGAGGAAGACCCGGAAATAGAAATACGACTCTTCGAGGTTCCGTTGGCCCAACAACTCAAGGGCTTGAATGATGACCTGTATGACGCGGGTTTCTCGATGGCAGACGAAGTGGGCGACGACACCATCGTCGAGCGGGCCTGGGAAGACGAATTGATGGTGGCCGTGCCCGCACGCCATCCGGCTCTAGCCTATAAGCGAATCCCGCTGGAGGAAGTGCTACGTTACCCTCTTGTGCTGGGCGATCCAGCCGTCTGGGAAGGCCATGCCCGCCAAATCGACCGAATCCTGCGCAAGCAGGAAAAGGAGCCCTTGGTGGTTCAGCACGTCGCTACATTTGATGTGATGATGGCGCTTGTGTCGGCCGGTCTGGCGTTAGGTCTTGCGGGCGCTGCGCATATTACTGCCAGCCGCGAACCGGGGGTCGTGGGCCGCCCGCTCGCAGGGCGTTCCCCCATGCTGACCACCTATCTGCTGCGCCGGGATACCGAACCGTCGCAGGCACTGGCTCGCTTTATTGAGCGACTGGCATCCCAGTGGTCCGATGACACCTAACGCCCAAACCCGCTTCTCAAGTGCCACACCTTCGAGGAATCAGGTCATGAGCCCGTTCAACATCTTAGCCTCATTGTCGTTAGCCACGCTACTAGCCTCCTGCGGTCAATCTTCTGCTCCAGGCGAGACGGTGGAATCCTTGGCAGCCGATCCCGAGCGGCTGAAAGAATTGCGCCAGCAGTGCAAGCTGGACCGTGCCAAGTTGGGCGACGAACTGTGCAACCGCGTGGCCGAAGCAACGAACCGCCGCTTCTTCGGCAATGGTAAGGTGCCGCATACACCGCCCAAGGAACCGCCGAAGTTCTAACCGAGGCCGGTAGGCCACGCATCGGTCGCTTTTTTGCTCGCCACGCCGCAACGCGCCTTTGCTTGCGGCGTTTTTACTGTCTTCGCTCTTGCCTGAATCGATGCTTTTTGCATCATCTTCGTTCTGATAACGGTCTTTGACCGGCACTGACCAGGCACCGATCCTGACGTCAGCCGCACGTTGTTGTGCCGCTTTTGAGCGGAATGCGCGCAGGAAAAATCGGAGGCCGGGAAATGCAAGGGACGAATGTGCTGTTCGGTCAGATTGCCGTGGTATTCGGCATCGTGATCGCCGGAGTGTGGAGCGCCACACAGTGGACGGCAGCGGCCCTGGGCTATCAGCTACGCCTTGGCTCGCCCTGGTTCGATCTGCTGGGCGCGCCGATCTACCACCCGTGGAAGCTGTTCGAGTGGTGGTTCTTCTTCGACGCCTATGCGTCGCACGTCTTTGACACCGGCGGCGCCATTGCCGCCGGCAGTGGCCTAGTGGCCGTGCTGGTCGCCATTGGCATGTCCATCTGGCGCTCGCGCCAATCGCGCTTGGTCACCACCTATGGCTCGGCCCGCTGGGCCGATACCGCGGAAATCCGCAAGGCCGGCCTGACCCAGCTATCCGGCGTTTTCCTCGGCCTGCATGACGGTCAGTACCTGCGCCACGAGGGGCCGGAACACATCCTGACCTTCGCGCCAACGCGCTCCGGTAAAGGTGTCGGTTTGGTAGTGCCCACGCTGCTGTCGTGGCCCGCATCCGCCGTGATCCACGACATCAAGGGCGAGAACTGGGCCATTACCGCCGGTTGGCGCTCGCGCTTTTCGCACTGCCTGCTGTTCAACCCCACCGATGCGAAGTCGGCAGCCTACAACCCGCTGCTGGAGGTGCGACACGGCGCGCATGAAGTGCGCGACGTGCAGAACATTGCGGACATCCTGGTCGATCCCGAAGGCGCGCTGGAGAAGCGCAACCATTGGGAGAAGACCAGTCACGCGCTGCTCGTCGGCGCCATCCTGCATGTGCTCTATGCGGTCGAGGACAAGACGCTGCGCGGCGTCGCCAATTTTCTTTCCGATCCCGCGTGCCCGTTCGAGTTGACGCTGCACCTGATGATGACTACGCGCCATCTGGGCAATGATGAAGGAGGAGTGCCGCACCCGGTTGTCGCCTCCGCCGCCCGTGAAGTCCTGAACAAGAGCGACAACGAACGGTCTGGAGTTCTCTCCACGGCCATGTCGTTCCTTGGCCTGTACCGTGACCCCACGGTGGCCGAAGTCACGTCGCGCTGCGACTGGCGCATAGCCGACCTGATCGCCGCCGAGCATCCGGTATCGCTGTATCTGGTGGTGCCGCCGTCCGACATCAGCCGCACCAAGCCACTGATCCGTTTGATCCTTAACCAGATCGGGCGACGCTTGACGGAATCGTTGGATGGGTCGGACGGCATCCCCCGTCGCCACAAGCTGCTGCTGATGCTCGATGAGTTTCCGGCGCTGGGCCGCTTGGATTTCTTCGAGACGGCGCTGGCCTTTATGGCGGGCTACGGCATCCGCAGCTTTCTCATCGCGCAGTCGCTGAACCAAATCGACAAAGCCTACGGCCAGAACCATTCGATTCTGGACAACTGCCATGTGCGGGTGACGTTCGCCACCAACGACGAACGTACCGCCAAGAGGATTTCCGAAACACTGGGCACCGCCACCGAGCTGCGCGCGCAGCGCAACTACGCGGGTCACCGGCTCGCCCCGTGGCTGGGCCACATTATGGTGTCGCGCCAGGAAACGGCTCGCCCGTTGCTGACGCCGGGCGAAGTCATGCAACTGCCCACCGATGAATCGGTGGTGATGGTGTCCGGCCATGCGCCGATCAAGGCCAAGAAGCTGCGCTACTACGCGGACGCCAACTTCAAGCGGCGCGTCCTGTCGCCGCCCGCGCTCTTGGCGGACCGCTACGCCGACGTTCCGCACGCGCGTCCTGACGACTGGAGCAGGCTGGCGATTCCTCTTGTCCCCACGGAGCCCGCTTCCTCAACCGCTGATGGCTTGGAGAACCGGGGAACGGCCGATGACGGCGGCCCACGCCAGCAACCCGAACTGTCCGAAGCCGTCACCTACAGCCCCGAACCGGAACACCCGGCCAGCGACCTGTCGCTGCTCGATGACGACGATGTACCGCTTCCCCTTCCGCGCCAGCTCGATCCGGCCATGCAGCGCACGGCCCGGCTGGCATCCCTCGACCCAACGACGGAATCGAGCTATGAGCCCTAACCATTCCACCTACCGCCTGAATCTTTTCATACAAACCGAACACGCCAAGCGGCTCGATGAGCTAGCCGCCAAGAAAGGCGTTTCCAAGTCCAGCATCGTGGCCGCCGCATTGACGTCCTGGCTGTCACCGGACGCGGCAGACCAGCGCGAGGCAGCCATTGCCAAGCGGCTGGATCGTCTGTCACGCCAGGCCGAACGGCTGGAGCGTGATCAGAACATCCAGATCGAAGCGCTGGCGCTGTTCATCCGCTACTTCCTGACCGTCAGCACGCCGGTTCCCGAAGCGCATCAGGACGCGGCACGCGCCCAGGGCAAGGCCCGCTTCGAGCAATTCGTCGAACAGTTGAGCCGCCACCTGCTGCGCGGGCGCAGCCTGGTGCGCGACGTGGTGGAAGAACTGCATCCCCAGGGTCACGAGTTCGGCATGCACATGGATGAAGCAGCGACGTTGGCCGAAGCGCAGGAGCGTGCCTCATGAGCGCCGTACCCCAACTCCCGGCAGAACCTCGTTCGTCCGCTGCCACGTCTCTGGATCGCCGCATCCAGATGCTGCGCACCGCAATGGGTCCGCTGATTTCTACCGTGCTCGAAGACCCGGACGTGGTGGAGATCATGCTCAATCCTGACCGGACGCTCTGGCTCGACCGGCTTTCTACCGGCCGCGCACCGATGGGAGCGGAGTTGTCCGAAGCCGATGGTGAACGCATCATCCGCCTCGTCGCGGCTCACGTCGGCGCGGAAGTGCATCGCGGTCAGCCGCTGCTGACGGCCGAACTGCCCGAGACGGGCGAACGCTTCGAGGGCATCCTGCCGCCGGCCGCGCCAGGGCCAGCCTTCGCGCTGCGCAAGCGCGCCGTGGGCGTCATCCCGCTAGCGCGCTACGTCGAAGACGGAATGATGACCAGCGCCCAGGCTGGCTTTGTGGTGCGGGCTGTGCGCGAACGCCAGAACATCCTGATTGCCGGCGGCACCAGCACGGGCAAGACGACCTTGGCGAATGCCTTGCTCGCAGAGATCGCCGCCACTGGCGACCGCGTGCTGGTGCTGGAAGACACGGTGGAGCTGCAGTGCGCAGCCCGTGACCACGTTCCGTTGCGTACCCGCCAGGGGGTGGTGTCCATGACCGAGCTGGTGCGCTCGTCCATGCGCCTGCGCCCGGATCGCGTGGTCGTCGGCGAGGTGCGCGGCGCCGAGGCGCTGGATCTCATCAAGGTGTGGGGCACGGGCCATCCGGGCGGCATCGCCACCATCCATGCCGGCTCTGCCTTGGGCGCGCTGCTGCGCCTGGAGCAACTGATCCTCGAAGTGGCGGTGAAACCGCCCCGCGCGTTAATCGCCGAGGCGGTCAACGTGGTGATCTACATCGCTGGGCGCGGACGCAAGCGCCGCATTGAAAGCATCGCCCGCGTCATCGGCTTTGACGGCGTGGGCTATCGCCTGGTGGACGCGCTGGAAGCGCCGTTTCCCGAGCCACCGCCGGTTCCCTCTGAGCTTTCCTCATCCCTCAACCCCTCTGGAGAACTTCCATGACGTACACCCATGCTTTCCGCATTCCCGTAAATCCACTTTCCTGCCTATCCCGCCTCGTACGACTGCGCGGTCTTGCCCGTCCTGCGGGACAAGGGCTGCTGCTGGCCGCGCTGATGCTGCTGATCGCCGGCACGGCCCAAGCCGCCGGTTCCTCGATGCCGTGGGAAGGCCCGCTGCAATCCATTCTCGAATCCATCCAGGGGCCGGTAGCTCGGATTGTGGCGGTCATCATCATCATCGCCACAGGCCTGGCGCTGGCCTTTGGCGATACCAGCGGTGGTTTCCGCAAGCTGATCCAGATCGTCTTCGGTCTGTCCATCGCCTTCGCGGCTTCGAGCTTCTTCCTGTCGTTCTTCAGCTTCTCGGGCGGAGCCGTCGTATGAGCGCGCCCGAGGAATTCGCCACTGGCTTTGAAGTGCCGCTGCATCGTTCGCTGACCGAGCCGATCCTGCTGGGCGGTGCGCCGCGCACCGTGGCGATTGCCAACGGCACGCTAGCCGCTGCCGTCGGGTTGGGCCTGCAGCTGTGGATTCCTGGGCTGATGCTCTGGATTGCCGGCCATGCTCTGGCGGTCTGGGGTGCGCGCGTCGACCCGCAGTTTATGCAGGTCTTTGTGTGGCACATCAAACACAAGCCGCTGCTGGACGTGTGAGGGGAATGCCATGCTGAACCTTGCCGAATACCGCCAGCGGCCCGCGTTGCTTGCCGATTGGCTTCCATGGGCGGGCCTTGTCGCGTCCGGCGTACTGCTGAACAAGGACGGTGCATTCCAGCGCACGGCGCACTTTCGTGGCCCCGACCTCGACAGCGCCACACAGGGCGAGCTGATCGCCACGTCGGCGCGGCTGAACAACGCGCTGCGCCGACTAGGGTCCGGCTGGGCGCTGTTCATCGAGGCTGAGCGTCGATCGGCGGCGGATTACCCGCACTCGGATTTCCCGGAACCGCTGTCCTGGCTGGTGGATGAGGAGCGCCGCGCAGCCTTCGAGGATTCGGGAAACCACTTCGAGAGTGCCTATCACCTGACACTGGTGTATCTACCGCCTGAGGAATCCCGTGCCCGAGCGGCGGGCCTGCTGTATGAGAACCGTCCCACCGAAGGCGTGGACTGGCGCGAGCGGCTGCGAGCCTTCATCTCGGAAACGGATCGCATCTTCGATCTGCTCGATGGCGTGATGCCGGAGATTGCCTGGCTCGATGACGGGCAGACGCTGACCTATCTGCACGCCACGGTTTCGACGCGTCGTTACCGCATCGGCGTGCCAGAAGTGCCGTTCCACCTTGACGCGCTGCTGGCCGATTCCGCCCTGATCGGTGGATTGACACCGATGCTGGGCGACCAGCACCTGCGCGTGGCGACGGTGCGCGGCTTTCCGACCTCGACCTGGCCGGGGATTCTGGACGATCTCAACCGACTCGGCTTTGCCTATCGCTGGTCAACCCGGTTCTTGTGCCTCGACAAAGCCGACGCCGAAAAAGAACTCGCCCGTCTGCGCCGCCAGTGGTTCGCCAAGCGCAAAAACGTGGTGGCGCTGTTGCGTGAAACCATCTTCCAGCAGGAATCGCCGCTGGTCGATACCGACGCCAGTAACAAGGCGGCCGACGCGGATGCCGCCTTGCAGGAGCTGGGCGACGACCAAGTGGCCTTTGGCTACGTCACCGCCACGTTGACGGTGCTGGATGCTGCCCCCGCTGTGGCCGACGAGAAGCTGCGCATGGTGGAACGCGTCATTCAAGGACGCGGGTTCGTGACGATCCCCGAGACATTGAACGCGGTCGATGCCTGGCTGTCTTCAATCCCTGGTAATGCCTACGCCAATGTCCGCCAGCCCATCGTCTCGACGCTGAACTTGGCGCACATGATGCCGGTGTCCGCCGTATGGGCCGGGCCGGAGAAGAATGCGCATCTCGATGGCCCGCCGCTGATCGTGACCCGCACCGAGGGCGCGACACCGTTCCGGCTGGTCACGCACATCGGCGACGTGGGACACACGCTGGTGGCTGGCCCGACTGGCATGGGCAAATCGGTGCTACTCGCCACGCTGGCGATGCAGTTCCGACGCTATTCCGGCTCGCGGATCTTTGCCTTCGACATGGGGCGCTCGATGCGCGCCACCATCCTGGGCCTGGGCGGCGAGCACTACGACCTGGGGGCCGATGGAGAAATCGCCTTCCAGCCGCTCGCCCGCATCGACCGCGAAGGCTACCGCACCTGGGCAGCCGAATGGGTCGAAGGCCGCTTGCGACATGAAGGCGTGGCCATCGGCCCGGACGAGAAAGCCGCGATCTGGTCGGCACTGGGGAGTCTCGCCGGCGCGCCGCTGGAGCAGCGCACGATGACTGGTCTTTCGGTATTACTGCAATCGAACGCGCTGCGCCAGGCGCTCGCACCCTACGTGCTGAGCGGAGCGCACGGGAAGCTGCTAGACGCGGATTCGGATCGCCTGGGCTCCGGTACTGTGCAGTGCTTCGAGATGGAGGAACTGATGCACAGCAAGGCCGCTGTCATGGCCGTTCTGCATTACCTCTTTGCCCGCTTTGATGAACGCTTCGACGGTGCGCCAACGCTGCTGATCCTCGACGAAGCGTGGCTGTTCCTCGATGACCCGGTGTTTGCCGCGCGCATCCGTCAATGGCTCAAGACGCTGCGCAAAAAGAACGTCAGCGTCATCTTCGCCACGCAGTCGCTGGCCGACATCAAGGATTCGACCATCGCGCCCGCGATCATCGAAAGCTGCGCCAGCCGCATCTTTCTGCCCAACCCGCAGGCGACCGAGCCGCAGATTCGCGCCATCTACGAAGGCTTCGGGCTGAACTCGCGCCAGATCGAGATCGTGGCGACGGCAGTGCCGAAGCGCGACTATTACTACCAATCCCGCCTAGGCAATCGGCTGTTCGACCTCGACCTGGGGGCGGCCACGCTGGCCTTCGCGGGTGCATCGAAGCCGCAGGACCAGCGCGACATGGACGCGGTGCTCGCTGCGACCTCTTCGACGTCCTCCGCATTCGCAGCCGCCTGGCTGCGCCATCGCGGCCTGCATTGGGCCGCTGACTTGTTGCCTTCGTTTCCGTCCCCCCACCCACAGGAGAACCGATCATGAAAAAGCGTCTTCTCGCCGCCGCCGTCTCGGCCATGCTTTGCGCGGCGACGACTGCCTATGCACAAAGGGTCGTGATTGATCCTACGAACCTCGTGCAGAACACACTCACGGCCATCCGTACGCTGGAGCAGATCAACAACCAGATCCAGCAGCTCCAGAACGAAGCGCAGATGCTGACGAACCAGGCGCGCAACCTGGCCCGTCTACCGTCCAGCGTGGTCGGCCAGTTGCGCGCCAACCTAGCGACGACCGATCGGTTGATCGCCCAGGCCCGGGGCTTGGCCTATGACGTGACGAACCTGGATCGGGAATTCGCGCGCCTGTACCCCGAGCAGTACACCGCCACGGTGAGCGGCGACCAGATGTACCGCCATACACAGGAACGCTGGAAGAACGCGCTCAACGGCCTACAGACCACCATGCAGATGCAGGCGCAGGCATCGCAGAACTTGAGCGACGACGAAGGCGTGCTGGCTGACCTCGTGGGCAAGAGCCAATCGGCCCAGGGCGCGCTGCAAGCGATGCAGGCCATGAACCAGCTTCTGGCCTTGCAGGCCAAGCAGTCCATCCAGATGCAGCGGCTGCAGATCACCCAGGATCGGGCGGCCTCGCTGGAGCTGGCACGGCAGGCCGCCGCTGTCGAACGGGGCCGCGAGGTGACACGGCGCTTTCTTGGTGAGGGCACGCCGTACATGCCGCAGTCCGTCAATTTCTACAACCGCTGACAGGGGCTACCATGCAACGCGTGCCTGTCCTGTTCGCTTTCGCTCCCCTGCTGGCCGGTTGCGATCGACCGGCGCTCTCCGTACGTTCGCTGGCCACAGATCCGTCACGGTTGTACGCACTGCGTACGCAGTGCCGCGCAGGTCAGCATGACGCCCCGTTCTGCGCGCAAGTGATCCAAGCCGACCTGCGGCGCTTTCTCTCCGGGCAGTCCGGGCCCAGCGAGAACCAGACGCCGGCCGATCTACCGCTGATTCCACCGAGCTTCGATGAGCCCGCCGACTGCTCCGAGGCGGTAGCCTTCTCTGAACAGGACGACTCGCCATGAACGACGTTTCCGTCATCGACCGCTTTCTCGACGTCTTCTCGCGCTACATCGACTCGGGCTTTGGGCTGCTGCAAAGCGAAGTGGCGTTTCTGACCGCCACGCTGATCGTCATCGACATGACAATTGCCGGACTGTTCTGGGCGATGGGCCATGCCACCGGGCAGGGCGAGGACGTGATCGCAAAGCTGATCCGTAAAGTGCTCTACGTCGGAGCCTTCGCCTACATCATCGGCAATTTCAACACTCTGGCGGGCATCCTGTTTCGCTCCCTCGCCGGCCTGGGCCTGACGGCCAGCGGCTCGACCTTGAGCATGGGCAACTTCCTGCAACCGGGGCGGTTGGCCAAGGTCGGCATCGACGCCGGGGCGCCGATCCTCGACCAGATTAGGGAGCTTGCGGGATTCCCGGAGGTGTTCATCCACATCGCGCCCATCGTTGTGCTGTTCCTCGCCTGGATCGTGGTCATTGTCAGTTTCTTCTTGTTGGCGGTGCAGCTCTTCGTCTCGCTAATCGAGTTCAAGCTGACGACGCTAGCCGGCTTCGTGCTGGTGCCGTTCGCGCTCTGGAACAAGACGGCGTTCCTTGCCGAGAAAGTGCTGGGCAATGTGGTGTCCTCGGGCATCAAAGTGCTAGTGCTCGCCGTCATCGTGGGCATCGGCTCGGGACTGTTCGCCGAGTTCAATATACCGGCCGGAGCCGAGCCCTCCATCGACCAGGCGCTGGTCATCATGCTGGCCTCGCTGTCCATGCTGGCCCTGGGCATCTTCGGGCCGGGCATCGCGACCGGGTTGGTATCCGGTGGACCGCAACTCGGCGCGGGCGCGATGGCCGGTGCTGCCATCGGCGCGGCCGGAACCGCTGTCGCAGTCGGTGCCGCGGCTTCTGGCATTGGTAGTGCTGTGGCCGCCGGGGCACGCATGGCCCCGGCAGCTGCGAGAGCAGCAGCCAGCGGTGCGCGTTCGATGGCATCGAACGCCAGCAGTGCCAGGTCCGCATACCAAGCTGGTTCCGCTTCGGCCGGTGGCGGCCTCAAGGGCACTTCCGCTGGCGTGGGCAATGTCGCCAAGACCGGCGCGCAGGCAGCAGCGCAAAAGATTGCCGATGTAGCGCGCTCGCTCAAGGAGCGTGCGGCCTCTGCCTTGCGGCCCGATGACGCCATGACGGCATCCGGGGCCAGTGCTGCTGCCCAGGGCACAAGCGATGCCGCAGCGTCGCCCACATCCACCGGACAACCCGCTTGGGCCAAACGCCTGCATCGCAGGCAACAGATCACCCATGCCGCCACGACCGCCGCCCACACGCTACGTGGCGGCGACGCCGGTAGCTCTAGTCAAGGCCCGAGTCTGCGTAGTCCTGACGATTGAAAGGAGAACCTGCCATGCGATTCAAACGACCTCAGGTGCGCTATGCCGATACGCCGCAGCCTGCCACTCCCTACCAATCCGCTGCTCAGGTCTGGGATGAGCGCATTGGCTCGGCCCGCGTACAGGCCAAGAACTGGCGGTTGATGGCCTTTGGCTGTCTTGCGCTCGCGTTGCTGATGACGGGCGGCCTGGTCTGGCGCTCGGCGCAGTCCATCGTGACGCCTTACGTCATCGAGGTGGACAACGCGGGCCAGGTTCGGGCCGTCGGCGAAGCCGCCACTCCGTATCGACCCAACGATGCGCAGATCGCCTACCACCTGGGCCGCTTCATCGGGCTGGTGCGCTCGCTGTCCATCGACCCCATCGTCGTGCGCCAGAACTGGCTGGATGCCTACGACTACACCACCGACAAGGGGGCGGCTGTGCTCAACGAGTACGCCCGCAACAATGACCCGTTCGCGCGCATTGGCAAGGAGTCGGTGACGGTGCAGATCAGCAGCGTAACTCGCGCCAGCGACACGTCTTTCAACGTGCGTTGGACGGAGCAGCGCTTTGCCAACGGTGCACTGGATCGCACCGAGCGCTGGAACGCGGTGATTTCCACTGTGCTGCAAGCCCCGCGCAGCGAGCAGCGCCTGCGCAAGAACCCCCTGGGCATCTACGTCAAAGGTCTGTCGTGGAGCCGAGAACTGGAAGCGAACGAAGGAGCCAAGCCATGAATGATCTTTTCAGTAAATCCGCTTTGCCGGTGATTTTGTTAGCTTTCTCGGGCTGCGCCACGCAGGGCAAGCCGCCGCCGAGCATCTTGCTCGATGAGCCGGTGCAGGCACAGCCGCTGCCGGAAGCACCAAAGCCCGTGGAGGTGATCAGCGTGCCCGAGCCGTTGGCCTTGCCGGGGCAACTGATGCCTTTGCCTGGCACGGCAGATACCAAGGCATTGCCAGAACCCACCGACGAGAAAATGCGCGTCTCGCGTGCCAATGCCGAGGCGCGCATTGCGCCTACGCGCGAGGGTTACGTGAACGCGATCCAAGTGTGGCCCTTCACCGACGGTGCGCTGTACCAAGTCTATGCGGCCGTGGGCCGCGTGACAGTCGTTGCGTTGCAACCGGGCGAAGAACTGGTGACGGTTGCGGCAGGCGATACGGTGCGCTGGATCGTGGGCGACACGTCCAGCGGTTCTGGCGCGGACTTGCGCATGAATGTGATGGTCAAGCCGATCCGCTCGGGCCTCAAGACGAATCTTGTCATCACCACCAACCGGCGCACCTACCTGCTGGAGCTGGCCTCGACCGACAAGACGTGGATGGCTTCGGTGTCCTGGGAGTATCCGAAGGACAGGATGCTGGCATTGCAGCGCCAGGCACAAGCAGCCAGTGCCGCCGCGCCGGTGGAGTCGGGACTGTCGTTGGAAAAGATCCGTTTTCGTTATGCGGTCAGCGGCAGCAATCCGCCGTGGAAACCGCTGCGGGCTTTCGATGATGGCGAGAAGGTCTATATCCAATTCCCGCCCGGCATCGCCCAGGGCGAGCTGCCGCCGCTGTTCGTCATCGGCGCGCAGGGCGATGGGCAATTGGTGAACTACCGCTTTCGCACGCCGTACTACATCGTGGATCGCCTGTTTGGCGCGGCAGAACTGCGCTTGGGCGGCGGAAAAGGAAGTGGTAATGGCGACGTGGTGCGGATCGAGCGCACGGATGGCACGCGGAGGAATTGACCATGAACCAGGACGATTTTCCTGATATTGCACCGCAAGCGGGCAAGGTGGCGCCCGAGCCGGTGGCGCTGCGCGCCCAGCCGCGCCCGGTCACGCGCCTGAACCGGCGCACGCTGGCCATCCTCACCGGCGGCATTTCGGTCGCCGTACTCGGGGCCACGATCTGGTCATTGCAGCCGCACCGGCGCGGCGCGGGCGAGCAGATGGAGTTGTACAACGTGGATCGCGTCTCGAAGTCTGAAGGGCTGGATGGGTTGCCGGCCGACTACTCGAAGCTGTCGGCTAAGGTGCCCGAGTTGGGGCCGCCGCTGCCGGGTGATCTTGGCCCTGCTATCGTAAAGTCGCAGCAGCCGGTGACGCCTACCTATGCGCCGCCGGGCCATGATCCCGAAGATGCCTTGCGCAAGGAAGCCGATGCGGCGGCAACTTCGTCGGTGTTCTTCCGCTCGGGCAAGCCAGGGCAGACCGCTGGTGCGGCCGTGCAAGCAACGCCCGGGGTCAACGCTTTGGCGGCCTTCGATCCGCTTGCGGCTGGCCCGGCCTCGATGGCAGTCCAGCCTGCCGATCCGACCGCCGTACAGAACCGGCAAGACCAGAAGGAGGCGTTCCTGAAAGCCGGTTCTACGGAAACGCGCAATTCAGGGAATTTCCAGATGTCGGCCTCGCCATACCAGGTCATGGCCGGGACGGTGATTCCTGCGGCGTTGGTGACGGGCATCAAGTCCGATCTACCGGGCGATGTGATCGCCACCGTGACGGCGCCGGTCTATGACACGGCCACCGGCAAATTCCTGCTAATCCCGCAGGGCTCGCGCATCCTGGGCCGATACAACAGCCAGGTCAGCTACGGCCAGAGTCGTGTGCAGATGGTGTGGAACCGAATCATCCTGCCGGATACGTCCTCGCTGACGCTGGACAACCTTGTCGGCACTGATCCGGCGGGCTATGCCGGCATGGAGGACGAGGTTGACCGGCACTGGGGCCGCATCCTGGCCGGCACGGCATTGACCACGCTGCTCGGTGTAGGTGCTGAGCTGGCCGCGCCGGAGAACCGGCAGGATGGCAACCGCATCATTATTGCCGGGCGCGATGGCCTCCAGGACAGCGTGAACCAGGTGGGCCAGGATATGACCCGGCGCAACATGAACATCCAGCCGACGCTGACGGCGCGGCCGGGCTGGCCAATGCGGATCATTGTTAATCGCGACTTGGTGCTTCGTCCCTACCAGCCCTTGTTCTATCAGCGAGGAGGTGCCCGATGAGCACGAACAGAAAATTGCGGCTTGGGCCGCTCCCGAAACTGGAGTCCACGAAGGTGACCTTCACATGCCCGGCCAGCTTGAAAGCAGACCTCGACCGCTACGCCGCGATGCACGCGCAAACCTATGGCAAAGCGGTCGATGTGGCGACGTTGATCCCGCACATGCTCGAAGCATTCATGGCTGGGGATCGGGAGTTCAGGAAAGCCAATGCAATCGAGTTAATCGGACGCAAGCCTTCTGGAGTGAATCAAAGAGGATCGAATACGGGTCAACCATCCAGCTAAAAACCCGTTCCCGCTTTCGCAGGAACGGTTTTTGAGTTGGTGCCCGGGGCCGGAATCGAACCGGCATGACCGTGAGGTCGAGGGATTTTCTTACCACTTCGACTTTCGCCGCCAGCGTGAGCGCTGTTCGTGGTCTGGAGCACGCCTTCACCATAGCCTTGCGGCCGTAGGTGCCCGCCGTCTGCTCTCTACACCTTCCCACGAACCTTTCGATTCAGGGCTTGGCTCGGCGTTGGCTCGGACGTTTGCACATCCAGGGCGTTCACCGAATTTGACGGGCTTCACCTTCGGAGTTTCCTCCGGAGGGCTCAAATTTTTCAAGTCCCTTGTGTCTACCAATTTCACCACTCGGGCTGGCTTGCCTCGTTACCGAGTCCATTTTCGCACGGCTACTGCCGAGCTTGCTCTAACTGTACCGCTCGCTTGGCCCCTAGCTGGCTCCTAGCCGTCCAAGGGACCAACTCGGAAGCAATGCCTGAAGGCTTGAAACCCGCGCCATTGCTAGCTTTTCGGCCTATTCTCTCGTGATGGAAAAAACTTGACAAAGGAGGTTTTAAGTCCGCAGTGTCTACCAATTTCACCATCGGGGCGCCGGCTGCCCAACGCACACCTGCATCGCAGCGTAACCCGGGGCGCGCGGACACGCAATGCCCCTGTCGTATCCAGTGAGGGCCATGCCAGCACCGCCGACATATCGCCACCACCAAGAAAAAAGGGAAGCCGAAGCTTCCCTTGCATATCTGGAGCGGGAAAAGAGTCTCGAACTCTCGACCTCAACCTTGGCAAGGTTGCGCTCTACCAACTGAGCTATTCCCGCATTTACTTTTGCACTCTTCAGTCACCTTCAGTGTGCATCAGCAAGTCTCAAATTATAGCGCCATTTTCTGCCTCTTCAGCGAACTCGGAGAAATTTTCAAAAACACTTCTCTGATTCCACCGAACCGACAAAAAAGGCCCCTAAGGACCTTGATGCACTGGTCTGAACCAATGGTGTTCTGGAGGCGCGGTCCGGAGTCGAACCGGACTAACCGGATTTGCAATCCGGGGCATAACCGCTTTGCTACCGCGCCAGAAAATCGCGCTTCCCTGACAAAAAAGGGAAGCATCTGCTTCCCTTTTTGTGGAAATTGGAGCGGGAAAAGAGTCTCGAACTCTCGACCTCAACCTTGGCAAGGTTGCGCTCTACCAACTGAGCTATTCCCGCATTTTACCGAAGCCTCACATTGTACAACGTTTGCTGCGATGGAATGAATTGTAGCGCAATTTTCGGGGTGCGCCAGCATTTTTTGCATCAATGTTTCAATGGATCGGCGTTGGCCACGCCTCCGGCTGATTTTTCTGCTGCCGACGCCACCACCACGGCCGCTTCTTCTTCGCTCAAGGCGACAGGTTTGCGCGCCAACGCCACTTCCAGCACCTTGTCGATCCACTTGACCGGCACGATCTCGAGCCCGCTTTTCACGTTATCAGGGATCTCCTGCAGGTCTTTGACATTCTCTTCAGGAATCAGCACGGTCTTGATGCCGCCGCGCAAGGCAGCCAGCAATTTCTCCTTGAGCCCGCCAATTGCCGTGACCTCGCCGCGCAGGGTGATTTCCCCCGTCATGGCCACATCGCCGCGCACCGGAATTCCCGTGAGCGCCGAGACGAACGCAGTGGTCATGGCGGCACCTGCGCTGGGGCCATCCTTGGGCGTCGCGCCATCGGGCACGTGGATATGGATGTCGCGCTTTTCGAAGGCTTCATCCTTGATGCCCAGCATGCGTGCACGGCTGCGCACCACCGTGCGGGCGGCCTCGACGGATTCCTTCATCACGTCGCCCAGCGAACCCGTGCGGGTGATGACGCCCTTGCCCGGCATGGTGGCCGCCTCGATGGTGAGCAGATCGCCCCCCACCTCCGTCCATGCCAGCCCGACCACCTGTCCGACCTGGTTCTGCTGCTCCGCACGGCCATAGGTGTACTTGCGCACACCCAGAAAGTCGGGAAGATTGTCCTCATTCACCACCACCTGCGGGGTCAGCTTCTTCAACTGCAGCCCCTTCACCACCTTGCGGCAGATCTTGGAGAGTTCACGCTCCAGCGAGCGCACCCCGGCCTCGCGGGTGTAGTAGCGCACCATGTCGCGCACGGCGGCTTCGGTGATGAGGAGTTCTTCAGCCTTGACCCCATTGTTCTTGAGCTGCTTGGGCAGCAGGTACTTCATGGCAATGCTGGTTTTTTCGTCTTCGGTGTAACCCGACAGTCGAATCACCTCCATGCGATCAAGCAAGGCGGGCGGAATGTTCATGGAGTTGGATGTCGCCACGAACATGACATCGCTCAGGTCGAAATCGACCTCCACATAGTGGTCGCCAAAGGTGTGATTCTGTTCGGGATCCAGCACCTCCAGCAGTGCGCTCGACGGGTCACCTCGAAAATCAGTGCCCAGCTTGTCGATTTCATCCAGCAGGAACAGCGGATTGCGCACCCCCACCTTGCCCAGGCTCTGCAACACCTTGCCGGGCATGGCTCCGATGTAGGTGCGGCGATGCCCGCGGATTTCCGCCTCATCGCGCATGCCGCCCAGCGCCATGCGCACATACTTGCGCCCGGTGGCTTTGGCAATCGACTGCCCCAGCGAGGTCTTGCCCACGCCCGGTGGCCCCACCAGGCACAGGATGGGCGCCTTGACCTTGTCCACACGCTGCTGCACCGCAAGGTATTCAAGGATGCGATCCTTGACCTTGTCGAGACCGAAATGGTCTTCATTGAGCACGGCTTCGGCATTGCCGAGGTCGTGCTTGATCTTGCTCTTCTTGCTCCAGGGCAGGCCCGTGAGCACATCGATATAGCTGCGCACCACCGTGGCTTCGGCCGACATGGGCGACATCAGCTTGAGCTTCTTGAACTCGGCCTCTGCTTTCTTGCGGGCCTCTGCCGGCATCTTGGCCAGCTTGATCTTCTTTTCAATCTCTTCTACGTCGGCGCCCTCTTCCCCTTCACCGAGCTCCTTCTGAATGGCCTTGACCTGCTCGTTCAAATAGAAGTCGCGCTGGTTCTTTTCCATCTGGCGCTTCACGCGCCCACGGATCTTCTTGTCGACATTCAGGATGTCCACTTCACGGTCCAGCTGCTCGAACAGGTTCTCGAGGCGTGCCTTGACGTCGGAAAGATCCAGCACCACCTGCTTGTTTTCCAGTTTCAGGGGCAGATGCGCGGCGATGGTATCGGCCAAGCGGCCAGGATCATCGATGCTGGAGATCGAGGTCAGTATCTCGGGTGGAATCTTCTTGTTGAGCTTGACGTATTGGTCAAACTGCTGCATCACGGCACGGCGAAGCGCCTCGATTTCACTGGATTTGTGCTTTTCCTGGTCCTGCTCGACAGGTGCCACGGTGGCCGTGAAGTGCGTCTCGGCATCCGCAATGGATGTCACCAGGGCACGCTGCTGGCCCTCTACGAGCACCTTGACGGTGCCGTCGGGCAGCTTGAGCATCTGCAGGATGGTGGACACGCAACCCACATCAAACATGTCTTCGACCGAGGGTTCATCCTTGGCCGCGGCCTTCTGGGCCACGAGCATGATGCGGCGGTCGGACTCCATGGCCAGCTCCAGCGCCTTGATGCTTTTGGAGCGTCCCACGAACAGCGGGATGACCATGTGGGGGAACACCACCACGTCGCGCAGCGGCAACAGCGGCAGATCAATGGGGGTGGCTGGCAGGGGGTTATGTCCGGACATGGAAATCCTCAAAGTGCTCTGTGGAATATGGTCCACATGTGGGGATTTTCAACCCTTGCGCGCGGCCGCGCTGTTGCAAGGGTTGATGATTCGGGGGTCGCAGCATGGCGCCCGCTCCGGGCTTCTCAAGCCTTCTTGGCGGCCTCGCGGTACACCAGCAAAGGGGGCTTGTTTTCTTCGATGGTGGATTCGTCCAACACCACTTTCTCGACGTTGCTGGTGTTGGGCAGGTCGAACATGGTCCCGATCAGCGCCTGTTCCAGGATGGAGCGCAGGCCGCGGGCCCCTGTCTTGCGGGCGAGCGCCTTGCGGGCAATGGCCTTCAAGGCAGCGGGACGAATCTCCAGATCCACACCCTCCATGGCCAGCAGCTTGCTGTACTGCTTGACCAGCGCATTCTTGGGTTCGGTCAGTATCTGCACCAGCGCGTCTTCGCTCAGTTCGGCCAGTGCCGTTACGACGGGCATGCGCCCCACCAGTTCGGGAATCAGGCCAAACTTGATCAGATCTTCGGGCTCGATCTCGGTGAACACCTCGGACAGCGAGCGCTGTTTCTTGCTCTTGACCGATGCTCCGAAGCCGATGCCCGAGGCTTCGGTGCGGTTTTCGATGACCTTTTCCAGCCCTGCGAACGCGCCGCCGCAGATGAACAGGATGTTGGTCGTGTCGATCTGCAGGAAATCCTGGTTCGGATGCTTGCGCCCACCCTGGGGCGGGACGCTGGCCATGGTGCCTTCGATGAGCTTGAGCAGCGCCTGCTGCACACCCTCACCCGACACGTCGCGCGTGATGCTGGGATTGTCCGACTTGCGCGATATCTTGTCGATTTCGTCGATATAGACAATGCCACGCTGGGCCCGCTCGACTTCGTAGTTGCAGCTTTGCAACAGCTTCTGAACGATGTTCTCGACGTCCTCGCCCACATAACCTGCCTCGGTCAGCGTGGTGGCGTCGGCCATGACGAAGGGCACGTCCAGCATGCGCGCCAGGGTTTGCGCCAGCAGTGTCTTGCCCGAACCCGTGGGACCGATCAGCAAGATATTGCTCTTGGCCAGTTCCACATCATCCTTGTGGGCCTTGTCCTTGTGGCGCAGACGCTTGTAGTGGTTGTAGACCGCCACCGCCAGCGTGCGTTTGGCCTGGTCCTGGCCAATGACATAGTTATCAAGATTCTTCTTGATTTCCACCGGCGTGGGCAGATCACTGCGGCCTTCACGCGCCAGATCACCGGCTGGAAGCTCATCGCGGATGATCTCGTTGCACAGGTCAATGCACTCGTCGCAGATAAAGACCGACGGGCCGGCGATCAGCTTCTTCACTTCATGCTGGCTTTTGCCGCAGAAAGAGCAGTAAAGGGTTTTTTCGCTGGAAGAGCCTTTTTTCTCGGCCATGGGGGCAATGCCTTGTTTCGGAAAGTTGTCGGGATGATAACCAAATAAAAAACGGCGTCTTCCCTGTGGGAAAACGCCGCGCGGCCACCAGGGGCCGACTCAGGAGCGCTTGTGAATCACCTGGTCGATGATGCCGTAGTCCTTGGCTTCGTCGGCCGTGAGGAAGTAGTCGCGCTCGGTGTCTGCCTTGACCTTTTCCAGCGACTGGCCCGTGCGCTCGGCCAGGATGCGGTTCATCTGGTCCTTGGTACGCAGGATGTCGCGCGCATGGATCTCGATGTCGGTAGCCTGGCCGCGTGCGCCGCCCAGCACCTGATGGATCATGACCTTGGAGTTGGGCAGCGAAAAGCGCTTGCCCTTGGCACCGGCGGCCAGCAGGAATGCGCCCATGCTGGCGGCGAAGCCCACGCACAGCGTGGAAACATCCGGCTTGATGAACTGCATGGTGTCGTAGATCGACATGCCAGCCGTCACGCTGCCACCAGGGGAGTTGATATAGAAAGAAATATCCTTTTCAGGGTTTTCGCTTTCCAGAAACAGCAACTGCGCCACCACCAGATTGGCCGTCTGGTCATTGACCTCGCCCACCAGGAAAATGACGCGCTCCTTCAGCAGGCGCGAATAGATGTCGTAGGACCGCTCACCGCGGCCCGACTGCTCGATAACCATGGGGACCATGCCCAAGCCTTGTGTTTCCAGTGCGCTCATTGTTTCTCCAGTCAAGCAGATACTGTATCCAGAAATGAATTGGGGCTTGTGCACAAAAGCACAAGCCCCTGATGGGTGGTTACCGCGAGATCATCCGCAAGGAACGCGCTCCCGATGGCCCGGCCTCAGCCCTGGCCCATCAGTTCGTCGAACGACACCGCCTTGTCAACGACCTTGGCCTTGCCCAGAACGAAATCGGTCACATTGTTCTCGATGACCACCGCCTCGACTTCGGCCAGGCGCTGGCGGTCGCCAAAGTACCAGCGCACCACGTCTTCAGGCTTCTCGTAGCTGGCAGCCAGCTCGTCGATATGGGCCTTGAGCTGCTCGGGCTTGGCGTGCAGTTCGTTGGCGCGCACCAGTTCGGCCACCACCAGGCCCAGACGCACGCGGCGCTCAGCCTGGGGGCGGAACACGTCTTCCGGGATTTCCGCCTTATCGGCGTCCTTGATGCCGCGCTGCTTGAGCTCGGCACGGGCACCTTCCAGCAGACGGGCGATTTCAGCCTGCACACTGGCGTTGGGCAGGTCGAGTTCGGCCTTGGCGACCAGGGCGTCCATCACGGCTGCCTTGTTGCGGGCCAGCAGGCGGAACTTGACTTCGCGCTCCAGGTTCTTCTTGATGTCGGCGCGCAGGCCTTCCACCGAGCCATCGGCAATGCCCAGCGACTTGGCCAGGGCATCGTTCACTTCGGGCAGGTGGGCGGCTTCGATCTTCTTGATGGTGACCAGGAAGTCGGCGGTTTTACCGGCAACATCCTTGCCGTGGTAGTCGGCGGGGAATGCCAGGGGGAAGGTCTTGCTTTCGCCCGACTTCATGCCACGCACGGCGTCTTCGAATTCCTTGAGCATCTGGCCTTCACCCACCAGGAACTGGAAGTCTTCGGCCTTGCCGCCATCAAAGGGCTCGCCATCGATCTTGCCTTCGAAGTCCACGGTCACGCGGTCGCCGTCTTGTGCCGCAGCGTCGATGGCGCGCTGGGCAAAGCTGCGACGCTGCTTGCGCAGGATGTCGATGGTCTTGTCGATGGCGGCATCGGTCACTTCGGCGGACAGCTTTTCCACTTCCGCATCCGCCAGCTCACCGATCTTGACTTCGGGGAACACTTCGAAGATGGCGTCGAACGTGACCTGGCCTTCGGGGGCGCCTTCCTTTTCGGTGATGCGCGGCTGGCCGGCCACGCGCAGCTTGGCCTCGTTGGCGGCCACGGCAAAGGCCTCGCCCACCTTGTCGTTCAGCACTTCGTACTGCACCGAGTAGCCGTAGCGCTGGGTGACGACGTTCATGGGCACCTTGCCAGGACGGAAACCGTCCATTTTCACGGTGCGGGCCAAGCGCTTCAGACGGGAATCGACTTCGGTCTGGATGGTGGTCAGGGGCACGCTCAGCGTGATCTTGCGCTCGAGCTTCTCAAGGGTTTCAACAGTAACGGACATCGCTCTTCCTCGTATGAATGTGGATCGTGCTGGCTGCAGCGCAGCGGCGCCGTGTTCCGCAAAGTCTCACATGGGTGGTGCGCGGGGGGGGACTCGAACCCCCACACCATTGCTGGCGTCAGGACCTAAACCTGGTGCGTCTACCAATTTCGCCACCCGCGCGGTTCTACAAACAAACAGGCGGCAAGTTGGGCTGCCGCCTGTGTGAAATCGGTCAACCTTCTATTTTACCCTGATGCGGCAGGCGCTTTGAATCCCGGCGCTCATGCCAGCTCGGGAACCGGGCGCCGCACCCGGAACCAGGCGGCATACATGGCTGGCAGGGCCAGCAATGTCAGCACCGTGGCAACGACGAGCCCGCCCATGATGGCCACGGCCATCGGCCCCCAGAACACGCTGCGCGACAGCGGAATCATGGCCAGCACGGCGGCAGCGGCCGTGAGCACGATGGGGCGCAAGCGCCGCACCGCCGACTCCACGATGGCGTCCCAGGCGGGCACGCCCCGGGCGCGGTCCTGTTCGATCTGGTCGATCAGGATCACCGAGTTGCGCTGGATCATGCCCATGAGCGCGATCACACCCAGCAGCGCCACGAAGCCGAACGGACGATTGAGCAGCAGCAGCGCTGCCGCCACGCCCGCCAGCCCCAGCGGCCCGGTCAGGAACACCAGCATCGCGCGGCTGAAGCTGTGCAGCTGCAGCATGAGCAGGGTGAAGGTGATGAACAGCATGATAGGAATGCCCGTCGCAATCGACGCCGAGCCTTTGGAGCTCTCCTCCACGGCGCCCGCCACCTCGATGCGATAGCCCGCTTGCCCTGCGGTGCGCCACTTCGCCTCCATCTCCTTGAGGGACGGCAGCAGCGCCGCCGTCACGGTGGCACCTTGCAGGCCTTCGGTCACATCGCCCTGCACGGTGATGGCGTAGTCGCGGTTCTCGCGCCACATCACGCCAGGTTCCCAGGTGAACACGGGCTTGGCGATCTGCGTGAGCGGAATCGACTTGCCCGAGGCCGTGGGCAGATAGGCGTTGGCGATGTCGGTGATGGCGTTGCGCTCTTCGAGCGGCTGGCGCAGCACGATGTCGATGAGCTTGTCGCCCTCGCGGAACTGGCCCACCTGCATGCCCGACAGGATGGTCTTGGACGCCTGGGCGATGGACTGGCTGGTCACGCCCAGTGCACGCGCCTTGGCCTGGTCCACTTCCAGGCGCAGCACCTTAACGGACTCGTTCCAGTTGTCGTTCACGCCACGCATGTTGGGGTTCTGGCGCAGCTGCGCCTTCACCTCGTCCGCCCGCTCGCGCAGGACCAGCGGATCGGGCCCCACCACGCGGAACTGCACGGGGTATGGCACCGGTGGCCCGTTGGGCAGCAGCTTGACGCGGCCACGCACCTCCGGAAATTCTTTCGCCAGCAATTCAGGCAGCGCCACCCGCAGGGATTCGCGCACCTTCAGATCCTGCGACAGCACGATGAACTGCGACACGTTGGTCTGCGGGAACACCTGGTCCAGCGGCAGGTAGAACCGCGGCACGCCCGACCCCACCCAGGCGCTCACGGTGCTGACGCCCGGCTCGGAGAGCAGGCGCTGCTCCACGCGCTTGGTGACTTCTTCGTTGCCCGCGAAAGAGGTGCCTTCGGGGAACCAGATGTCCACCAGGATCTCGGGGCGGCTCGAATCCGGGAAGAACTGCTGCTGCACCTTGCCCATGCCCGCAATGCCCAGCGCAAAGGTCAGCACCGTGGCACCGATGGTCAGCCAGCGGTGCTCCACGCACCAATGCACCAGCCGACGGAAGGCGGTGTAGAACGGGCTGTCGAACACCTCGTGCGGATCGTCGGCAATGCCCTGGCTGGCCTGCGCCGCGAGCACATGGGGCGGCACCTTGAGCAGCAGCGTGCCCAGGTAGGGCACAAAGTACACCGACACGATCCAGCTGAGCACCAGCGCAATCACCGTGACGGCAAAGATGGCAAACGTGTATTCGCCGGTCATGGATTTGGCGATGCCGATGGGCAAAAACCCGGCCGCCGTGATCAGCGTACCCGTGAGCATGGGCATGGCGGTGAGCTCATAGGCAAATGTGGCGGCGCGCACCTTGTCGTAGCCCTCTTCGAGCTTGAGCACCATCATCTCGACCGCAATGATGGCGTCGTCCACCAGCAGACCGAGCGCAATGATGAGCGAACCCAGCGAAATCTTGTGCAAGCCGATATTCCAGTACCACATGGCCAGGAAAGTCACAGCCAGCACCATGGGGATGGTGATGCCCACCACCAGGCCGGGGCGCGGGTCGATGTACCAGCGTTTCCACAGCGGCTGGTTGCCGGGGCGCTTGTGCAGCCCCAGACTGACGAAGCTCACCACCAGCACGATGACCACGGCCTCGATCAGCACCTTGACGAACTCATTCACGGAGCTGGCCACCGCCTTGGGCTGGTCCTGCACGTTGACCAGCTTCACCCCCGCTGGCAGCCTGGCACCAATGCGGTCGGTGGCTGCGTGCAGTGCCTTGCCCAGCGCAATGATGTCCCCGCCCTTGGCCATGGAAACGCCCAGCGCGATCACCTCCTGCCCCTGGTGGCGCACCTTCACGGTGGCCGGGTCCACATAGCCGCGGTGAACTTCGGCAATGTCCGACAGGCGCAGCTGCGCACCCGACGGCCCCCGGATCGGCATGGCGCGCAGGTCTTCAATGGCATTGAACTGCCCGCCCACCCGCACCTGCACCTGGTCCTGGGGGGTCTGGAAGGCGCCGGCACTCTCCACCGCGTTTTGCTGCCCCAGCTGGGCCAGCACCTGGCTCATGTCCAGGCCCAGTTGGGCCAGGCGCTTTTGCGAGATCTCGATGAACAGCTTTTCGTCCTGCACGCCAAACAGCTCGACCTTGGCCACATCGGGCACGCGCAGCAGCTGCTGGCGCGCATCGTCGGCAAAGGTTTTCAGTTCGGCATAGCTGAAGCCTTCGGATTCGAGCGCATAGATCACGCCATACACATCGCCAAAATCATCGTTGAAGAAAGGCCCCTGGATGCCCCCCGGCAGGGTGTAGCGCATGTCGCCCACCTTCTTGCGCACGGTGTACCAGACGTTGGCCACCTCGCTGGCCTTGGACGAGTCCTTGATCTGAAAGATGATCTGCGACTCACCGGGCTTGGAATAGCTGCGGATCTTGTCGGCATAGGGCACCTCCTGCAGCGTGCGCTCGATCTTGTCGGTCACCTGCTCGGCCACCTGCTGCGCCGTGGCGCCCGGCCAGTAGGTGCGCACCACCATGGCCCGGAAGGTAAAGGGCGGGTCTTCATCCTGCCCCAGCTGGAAATAGGCTGCAAAGCCCAGCAGCATCAGCACCACCATGAGGTAGCGGGTGAGCGCCGGGTGGTCGAGCGCCCATTTGGAGAGGTTGAACCCCTCTTTGGGTTGTCGTTGGGTCATGGCCTGCCTTACTTTGCGGAAGAGGCCGCAGCCGCCGCAGAGGCAGCAGGCACCGGAGGAATCGCTATTGATTGCGTAGCTGTTTGCGCTTTAGGCACAGGCGCAACAACCACTTTCGGCCGATAAACCATGACCTTCTGCCCCGACGAGAGCACATGCACCCCCGTGGCCACCACCTGCATGCCCGGCGCAAGGCCCGACGCCACCACGGCGTCATTGCCATCGGCCGTGGCAATCTGCACCACCTGCGACCGCACCGTGCTGGTGGCGGGGTCATACACCCACACCGCCGTGGCCTGCCCCTCCTGGCGCAGCGCGCTGGTGGGCAGCTTGATGGCCGCAACGCCCGCGTGGCTCAAGGCCTTGGGCGTGACATACACCGTGGCGCCCAGGGCCGGCACATCGCCGCCTTCCAGCGCCACCTTGACCTGGTAGGTGCGCGTGGCCGCATCGGCGCTGGCCGCCACCTCGCGCACGCGGCCCGTCAGCGGCGCGCCGCCCGACCAGCCACGCACCGCCACGTCCTGGCCGCGCGCGATGTGCGCCACCTTGTCTTCGGGCACGGCAAACACCACATCGCGCGGGCCGTCCTGTGCAATGCGCACCACGGGCGTGCCCGCTGCCACCACCTGGCCCGGCTCGGCCTCGATGCCCGTGACCACGCCCGACACATCGGCCACCAGCGTGGTGTACCCGGTCTGATTGCCTTGCGAAGACAGCTGCGCGCGCGCCTGGTCCAGCGTGGCCTGCGCGGCCTTGAGGGTGGCCTCGCGGCGCTCCAGCTCGGCGCCGCTGATGAAGTTCTGTTCCTTCAAGGCCTGGTAGCGCCTGAAGTCGGCCGCCGCCAGATCACGCTGCGTGGTCGCCGCTGCCAGTTGTGCACGCGCGGCATCTGCCGCCAACTGGTAATCGCGCGGATCGAGTTGCGCCAGCACCTGCCCGGCTTTCACCCGCTGGCCCAGTTCGGCCTGGCGCTGCACGATCTTGCCCGCCACCCGAAAGCCCAGGCGTGATTCCACGCGCACGCGCACCTCGCCCGCATATTCCAGGCTGGACTGCAGCGCCCCCACGCCCACCGTGAGCAGCTTCACCGCGCGCACGGGCTCCTCGGGCGGTGCCGGCCGGGAACAGGCCGCCAGCGAGGCGGCAGAGACAACAAGAAACAGATACCGCAGCGAAGGCCGCCGGGTGAAGGGTGTGCGCATGGGACATCCGGGGTAAGAACGGCAGGTGCCCCGCACCCATGTGACGACGATCAAAGCGCCGCCCCATGTGCTCCCATGTTTTCAGCGGGACAAGGCAACCAAACCGCAAAATTTTACTGACTGACCGGTTAGTAATCTAGAGGGACGCCCTGGCAATGTCAAGCGACAATCCCGCCTGTGAATCAACGCCCGCACTCTCCTGACCCTGATGCTGCCGCAGCACCACAGCCGACCGCGCCGGTGGTGGCCGCGCCCGTCACGCACTACGAGAACTTCCCGGTGGCCTCGCTGCTGTGCCCGCCCCACCTGCGCCAGCCCATTGCCGCCATCTACGCCTTTGCCCGCACGGCGGACGACATGGCCGACGAAGGCGACGCCACGCCCGCCCAGCGCCTGGCCGACCTGGCCGCCTACCGGGCCGAACTGGCCCGCGTGGCCGCAGGCCAGCCCCCTGCGGCGCCCTGGGCCGCCGTGTTTGGCCCGCTGCAGGCCGTGTTGCGCCAGCACCAGCTGCCAGTGCCGCTGCTCGACGACCTGCTCAGCGCCTTCATCCAGGACGTGGAAAAAACCCGCGACGCCCAGGGCTACGCCGACCGCGCCGAGCTGCTCGACTATTGCCGCCGCTCCGCCAACCCCGTCGGCCGCCTGCTGCTGCACCTGTATGGCGTGACCGGCGCACAGGCCCTGCAAGAAAGCGACGCCATCTGCACCGCCCTGCAGCTCATCAACTTCTGGCAAGACCTGAGCGTGGACATTCCCCGCGGCCGCCACTACCTGCCCCACGCCGACTGCGCCCGCCACGGCGCCGGCCCTGCCGACCTGCAGGCGCTGCGCAGCACCCCCGACAACGCGCGCCTGATTGCCGACTGCGCCAGCTGGGCCCGCACCAGCATGCAAAGCGGCGCCCCCCTGGTCCACCGCCTGCCCGGCCGCGCGGGCTGGGAGCTGCGCCTGGTGGTGCAAGGCGGCCTGCGCATCCTCGACAAGGTCGATGCCCTGCAAGGCGGCAGCCTGCACACGCGCCCCAAGCTCCACGCCTGGGACTGGGGCCTGATGCTGGGCCGCGCGCTGGCAATGTAAGAAAGATTCATGGGCGGCAAGGCGATCTGACACGGGGTGGGCCTCGGTCAAAAGGATTGAAGCAAAAACAGCCGCAATGGCTTATCCAACAAGCGCTAGTAGCTATGAAATATGCAGCAATCAACCTGCCAGCCACCATGGTTGCAGCACAGGCGGTGCGTGGTGGGCAGGGATTGCGCGCATGCTGCAGCCCTGCCGTCCGATTAGCCTCGCCACCATGACCACCTCTCCCCTCTCCGTCAGCGTTTTCGACCTCTTCAAGATCGGCATCGGCCCCTCCAGCTCGCACACCGTGGGGCCCATGATTGCCGCCCGGCAGTTCGCCTGCCACTTGCAGGCCAGCGTGGGCCTGGCGGCGGTGCATGGCGTTACGGTGGAACTGTTCGGCTCGCTCTCGGCCACCGGCGTGGGCCACGGCACCGACCGCGCCGTGCTGCTGGGCCTGGCCGGGCACGAGCCCGACCACATCGATCCCGAGCTGATCGCGCCCGCCATTGCGCAGATCCGCAGCAGCGGCACGCTGGCGCTGCTGGGCACGCACACCGTGCCCTTCATCGAAAAAGAGCACCTGCTGTTTCGCCGCAAAAGCCTGCCGCTGCACCCCAACGGCATGTGCTTTCACGCCTTCAACGCGCAGGGCGAAGAGATCGCGGTGCGCGAGTACTACTCGGTGGGCGGCGGCTTCGTGATCGATGCCACCGGCGAGCGCGTGCTCAACCTGGCCGCCGGCGCCGATGCCGACACAGCCGGCCACGGCCGTGGCCTGCCCTACCCGTTCCGCACCGGCGCCGAGCTTCTGGCCCAGTGCCAGGCCACCGGCCTCACCCCCGCCCAGCTCATGGCCGCCAACGAAGAGCACTGGCGCAGTGCCGCCGCAGTGCGCCGCCAGCTCCTGGCCATCTGGCAGACCATGGCCAGCGCCGTGCAGCGCGGCTGCGGCAGCACCGGCAACCTGCCCGGCCCCCTGCATGTGCGCCGCCGCGCCGCCGAACTGCACAAAAGCCTGAGCAGCCACCCCGAGGCCGCCCTGCGCGACCCGCTCGCCATGCTCGACTGGGTCAACCTGTACGCCATGGCCGTCAACGAGGAAAACGCCGCCGGCGGCCGCGTGGTCACCGCCCCCACCAACGGCGCGGCCGGCGTCATCCCCGCCGTGCTGCACTACTACGTCAACTTTCTGCTGGGCGCCGGCAAGGCCAACGAAGACGGCATCGCCAACTTTTTGCTCACCGCCGGCGCCATCGGCATCATCTACAAAGAGAACGCCTCGCTCTCGGGCGCCGAAGTCGGCTGCCAGGGCGAGGTGGGCGTGGCCTGCTCCATGGCCGCCGGCGCGCTGGCAGCCGTGATGGGCGGTAGCCCTGAGCAGATCGAGAACGCCGCCGAGATCGGCATGGAGCACAACCTGGGCATGACCTGCGACCCCGTGGGCGGCCTGGTGCAGATCCCCTGCATCGAACGCAACGCCATGGGCGCCATCAAGGCCATCAACGCCGCCCGCATGGCCCTGCGCGGGGACGGCCAGCATGTGGTTTCGCTCGACAAGGTCATCAAAACCATGATGCAGACCGGCGCCGACATGAAGGTCAAATACAAGGAAACCTCGCGCGGCGGGCTGGCGGTGAACGTGGTGGAGTGCTGAAGCGCTACCAAACCAGTCACTCTCAAATCAATAGCTGCCAGCGCTTATTCAGCAATCGCCAGCGGCCAAAAATACTTCAAACCTCACCACCCCGGCAGACGCTGTTCGGCATGGGACAATCCGGCCCCATGACACCGCAGCAGTACGTTCAGCAAAAGGCCGTGGCCTCGGGCAGCAGCTTTTATTACGCCTTTCTCTTCCTGCCCGCGCCGCGCCGCGCGGCCATCACGGCGTTTTATGCGTTTTGCCGCGAGGTGGACGATGTGGTCGATGAAGTGACCGACCCCGGCGTGGCCCGCACCAAGCTGGCCTGGTGGCAGGCCGAGGTGGCCAAGGCTTTTGCCGGCCAGCCCACCCACCCGGTGATGCAGGCGCTGATGCCGCACACGTTGGACTACGGCATCGAGCAGCGCCACCTGCAGGCGGTGATCGACGGCTGCCAGATGGACCTGGAGCAGACGCGCTACCTCGACTTTGCCGGCCTTTCGGGCTATTGCCACCTGGTGGCGGGCGTGGTGGGCGAGGTGGCGGCGCGCATCTTTGGCCAGACCGACCCGCGCACCACCGAATACGCCCACCGGCTGGGCCTGGCGTTTCAGCTCACCAACATCATCCGCGACGTGGGCGAGGACGCCATGCTGGGCCGTATCTACCTGCCGGTAAGCGAACTGCAGCAGTTTGACGTGAAGGCGCACGAGATCTTGAAGCGCCAGTATTCCGACCGCTTCACCGCCCTGATGCGCTTTCAGGCCGAGCGCGCGCACCGCCTGTACGAAGAGGCCTTTGCCCTGCTGCCCGACGCCGACCGCCGCGCCCAGAAGCCCGGCCTGATGATGGCCAGCATCTACCGCACGCTGCTGCGCGAGATCGAACACGAGAACTTTCAGGTGCTGCACCAGCGCATCCGTCTGACGCCGCTGCGCAAGTTCTGGCTGGCGTGGAAGGTGCAGGCGCTCGGGCGCATGTCCTGATGGCGGCACGGGTTGCCGTGATCGGTGCCGGCTGGGCCGGCATGGCCGCCGCCATTGCGCACACGCAGGCGGGCCGGCAGGTCACCGTTTTTGAAGCGGCGCGCACCGTGGGCGGCCGTGCGCGCGCCGTGCCCGCCAGCTTGCCCGATGGCACCGCGGCCACGCTGGACAACGGCCAGCATATCCTGATCGGCGCCTATGCGACCAGCCTGCGCCTGATGCGGCTGGTGGGGGTGGACCCCGACGCTGCGCTGCTGCGCCTGCCGCTCACGCTGCAGTTCCCCGATGGCCAGGGACTGCAGTTGCCCGATCTGCCGCCGCCGCTGGATGCCCTGGCGGGCATCGCCACTGCCCGGGGCTGGGGCTGGCGCGACAAGCTGGCGCTGCTGCGCACGGCCTCGGACTGGCAGCGGCGCGGCTTTTGCTGCGCGCCCGAGGTTTCGGTAGCCCAGCTGTGCGCCGGGCTCACGCCGCGCCTGATGGCCGAGTTCATCGATCCGCTGTGCGTGTCGGCCCTCAACACCCTGTCGCACGAAGCCAGCGGCCAGGTGTTTTTGCGCGTGCTGCAGGACAGCCTGTTCAGCGGCCGGGGCGGCTCCAACCTGCTGCTGCCGCGCACCGACCTGGGCGCCCTGTTTCCTGAAGCGGCCGGGCGTTGGCTGCAGGCCCAGGGTGGCGCGCTGCACACCGGCCACCGGGTGCAGCGCCTGGCACGCAGCCCTGCGGGTGGCCCCCACGGCGCCGCAGGCTGGCGGGTGGACGGCCTGCCGTTTGACGCCGTGGTGCTGGCCATCACCAGCACCGAGGCGGCCCGCCTGGCGCTGACGGCACAAAGCACGTTGCCAGGCCCCGAGGCAGCCGCCCTGCACGCCTGGGCCGACAGCGCACAGGCGCTGCGCTTCACGGCCATCTCCACCGTCTACGCCCAGGCGCCGGCGCCATCGCATGGCCACTTGCTCAGCCGGCCCATGCTGGCGCTGCGCCCTGGCGCGGGCCGGCCCGCGCAGTTCGTGTTCGACCGGGGCCAGCTGGGCGGCCCGGCGGGTTTGCTGGCCTTTGTGGTCAGTGCCAGCGCGGGCGACCGCGCCACCCTGGAGCGCGCGGTGCTGCAGCAGACGCGCGAACAGCTGGGGCTGCAGGGCCTGGGCATCGTCCAGACGGTGATTGAAAAACGCGCCACCTTTGCCTGCACGCCCGGCCTGCAGCGGCCCGCGCCGGCACTGGCGGACGGCCTGTGCGCCTGCGGCGACTACATCGAAGGCCCCTACCCGGCCACGCTGGAAGGCGCGGTGCTGAGTGGCACGGCAGCGGCAGCCCTGGCCTGAGGAAACGCAAATGCCTCTGCGACCGCCCCCGGGAAACTCCCTAGCCCACCGACCGCAGTTTGACAGCCGTTCGACAGCGTGGCGGTGCACCATGGCCGCAGCCCATTTTTGACTGTAATTCCTGCCAAGGAGACTGCACCATGCCGCCCCACCCCTCTTCCGCCTTGTGCCCCACCCGCCGCCAGCTGCTAACCGCCAGCGGCGCGATGGCCCTGGGTGGTCTGCTGCCCGCGACTTCGTGGAGCCAGACCCCCTGGCCGAGCAAATCAGTGCGCTTCGTCGTGCCCTTTGCACCAGGCGGCAGCTCGGAAATCGTGGCCCGCTCCACCGCCGCCGAGCTCTCCAAGACGCTGGGCCAGAGCGTGTTCGTGGACAACAAGCCGGGCGCAGCGGGCAACATCGCCATGCAGGAAGTGGCGCGCGCCGAAGACCAGCACACGCTGATCCTGGGCCACATCGGCACGCTGGCGGTAAACCCCTTCATCTTCGACAAGCTGCCCTACGACGCCAACAAGGACTTCAAGCCGGTGAGCCTGCTGGCCAAGGTGCCCAGCCTGTACGTGGTGCACCCCGATGTGCCGGCGAAGAACCTCAAGGAATTCATCGCCTATGCCAAGAAGAACCCGGCCAAGCTCAGCTACGGCTCGGCGGGCAACGGCAGCGCGGGGCACCTGGCGTTTGAATACCTCAAGATGACAGCCGACATGTTCATGCTGCATGTGCCCTACCGTGGCACCGGCCCCATGATGACCGACCTGCTATCGGGCCGGCTGGACGCCGCCGCCGTGGGCGCAGCTGCCATGCTGCCGTTCATCAAGTCGGGCAAGGTGCGCTGCATCGCCACCGGCTCGGCCCAGCGCCTGCCCCAGCTGCCCGATGTGCCCACCGTGGCCGAACAAGGCTTTCCCGGTTTCGAGATGACGCAGTGGTACGGCATGCTGGCCCCTGCCAGCCTCCCGCAGGAGCACATCGACAAGCTCGCCGCCGAAACCATGAAGGCCGTCAAGGCACCGGAATCGCTCAGGCGCCTCAATGCCGATGCGGCCGAAGCCATTGGCGGCACGCCTGCGCAGTTTGCCCAGTTCATCGCAGCCGAGCAGGGGCGCTGGAAGAAGGTGCTGCTGCGCGCCAAGGTCAAGCCCGACTGATACGGCTTTGCCTTCAAACGTATAACGTCGTTAGTTCGCCTTGCCGTGCTACAGCACTGTCTGCGGCTTCCCGCCCAGTTATCCGATTGAATTCAAAACCGTATGATGGGCGCACCAGGTCCCGCAGCGGGGGCCCGGGCCTGGGCCTGCTGCGGGAGTCGCGTTAATGATCGCCCCGGGCCACTGGCCGGCCGGGGGGTCGCGTTATTTCTCCAGCCACCACTGGATGACCACCTTGGCCAGGAACCCCAGGAAGCCCACGCCCAGCCCCAGGAACAGCACAAAGGTGCCAAACCGGCCGGCCTTGGAAGCCCAGGCCAGTTGCCCGATGATGAAAATCATGTACAGGATGAAAGCCCCTACCCCGTAGGTGAGGAAGAAGCTCGAAATCTGCGCTTCGGTAAATCCAAAAATCACGAGCGCCCCCCCTGGGCAGGACCCTTGTACGAATCGCGCGGCGGCAGGCTGGAGGCATCCACCAGGTCGCGGTAGGCATGCCAGCTGGCATGGCCCAGCATGGGCATGACGGCAACCATCCCCAGCAGCAACGAACCCAGCCCCAGCAGCGTGAAACCCAGAATCAGCGCAGCCCACAGCGCCATCGGCACCGGGTTGGCCAGCACCGCCTGCCAGCTCGTCAGGATGGCCTGGCGAAGGCTGGCGCGCCGGTCCAGCAGCAAGGGCATGGCCACCACGCTGGACAAAAAGATGGGCGCGGCCATCAGGCTGCCCAGCGCCAGCCACAGCTCGAACAGCCAGCCCTCGCGGGCCAGCACCACATGCAGCAGAAAGTCTCGCGGCGTCTCGATGGGCACGGGCGCCAGCAGGGTGATCAGGGCCGCCGAGGTCACCACCCAGCCGGTGGCGGCCAGCGCCAGCAGCACGCCGAACTGCACCATGCACCAATAATCATTGCCCCACTTGTTGACATGGCTGTTCTGCCAGTTGAGCCAGGTTTTCAGCACCACGGCGGTGTTGGCGCTCTCGCGCTGCTCCAGCGCACGGCTCAGGGCATACAGGCTGGTGGCCAGCACCGGCGCCACCACCAGAAAGCCCGACAGCGCGCCCGCCAGCAGCCAGAAACGGTTGTAGGCCACGGCCATGATGGCGGCGCCCAGCAGCGTGATGGCCAGGCCGTGGGCAAAGCTGATCCAGCCGGCACGCGCCATGTCGCGCCAGCCCAGGGCCAGCCAGGCCAGCGGTTGCATCAGCCCGATGGTACGGACGACGGGCAAGGGGGGCGGGGTAAAGCGCATCGGTTCTTCCGGCAAAAGCGGTTTAACGGGGTGTCGCCGGGTCGTCCAGCAGACGGCACAGCTCGGTGAGGCTGGCCACGGTGGCATGGGGTGGTGTGTCGTGGGGCCAGTCCTTGCGCACCGGGTTCAGCCATACGGCCTGCATGCCGGCGGTGATGGCCGCCAGCGCATCGAGCGTGGCATCGTCCCCCACATGCAGCACCTCGTGGGGTTCGACTCCCAGGGTGCTGGCGGCGGCGTGAAAGATGCGCGGGTCGGGCTTGGGCACACCAAATTCGTGTGCGCTGATGCTGGCTTGGAAGTAATGCCCGATGCCCACGCGGTGCACATCCGCGTTGCCATTGGACACGGCCACCACCGGGTAGCGTCCGGCAAGAAACGCCAGCGTGGTGTGTGCATCGTCAAACAGCTCCACCCGCTGGCGCTCGGCAAAGAACACCTCGAACGCGGGCTCGGCCAGTGCCGCTTCATCCCCGGCCTGGGTGAGGGCCAGGCGGATGGATTCGCGGCGCAAGGCACCCAGGTCGTGCCGCAGGTCGGGGCGCAGGCTCCCCATCTGGTTGCGGATGGCCCGCAGCGCCGCGGTGTCGGAATACAACGCCGCGGTGGCGGGGGCATGCACGGTCAGCCATTGCAGCAAGACCGCTTCGGCCCGGGTGATGGTGGGCCAGATGGGCCACAGGGTGTCGTCCAGGTCGAGGGTAACGGCACGGATGCGGGAGATGTCAAGGGAGCAAGCGGGCACAGTCGATGCAGGGAAAGCGGGGGTTACGGGCATTGCCCTGGAAATTCCGGCCAGAGAATACCCCACGCAGCCACCGAGAGTGGACCGGCGAGGGTGCAAGAGATTTTTTGCCCTGGCGCTCTGCCCATAATAGAAGCAGGCGCCGCTGCCAGCACCTGAACGCACAGATCAACCCCAACGGAGAAAACCATGAACACAACACTGACCGCCGCCCAACGCGAAGAACTCAAGGCCCTGCTGCTGGCGGCGCGCCGCAGCCTTGAGTCCCAGATGCAGCAAAACCGCGAGAACCTCGCGCCGCCCGCCGCCGACCAGGATGGCATCGAGCAAGGCAATGTGGTGCGAGAGGTGGACCAGGCGCTCACCAACATCGACGCCGCTGACGTCAAGCGCATCGACCACGCCCTGGAGGCCATGGAAGACGGCAGCTATGGACTGTGCGCCGAATGCGGCTGCGCCATCCCGTTCGAGCGCCTCAAGATCGAGCCTCAGACGCAACACTGCGTGGCCTGCAAGTCGCGCTGGGAACAGGGCAAGGGCCACGCCAAGACGCACGCCTGAACCTGCAGCGCCGGGGCCGCAACCGGGCCTGCGGCCAAAGCCCATGCCGGCGCACCGGCCCTGCCTTGCGTGAAAATGCCGCATGCCTTTTCAAACCGAACCACCCTTTCACCACGGCCAGGCCGAACGCACCGCCGTGCTGCTGTGCAACCTGGGAACCCCCGACGAGCCTACGGCCCCTGCCGTGCGGCGCTATCTGGCCGATTTCCTGGGTGACCAGCGCGTGGTCGAAATCCCCAAGCTGGCCTGGTGGCCCATCCTGCACGGCATCATCCTGCGCACGCGCCCGGCCAAGTCTGCCGCCAAATATGCCAGCATCTGGACCCCCGAGGGCTCGCCCCTGGCGGTATGGACCGCCAAGCAGGCCACGCTGTTGCGCGGCTGGCTGGGCCAGGCCGGGCACAGCGTGCTGGTGCGCCATGCCATGCGCTACGGCAGCCCCTCCATCGCCAGCCAGCTCGATGCCCTCAAGGCCGAGGGCGCCACCCGCATCCTGATCCTGCCGCTGTACCCGCAATACTCGGGTACCACCACCGCCAGCGTGTTCGACGCCGTGTACAGCTGGGCCGCCCGCACGCGCAGCGTGCCCGAGCTGCGCTTTGTGAACCGCTACCACGACCACCCCGGCTACATCGACGCCCTGGCCCGCACCATCGAAACCCACTGGAAACACCACGGCCAGCCCGACCAGCTGGTGATGAGCTTTCATGGCGTGCCCGAGCGCACGCTGCACCTGGGCGACCCCTACCACTGCGAAAGCCTCAAGACCGGCCGCCTGCTGGCCGAACGCCTGGGCCTGCGCAAGGACCACTACCAGATCACCTTCCAGTCGCGCTTTGGCAAGGCCAAGTGGCTCACGCCCTACACCCAGCCCACCGTCGAGGCGCTGGGCAAGGCGGGCACCCGGCGCGTGGATGTGGTGTGCCCCGGCTTCACCAGCGACTGCCTGGAAACACTGGAAGAAATCAACATGGAAGTGCGCGAGGCCTTTTTGCACCACGGCGGCCAGGAGTTTCACTACATCCCCTGCCTGAACGACAGCACCCACTGGATCACCGCGCTGAGCCAGGTGGCCCAGCAGCACCTGGCCGGCTGGCCCACCAGCGTGCCCGATGCCGCTGCGCTGGCCGATGCGCGCGCCAAGGCGCTGGCAGGCGGTGCACCTGCGGGGGTTTGCCCTGTGGCGCACTGACTATTATTTTCATAGCTACCAGCACCTATCCATCAAGCGCCAGAGACTATTGGAGTCCAATATCCACGGCGCCACCGCCATCTCCCATGCCCGCCATTGCCCTTGAACCCCATCAGCTGCGGCTGACCATCGCACCCGAATCGCTGGGCTTTGCCAGCACCGCCGAGCTGCAGGACCTGCCCCTGCCCTGGATCGGGCAGGAGCGCGCCCAGGCCGCCACCCAGTTTGGCTTGGGCCTGCAGCAGCCCGACTATCACCTGTTCGTGCTGGGTGAGGCGGGCAGCGGGCGCACTTCGCTGCTGCGCCAGGCCACGCAGGCCGCGGCAGCCCGGCGTGCCGTGCCACCCGACCTGTGCTACCTGCACAATTTCGACGCGCCCGAGCGCCCCCGCGCCCTGCGCCTGCCCGCTGGCCAGGGGCGCCAGTTGCGCGTGGCCCTGCTGGAGATGGCCAGGATGCTGCAGACCGACATCCCCAAGCGCCTGGCCAGCCCCGATTGCAAGGCCGAGGCCGAAACCATCCACAAAGTCTGGCAAAAGCAAGAAGCCAGCGCCTTTGCCACGCTTGACGCTTTCGCCGAGGCCCGCCACTTCCGGCTGTCGCGCGAAGGGGGCCAGCTGGTCTTCACCCTCACGGGCGACAAGGGCCACCCGCTGACCGAAAACGAGGCCCTGGCCCTGCCACGCGAGCGCCGCGCCGAAATCGATGCCGCCGAACAGGCCTTGCGCGCCGAGATTGCCCGCTTCCTGGACACCATGCGCCCGCTGGAACGCGCCCGCGACGAGGCCCTGGCCACCTTGCGCCGCCAGGCCATCGAGCCGTTGCTCGAACATGCGGTGCAGGACATCCGCCAGGGCCTCAAAAAACAGATCAAGGACACCGCCAAGCTGGGCCAGTGGCTCGACCAGGTGACACGCGAAGTGCTGGCGCGGCTGGCACTGTTCGAAGCCGGCGATGCCGACGACGATGCCGAGGACGAGCGCAAGGCACATCTGGCCGAGCTGCTGGCCCGCTGCCAGGTGAACCTGGCGGTCGATAACGACGGCCGCGACGGCGCACCCGTGATCGTGGAGGACAACCCCCAGATGCGCAGCCTGTTTGGCGCCATCGACCTGCAGACCGACACCGACCCGCCGCACGCCGATTTTTCGAGCATTCGCGCTGGCAGCTTGCTCAAGGCCCATGGCGGCTTCATCGTGCTGCACCTGCGCGACCTGGTGGAAGACGAAGGCCTGTGGCCGCGGCTGCGCCGGTTTCTGCGCTGCAGCCGCCTGCAGATCGACGAGGGCAGCGCCGCAGCGCACGGCCCCACGGCGCCGATTGCGCTGCAGCCCGAAGCGGTGGACGTGGATGTGAAGATCGTGCTGATCGGCTCGGTCGAGGAGTACTACGCCCTGCAGGAGGCCGACCCCGACACTGCGCGCCGGTTTCGCGTGAAGGTGGACTTTGCCGAGCGCTTTGCCGCCAGCCCCGCCACGCGCCACGCCACGGCCATCTTTGTGGCCCACAGCTGCCAAAAGCGCGGCCTGCCCCACTTTGCCCCCGATGCCGTGGCGCGCCTGCTGGAACAGACCCACCGCGAGGCCGACGACCAGAGCCGCCAGAGCGCGCTGTTTGCCAACACCGAAGCGCTGGTGATCGAGAGTGCCGCGCTGTGCCGCTCGCGCGGCGGCACGCTGGTGCAGGCGCCCGATGTGGACGCCGCGCTGCAGGCCCACGCCCTGCGCCACAACTACCCCGAAGAGCAGCTGCACGAGTCCATCGCCGAGGGCGAGCGCCTGATCACGCTGCACGGCACCGTGGTGGGCCAGGTCAACGCCATGACGCAGGTCGATCTGGGCGACTACCGCTTTGGATTCCCCGTGCGCATCACGGCACGCACTTTTGCCGGGCACGAGGGCCTGCTCAACATCGAACGCGAAGTCGATATGTCGGGCCCCATCCACGACAAGGGCGTGCTGATCCTGCACAGCTACCTGACCGCCCTGTTCAGCCATGTGGCGCCGCTGGCGCTCAACGCGTCCATCGTTTTCGAGCAGGAATACAGCGGCGTAGAGGGCGACTCGGCCTCGTGCGCCGAGCTGTATGCGCTGCTGTCCAGCCTGTCGGGCCTGCCGCTGCGCCAGGGCATTGCCGTGACCGGCGCCCTCAACCAGCACGGCGAAGTGCTGCCCGTGGGCGGCATCAACGAAAAGATCGAGGGCTGGTTCCACGCCTGCGCAGCGGCCGGGCTCGATGGCACCCAGGGCGTGCTGATCCCCGCCCGCAACCTGCGCCACCTGATGCTGAGCCGCGCCATTGTGGAGGCGGTGGAGCGCGGCCTGTTCCATGTCCATACCGTGGGCCATGTGAGCGAAGGGATTGCGCTGCTGACAGGCGAGGCTTCGGGCATGGTGCCGGGCGTATTGCCAGAACGGGCCGCCGATGTCGAGGGCACGGTGCTCAGCCGGGCCGAGCAAACCCTGCGCGCCTTCCGGCGTGCCTGCCAGAGCGCAGGGCATACCAGGCGGGGTCGGGTCATGCGCGGCGCCATGCCCGGGCAGGGCCACTGAGCCACCGCTGCGCTGGCACAAGAGCGGGCCAGGGCCTGCCTGTCAAAACCGCCCACCCGCCGGAGCCTGCCGGCAGCACAGACCCTGAGGTTCGTGAATTCAGGCGCCCGACAAGAACCCGTCCACCAGGGCGAAGTGCGCCGGCACGTTCAGCGCCGGCGCATGCCCGCAGCCGGGCACCTCCACCACGCGCACCAGGCCCCTGGCCCCCGGGCCACGCGTGAGCATCTCGGCGGTGGTCTCGGGAAGCACCAGGTCCGAATCGGCACCACGCAGGCACAACACCGGAATGTCGAGCGCATCGTAGTGCTCCCAGATCAGGTAGTCGTTGGCGTGGTGCGTGAACTGCTGCACCATGGCCGGGTCGTAGTGCGGCGTCACGCGGCCATCGGGCAGGCGGCGCGTGCTGCTTTCGGTCAGCCGCCGCCATTGCGCATCGCTGAGCCAGCCATAGGGTTGGTACACCTGCCGGAAAAATGACTCCAGCTCCATCACGGTGTCAAACGCGGGCGGCTGGCCTGCGTAGGCCTTGATGCGCTCCAGCGCCGCATCGGCCAGGCGCGGTGCGTTGTCGTTGAGCAGCAGGCGGGTGATGCGGCCCTTGAGCTGCGGCTCGAACAGGCCCGACGCGCACACCGTGCCAATGGCGCCGCCCATGGAGGTGCCGATCCAGTGCGCCTGGCGGATGCCCAGCTGGTCGAACAGGTCTGCGGCGATGCGGGCATAGAACGACAGGCGGTATTCGTCCTGCGGCGCGCGCGCCCACTGGCTCAGACCCCGGCCGATGGTGTCGGGGCAGATCACCCGGTAGCGCGGCGCTAGGTGCCGCGCCAGTTCATCCATGTCACGCCCCGTGCGCGCCAGGCCATGCCATGCGATCACGGCGGGTGCATCGGGGGCTCCCCATTCGGTGGCGTGGATTTCGTAACCGGCACAACGCAGGTAGCGCGAAGAGAACAGCATGGTGGTCAGCCTGGAGAAAAACAGCGGGGCCCCGCGCCTACTTCATCAAACGGCCGTGGATGCCGATCACCGTGGCCTCGACATGGTGCGAACCCACCCGGTTGGCGGGCGAATGGCGGATGCCCAGGTCCAGCGCATTCTTCTGGCCGGCCAGCTGGACCAGCTCGGTGGGAGCCACCACCGAGCTGTTGTACAGCTGCGCGCCGCCGCCTTGTTCGCGGTAGCGCTGGATGAAGGCCGCAGCCGGTTTGTGGATGGCGATCAGGGTCACGATGCTTCGGATTTCGCTGCGAAAGTAGTTGCATGTTCGGCCAGGGGCAAGAACCCGCCATGCCCCGTGCGGGTCGTGAAAATGCGTTCACGCTCCAGGGGCATGGCGGATGGCCTCGCAGGCGCTCAGTTGGGCACGCTCAGCGATGTACCGGCAAACCCGATCTGATTCGCCACCACGGGCGCCGCCACAAAGGGCGGCACATTGCTGGCCGTGATGGCCGGCGCTGCACCGGGATTGCCACCGCGTGGCGTGGTACGCACCACCTGGCTGGCGGGCAAGGCGGTGCCCGATTTCAGGTGTGCATACATCGCGTCCATGGCCTGGTTGAAGTAAGGGTGCAGCGGCACGAAGCGCGTATCAAACCCGGAAAACGGCAGGAAGGCGTCGAAATGCTGGCCGTTCGTCACCTCGATGTAGCGCAGCTTGCTGTCGGCACCTTCCACCACCTTGTTGTAGGCGGCATAGGCACGCGCGTTGTTGTTGACCGGCACCAGGGCGTCGCTGCGGCCGCTGACGATGATGGTGGGCTTGCCGCGCAGGTTGCCGTTGAGCACCACCTCGGCGATGCCGGCGCGCACGGCGTCGCTCTGCGCCTTGGTGGGCATGGTGGTGGCCGTGAGCGCCGTGCCGCTGACCGGATCGGTGCCCGTGACCAGCGCGCGCTGGCACAGGGCGTTATCCAGGCCGAAGTCAGCCACGCCGGTCGAGGGCGAAATGGCGAATTGCCAGGCCTTGGCACCGCCCACCGAGTCGTTGTAGACCACGGTGGCCGGCGTGCCGTTGGCGGTGCCATTGGCCGTGGCAAAGCTCTGCGCCAGTGCCGTGGGTGACACGGCCACCGGCACGCCCGTGGCGGCATTCACGGCCGCAAAGCTGGTGTTGCAGACATTGGCCTCGACAGGAAAGCGCCCATAGCTCACCGGGTACATGGCCGACAGGATGGGGCCATTGCCCAGGCCGTAGTGGGCGTTGTGCATGGTGTCGTTGTCGGTTGTCCAGCCATAGGCGCGCAGCTTGTTGAGCGCGTCCAGCGAACGGGCCGCCGTGTCGGCGCCACTGACCAGGCCCTTGGCCGCCAGGCCGTCGCAGCGTGCCGTGGCCCGCGCCGTCAGGTTCGCCAGCTGGATGTAGTTGAAGATGGACGCCTCACTCATGGCCGCACCGGCCGCCAGCGCTGCGCAGGGCTGGTAGATGTTGCCGTAGGTCGTGTAATCGGCCAGCGTCTTGCCATAGCCGGTCACGGCCGCGCCGCCGAACTGGATGCCATAGCCGCTGGCGGTGGGCATTTCGGTCACGGGCTCGGAGGCCACCACACCGTCGATCAGCCCACCGCTGTCTTTTTCGGCTGCGCCCAGCGAGGCTGCACCGCCGTTGGATGCCGAGCCGGCGATCACGATCGTGTTTTCAGGCGTGAACGGCACCGGGTTGGCAACCGTGCCATAGCGATCATTCAGCACAAACATCGCATAGCGGCCCGCCGCCAGCGTGTCGTTGCCCCAGTCTTTTTCCGGATTCTGCTGCGAGTGCACCTGCTTGAGGGCCAGCCGGTTCGGGAACAGGGCGTTGTAGGCGGCCCGGGCCGCATCGGTGATATTGGCGGCAAAGAAATTGAGGGTGCCGGCCGCCGTGCGGGTGGCGCGCGTGCCATCGATCTTGTGCACGGTGTCATCCATCATGTCGTACAGGCCCACGCCCTTGCCAGCATCGGTCAACGCCACGGCACAACCCTTCTTGAGGCCCCATTCACCGGCCGTTCCAATGGCGCCATACACCCCGCGCGAGCCCGACGAAGCACCCAGCACCACGCAGGGGCTGGCCTGGTTGAAGCTGTCGGGCACCTGCACGGCAATCACCGTGCGCTTGCGGCCCGAGCCATCGTCGAGCACAGCTACGTATTCGCGGCCCGGAATCAGGCCTTCACTGGTGGTGACGGCACCGGCCGCAGTGACGTTGGGGCCGTACAGCGTGCCGTAGCCACCACCTACCGAGGGGTCGAGGATGCCGCGATAGTTGGAATACAGCGCGTTGCGGCGCAGCTCGGCCGCCGTGGGATTGGCGGAATCGGCATAGGCCGGTGCGGCCCCGCCCAGGCCGGTCTTGCCGATGCCGCCGGTCAGCAGGTCCTGGGTGGCGGCGGTGGCGCCCGTGCCCACCGTGGTCGCTGGATAGACCGTGGCACTGACCTGCGTCACGCCGGTGGGAAGTTGGTTGGTCGGGGCCGAAGACCCGCCACCGCACGCGGCCAGAACGGCCCCCGCCAACGCGGTCATGGCCACTTTCAGGGCGCGTTTGTCCTGCAGATGCACTTTCATGTTGTCTCCTTTTTTACTGCCACAGAAAAGCGCGCTCAGGCCTGGGCGCGCAGGGATCGCAGGCGCCCCACCACACCGGTGGGGAAGTAGTAAACGGACAAAACAAACAGCACGCCCAGCCACAGCAGCCAGCGGTCGGGCGAGAGCAAGGCAGACAGCCACGGCAGGCTGGTGGTGGCTTCGTGCCCCAAGCGCAGCAGGTCCTGCAGGTAGCTTTGCGCCGCCACGAACAGCACGGCACCGATGACCGAGCCGTAGATGGTGCCCATGCCGCCGATCACCACGATGAGCAGGCAATCCATCATGATCTCGAAGCTGAGCGAGGTATCGGGCCCGTTGTAGCGCAGCCAGAGCGCCAGCATGGCACCGGCCAGGGTGGCAAACAGAGCCGACAGCACACTCGATGTGGTGCGGTACACCACCACGCGGTAGCCGATGGCCTCGGCACGGAACTCGTTTTCGCGGATGGCCTGCAGCACGCGGCCGAAGGGTGAGTTGACGATGCGCAGCAGCGCCAGCACCAGGGCCACGGCGGCCACGAAAAGCAGGTAATAGCAAATCAGGCGCCCGTCGATGGTGACTCCCAGGAAGGGTTCCTCGAACGGCTCGAAGCTCGGCGAAAGGATCTCGGGCACCTTGAACGTGAGCCCGTCCTCACCGCCCGTGATGTCCGAGAGCTGCGAGGCCAGCGTCTGGAACGCAGCGGCCACGGCCAGCGTGATCATGGCGAAAAAGATGGCCCGCACGCGCAGCGAAAAGAGCCCCACGGCCAAGGACAGCAGCAGCGACAGCAGCAGCGCGCCGCCCATGCCCACGCCCAGCGCCGTCCAGGTGGGCCCCAAACGCGTGTTGGCCACAGCGATGCCGTAGGCCCCGATGCCAAAGAACATGGTGTGGGCAAAGCTCACGATGCCGGTGTAGCCCAGCAGCAGGTCGAAGCTGGCCGCCAGCACCACGAAGACCAGCACCTTGGCGGCGACATTGAGCGCCTTGACGCCCGGAAACAGGAAGGGCGCAAACGCCAGCCCCAGAAAAATGGCCACAAGCATGACCGCGAGCAGCTGGCTGCGCGGGTAGTCGCCGGAGAGAAGTCGGTTCAGCATGTGTGGTGTTCCTCTTCAACGGTTGGCGACGGGGTAAACACCCTGTGGGCGCCACAGCAGGATGACCACCATCAGCGCGATGTTGGAAAACAGCGCCACCTTGGGTACCAGGAAGCCGGTGTAGTTCGCCATGAGTCCCACCAGCAGCGCGCCAATCAGCGCGCCACCCGTGCTGCCCAGGCCGCCGATGATGATCACGATGAAGATCAGCACATTGACCTGCGCACCCATCTGCGGCACCACGCTTTGCTGGTACAGCCCCCACATCACACCGCCCAGGCCGGCCAGCGCCGAGCCCGCCACGAACACGCCCACGAACAAGCGGCGGATGCGGTAACCCAGCGCCTCGACCATCTCGCGGTCCTGCACGCCCGCACGGATCAGCAGGCCGACCTTGGTGCGCGACAGCGTCCAGGCCAGCAGCGCAAACACCATCAGCCCCACCAGCACGGCCACCACGCGGTATTTTTCGACGGCGGCATCGCCCAGCAGCCAGCTGCCGCGCATGCCCTGGGGCAACGGCAGCGGGATCTGCGCGGGGCCCCAGATGACCTTGATCAGCTCTTCACCAATGATCATGCCGCCCATGGTGATGAGGATCTGCTTGAGGTGCTGGCCGTACACCGGCCGCACGATGAAGCGCTCGAACGCCAGGCCCACGGCGCCGGCCACCGCCATGGCCACCAGCATGGCCGGCAGCACCGCCGCGAGGTTGCGCCAGAGTTCGGCCGAGCCCGTCCAGTCGCCCATGGCGCCCAGCACGCTGGTGGCCACGAAGGCGCCCAGCGCAATGAACACGCCATGGCCGAAGTTCAGCACGTCCATCAGGCCAAACACCAGCGTGAGGCCCGAGGCAATGATGAAGATGATCATGCCCATGGCCAGCCCCGCCACGGTGAGCGTGAGCCAGGTGCTGGGCGAGCCGATGAAGGGCAGCACCAGCAGGGCCAGCAGCGGCACCAGCACCAGCGGCTTCCAGTCCAGCGGCCTGTTCATGCGCGGCCTCCCCTGGATATGTCCGATGCTACTTTTTGGCCGGCTGATAGCGCTTTACCATCAAGCGCTGCAGGTTGTTTTGACATGCAATTCATAGCGACAACCCCAGCAGCTTGCGCTGCAGCGCCTCATCCTCGGCCAGCGCGGCCATGCTGCCCGCGTGCACCACCCGGCCGTTGTCCATCACGGCCACGGTGTCGCCCAGGCGTTGGGCAAAGTGGATGTTCTGCTCGACCAGCAAAAGGGTCACGCCGCTTTGCTTGAGCTGATCGAAGGCCTCGATCATGTTGTGGATGATGGCCGGTGCCAGCCCCTTGCTGGGCTCGTCGATGATCAGCAGGTCGCGCGGCTCGGCCATGGCGCGCGCCACGGCCACCATCTGCTTTTGTCCGCCGCTGAGCTTGCCTGCCGGGTGGTTCCAGAACTTCTCCACGGCCGGGAACAGCCGGAAGATCCACTGCAGGCGCGCCTGGTCCATCTGCGCGGCGTTGCCGGCCTTGCGCGCGGCCAGCAGCATGTTCTCCTTGACCGTGAGGTCGGCGAATATGCCCATGTTTTCGGGCACATAGGCGATGTTCAGGTGCGCGATCTGCGGCGTGTGCATGCGCGTGATGTCGCGCCCGTCAAAAGCGATCTGGCCCTGCGAGGCCTGCCACAGGCCCATGATGGTGCGCAGCGTGGTGGTCTTGCCCGCACCATTGCGGCCCAGCAGCATGGTGAGCTGGCCCCGGGGCACGATCAGATCCACGCCATGCAGGATGTGATAAGCCCCAATGTGCGTATGCACGCCTTTCAATTCAAGCAAGGCCCCTGCGCTGGCCGCTGCGCGTGCTTCACGCCCCACCAGGGGGGAACTGGCCCCAACGGACAGCCCGGTGGCAGTCATCAGAACCATGCTCATGCGGCCTCCCGGTCTGCGTCTTTTGCCACGCCCAGGTACGCCTCCTGCACCACCGGCGAGGCAATCACCTCGGCGGGCGGGCCGTCGGCCACCAGCGTGCCGTTCGTCAGCACGATGATGCGGTCGGCCAGCTCGCGCACCACGTCCATCTTGTGCTCCACCAGCAGGATGGTCTTGGTCTTGTCTTTTTTCAGCGCGCGGATCAGGTTCAGGATCACGGGCGCCTCGTCGTGGCCCATGCCGGCCGTGGGCTCGTCGAACATGTAGACCTGCGGCTCCAGTGCCATCAGCAGCGCCACTTCGAGCTTGCGCTGGTCGCCGTGCGGCAGGCTGGCCACAGGGGTGTCGCGCCGCTCCAGCATCGCCACGGACTGCAGGATGGCTTCAGCCCGCGCGGTGAGCTGGCGGTGGTCGCTCCAGATGCTCCAGAGGTTCAGGCCCCGGCGGTGGCTGCCGGCCTGCGTGGCCTGCACGGCCAGGCGCACGTTCTCCAGCACGCTCAGCCCCGGAAACAGGTTGGTGAGCTGGAACGCCCGGCCCAGCCCCGCACGCGTGCGAGCCGAAGGCGACAGGCCCGACAGAACCTGCCCGCCCAGCGTCACCCGGCCGCTGGTGGCCCTGAGCTGCCCCGAGATCAGGTTGAAGTAGGTGGTCTTGCCTGCCCCGTTGGGGCCCACGATGGCGGTGAGCGTGCCCGGCTCGAACGCGCAGGTCACGGCATTCACCGCCACATGGCCACCGAAGCGGATGGTCAGGTCATGGGTCGCCAACATCGAAGGTCGAGACTCCACAAAAATTTAAAGAAAAATCAGCCAAGGCGCTTGATGAAAAAGCGCTTCAAGCTATCAAAACAGGAGTAACAGGCCCACCGGTGCGCGGCGGGCCCTGGTCGTCAGCGCTTGTTCCGGATCGGAACCTGCATCTCATCGGGCTTGATTTCGCGCACCAGCTCGGGCACGCCCCAGGCGAAGGCCGGGTCCACCTTGATCTTGAAGTGGTACATGCTCTGCAGCGCCTGGTGGTCTTCCTTGCGGAAGGTCATCTTGCCCTTGGGCGTGTCAAAACTCATGCCTTCCATGGTCTTGATGAGCTTGGGGGTAGCGGTGTCGCCCCCCGTGGCCTTGAGTGCCGTGACCAGTGCCATGGCCGAGCTGAAGCCGCCCGCAGTGAAGAAGTCTGGCGGTGTCTTGAACTCCTTGTAGTGCGCGGCCACCAGGGCTTCGTTCACGGGGTTCTTGGGGATACCGAAATAGTAGTAGGTGGCGCCTTCCATGCCGGGGAAGTTCTTGAAGCTGGCCATGGCCGGCAGGATGTTGCCACCCGTGGCGATCTCGATGCCGTAGCGCTTCAAGTCCAGGTCGGCGATCTTGAACGGGTTGCCCGCGCCGGCCCAGAGGACCCAGATGATCTTGCGGCCGGGCTGGTCCTTGAGCTTGTCGATCAGGCGCTGGGCGCCGGCGGTGAAATCGGTGGTGCTGGTGGGCAGGTATTCCTCGTGCACCAGCTTGGCATTCTTGATGGCGTCCTTGAAGGCTTTCACACCGTCGCGGCCGAAGGCATAGTCCTGCGCCAGCGTGGCAATGGTCACGCCCGGCTTGTCGATGGCCACGGCGTTCGAGATGGCGTCCTGGCTGCTGTTGCGGCCGGTGCGAAAGATGTACTTGTTCCACTTGTCGCCGGTGATGGCATCGGCCACGGCGGGCTCGACCAGCAGGATTTTCTTGTATTCCTCGGCCACGGGCAGCAGCGCCAGCGCCACACCGGAGGACGTGGGCCCCACGGCGATGTCGGCCTTGTCATCCGAATAGGCCGATGCCAGCAGGCTCTTGCCCAGGTCGGGCTTGCCCTGGTCGTCCTTCTCGATCACCACGATCTTCTTGCCATTGATGGCCATGCTACCGCCGGTGGCGTAGTTCAGCCCCATCAGCAGGCCGGTCTGCGTCTGCTTGCCATAGGCTTCGAGCGGGCCCGTCTTGCTGTAGACATGGGCGATACGGATCTCGCCCGACTGGCTGAAAACCGGAGCCGAAAGGGTGGCGGCCAAGGCGGCCAGCGCGACCAGGGTGCGTCGTTGCATGGGGACTGTCTCCTTTGGGTTTGCCTGCACACTGCACAGTTCGTGCCAACCATCAAGGCGTTGATTTATAGGAACAAATGATGCAAACGCAATGAAAACGTCTGAATTTCAGACGCAGTACATGCCTGAAATTCAGACATATGGCTGTTTTTTATTCAGGGTTTTCCAGACGTGCATAGAGCGTGGCCCGCGAAATACCCAGCTGCCTGGCCGTGGCCTGCTTGTTGCCGCCATGGGCCTTGAGCGCCGCGGCAATGGCGCGCCGCTCCAGCTCGGCCACCTGTTCGGCCAGCGGGCGCAGGCAATGTTCGTCGCCCAATGCCCCGGGGTCGGCCACGGCAGCCGGCACGGGGGCGGCCGGTTCCACCCCTGCTTCGCGCAGGATGCTTTCGAGCTGGTAGGCATCGATGGACTGCGAATCGCTGCGCATGGCGGCCTGCTCCAGCACATTGCGCAGCTCGCGGATATTGCCGCGCCAGGGCTGGCCCGCCAGCAATGCCATGGCGTCGGGCTGCAACTCGGGCGGCACCGTGCCGTTGCGCAGCGCCAGGTCTTCGCCCAGCACCTCCACCAGCGCGGGGATGTCGCCGCGCCGCTCGCGCAGCGGTGGCACGCGCACCGGCAGCACATGCAGCCGGTAAAAAAGGTCTTCGCGAAAACGGCTGTCGCGCACCAGGGCGCCCAGATCACGCGAAGTGGCAGCCACCACGCGCACATTGAACGGCACCAGCTTGTTCGAGCCCAGCGGCTCTATCTCGCCCTCCTGCAGCGCACGCAGCAGCTTGGCCTGCAGGCTCTGGGGCATGTCGCCGATTTCATCGAGGAACAGCGTGCCGCCGTCGGCCAGCTTGAACTTGCCATCGCGCCCCTTGCGGTCGGCGCCGGTGTAGGCACCGGGCGCGACGCCGAAGAACTCGGCCTCGAGCAGCGTGTCGGGCACGGCGGCGATGTTGACGCTGACAAACGGGCCGCTGGCGCGGCTCGACGCCGCATGGATGGCATGGGCCAGCAGTTCCTTGCCAGTGCCGGTTTCACCCAGCAGCAGCACGGGGCTGGACGACTGCGCGGCCCGGCGCGCCTGGCGCTTGACCTCGGCCGCCGCGGGGCTCGACCCGATGAAACTGGCAAAGGTGTATTTGGCGCGCCGCTCACCGTCGCCCGACACGGCCAGCGAGCGGCTGCGCTGGCTGGCCAGCTCGCGCCGCGCGTCATCGAGATCGCGCTGCAACAGGGCAAATTTTCCGATCAGGGGTTGCAGCGTGGTCTCGGGGTGGTCGAACAGCACGATGCCGATGGCTCCAATCACGCGCTCGGCTTCGTCGCGCAAGGGAATGCGGCTGACCACAAAAGTGCCCGCCTTGTTGGTGAGCAGGTCGATCAGCACCGGCTGGCCGGTTTCGAGCACGCTGCGCATCTGCGTGTTGGGGATCACCTCCTCCACGGTGCGGCCCACGAACTGGTCCACCGACGAAAAGCCCAGGTCGGGAAGAAAGCGCTGGTAACCCTCATTCACCCACACAATGCGCCCGCTGCAATCCACCAGGAACATGCCCTGGCTGACGCTGGAGAACAGCTGGAACATGGAGCGCGCCGCCAGTTCCAGAATGCCCTGGGCATCCAGCGGCAGGGGCGAGGCTTCGGAGTGCAATGGCATGGGCCAATGGTACCCGGCGCATCACGGGTAATGCATCGATCGGTGGTCCGCAGAAAGAATCCTTCCCCAGCAGCATCGCTTGTTCGCGAGCGTTCTGCACAAGGCAAAACGCCTGGCAGGGCCAGGCGTTTCAGTGGCTGGGGATGGACTGCCGGTCAGTCGTCCAGCTGCCGCAGCCGCGCCAGCTTGCGCTGCGCCAGGTGCTTGAAAAGACGCGGCAGCACCAGCACCGCCAGCACGATGATGAGCAGCGTGAGCGACATCGGACGCTGCACGAAGATCAGCCAGCTGCCCTCGCCAATCGACACCGCATTGCGCATCTGCGCCTCGGCCAATGGCCCGAGGATCATGCCCACCACGACAGGTGCCGTAGGGAAGTCAAAACGCCGCATCAGCACCCCGAGCATGCCGATGCCATACAGCAGGAACAGATCGAAGGTGCTCTGGCGCATGCCGTAGGCTCCCACCGTGGCAAAGATCAGGATGCCGGCATACAGCTGCGGCTTGGGGATCTTCAGCAGCTTGACCCACAGGCCCACCATGGGCAGGTTGAGCACCAGCAGCATCACGTTGCCGATGTACAGCGACGCGATCAGCGCCCACACCAGCGTGGCCGAGGTGGTGAACAGCTGCGGGCCAGGGTTGATGCCGTAGTTCTGGAACGCGCCCAGCAGCACCGCCGTGGTGTTGGAGGTGGGGATGCCCAGCGTCAGCAGCGGAATCATGGCCGCCGTCACGGTGGCATTGTTGGCGGCCTCGGGACCAGCCACGCCCTCGATGGCGCCCGCGGTGCCGAACTCGGCCTTGTCGCCGCCCTTGGCCAGCTTCTTTTCGGTGGCGTAGCTCAGAAAGGTCGGGATCTCGGTGCCGCCGGCCGGGATGCAGCCAAACGGCGTGCCAATCAGCGTGCCGCGCAGCCAGGCCGGAATGGACCGTTTCCAGTCGCGCCTGGTCATGTGCACGCGGCTCATGGTGTTGCGCGACTCGACCACGCGGCCCTCGTACATCGCTGCATACAGCACCTCGGCCACCGCGAACAGGCCCACGGCAACGAGCACGATGTCGATGCCGTCCAGCAGTTCGGACTTGCCACCGGTGTAGCGCGCCGCGCCCGAGATCTGGTCCATGCCGATGCAGCCAGCCGCCAGCCCGACGAACAACGCCGTCATGCCACGCACCGTGCTCTTGCCCAGCACCGCGCTCACGGTGGTGAAGGCCAGCACCATGAGCATGAAGTATTCGGGCGGACCCAGCTTGACGGCGAAGTCGGCCACATAGGGCGCGAACAGGGTCACGACCACGGTGGCAACGGTGCCCGCCACGAACGAACCGATGGCCGATGTGGCCAGCGCCGCCCCGGCCCGGCCACTCTTGGCCATCTTGTTGCCTTCCATCGCCGTGACCATGCTGGCGGTCTCGCCCGGCGTGTTCAGCAGGATGGAGGTGGTGGAGCCGCCATACATCGCGCCGTAATAGATGCCGGCAAAGAAGATCATCGAGGCCGTGACCTCGACCTTGGCCGTGATCGGCAGCAGCATCGCCACCGCCACCGCGGGGCCGATGCCGGGCAGCACGCCGACGGCGGTGCCCAAGGCGCAGCCCACCAGGGCCCACAGCAGGTTGGCGGGCGTGGCGGCGGTGGCAAAGCCCGCCATCAGTGCATCAAAGATTTCCATCACAACCACCCGGTTTGCGTGAGCCCTGGCAGGTTGATGGCCAGGAACTGCGTGAATGTCCAATAGACGGGCGCCGAGATCAGCACACCCGTCAACCCGTCCACCGCCCAGGTGCGCGCGGTGCCTGCGTTTTGCCCCGCAGCCCGGCGCAGCCCCTGCACGGCGAGCACATAGCACAGCGTGCAGCTCAGAATGAAGCCCACCGTGGTGATGAGGGCAGCGTTCAGCAGCAGACCGGTCGAAACCCACACCCATGCCGGCTTGTCCGCACGCGCGGCGCCGTTAGGCTCCTCCATGGCGTGGAACCCGCCGGTGCGGGCCTCCCACAGCAGGACGCAGCCGCACAGCCCCAGTACGGCCGCCACCAGCCACGGCAAAAAGTTGGGGCCCACGCCGCCATAGCCCGCGTTGGATGGAATATCCAGGGCGCCCAGCGCCAGTGCAAGGGCAGTCAGCAGCACGCCGGCGCCGACCACGGTCTGCATGCGCACGGCAGGCAGGTTGCTGGCAATGCCGGGGATTGCACCCGGATCAGAAGAAAGGGGAGTTGTCGGATCAGACATGCTTGGGTTTTCTCAAGTCCTCGAACACCGGTCCAAGGTACGCGCATCACGGCGCGCACCGCAATGGGCACGCGCAAAAAACCGTGCACCGCCGCCGGCGGCGGCGGTGCACGGTACCGGGGCAGTGCTCAGACCATTCCGGCCTTGACCATGGTGGCGCGCAGACTGGCGAACTCGTTGTCCACAAAGTTCGCGAACTCATCGCCCGCCATCCAGGCCGGGGTCCAATCGTTCTTTTCCAGCGATTCGGCCCAGCTCTTGCTCTTGACGGCCTTGGCCACCATCTCCGTCAGCGCCTTGCGCTGTTCGGCCGTGATGCCGGGGGCGGCATACACGCCGCGCCAGTTGCCGATCTCGACGTTGATGCCCTGCTCCTTGAGGGTGGGCACGGTCGAGTTCTTCAGGCGCTGGCCCGAGGTCACGGCAATGGGCGTCATCTTCTTGGTGGCGATGTACTCGGCCATTTCGCTGTAGCCGCCACCGCCAATCGTCACGTTGCCGCCCAGGATGGCCGCGATTGCCTCGCCGCCCCCCCGGAAGGCCACGTAGTTGATCCGGGCCGGGTCCACACCCACCTCACGCGCAATCATCGCGGCAGCGATGTGCTCGGTGGAACCGCGCGAGCCGCCACCCCACTTCACACTGCCGGGGTCTTTCTTGAGCTGGGCGATCACCTCGGCCATGCTCTTGTAAGGCGAATTGGCGGGCAACACGAACACGTTGTATTCACTGGTCAGGCGCGCAATGGGCGTGGCCTGCGACAGGCTCACCGGCGGCTTGCCGGTGATGATGCCGCCCAGCATCACGGCGCCCATCACCATCAGCGCGTTCGGGTCGCCCTTGCTGGAGTTGACGAACTGCGCCAGGCCAATGGCGCCTGCGGCGCCGCCCTTGTTGTCATAGGTGACCGACGATGCCGCCCCCGATTCCAGCAATGCCTTGCCCAGGGCGCGCCCGGTGGAGTCCCAGCCACCGCCCGGGTTGGCAGGCAGCATCATCTTGACGGCGCTGGCGGCATGGGCCGACAGGGGCAAGGCTCCGGCAGCGGCCAGCGCAGCCAGGGATTTGAGAAAGGTGTCGCGACGCATCGATGTCTCCTTGTAGGGTTGGCGAACCGCCCGATGATGCGCGCGCAGCCTGTCAAACGGCTGTCCGCACACTCAGGGAAAACACCAATGCCGCAACCGCGTGTGGTCGGTGCTATGGTGCCGCGCATGCAATTGCTTCTCGTTGAAGACGACCCCACCATGCAGATCACGCTGCAGCGCGCATTGACACGCCGGGGCATGGAGGTCACTGCCGCGGGCGACGGCGCTGCGGCACTCAACCAGTGGGTGGCACGGCCACCCGATGCGGTGGTACTCGATCTCACCCTGCCCGGCCTGGATGGCCTGCAGGTGCTGCAGCAGGCCCGCGCGCGCGGGCTGCGCACGCCGGTGCTGATCCTGACCGCACGCGGCACCGTGGGTGACCGGGTGCTGGGCCTGAACGCCGGCGCCGACGACTACCTGCCCAAACCCTTCGATCTGGACGAGCTGGAGGCCAGGCTGCGCGCCCTGCTGCGGCGCAGCACGGACGCCGCGCCTTCTGCGGGCCATTTCGTGCAGATCGGTGCCATACGCTACGACAAGGACAGCGGCGCGCTGTACCGCAACGGCTCCGTCATGGAGCTCACACCCCGCGAACTGGCGCTGATGCATGCCCTGCTGGCACAGCCGGGCCATGCCGTCACCAAGGAACGCCTTTATGAACTGGTGTTCCCCGGGCAGCTGGACGTGCAGTACGAGGCCATCGAGGTAGTGGTGTACCGACTGCGCAAGAAACTGGCCGACACGGGCCTGACCCTCATGACGCTGCGCGGGCTGGGCTATCTGCTCAGGGCCGATACGTGACAAGGACGGCTGCCTTGCGTGCGCCGTCGCTGCGCAGGCGGTTGCTGCTGGGCATCCTGCTGCCCGTGGTGGCGTTCATCGGCTTCAACACGCTCAGCCTGTACCGGCAGACACTGACATCCCTGAACACGGCCTACGACCGCACCTTGCTGGCATCGGCCAAGACCATCAGCGAACAGCTGGATGTGTCGGGCTACGACGACGCGGCGCAATTGCGCGCCATCGTGCCCTATGCGGCCCTGGAGGCCTTCGAGGCCGACAACCAAAGCCACATGTTCTACCGCATCTCCACCCTGCAGGGAGCAATGGTCTCGGGGTTTGCCGAACTTCCAGCATGGCAGGGGCGCATTCCGGATCGCCCTCCGTATGCGGCGCTGGTGGACTTTTATGACGACCAATTCCGCGGCGACCGCGTGCGCGTGGCCGTGCTGCTGCAACCCGTGGCCAGTGCCAGCGGCCGCGGGATGGCGGTCATCCAGGTGGCAGAGACACTGGAAGTGCGCGAAACCCTGGCGCTGCAGATCCTGTGGAACACGCTGGCCCGGCAAGCGCTGCTGATTGCCGTGATCGCGCTCACCGTGGTCATCGTCGTGCAGCGGGCCACCCGCCCGGTGCGCCAGCTCAGCCAGCAATTGCAAGCGCGGCCCGATGGCGACCTCAGTCCGATTGCAGCCAGCTCGGCACCCCGAGAACTGCAACCCCTGATCGACAGCACCAACCAGGTCATGCAACGGCTGCAGCATCTGCTGCGCCACCAGAAACGGTTTGTGCGCGACACCTCGCACCAGCTGCGCACACCGCTGGCCGTGCTCAAGACACAGGTGCAGTCCGCACTGCACGGCGATGTACCCCCGCACCAGGCCCTGCGGGAAATCAGCGACACCGTGGACCGCGCCACGCAACTGGCCAACCAGATGCTCGCCCTCGCCAAGGTCGAACAGTTGCGCCAGCAAAGCACACCACCGCCGACCCGGTTCGATGACCTCCTGCGCGCGGTGGCGCTGGATCTGTCACCCCTGATCGCGCAGCGCGACCTCGACTTTGGCATCCATACCGAGCCGGCAACGGTATTTGCCCACGAATGGATGCTGCGCGAGCTGGCCCGCAATCTGCTGCACAACGCCATTCGCCATGCCCCGCAAGGCAGCGAGCTGGCGGTGGAACTGCGCTGCACCGATCACCAGGCGGTGCTCTGCATAAGCGACCATGGCAGCGGCATCGACGATGAACTGGCCGCCCGCCTTTTCCAGCCCTTCTCGGCGGGCGACGTGCGCACCGGCAGCGGCCTGGGTCTGGCCATCTGCCACGAGATCGTGCAGGCGCTGGGCGGCAGCATTGCGCTGACCAACCGCATGGAATCGGGTCTTGTGGCGGGGCTGGATGCCGTCGTGCACCTGCCGCTGCCCCCGCCCGCCGCTACCTTACCGACAACCACCGCGTCACAATCCTCTCCATGAATGCCCCCGAAACGATGCGACTGGACAAATGGCTGTGGTGTGCGCGGTTCTACAAAACCCGCAGCCTGGCCACCGAAGAAATCGGCAAAGGCCGCGTCACCGTAAACGGCCAGCCCGCCAAGGCCGCCCGCGACCTGCGCTGCGGCGACACCGTGGCCTTGCGCCAGGGCCCGGTCGCACGCACGGTGCTCGTACGAGGCTTGAGTGGCGCACGCGGCCCCGCCCCCATCGCACAACGCCTGTATGAGGAAACCGCCGACAGCATCGCCGCCCGTGAAAAAGCCGCCGAACAGCGCCGGCTGGCCCCCGAACCCGCCGCAACACTGCAGGAAGGCCGCCCGACCAAAAGGGACCGGCGCAACATTGACCGCGCCCAGGACTGGGGCGACCGCTGGAGCGCATCCATCGATGAATGACGCCACCTGAGCGCTGCCTCTGCAAGCGCCGCGTGGGCCGATGACCACCTCACACACCGGATGAAAAAAAAAGCCCTGACATGCAGGGCTTTGTTGCTTGGCGGAAACGGAGGGATTCGAACCCTCGATGAGGCTCTACACCCCATACTCCCTTAGCAGGGGAGCACCTTCGGCCACTCGGTCACGTTTCCAATCCCGCTATTATGCCTCATTTCCGAGGCATTTCTGGCGGTTTCAGGCGGCTGGCTGGTCGAGTTCGAAGGCCTTGTGCAGGGTGCGCACGGCCAGTTCCATGTATTTCTCATCGATGACCACCGAGGTCTTGATCTCGGAGGTGGAAATCATCTGGATGTTGATGCCCTCTTCGCTCAGGGTGCGGAACATCTTGCTGGCCACACCTACGTGGCTGCGCATGCCGATACCGACAATGCTCACCTTGCAGATCTTGGTGTCGCCGACCACTTCCTGTGCGCCGAGTTCGGGTAGCACTTTTTCCTTGAGCAGTTCGACCGTGCGGGCGTAGTCGTTGCGGTTGACGGTGAAGCTGAAGTCGGTCTTGCCGTCCTTGCTGACGTTCTGGATGATCACGTCCACTTCGATATTGGCGTCAGCCACGGCGCCCAGGATCTGGTAGGCAATGCCTGGCTTGTCGGGCACGCCCAGCACCGAAATCTTGGCTTCATCGCGGTTGAAAGCGATGCCGGATACGACGGCTTGTTCCATTTTTTCGTCTTCCTCAAAAGTGATCAGCGTGCCGGACTTGGCTTCTTCGTTGATGTCGATGTCCCAGGGCGTGAAGCTGGAGAGCACGCGCATGGGCACCTTGTATTTGCCCGCGAATTCGACCGAGCGGATTTGCAGCACCTTGGAGCCCAGGCTGGCCATTTCCAGCATTTCCTCGAAGCTCACCGTTTGCAGGCGGCGTGCCTCGGGTACCACGCGCGGGTCGGTGGTGTAGACGCCGTCCACATCGGTGTAGATCAGGCACTCGTCGGCCTTCATGGCGGCCGCCACGGCCACCGCCGAGGTGTCCGAGCCGCCACGGCCCAGCGTGGTGATGTTGCCTTCGTCGTCGATGCCCTGGAAACCGGTCACGATGACGACCTTGCCATTGTTCAGATCGGCGCGCACGCGCTGGTCGTCAATGGATTCGATGCGCGCCTTGGTGTAGCTGCTGTCGGTGCGGATGGGGACTTGCCATCCGGCATAGCTGACCGAGCCCATGCCTTCGGCCTGCAGCGCAATGGCCAGCAATGCAGACGAAGCCTGCTCGCCGGTGGCCGCCAGCATGTCGAGTTCGCGGTGGTACGCAGGGGTGGCGCGTGGGGGAGCCAGCTCTTTGGCCAGGGCGAGCAGGCGGTTGGTTTCGCCGCTCATGGCGCTGGGAACCACCACCATCTGGTGGCCGGCCCGCGCCCATTTGGCCACGCGCTTGGCAACGTTGCGAATGCGCTCCGGGGAGCCCATCGAGGTGCCGCCGTATTTGTGAACGATCAATGCCATGGGATATTGGGGGTGACGAAACTGGAGCCGCAGCGCGGGTTAAACACTGTTTTGGTGCGCCGCCGTTTTTCGTGCCGTTGTTAGACCAAAACCTCGGGATTGTACCAATCGAGGCGTGGCCCCGAGCGCACCACGAACCCCCGCCCCACCTTGATGTGAATGCGGTGGCCACGCGTGGTGCAGGCCGCCAGCTGGTCCAGCAGCTCCCCCAGCTGCGCGGCGGAGGGGGTGGTGGCATGCGCCACGCGCAGCCAGTGGCGCAGGACATTGGCCTGGCGCGCACGGCTGAGCCCCTGCAATAGCCGAATCTCCGGGGGCGATCCCGTGAGGGCCAGGTCCTGCTGCGCCAGCTCGTCCAGCAACTCGGCGGCCTGGGCGGCATGGGACGCAGAGCGCGCAAACGTGTCGCGAAAGGCCGGAAAAGCCGCATCCAGAGCGGGCAGCAGCTGCGCCCGGATGCGGTTGCGCGTGAAGCGCTCGTCGGTGTTGGTGGGGTCTTCCACCCAATCCTGCCCCTGCGCACGCAACCAGTCACGCACCTGCACCCCCGCCACGCGCAGCAGGGGCCGGTGCCAGCGAACGCCGCCCCGCTCCCAGTCAGCGGGCATGGCGGCCAGCCCCGCCACGCCGGCGCCGCGCGACAAAGCCAGCAGCAGCGTCTCGACCTGGTCATCCGCATGCTGGGCCAATGCTATTGAATGAATGGCATTTTGCGCATTACTGGCGAGCGCCACAGCCTCAAAAGCCTTGTATCTTGCCCGGCGCGCAGCATCTTCGGGGCTTTCGCCCGATGCGTGGCGTGCGTCGATGCGCTGCACTGTCAGCGGAACCTGCAGGCGCCTGCACAATGCGCGGCAATGCTGTTCGAAATCATCGGCCGCGGCCTGCAGGCCGTGGTGCACATGAATGGCCTGCACCTGCCCCGGCCATTTCTGCGCACAGGCGAGCAGCAGCGCCGTCGAATCGGCGCCACCACTCAGCCCCACGGCCAATGGCAATGCGGGCGAAAAGGCCGCCATGGCGGTGTCAAATGGCAGCGTCACTGCGCGCCCTTCTGCGCCCGTGGAGCAAAAGCGTCCGCACCAATGCAAAGGCCCCTTGCGGGGCCATGGCACGGGTGCAAGGTGAAGGCGGTCGCCGTCACCACCACGGGGTCAGCGGCTGTCGGCCTTGGTGTCGGTGAAACGGCCATAGCTTTGCAGCCGGTCATAACGGCGGTCGAGCAGATCCTTGGTCTTGAGATCGGCCACCTGGCGGAAGGCATCGCCCAGCGCACGCTTGAGGAAAGCCGCCATCTGCTTGGGATCGCGGTGGGCGCCGCCCACGGGCTCGCTCACGATCTTGTCCACCAGGCCCAGCGCCTTGAGGCGGTGCGCGGTGATGCCCAGGGCGTCGGCCGCTTCCTGGGCCTTCTCGCTGGTCTTCCAGAGGATGGACGCGCAGCCCTCGGGACTGATCACGGAATAGATAGCGTATTGCAGCATCACCACCTGGTCAGCCACGCTGATGGCGAGCGCGCCGCCGGAGCCGCCTTCGCCGATGATGGTGGTGATGATGGGCACTTCAAGCTGCGCCATCTCGAAGATGTTGCGGCCGATGGCCTCGGACTGGCCGCGCTCCTCGGCATCGATGCCGGGGTAGGCGCCGGGTGTGTCGACAAACGTGAACACGGGCAGCTTGAACTTCTCGGCCGTCTTCATGAGGCGCAGGGCCTTGCGGTAGCCCTCGGGCTTGCTCATGCCGAAGTTGCGCATGGCGCGCTCCTTGGTGTCGCGCCCTTTCTGGTGGCCCAGCACCATGCAGGCGTGGCCATTGAAGCGCGCCAGGCCGCCCACGATGGACAGGTCGTCCGCGTAGTGGCGGTCACCGTGCAGCTCGACGAAGTCGGTGAAGATGTCGCGCACATAGTCGAGCGTGTAGGGGCGCTCGGGGTGGCGGGCAATCTTGGTGATCTGCCAGGGGCTCAGCTCGCTGTAGATGTCCTTGGTGAGCTGCTGGCTCTTCTTGCTGAGCTGGTCGATTTCTTCCGAGATATCGACCGCGCTTTCCGTCTGCACGTAGCGCAGTTCTTCGATTTTGGATTCGAGTTCGGCAATCGGTTGCTCGAAATCCAGAAAGGTCTTTTTCGCCAACGTATTTCTCCTTGGGTCGCGCCCTGGGTGCCTCTGGTGCGAGGCCCATGTTGCAACCGGTTCATGACTGATGAAACGGGCCTCAGTAGGCCACGGGCAACGGGTCGAGCGATCGCCAAATATACCAAGTCGCCACGCTGCACCATGGCTTCCAGGCCTCGGCCACCTCGCGGGCATCGCTGCGGCTGACGGGATCACCCGAAAAATAGTTCTGGCTGATGCCGTTGATCAAGCCCACGTCGTCCAATGGCAGAACATTGGGCCGCATCAGATAAAAGATCAGAAACATCTCGGCCGTCCAGCGGCCGATGCCACGGATGGCCACCAGCTCGGCGATGATGGCCTCGTCGTCCATGGCCGCCCAGTCCTTGACATGCAGCTTGCCGCCCTCGAAGTGCAGGGCCAGGTCCACCAGATAGTCGACCTTGCGGGCCGACAGGCCGGCGGCCCGCATGTCGTCGATCTTGAGCTTGAGCACATGGCCGGGCTTCATGCTGCGCGGCAGTGCGGCAAAACGCTCCCACACGGTTTGCGCCGCCTTCACCGAAATCTGTTGCCCCACGATAGAACGCGCCAGCGTGGTGAACGCATCACCCCGTGTCTGCAGGGCCGCGTCGCCAAACTGGGGGATCAGGCGCTTCATCACCCGGTCCTTCTTCATCAGGTGCTTGCAGGCCTCGGCCCAGTAATCGGGCGTGGCCAACGCCGGGCCAGACGAAGCGAGCACCTCGGTCGCTACATTTTTAGAAGCTACCACTGCTCGCCCCGTATGCCCTGGGGGCATATTTCATATTCAAAAAAATCACTGTGCGGCTTCCCAGGTCGTTCCAGCGGCCGAATCCTTGAGCACGATGCCCTGGGCCAGCAGGGCGTTGCGGATGCGATCAGCCTCCGCAAAATCCTTGCCCGCCTTGGCGGCAGCACGGGCGGCGATCTGCGCCTGGATGGCGGCCTCGTCATAGCCCGCCCCAGCCTGCAGGAAGGCCTGCGGATCGCCTTGCAGCAACCCCAGGCAGCCTGCCAGCGCCTTGAGCAATCCTGCCAGTTCGGGCGAACGGGTCTTGTTGACCTCGCTGGCCAGGTCGAACAATACGGCAATCGCCTCGGGTGTGCCGAAGTCTTCGTCCATGGCCGCCTTGAAACGTGCGGCATGGGGCTCGTTCCAGTCGATGGAAACCTGGGCCGGGGCTACCAGGCTCAGCGCCGTGTACAGCCGCTTGAGGGACTGGCGCGCGTCGTCGAGGTGGGCGTCGCTGTAGTTGAGCGCACTGCGGTAGTGGGCACGCACGATGAAAAAGCGCACCGTTTCGGCGTCGTAGCTCTGGAGCACATCGCGGATGGTGAAGAAGTTGCCCAGCGACTTACTCATCTTCTCGTTGTCCACGCGCACGAAGCCGTTGTGCACCCAGAACCTGGCCAGCGGCTTGCCGGTGGCGCCTTCGCTCTGGGCGATCTCGTTCTCATGGTGCGGGAACTGCAGGTCGGCCCCGCCACCATGGATGTCGAAAGTCTCGCCCAGCGTGGCGCAGCTCATGGCCGAGCATTCGATGTGCCAGCCAGGGCGGCCCGTGCCGAAGGAGCTGTCCCACTTGGCCTCGGGCGGTTCGCCCTCCTTGGCGGATTTCCAGAGCACGAAATCGAGCGGATCTTCCTTGCCATCCGGCACGGCCACGCGCTCGCCCGCACGCAATTCGTCGAGCGACTTGCCCGAGAGCTTGCCGTAGCCCGCAAACTTGCGCACCGCGTAGTTCACGTCGCCATTGGTGGCACGGTAGGCCAGGCCCTTGCCTTCGAGCTGGCCGATCAGCGACAGCATCTGGGGCACATATTCGGTGGCGCGCGGCTCCAGCGCCGGCGGCTCGATGCCCAGAGCGCCGATGTCCTGGTGCATGGCGACGATCATCTCGTCGGTGAGCTGGCGGATGGTGATGCCCCGCTCCAGCGCGCGCCGGATGATCTTGTCGTCGATGTCGGTGATGTTGCGTACGTAGGTGACGCGGTAGCCGCTGCTTTTCAGCCAGCGCTGCACCACATCGAACGCCATCATCATGCGGGCGTGGCCGATATGGCACAGGTCGTAGATGGTCATGCCGCACACATACATGCGCACATGGCCGGGTTCGAGCGGGGAAAAATCCTCCAATGCACGCGACAGCGTGTTGTAGATGCGCAAGCTCATGGGGTTTCTGTAACGGGAACTGGATGGAAGACGGGTGAAGCCGGTTCACCCGGTAGCGAAAGGTACGGGCCCCGCAAGGGGATGCGCCCAGCCCTGGGCGCCCGGCAAAATCACCAGCGGCAACAGCGTACCGCCCTGGCAACCCCCTCAGCTACAATCCGCCGAAGTATAAGCCCCGCCCGGCACCGGACGGTGCCCATCTCCTCCCTCCCTCCATGAAGCAAGTCCGCAGCACCCTTTCCCGACTTTTGCGCCTGCTGGCCCTGACCGCATGGCTGGGCGCTGGCATGGCCCATGCCAGCGACTACGCCGAGATCACCCAGTTGCTCAAGAGCGGCAAGGCCGCCGAAGCCCTGGGCAAGGCAGACCAGCGCCTGACGGCCGCCCCGCGCGATCCGCAGCTGCGCTTTCTGCGCGGCGTGGCGCAGACCGACCTCGGCCAGACCGATGCGGCCATCACCACCTTCACCCAGCTCATTCAGGAATACCCCGAGCTGCCCGAGCCCTACAACAACCTGGCGGTGATCTACGCCAGCCAGAACCAGCTGGACAAGGCCCGCACGGCGCTGGAGATGGCGGTGCGCAACAACCCCTCCTACGCGGCGGCGCACGAGAACCTGGGCGACATCTACGCCCGGCTGGCCTACCAGGCCTATGCCAAGGCGCAGCAGATGGAGGCCAACAACCCCACCGTCAAATTGAAGCAGGCCCAGCTGCGCGAGCTGTTCCAGCCCGCCGCTGCCCGCGCTGCGGCCAAGCCCGCGGCTTCACGCCCCTGACAACCGTTCGCGGGCAGGGGTTTGTAGCCATGCGGCCGGCCCCGCTGGCGGGCCGGTGGTAGCTTCAGCGCCATATTTTCATCGCCGCAGCGACCAGGCCCCCATGCTCTGCGGTTCTGATTCACTCAAGGAGTTCTGCATGATTTCCAAAAGAAAAACGACCATTGCGCTCACTGGCATTGCGTTATCGGCTGTGTTTTCAATAGCAAGCCCGGTGCAGGCACAAGACGCTCCCAAGGTCAAGCTGGCCACCTCCATGGGCGACATCGTGCTGCAGCTCGATCCCGCCAAGGCGCCCAAGACGGTCGAGAACTTCCTGGCGTATGTGAACGACAAGCACTACGACGGCACGGTGTTCCACCGCGTCATCGACGGCTTCATGATCCAGGGCGGCGGCTTCACGGCCGACATGGTGCAAAAGCCCACCAAGGCTCCCATCCCGCTCGAAGCGGCCAATGGCCTCAAGAACGACACCTATACCATCGCCATGGCCCGCACGGCCAACCCCAACTCGGCCACCGCGCAGTTCTTCATCAACGTGAAGGCCAACGCCATGCTCAACGCCCCCCAGCCTGACGGCCACGGCTATGCCGTGTTCGGCAAGGTGGTCGAAGGCACGGCCGTGGTGGACAAGATCAAGGCCGTGGCCACCGGCAACAAGGGCGGCCACCAGAACGTGCCCATCACCCCCGTCACCATCCACTCCGCCACCGTGGTGAAGTGATTTTTTTGAAGAAAGCACTGCAATGAGCAATCCACAAGTTGAACTCCACGTCACCATCAACGTGGCCGAAACCGCCACCCAAGGCGTGATCACCATCGAACTGGACGCCGCGAAGGCCCCCAAGTCGGCCGAGAACTTCCTGAGCTACGTGAACAGCGGTTTCTACAACGGCACCGTGTTCCACCGCGTGATCAAGAACTTCATGGTCCAGGGCGGCGGCATGACGGCCGACATGAAGCAAAAGGAAACCCAGGCCCCGATCGAGAACGAAGCCAAGAACGGCCTGAAGAACGACAAGTACACCGTGGCCATGGCGCGCACGGGCGACCCGCACTCGGCCACGGCACAGTTCTTCATCAATACGGTGGACAACGCCTTCCTGAACCACAGCTCTCCTACCCCCCAGGGCTGGGGCTACGCCGTGTTCGGCAAGGTCGTGAAGGGCCAGGACGTCGTGGACGCCATCAAGGCCGTGCGCACCACACGCAAGGGCTTCCACGACGACGTGCCTTTTGACGCTGTGGTGATCGACAAGGCGGTTGCGCTTTAAGCCCAGGCCCTGCCCGTGACCCCGACCGTGCCCCGGTTCGAGGAGCTTGCCGCTCCCCCGCACTGGCGCACGGTCGATTTCATTTCCGACCTGCACCTGCAGGCCAGCGAGCCCGCCACCGTGGCCGCCTGGCGGCACTACCTGCAGACCACGCCAGCCGACGCCCTCTTCATCCTGGGCGACCTGTTCGAGGTGTGGGTGGGCGACGATGCCATCCTGGAGCCCGGCAGCTTCGAGGCCCAGGGCTGCGCGGCCCTGCAGGCCGCAGCGCAGCGCCTGCCCGTGTACTTCATGCACGGCAACCGCGACTTTCTGGCGGGGCCGGCGTTTCTTGCGCATTGCGGCATCACCGGCCTGGCTGATCCCACCGTGCTGGTTTTCGACAACCAGCGCTTCGTGCTCAGCCATGGCGACCTGCTGTGCCTGAACGATGTAGATTACCAGCGCTTTCGCGTGCAGGCGCGCAGTGCCCAGTGGCAAGCGCAATTTCTGGCCCAGCCCCTGGCCACGCGCCGGGCGCAGGCACGCAGCATCCGCCAGGAGAGCGAGGCGCACAAGCGATCGGGCGCCATCTACGCCGATGTGGACGGCCCCGCCGCCATCGACTGGCTCACAGCCGCCCAGGCGCACACCCTGATCCACGGCCACACCCACAAGCCGGCGAACCACGCTCTGGCACCGGGCCTGCAGCGGGTGGTGCTGAGCGACTGGGACGCCGCCGCACAACCCCCGCGCCTGGAAACACTGCGTTTGTCTAACGCGGGCCTGGAACGCGTGGCTTTGGCCCCCAGGTGCGAGTGATCCTGAATTGCGCGGGACTCGACCTCCTGCCGCCCGATCACCATGCCCCCCTTTCTTGACCGGCTCTGGAGCCGCGTTCGCGCCACCGTGGCGCCCGTGCCTGACATCTCGGCCGCGCTGTGGCTGCAAACCCTGCTGCGCTACCCGTTTCTGGCGGCCCTGCCGCTGCACGACCAGGCCAAGTTGCGCGCGCTCAGCGCCCTCTTTTTGCACCACAAGCAGTTCCATGGCGCCCATGGTCTGGTGGTGACCGATGCCATGGCCATCGACATCGCCGCGCAGGCCTGCCTGCCACTGCTGCACTGGGGCGATGCCGCCGCAGCCCTGGGCTGGTACGACGACTTCGTGGGCATTGTGGTGCACCCGGGCGAAGCCGTGGCGCGCCGCCAGACGATGGACGAAGCCGGCGTAGTGCACGAGCACACCGAGGTGCTGCTGGGCGAGGCCATGGAGCGCGGCCCCATCATGCTCAGCTGGCAGCATGTGGCCGATGCCAGCCACAACACCGCGCGCGGCACCAACGTGGTGGTGCACGAGTTCGTGCACAAGCTCGACATGCGCAGCGGTACCCCCAACGGCTGCCCACCCCTGCCGGCAGGCTTCATGGGCACCCGCACGGGCCGTGCTGCCCACGAGGCCTGGTGGGCAGCATGGGAGCCAGTCTATGCGGATTTTCGCGAGCGCGTGATCATGGCCGAGCGCTTTGGCGCCACCCAACCCTGGCTCGATGCCTATGGCGCCACGGCACCGGCCGAGTTTTTTGCTGTGGCGTGCGAGGCGTATTTTGTGAACCGGGCGCAGTTTGCGCAGGAATTCCCGGTGCTGATGCCAGTGCTCGATGCGTTCTTCCGGCCGGGGCTGTCATTGCCGGAATAGCCCGGCCCGACCTGGTGATTCACAAGAAATAACGATCCATTGCCTTGCCAGCAAGCGCCAATAGCTATCAGTTAGATAGCAACCCGAATACCTCAATAGGGCACGGGCGTGGTCGAGAGTGACTCCAGCCACGCCACCGTGGCGGCCAGCTCGGACGGGCGGATCTCGTGCGTACCCGGAAACTCGCGGTAGGTCACCGACACGGGCAGCGTTGCCATGTGGTGCGCAATGGCCTGGGCATTGGCGAGCGGAATCACGTTGTCGTGCGTGCCGTGGCTCAGCCACAGCTTCTTGCCGTGCAATGCCTCGTGCGAGGCCTGCAGCGGCACCACCTCGGCCAGCAGGCGGCTGTGCCAGACCATGGCGGCATGCAGCAGTTCGGGCCGTGTCAGCAGCAGCGACAAGGCCATGATGCCGCCCTGGCTGAAGCCCCCCACCACCACGCGCTCAGGTGCAATACCCAGCTGGGCCGAGGCCGCCTCGATGGTCTGCGCCACCAGGGCACGGCTGTGGGCCTCCTGCGCCTCGTTGATGCTGCGGGCGCCACTGGGCTCCACCGAGAAATCAAACCAGGCGTGCGAGCCCGGCCCCATGCGGTGGGGTGCGCGCAGGCTCAGCACATGAAAGCGCTCGGGAAGCTGCGAAGCCAGGCTGAAAAGATCCTGCTCGTTGCTGCCCACGCCATGCATCAGCACCAGCAGCCAGGGTTTGGGAATGCCCGCAGCGGCAGGACGCTGCAAAAAAGTGAGCGGTAGATCAAGCATGGTCAATTGCCAGAGGTGATTTTGGTTAAAAAACGGGGTGGATGGGCACGGTCATACCGCGGGCTGCAGCGCAAAGGCATCCATCGCCAGCATGCTGTACATCACCTCGCGGCTGAGGTAGTTTGCGTGCAAATCGTCGCCTGCGGCACCCAGTGCAAAGAACAGCGGCAAGAAATGGTCATCCGTGGGATGGGCGCGCTCGGCGTGCGGCGCCAGGCTGCGGTAGTTGAGCAAGGCCTTGAGATCGCCCCGCTCCAGGGCCGATTCGACCCAGCGGCTGAACTCGATCACATAAGGCGCAGGCTCGCGCGCCCCACCAAAAAATTCGCCCAGGTTGTGCGTCATGCTGCCCGAACCCAGCACCAGCACGCCCTGGCTGCGCAGGCCGCGCAGTGCCGCGCCCATGGCATAGACCTCGGCAGGGCCTGCGCCAACGGGCAGCGCCACCTGCACCACCGGCAGGTCGGCCTCGGGAAACAGGTGCATCAGCGGCACCCAGGCACCGTGGTCAAACGGGCGCTGTGCATCGCCCTGGGCAGGCACACCGGCCGCCTGCAGCAGGGCCAGCACCTCTTGCGCCAGCGCGGGTGCACCGGGCGCGGGGTATTGCAACTGGTACAGCGCGGGCGGAAAGCCGCCAAAGTCGTGCCAGGTGGCGGGCTGCGGGCCCGTCATGACCTGCGGGGTGCGGGCCATCCAGTGCGGCGACATGACGACCACCCCGCGCAAGGCCGGAAACTGCGCACGCAACTCCTGCCCCCAGCGGGTGAGCGCAGGGCCGGTTTCGCCCGCATCCAGCGCAAACAGGGGCGCGCCATGCGAAACATAGAGAGACGGAACGAGGGCGGGGTTGTGAACGTGGCTGGAGACAGGGGCAGAAGTGGACATGGCAGTCTTTCAGTGAATACCCAGAATGTAGTAGCTAATAAGCAGCGATTCAATTCCTCTGCCATCAGACATATCGTTCCAAAAACCTTACCAATAGCACGGCCACACTGTTCAGGCTCTCAGTCCCGCACCTTCCCGCGCAATGCCTTGGTCTCACCACGCTGGGTTTTGGATTCCAGGCGCCGCTGCCTGGAGCCATAGGTGGGCTTGGTGGCGCGGCGCGTGCGGGGTGGTTGCGCCACCGATTGCACCAGCGCGTTCAACCGCGCCAGCGCGTCGGCCCGGTTTTGCTCCTGGCTACGGTATTGCTGGGCCTTGATGACGACCACACCGTCCTGCGTGATGCGGCTATCGCGCAGGGCCAGCAGGCGCTCTTTCACGCCTACCGGCAGCGAGGACGCGCCCACGGCAAAGCGCAGGTGCACTGCGCTCGAAACCTTGTTGACGTTCTGGCCGCCGGCGCCCTGGGCGCGCATGGCCGAGAATTCCACCTCGGCTTCGGCCACCTGCAGCAGGGCGGCGCTCATGGAACACCCTGCGGCATCGCGCAGGCTTTCAGGCCAGCGCCGCCAGCAGCGCCGCATCAAACGCCTCAGGCTGCTCGAACTGCACCCAGTGGCCGGCATTGGGCACCAGGTGCATGCCCCGAAAATCGGGGGCAGCCGCGGCAAAGGCGTCTTCAAGCTGGTGAATCCAGCTTTTGTACAGCGCATCGTACTCGCCATAAATGGCATGCACCGGGCAAGCCACCTGGGGCAGCGAGCGCGCCAGGATGTCGGTGTGCGCCAGGCGGCGGCGGGGCATGCGGTCGCGCAGCACGTTGGCCACATGGGTCTGCAGGGCCAGGCCGTCGATGAGGCGCGTGTCATGCAGCATCAGCGCGGCCAGGTTGTAGCGGTGGATGGCCAGCTGTTCGTCCAGTTCGGTCAGGTGGCGCCAGGCCTTCAGCTCGAACTGCCGGTGGGGCACCACGCCCATGGCCGGCGCCCCCACCAGCACCAGCCGTTCGGCCAGTTCGGGGTGGGCCGCCAGCAGCAGGCCAGCCGTCAAACCGCCAAACGAGAACCCCACCAGATCACAGGGTGCGTTGCCCAGCAAAACGTGCAGCCCCGCGCGCAACGGCGCCACCAGCGCATCGGCATCGCCACCCGACAGCGGCGCGGCGGATTCACCGAAACCGGGCAGATCGGGTACCCATAGCTGGCGCCCGGCGGCCACCAGGGCATCGATGTTGCGCACCCAATGCGTCCAGCTGCCGCTGCCGCCATGCAGCAGCACCAGCGGGCGCGCATTCGGGCGGGCTTCGCCCCAGACATGCCAGAGAATGTCGCCCTCGCCGCAGGGTGTGGTGTGGCGCTCGGCTTGCGCAGCCAGGCGCTGCACCTCGGAGGGAAGATACAAATCGGTCATGCGAAAAACCTGCTCCCTCACAGCCCGGCCAGGCCGTCAATGGCCAGGCCATAGCCCTTGACGCCAAAGCCGCACATCACCGCCTTGGCGGCAGCGGCAATATAGGAGTGGTGGCGGAAGCTCTCGCGGGCGTGCACGTTGCTGATGTGCAGCTCGATCAGTGCAACGCCCGTGCCCTTGATGGCATCGAGCAGCGCCACGCTGGTGTGGGTGTAGGCGCCAGCATTGAGCACCACGCCCGCCAGTTCGCCCGCGGCGTGCAGGCGGCCCGCCTCGTGGATCCAGTCCACCAGCGCGCCCTCGTGGTTGCTTTGGTGAAAGCGCAGCGCAAACCCGTGGCGGGCGCAGGCGGCGGCGCACAGTTGCTCTACATCGGCCAGCGTCTGGGCGCCATACACGGCAGGTTCGCGCGTGCCCAGCAAGTTCAGGTTGGGGCCATTCAGGACAAAAACGGTTTTCACAGGCATGCACTCCGGGCGGTCCGCCTGCCAAACCGGCAGGCCAGACGCCGGATTATGCGGTGCCCGACCAGGTGGTCACCGTCAGCAGTGACCGCACCGCCGAAGCCGCATCATCGATCCCAGCGGTCGCCCCAATCACCACGGCCGCGGTGCCCATGGCGGTGTCCGCGATCACGGTAGTAAAAGCCCGGTGGCTGTGCATAGTAGGTCGAGGGAGCGTAATACACGGGCCGCGGCGGTGCGTAATAGACCGGAGGCGGTGGCTGGTAATAAATGGGCTGCGGCGCCACATACACCGGCGCGGGGGCCACGTAAACGGGATAGCCGCCATTGCTGACGCCCAACGCCACGCCTGGCGAATTCACGCCCACCGACCAATACACGTCGCGCGCCTGGGCGGTGCCGGCGCCCGCAAGCAGGGCCAGCGCCACACCGGCAGCAGCGGCCATGGCATAGATAGAACGGGTTTTCGTCATGGAAATCTCCTTGGGAAGCAGAGGCCACCAACCCATTGGACAGGCCTCACAGGTACACAACGCACCACACCCCCCAAAGGATGTCATGAAACGCGCCCGATATTGTTTCTGGACGTACACCCCCCATCTGCGCCCGCGCATCGCAGCCACAAGCCGCCCCCTAAAATGGCCGCATGAGCACCCCCACCCCTGCCAACACCACGCCCGCAACCAGCACCGCCGCCACCGAAGCCGCCCGCCCCAGCAACTTTTTGCGCCAGATCATCGAGAGCGACCTCGACAAAGGCATCTACGCCACCCGCCGCTGGGCCGGCAGCCCCGGCGATGCCGCCCACCACGCGGCCGGCCAGCCCGACCCCGCCAAGATCCGCACCCGGTTCCCGCCCGAGCCCAACGGCTACCTGCACGTGGGCCACGCCAAGAGCATCTGCATCAACTTTGGCCTGGCACGCGACTACGGCGGTGTGTGCCATCTGCGCTTTGACGACACCAACCCCGAAAAAGAAGACACCGAATACGTCAACAGCATCATCGACGCCGTGAAATGGCTGGGTTTTGACTGGAGCCAGCCCGGCAACGACAAGCCCTACCAGGCCAGCGACTACTTCGACTTCATGTACCGCGCGGCCGAAACCCTGATCGAAGCTGGCCACGCCTATGTGGACGAACAGACCGCCGAGCAGATGCGCGTGAACCGCGGCGACTTCGGCAAACCCGGCGTGGACAGCCCCTTCCGCAGCCGCACCCCTGCGGAAAATCTGCGCATCTTTCGCGAGATGCGCGACGGCAAGCACGAGGATGGCTCCATGGTGCTGCGCGCCAGGATCGACATGGCCAGCCCCAACATCAACATGCGCGACCCGGCCATCTACCGCATCCGCCGGGCCACGCACCACAACACGGGCGACACCTGGTGCATCTACCCCATGTACACCTACGCGCACCCCATCGAGGACGCGCTGGAGCAGATCACCCACAGCCTGTGCACGCTGGAGTTTGAAGACCAGCGCCCGTTCTACGACTGGCTGCTGGAGCGTTTAACCGAAGGTGGCCTGCTCACCGCCCCGCCCCCCCGCCAGTACGAATTTGCGCGCCTGAACCTCACCTACGTCATCACCAGCAAGCGCAAGCTGGCCCAGCTGGTGTACGACCACAAGGTCAGCGGCTGGGACGACCCCCGCATGCCCACCATCGTCGGCCTGCGCCGCCGTGGCTACACGCCCGCCGCCCTGCAAACCTTTGCCGAACGCATCGGCGTGACCAAATCCGACAGCTGGATCGACTACGGCACCCTCGAAGGCTGCCTGCGCGAAGACCTGGAGCTGAAGGCCCACCGTGGCATGGCCGTGCTCAACCCCGTCAAGCTGGTGCTGACCAACTGGGACGAGGTGATGGGCGCCGGCCACCTGGAGCCTTGCAACCTGCCCGCCCTGCCCCACCCGCCCGAGGGCGTAGAAAGCCCCGTGCGCCACTTCACCATCGGCAAGGAAGTGTGGATTGAGCGCGAAGACTTTGAAGAAGTGCCCCCCAAGGGCTACAAGCGCCTTTATCCGCCCCGGCCAGGGGCGGACGGTCAAATGCTGCCCGGCAACACTGTGCGCCTGAAGGGCGGCTACGTCATCGAATGCACCGGCTGCACGAAGGATGCCGCAGGCAACATCACCGAAGTGCTGGCCACCGTGGTGGAGGGCACCAAGAGCGGCACCCCCGGCGCCGACAGCGTGAAGGTCAAAGCCGCCATCACCTGGGTGGGCGTGGCCGACGGCGTGAACGCCGAAGTGCGCATGTATGACCGCCTGTTCCTCGACGCCCAGCCCGACGCGGGCGGCAAGGACTTCATCGAAAGCCTGAACCCGAACAGCCTGAAGGTAGTGACCGCCATCGTGGAGCCGTCACTGGCCAATGCGAAACCGGATGACAAGTTCCAGTTTGAGCGGCATGGGTACTTCGTGGCGGACCGGGTGGACCACGCGGCGGGGAAGCCGGTGTTTAACCTGGCGGTAGGGCTGAAGGACTCTTGGGGGAAATGATTAACCCCTGAATGGAGAAAAGGCCAGCAAACCTCTAGGTTTGCTGGCCTTTTCTTTTGGGCTGTTGACGGCTTGCGACCCAGAGCAGTCGGTCAGTGCATAGCCACAAAGCCGTCGTCTGACGATGTACGGCGCCATGGCGTGGCCCAGCCCCGTGCGCAAAGCTATAGTGTTCGGAACGAATTTGCTCACGGACCTAATCCAGCAACCGTGTGGCGCGCAACACAGGAAGGGCGGCGGGTTTCATGGCTGAATTTAGTAATGCTTTTTCATACAGCACACGTGCCACAAAGCTAGGCTACAAGCCCCTTGCAGCGTTTTCTGCGTGCCAGTTTAGACCGCAAGCGCCAGATATGGCCTGCGGCTTGGTGCGGTCTACATTACCTTATCCCCCCCAAGAAAGGACTTTTTGAGATGGAAGATGAATTCGATTTAACTATTGAGTCTGACGACACTGAAGACGTAGCGTTGCCCGCAGAGAGCAAAAAGATTTTTACGTCCAGTGGCGACCTGGAAATTGATTCGCTGCACAACAAAAAAACAAGGGGCAGGCTAGTTCTTCAGCCTGACTTCCAGCGTCAGTATGTTTGGGACGCCGTAAAGGCAAGCAAGCTCATCGAATCAGCAATCCTTTCCATTCCACTGCCGATCATCTACCTATCTGAAGAAAAAGATGGCAAGGAGTACGTCATTGATGGGCAGCAAAGGCTCACATCCTTCTTCTCATTTATCGAGGGGGTTTTTCCTGATGGAAAAGTATTTAAACTTGGCGGGCTAAATGTCTGCACCGACTTGAACGGAAGGAAATTCAGTGAACTTTCCGAGGAAATTCAGGACAAAATTCGTTATTACAAAATTCGCGCCATCACCTTCCAGAAAGATTCTAGCGAGGATCTTAAGTTCGAGATATTTGAGAGACTAAATACAGGCTCCGTCCAACTTAATGACCAAGAGTTGCGCAACTGTTTGTATAGAGGGAAACTCAACACAGCCCTCCGAGAGATGTCACTTGATCCGGATTTCATGTATCTATGCGGCCTAAAGACACAAGACAAGCGGATGAGAGACGTCGAGCTTGTTTTGAGATTCTGCGCGTTTTACCACAAAACCTATCTCAATTATAAGGCCCCAATAAGAGCATTCCTCAACAGCGAGTCACAAGAAAAGAAAGACATATCAGACAAGGATCTAATAGAATTGAAGGCAGCATTCAAAAATGCCTGCCAAATTATAAGATCAATATTCGATAAAAACGCTTTCAAGCGATACTACAAGGGCAAGCCAGAGGACCCCAATGGATATTGGGAACCAAAGAAATTCAATGTGTCACTATACGACATACTGATGTACTCTTTTGCAAAAGAGGACAAAAACAAGGTTTTCCAAAACCTTGATTCCATCAAGGAAGCCCTAATTCATCTAATGACAGAGGATCAATCATTTATTGATTCGATAGAACTGTCTACAAGTTCCGTACAAGCAGTCACTGTGCGATTCGACAAGTGGCGATCTACGCTGCAAGGAATTCTTGGCGTCGGCCAAAAGGAACCCAGATGCTTCTCTTACAAACTTAAGGAGGAACTAATAGAAAAGGATGCGACATGCGCGATATGCGGCCAGAGAATTAGCAGTGTGGACGATGCGGCGTTAGACCACATCAAGCAATACTGGATGGGAGGAAGGACAATCCCGGAAAACGCAAGGCTTACTCATCGCTATTGCAATTGGTCGCGACCAAGGAACGAGGCGGTATAACTGGGCGTTCAACGTGGACGCCAACAGCCGCCATGCCTTCGGCATTTTATTGGCCGCTGTTGGTGCCCTGCGCCCTTCGGGCTCCGGCGCCAGTTAACTAGTTCGTTGAGCGCCTGCTTCTATTTACCGCCAGCGGCAGCTCTTGGCCGTAGACAGACTTCGATCGGTTCCCAATAAGCCCCCCCTATGGCCTACAGCGCGTCGTCGTTCATGACAGTGCTCGGGGCCAGCATGGCGCTGGGCGGCGGGCACCGGGCTTTTGAGATACAAACATTGCTATGCCTCTGACCCAGCCCATGACGCCTACCTTCACACCAACCTTCGCCCACGTGCCGCCCGGCCCGCTGGCGGGCCCCTTGCGGTTGTTGCCCGTCAACGCTGGTGTGGTGGCGGTGCACACGGCCGATGGCGCGCATGTGGGCTCGCTCAAACAAGTGGGCGGGGTCTGGAAGTTCAAGGCCATGGGCTACGACGCTGCCGGTGGCATGGAGCCCGGCCACGGCCCGCTGACGGAGCAGCACAACATGCAGTTCGCCACGCCCGATGCAGCCGAGGTGAGCGCCCGGCTGCTGGCAACGCTGGGGAGCGCGCAGTAAGAGCGGCTCCAGGCCCCCGGCTGGGCGCCAGGGGCACACCAGCACAACAGATCGTCTGCGCCGCAGCCCGGTTCATCGGGTGTCATGGTGGACCATCGTGAGCCACCGCGCTAAGCCGGATGGGGCGACGTTTTGAGTGCGCCGGGCACTTCGCGCTGATCGGCTCTTGCGCTGCGCTATATTTTTAGTAGCTGTTTGCGCTGATTCCACTTGCAGTGATGCCATTTTTTACCTAAAACCACACCATGCCCCGCCGCCCGCACCACCACGTCTACGTGGTCGAACTCCCCAAAGACGTGCTGACCGGCCCCCGCTTTCGCAAGAACAACCCCGGCTACATCGACGGCAAGCCCTGCGTGTATGTGGGCATGACGGGCCTGAACCCGGATGTGCGGTTTGACAAGCACAAGGCGGGCATCCAGGCCAACCGGTTTGTCACGCAATACGGCCTGCGGCTGCTGCCCGATCTGTATGAGGGATTCAACCCCATGGGCTATGAAGAGGCGGTGGACCGGGAGATCGAGATTGGTATCGACCTGCGCTCGGCGGGGTTTGGGGTGTGGCAGGCGTAAGAGGCTAGCGCCCATTGCACGGGCAACGGAAAGTACAATAAAACTCCTGTTTTCATAGCTGCTAGCGCTTATCCATAAAGCGCCAGAAGCCATTTTGATCAGAATATTCTTCAATACCTCCATGAACTTCGCAGACCGCCTGAAACAACTCCCCTCCGCCAGCCACTTCGCCGCCCTGCAGCTGCAGGATGCCAATGGCCAGGTGCTGGCCACCATCGAGAACAAGCCCGGCCAGACCGGCTCTCTGGTGGTGTATGCCGCGCTGGCGGCGCTGTATGGCGGCAGCATTTCGCCTGCGGCGGCCGGCCTGGGGCTGGAGTGGTATGCCGAACATGTGGCGGATGCGCGGGCGTTTCCGGGCAAGCACCCCAACATCGACCGGCTGCTGGCCTGGGCCGAGGGCGGCGAGAGCTACCGCGCCCAGCCCATCGCTGCGTAATGGTTCAACGACGGGGGCCTGTTTCGTTGCACGGCGTCGAACCCGTCATCAGCCGTTCGTCGTAAAAAAGGGGGGCGAGTGGGTGCCGTCCGTGCCCATGGATTGCGGCTTTGGCGCGCACAGCGTGGGCTATACCCGCTGTCGCATAGCGCGGGCGTGGCGGGGTTGGCAGGCCGGACCATGCATTCACACCCTATCGGACGGGCTTCAAACGCTCTCTTTTTAATAGCTTATGGCGCTTGTTCCTGCTGAACAAAATGCCCATTTGTCACCAAATTGGGTTACCCTCGCCGCCTTATTCCCCAAGGAACCCGCCATGAAAAAACTCAATGTCACCATCCAGCTTGAAATGTCCGTGCCGGACGACTGGGAACTGGTGGGCACCTCCGAAGGCACGCCGGTACTCAAGCTGCCCAATGGCGTTTTCATGGACGTGGCCATCGAGCCGCTGTTTGCCAGCAACCCCGAGGAAACCTGGAGCAGCACCGATGACGACGATGTGCTCAACGACATCCTGGACATGGTGGAGAGCGAGGCGGTGACTTACGAGTTTGTGACGCACTGAGCCCCTGCCACCCGGGGGGCTGCGCAAGGCGGACTGCCGCACAGGCAAGGTGCGCCGCACCAGTGCCGTTTTTTGTTTCCCCGACTGTACGGAGATGCCATGCTGATTTGCAAGCGTGCCAAACGGCTCGACCTGCATACCGACTATGAGCAAAAACAAACCGCGTATGCCACGCTTGTTGGAGAAACTGAAACCAGCTGCCGCAGCCGATAAGACTGCGTTGACCAAGGGATGGGAACACGCCCTGGAAAGCGGGCCGCAGGCGATGGCGGCATTCCATGCCGCACGCCAAGAACGCATTGAACGCAACCGAAAGTAGAGACAAGGGAGCGAAGCCATGTTCAAACCAGCCATTCTTCTCACGGCCGTGATGCTGTCTGCCACCCCGGCCTGGGCCATCAACAAGTGCACAGGGCATGATGGCAAGGTGGTGTTTCAGGATGCGCCTTGTGCCGATGGCAAGGGCGAGAGGCTCAACATTCGATCAACGTCCGCACCTGCGGCCAGTGCCGGTGCCACCGGGGATGCACAAGCCCGCCTTGAAAAAATGAAACGCGACAACGAGATGGCGGAGGCCATTCGTACGCGCAAGCCACTGGTGGGAATGACATTGGCTCAGCTCCAGGAGGCGATGGGGCCGGCAACCAAAGTCAACGCAAATAACTACAACGGCACCCAGTCTGAGCAGGTGATCTATGAGCGCCCGCAGGAAACCTGGCTGGTGTACACGCGCAATGGTGTGGTTGATTCGATCCAACACAGGCCAGGAGCTCCAATTGGTTCAACGCCATCTCGTGCCACTGGCCCTTGCCCAACACAGCACGAGATCAACAACGCGATCACATCCGCATCCAGCATGACGGTGTCCGATGCTGAGCGTGCCGAGCGTTGGAAAACGATTCGGGCGATGCAAGCCTGCGGGAAGTGAAACTTCGTTTTAACATTGAGAGGACCTTAAGGCAATGCTGATCATGTGGCACTACCGGCCTGGTATCGGCGTGTAGCTGCAGACTTCATCTCGTAATTCAAACAATGGCGTGCTCCATTTAGCGCACCCCGCGCGCGCACGGTACAGGGCCGTGCATGACAATTGAAACCCTCCCCCTGAACAGCTCGAGCACCGCACGGTGCGGCAGCTGCGCACGCTTTTCAACGGCGCGTGCATCGCTGGCACACTTGGGGTTTGGTGCGTGCGCGGTGCGCCCCGTGTGGTCGCAGGTCAGCAGCAATGCCTTCTGCCTTTTCAACATCAACAAATGAACAGGAGTTGCAGCATGACCACGCCCACACCTACGCGTTCGACCCGCATCAAAACTCCGCGCCTTTGCGGCTGACTCCGCATCACGCTGACCTTGCTGGTGGCGGTGTGGGTGCGTGCCATGGGCGCAGTCCACCGTGGACGGCTACTTGGAAGACGGCAACCGCCGCTTGCTGGATCACTACGGCGACATCCTCGCCAGCCTGAACCACCAGGCCAACACCACCAGTGCGCGCGTTGGCTTCGGCCAGCCCTAGGCGGCGTTCCACGAGTGGGGCACCAAGCACATTCCACGGCGCAGGTTGCTGTTTGCCGATCCTGATGCAGGCGCACTGAGCCCCGACGATGAAGCGGCGGTGCTGGACATCCTTGGCGTATGGTTGAACGACCTGGGGAACTAGCTGCAGCAAAATGCAAAAAGCGCCCAAAACGGCGCTTTTTCTACTTTGGCGCTGGTTTTCATGTTGGGAGAGAGATTTTCAAGGCCCCATCCCACTCAATCCCGCGATAGCCCCGAAAATCCCGATTTATCGCGCCGCCCACTCTCTCGTTATCTGAACTCCCCTCAACGAATATCTGCCACCACCGTGTCCACCCCTGCCTTTCACCCCACCGTCCCCCACCTGCTCACCCGCCGCGCTGCCCTGCTGGGCGCGGGCGGCCTGCTTGCGCTGCCCGCCCTGGGCCGCGATGCCAGGCCGCAGCCCGTGCCCCCCAGCATGTGGCCACAGGCGCTGCAGGTGCCCGGTGGCGTGGCGCGCCTGTCGCTGGGCCCGGCGGCCACGCGGCCGGTGGCGCAGGTGCGCCAGGGCGATGCCGATGTGCCGGTGCTGGTGGTGGGCGATGCCATCGAGTGGACGGGTGTGGTGGGCATACCGCTGGCGGCAGCGCCGGGCGATGCGTACATCAGCGTCGTGCAGGCCGATGGCGGCAGTGCGCGGGAGGTGCGGCAGGTGCGGCAGGTGCCCTACACCGTGGCACCCAAGCAGTACCAGGAGCAGCACCTCAAGGTGCCACCGCGCACGGTGGACCTGTCGCCCCAGGACCAGGCCCGCTACGAACGCGAACGCGACCACCAGGCGCAGGTGATGGCAACCTGGAGCATGCCAGCGGACGGCAATCTGCCCTCGCTGCGCATGCGGGTGCCGGTCCCGGGGCGGCGCTCCAGCTCGTTCGGGCTGCGGCGCGTGTTCAACGGCCAGCCGCGCAATCCGCACAGCGGCATGGACATTGCCGCCGCCACGGGCACGCCCATCGTGGCGCCACTGCCGGGCCGGGTGATTGACGTGGGCGACTATTTCTTCAACGGCGGCACCGTATGGCTGGACCACGGCCAGGGCTTGCTGACCATGTACTGCCACCTGAGCAGCATGGACGTGCACCTGGGCGATGTGCTGCAGGCGGGCGAGGCGTTTTGCAAGGTGGGCGCCACCGGCCGAGTAACCGGCCCGCACCTGCACTGGGGCGTGATGCTCAACCGCACCATGGTGGACCCGTCACTGTTCATTCCCGCGTGATTTCAGCATTCACGGCGGTGGGTGGCGCGCAGTGCCATGAACAACAGCAGCCCGCCACGCCGCGCAGCGCCTCGGCGGGCTACTTCAAGTAGTTCATGAAGCCGGTGATGATCACCGCGTTGAAGAAGTCGATGAACAGCGAGCCCACCAGCGGGATCACAAAAAACGCCTTCACCGACGGGCCATTGACTGCGGTGAACGCCTGCATGTTGGCCATGGCATTGGGTGTGGCGCCCATGCCAAAGCCGCAGTGGCCAGCGGCGATGACGGCAGCGTCGTAGTCGCCCCCCACCATGCGGAAGGTGACGAAGTAGGCATACGCAAACATCAGCACGGTCTGCGCCAGCAGGATCACCAGCAGCGGCCCGGCCACCTCGGCCAGCTCCCACAGTTTCATCGACATGAGCGCCATGGCCAGAAAGAACGCCAGCGAGACATTGCCCACCACCTCGAACTGGCGCAGCGGCAGCTCGGTCTGGCGCCAGTCAATGATGTTGCGTACCACAGCCGCCACCAGCATGGGCCCCAGGTACGAGGGCAGCGTGATGCCCATGCCCTTGAGCCAGTTGACCAGCAACGTACCCGCCCCGATGCACACGGTGATCAGGATGCTGGCGTACATCACCGTGTCGCCGGTGGATGCAGAGGCGGACGTTGGCAGCATGGACACCGCAGGTGCTGCGCCCGCGGCGGATCCGGCGGGGCGCAGACCATTGCGGCGCATGAGCAGGGTGCCCAGCGGGCCACCAATCACGCAGCCAGATACCAGGCCATAGGTGGCCGCCGCAATGGCGGCGGGCAGCGCGCCAGCGGCACCGGCCTGCTCCAGAAGCGGGCCAAACGCGGCGGACGTGCCATGCCCGCCCGTGAGCGAGATGGACCCCGCCGCCACACCAATCAGCGGATGCACGCCTAGCACTGCAGCCAGCCCGGCGCCCAGCAGGTTCTGCAGCACCACCAGCCCTACCGCTGCTGCAAGAAACAGCGCCACACCCACGCCGCCTTTTTTGAGCAACTCAAAACTGGCTGAAAAGCCGATGGTGGTGAAAAACACCAGCAGCAAAAACGCGCGCATGTTGTCGTAAAACTCGAAAGCGAACAGGCCCGTCTGGTGCCCGATCAACGCAATGACCGAGAACACCAGCCCGCCGATGATGGGGCCGGGGATGAAGTAACGCGAGAGCACGTCCACGCGCTTTTTGACGAACTCGCCGACCACCAGCAACACGGCGGCGATGCCGATGGTCTGGGCGATATCGAGCTGAATGGTGACCATGGCGGTGCGTCCTGGATTCCTTGATGGGGGGTCAGGCAACACTTGCCCAGATCAGGGCAATCGCATCTAAAAAATAGAGTCAAATCCAACGACACTGCAGCGCTTGAGTAATCTGCCAAGCGCTGTTTAGATGAGCCTGCTGCAACACCTGCAAAGCATCCCGGACCCCCGCATAGAGC
>Ga0208272_100050_pt1 | contig 91838 bp, 66 predicted proteins | sample LakWasM129_HOW14_2_FD_183939 | JGI IMG/M metagenome (GOLD analysis project Ga0208272, IMG submission 183939) | Freshwater sediment methanotrophic microbial communities from Lake Washington under simulated oxygen tension - Sediment Metagenome... | ecosystem: Environmental > Aquatic > Freshwater >... | reverse complement strand
GGATTGTAGAGAAGCGCGTAGCGGCCGTCGGGTGTGCGCTGGCCCCATTCCTTGGCCTGCGCCACGATGATTGTGGGCGCCTCGACCGGTTTGCTCCAGGTGCGTCCCTCATCGCGGGAGAGCGCTGCCAGAGCACCCTTCCAGAGCCCGACGACGGTGCCATCGGGTCGATGGTAAAATGAGAGGGCTTTCAACGTTTTGCCCCCGAGGTCGGGGAAAAATCCGTCCTTGCCGCGATCTTCCTCCCACCACTGGAGGGTCATCAGCTTGTTCGCAAGAAGGGCGCCACAGGCTTCCTTGAAGCCGGGATCGGAGGACGCGGTGTAGAACGGATAAGCCGTATTGCTTTCGTTCCAGCCGTTGTGCGAATTGTAGCGGATGAAGTAAATTGGGCCGATGGAGCCATCGCGATGGACCTCGCGCAGAACATGGCCGATACCAGTGCCGTCATTGACGTGGAGGGGAAGTCCATAAAAACTGATCACGAGCAACCGTCCGTTGGGCGCTACGAACCAGCCCATGCGATGATGCACCTGCGCGAGAGTGCCATCCGGCATTCGATAGGGCGGAAAGACCACGCGGGGTTTGTCCCAAGTCACGCCGTCGGCCGACGACGTGATCAAAGACTGGCCGTAACCCTGCCTCTCGTGAACGGGGCCGCTGAGGTATTCGATCCAGAAGCGGTTTTGCCAATACGCCAGCATCGGTCCATGGTTGAAAGTCCAGCCGAGTCCCTCGGCCTCTTCCGGATGTTCGCGGTTGGCGCGGAGAACCTGCCAGCTCTTCGCGCCGACCGCGAGACGAAGACCGCCCTCATGGCTGAAGTCGGCCTGCTCGTTCCCAATGTAGCGCACTGGCTCCTCCGGGCCGCCAGCCGGGGCGGCGGCGAGAGATGCGGCAAAGAGTGCGGCCAACGAAAGCAAACCAGCGACCGGATGATGGCGTAAGGAGGGAAGTGGGGGCGTTTTCATGGTAGAGGTGAAAGCCGCGGGGCGGGCGCCAGGCGTTGAATGCAAAAACATTCCCCGAAGCTTACTCCAGGGAGCAGCGCTGGCGAAAGGGCGGCGTTCGACCCCACCTTGGCGAAATTCGGGAGACTGTGGTCGAACAGAACGGCGATCTTCTTGAGGCCGGTAACCTCAAGCTGTTGCCCGCGCTGAGAGTGTTTAGTAAACATGGGGAGGGGAATCTTTGACTGGAGCAGGCGGGGATTTAGCGGTCCGCCAGATTTTCGCCTGCTGAGTTAGTCTGGTGAGTTAACAACGCTTGAACTTTGCTGGTGATTCAATCGGAAACAAGGTTGAAATAATAAATAATAAGAAGTGCATGGAAAATACGATTCCGCAAGTAAACGCATGGAAATATTCTTTTCAGACTTAGCAATTATTAGCTCCTAATTGATGAAATAAAGAAATTATATGCCAATCATAATGGCGAATATCCGCTAATTCACGACACTGGGTGCCTAGCCCTACTCCGTTAGGTTCCAACACACACCACGGCGCTGCGCGCCACCGCTCTTCAGCCGGAACAATGCAGATGGCGAAGTGCCACCGTTTGGGAAGTGATTGTGGTTGATATGAAAAAGACCCAATCGCAGGACGTCGGTCCGCTTCACCAAACGGTGGCGCGGGGATTTGAGTTTAAAAACGGGCACAAGGCAATCGCAGTCGGGTTCACCGACCAGCAGCTCAGTGCCCACGCCGGCACGGCTGGATTCTGGGCGTGGGTGCATGGCACCGACTGGGTGCGGACGTTGGGCCGGCAGTTGCCGCACGCCCCGGCCCGCTCGAACAATCAGATCCCCGCTTTGGATAACGCGCTGGCCTTCGCGCACGGCCTGTTGGGCGCCGCGCGCAAGCTGACCCATCTGGCGTATTTCCGGCGCGATCCGCTCGTGCCGGAGCTGTTGGGCGTGAAGCGGGTGCCCAGCCAGTCGACCTTCTCGCGCTTCTTCCAGGGCTTCCGCTCGGCCGGCCAGAACCTGACCTGCTTCCAACCGCTGTGGCGGTGGGCTCTGGCCCGGCTGCCTTCGCGCCAGGACGGCTACACCCTCGATCTGGACTCCACCCGTCTGATCCATCCGGACAGCCGGCAGGAAGGCGTGCGGGTGGGCTATACCAAGCACGGACTCAAACCGTGCCTGCATCCGCTGCTGGCGGTGGTCGCCGAGGTGCGGGTGGTCGCCCAGCTGTGGCTGCGCTCCGGCAACGCCTCGTGCGCCAGCAACGCGGTGGCTTTCTGTCAGGCCCTGCGCCAAAACCTGCCCAGCCACCTGCGGCTGCGGGGTGTGCGCGCCGACGCGGGCTTTTGCGTGCCGGAGTTGCTTACCCTCTGGGAGGAATGGGCGCTGCGCTATGTCGTGGTGGCCCAGTTGTCGGAGCCAATCAAACACCTGCTCCGCGGGGATCTGCCGTGGACGAGCACAGACTTGGCGGGCACGGAGGTGACGGAGGTATGGCATCAGACCCAAAGCTGGAGTCGGCCCCGGCGCTTGATCCTGATCCGGCACCGGGTGGCCGAGCGACCGGAAGCCGGCGGCAAGTTGCTCTTCGAGCTGCCCGGTTATCAATTCCAAGCCCTGGTGACGAACCTGCCGGCCACCACCGCGCCCCTGGAGGTGTGGCGTTATTACAACCAGCGCGCCGACTGCGAGAACGTGATCAAGGAACTCCAGGACGGCTTCGCTTTGACCAGCCTGTGTCTGGACAAGTTTTGGGCCACGGAGGCCGCCCTCTGCCTGGCGACCCTCACCTACAACCTCACCGTGCTCTTCCAGCGCCATCTCGGCTGGCAGCAAAAAGTCACCGTCCACTCGTTGCGCTACTGGCTGTTCGTCACCCCCGGACTGATCAGCCGGCCCGCGGGCAAAACCACCATCAAACTCGCCGTGCCCGCGCGCGAACGCGACTGGTGGCAGCGCCTCTGGCAGAAAACCCTCGCCCCCTTCCCCAACTGCAATGCAGTCGAAAATCGTCCCACCTTCTCCTCCCACTATGCCTCCGCTACTGCATAGTTCGGGCTTGAGATAGGCGTGGTCCCAGAGCTGGCCGACGAGCAGCCAGCCGCGGGGCTCGGTCGTGCGGGTCAGGTCGGACGAGGGTTGGATCGGGCCGGCGCGGACCTCGAGCAGCCCGTCCGGCACGTCGACGAAGAACCGCGCGAACTTGTCCTCGCGCAACCGGGCGAGCAGCGGACCGGTCGCCCAGGGCGGCGAGCGCAGCTTGTCGTCGAGCTGGCGGGTAACACCATAAACCAGCGAGCCGTCGGGCCGCAGCACCCACGCGGCCTGGGTGTTGAAGGTCTGCAGGCTGGCGTCGAGGTTGATGGCCGCCCACGCCGGATCGCCGGTTTGCACGAAGGCGAGCATCTCGTCCCAGTTGGAATAGTCCGTGGCGAAATTGCGCAGCGACTGGCCGTTCAGGATGAGCACCCGTTCGAGCAGATCGCCGCGTTCACGCCGCAGATTGTCGAGCATCAGTTCCGCCTCATGCAGGTGCGAGGTGCGCAGCAACCACGCGGTCACACCGAAACCAAGCAGCAACAGACCGAGCATGACGGCGAGGCGGGTTTTGGTGTTCATCGGGCGACCTGAACCAGTAGGGCGGACTGCGGCGGGAAGAACAAAGGAAAATTCAGCAGATGAAAGCGCAAAGAACGGGCCGGCCGGGCCGGCGATCAGGGCAGGCGCGCGGCGCGGGACGCGATGTCCGCGGCGCTGGTGATTTCGCGCCAGCTTTGCACGCCGAAAGGCATGTCCGTGGTCTCGTTCGCGAGCGATTCGTCGTAGTGGAAGTCGGCGTTGCCAGTGACCGAGATGTTGCGGGCCACGAAGGCGCCCATCACGTCGCCATTGCCGTTGATCTTCAGGTCGGCGTTGGGCGCGTAGGCGACGGCCCGGAGCTTGCCGTTGCCGGCGATATGGAACGACTGGCCCGACGAACTGGTGTTGGTGCCGTAGAAGAACGCGGTGGCGGGACGGACGTTGTCGTTGGCGAGACCGTTGCCGGCGATGAGGACATCGCCCTCGACATAGACTGTCAGGCTGGAGTCCTCGGCAATGATGATGGAGGCGTTGCCGGTGACATCGATGGCGTGCGTGCCCGAGCCGGCGGTGAGGATGAGCGTGACGTCGCCGTAAATGGTGAGCGTTTGGCGGCCGTTGAGGGAAAGGCTGTTGCAGCGCCACTTGGTCGTCTGGCCGGCGGTGCCGAGCGTGCTGCCGATCGAGGTGAGCACCGTGCCGTCGGTGGGCGCCGTGACATCGGGGAAGTCGGCGGAGAAGTCCGTGGCCACGCGGGTTGGATCGACCTGCACGCCGCGCGGGGTGTTGCGTCCGGTGATGGAGCCCTGCGTGCCGACCCGGGGCGCGCCGCCGCCGGTGTAGGCGTAACCCCAGATGTCCGCCTGGTTCACGAGCACAGCGGTGTTGTCGACCGCGACACTGGCTACGCTGCCGTGGTCGTTGCGGTTTTCTTCATCATAATCGACCGGGGCCGTGGCCGGATTGTTGTCCGGGTCGGAATTCCAACTATCGACCGACGTATGCAAGCCGGAGAAGGTGACGTTCTCCTTCGCCATGAGGCTGGCGGTGAAGCGCGAGCGGCGGCGCAGGGACAGCTCGATCATTTTGGTCACAGGCGGCTGGCCGACAGCCTGCACGGTGGACTGGGCGATGACGGTCGGGTTGGTCGTGCCGGTCGGGGAATAATTGTCGATCAGCACGCGGATGGATCCGGTGCTATTGGCGCCGAAGTCGAAATCGGAGAAGATGTTTTTGGCGGTCGCGCCGCTGACGGTCCAGCCGGTCCAGGCATCGCTCTGGTGGGCGTTGGCGCGGTTGAGCGACCACAACGCCTCCTCGGCGCCGGCCTCGGCCAGGTTGAAGGCGGCGGTCTGCTGGAAGCCGCGGTGCGCGAGGCGGGCCGAGCCGAGGCTCAGGTTCATGTAGCTCGTGATGCCGAGGGCGATGACGGCCATGAGCAGGAGCGCGACGATGAGCACTGTGCCCCTCGACCCGGCCGCGGGCCAGCCACGCGGGCGGAAGCCCGGGGTGGGGGAGAGCGGAGTCTGGCGGAGGGCGTTCATCAGTTGGTCACGCGCTTGTTGCGGAGCACGTAGCGGGCGGAGACGACAGACTGGGTGACGCCACGGGTCGCCACGCTCGTGCGCTGCGCGCAGAGCACGAGCTGGAGTTGTTTGGTCTCGAGATCATTGACGGCGGTGTTGTCGGCGACGCCGTCCTGCTCGATCTTGTAACGCTGGAAGGTGAAATCCGGAGTCAGGTTGCGCACCAGAATCCGGCGCGCCTGGGTGGAGGTGGCATCGCCCGGCACGCGATACAGGCAGCCGGAGGTCGTCCCGCCGGTGGTGGCGTCGTAGGCCCAGGTGACCTGGGTGCTGGTGGCGCCGTCGGGCAGGGTGAGCGTGACGCTTTGGGCGTTGTTCCAATGGATGTCCACGGCGGCGCGGGCGTCCTCGGCGAAGGTTTCGAGGCCGCGGCGGACCTCGGCCTCCATCTCACTCACGCTGCTGGCGCGGAAGCCGGACTGGGTGATGAACACAAACGCGCTGAGCACGCCGGCGAGCACGAGGCTGCTCAGTGTCGCGGCGATGATGACCTCGGTCAGCGAGAAGCCGGCCGCGCCGGGGTGGCGGGGCGGCAGACGGTGATCGCGGCCGGGATCAGTGCGTGGTGTTGATGTAATCGCTGAGTCCATTCTTGCTGTAACGGGTGATGAGGCGCGCGGTGTGGGCGCGGCCGTCGTAGCCCCGCCATTCGGTGGCGAGGGTGATTTCCTTCATGTCGGTCTTGAGATTGTTGATGGTGCGCGTGCAGGTGAACCGCGCGGCGGCGCTGCCGGCCGAGCTGTCGAGCGTGACGGTGGTTGCGCCGGTGTCCTGGAGCGTCTCGAGCTGCGACCAGCTCTTGAGCCGCAGCCGCTCCATCTCCGACTGCATAAGCTGCGTGGCCAGGGCGAGGTTGCGGGCGGTGTCCACGGCCTGCTGGCCGCGTTGCAGGGTCGTGATGGCCGTGACGATGCCGAAGATGAGCACGAACGAGGCGACCATCACCTCGACGAGGGTGAAGGCCGCGACCGTCCGGCGCGCCAGGGGGCGGAGTGTTGCGCCAACGCGGTTCACACCGCCTCCTTTTCCGGCAGCGGAATCTGCAGGGTGATGCGCGTGCCCTCGCCCTCGGCGGAGTGCAGATCGAGGGTGGCGCCGATTTCGTGGGCGCGTTCCCCGAGATTGACCAGACCGCGGCCGGTGCCGGCGCGTTGGGCGGGATCGAACCCGCGGCCGTTGTCGGTCACCTCGAGCACGGCGCCACCGGGCGCGTTGCGGAGGGCGATGCTGATGCGGGTGGCCGCGCCATGCCGCAGCGCGTTGCTGAGGCACTCGCGCACGATCTGCAGCGATTGCACCTCGAGCACCGGGGTCAGGCGCGTCGCCACCGTCTCGTCGATGTGCACCTCGATCTCGACCGGCGACAACGCGTGCATGGTGCGCGCCAGAGCGTGGACCGCGGCGGAGAACGGCTGCCGTTCGCGGTGCGGATAGGGCTCGAGGTCGTTGATATAGTTGCGCACGAGCCGGATGGTTTCGTTGAGGCTGGCGATGCAGTGCGAGATGCGGCCGTCGGCCCCGAAGGGATTCTTGCTCATCTGGGCGCGCACGGCCTCAAGGCCGAGGCCGGAGGCGTAGATGGACTGGATCACGCTGTCGTGCAGATCGCGGGCGAGGCGGGCGCGGAGCTCGACGGAGTGCCGCAGCTGTTCCTCGCTCGTGCGCAGGGCGGACTCGGCGTGCTTGCGCTCGGCGACCTCGTGTTCCAGCGCACGGCGGGCGGAGAACGAGGACTCGACCAGCTGCGCGACGTGCCGGAACTCATCCCGGCGTTGCAACAGCGGGGTGATGGGCGCCGGATCGTGCCGGGCCAGGCTCTCGCCGATGGAGTTGAGCGGATTGAGGATCCAGACGCGCACGCACAGGGCCAGCGCCACGACGAGCAGCGCGCCGAACGAGATGAAAAGTTTGATCACATAGCCGTCCCAATCGATGCTGCTCACAAGTTCGCCGGGCAGGATCTGCTCCATGGCGAGCAGGCGGAGCGGCTTGCCCTGCCAGTCGTTCAGGGGGCGGATAAACCGGACGACCTTGTCCTCGGCTTCCGCGCCGGCCGAATCGGGCGACAGCAGGTGGACGTGGCTGTCGCTGATCTGGCCCAGATGCGCGACCTGCATTTCATCCCACAGGCGGGCGGCGAGCAGCCAGCCATGCGTGTCCGGCGATATCGGCACCGGCGCACCGCTGACCTGCCAGATCCCGTGGGCATCCTCGGCAAAAAATTCGAGCGGTCCCGGGCGCGAGGAGATGGCGGCGAGATCCTTGATGGCCGGCAGAGCCGGCAGGTCGGCGGTGGAATTCCGGGTGGCGCGGTGCGCGACCGTGCCGTCGGGGCGCAGCAGCCAGACGGCATCGAGGCCGTAGACGGAGAGATTGTCGTCCAGATGTTCGCGCGCCCAAGCGGGATCGGGTTTCGCGAAGAAGGCCGCGGTCTCCCGCCAGGTGACGAGATCGGAGACAAATTGCCGGAGGGGGACGCCGACCAGTTCGCTCCAACGGGACAGCTGCATGCGGTTGTCGTCGCGCACGCCCTCGATGATCCGGTTGATATGGTCCTTTTCCGCGAGCCGGAGCTGGAACAGCGCGCCGCCGAATGCCACGAGCAGGAGGCACAAAACCAAGAGCAGGCGCAGTCTGATGCTCATAGGGTGTTTTACGGCGTGGGGGAGGGAAGAATGTTTCTAGAGCGGCTTCCCCAATTGGTGCTGACGCACCTCGTGGTGAACGAAGTTACCGACAGGATGGGCGACTCTTGACGCAACTTATTAGCGCCTGTGGACAGCAATATCCACGAGTTTTACCTTCTAGGGCCATTGGTAGGAGTCGATGGACCCTGATGGCCGATCCGATGCGCGCTGGCACGCGCGAGCCAGAACTAGCGCGAAATATCGCGTTGGGTGAGCACCTTGAACCCGCGCGAATTGAGCGCGGTGGCAGCAAGATCGTTGTCCTCGACACTGAGCGCCAAGGCGGACCGGCCCTCGGGGCGCAGCAGGAAGGAATACAGATAGTGGATGTTGATTTCCACCGTAAGCAACGCGCTCAACACGCCCTTGAGCTGGGATTCCTCGGTGATTTCCACCGCGATCACGTCGCACTCGGTGAAGGAGAAATTGGTGGCCGCCATCAATTCGCGGGCGCGGTCGGGATCGTCCACGATGAGCCGGTCGATGGCGCAATCGGTGGTGTCCAGCGTGGTCATGGCCATGATGTGCACATTGTGCTTTGCCAGCATCGCGGTCAGGTCGAGGAGCTGGCCCACGCGGTTTGGGATGAAAACCGAGAACTGTTTGACGGGATCGGCGGCAAGCGGTGTGGCGGTGTCGGACATGGCTGAGGCGCAAGGTAGTTCGGCCGGAGGGCGCGGTCAATGCCGGCTTGTGCAGGCTTGAGCCGGCGGTGGCTCGCGCTAGTTTGACGGGCCATGCCCCCGCCCGACCCTCACCTCCAGGCATCGCGCCGTGCCAACGACAGCGCGCGGCTGGTGCTGCGCGGCATCGCGTTGAACGCGCTGCTGGCGGCGGTGAAGTTCGCGGGCGGAGTCTTTGGGCACACCTACGCACTCATCGCCGATGCGGCGGAGTCGATGCTCGACATCCTGACCTCGACGCTGGTGTGGGCGGGCTTTCGCGTGGCGGCGCGGCCGCCGGATGCGAACCATCCCTACGGACACGGCAAGGCCGAGCCGCTGGCCGGGTTGGTGGTGGCGGGCATGATCTTTTTCATGGCCGGCTGGGTGGCAAAGCATGCCTTGCACGAGATCGTGACGCCGCACCAAGGGCCGGCGTGGTGGACGCTCGTGGTGCTGGCGGGGGTGATCGTGGCGAAGACGTGGTTCTCGCGCCGCATGGGCGTGGCCGGCGAGCGCGTCGGCAGCACGGCGCTGGGCATCGAGGCGTTGCACCACTGGTCGGACGCGATGACGTCGGCGGCGGCGTTTGTCGGCATCAGCATCGCACTGTGGGCCGGCAAGGGCTGGGAGACCGCGGACGACTGGGCGGCGTTGTTCGCCTGCGTGATCATTGCGTTCAACGGCTTTGGCATGTTCACCAAGGCGCTGGGCGACGTCATGGACACGGCCGCGCCGAAGAATTTCGAGAACGAGATCCGTTCGCTCGCCCTCGCGGTGCCGGGTGTGCAGGCGCTCGACAAGGTGCGCGCCCGGAAAAGCGGTCTCAGCCATCTCGTGGACATCCAGGTGCGCGTCGACGGCCACCTGACGGTGCGCGAAGGCCACGAGATCGCGCACGCCGTGAAGGATGCGTTGATCGGCTCCGCGTCCCACGGTATCAGCGATGTGACGGTGCACATCGAGCCGACGAAGTGAGCGCGGCTACTTGAGCTTCAGCGCGACCTTCCAGCCGACCCAGACCCCGACCATACTGCCGACACCGCTGAGGAAAAACGAACCCAGCGACATCATGTCCATGCCGAAGGCGCCGGCGAGCACACTGCCCAGGATGCCAAAAACCGTCATGCCGGCGAAGATGCAAAGCTTCATCATGGTGCGGACTTTTTGGCGGGCTTTTGCGGGTCTGGCGAGGCGCAACTGATGGGGCAAAAAACGGAGGCTAATTGGCAAGTGACGCCCAGCCTTTCCCGTTTACTCACCCTTCCGCCGCCGGTAGCATGCCCGTTGATGAAAAAACATGCGCCCCTGTCAAACAACCCCCACCTCATCCAATGGGTGAAGAAAATGGAGGCTCTCTGCCAGCCTGATGCGATCCACTGGGTGGACGGCTCCCAGGAGGAATACGACAACCTGTGCGGGCTGTTGGTCGCCAACGGCACCTTTATCAAACTGAATCAGCACAAGTGGCCGGGTTGCTACTATGCGCGCTCCGATGCCAGTGACGTGGCCCGGGTCGAGGACCGCACGTTCATCTGCAGCCAGTCGAAGGACGCCGCCGGCCCGATGAACAACTGGGTCAATCCCTTTGAGATGAAGAAGACCCTGCGCGGGGTCTTTGACGGCTGCATGAAGGGCCGGACAATGTATGTGCTGGCCTACAGCATGGGCCCCGTCGGCTCGCCCATGTCCCAGATCGGCGTGCAGCTGACCGATTCGCCCTACGTGGTGGTCAACATGCGTATCATGGCCCGCATCGGCCAGAAGGTGTTCGACCTGATTGACGCGGACTTCAAGCGCGTCGTGCCCTGCATGCATTCCGTCGGCATGCCGCTGGCGAAAGGCCAGGCGGATGTCCCGTGGCCGTGCAACAAGGAGAAATACATCGTCCACTTCCCGGAGACGCGCGAGATCTGGAGCTACGGTTCCGGCTACGGCGGCAATGCGCTGCTGGGCAAGAAGTGCTTCGCCTTGCGCATCGCCAGTGCGATCGCGCGCGATGAGGGCTGGATGGCCGAGCACATGCTCATCCTCGGCGTCGAGAACCCGCACGGGGAGAAGACCTACGTCGCCGCCGCCTTCCCCAGCGCCTGCGGCAAGACGAACTTCGCCATGCTCATTCCGCCGAAGAGCTTTGCGAAGAAGGGCTGGAAGGTCTGGACCGTTGGCGACGACATTGCGTGGATCAAGCCCGGTCCCGACGGCCGGCTTTACGCGATCAACCCGGAGGCCGGTTTCTTCGGCGTCGCGCCCGGCACCAGCAACTCCACCAACCCGAACGCCATGGCGGCGCTGGCCAAGAACACCATCTTCACCAACGTCGCGCTCACGCCCGACGGCGGCGTCTGGTGGGAAGGCATGACGGGCGACGCTCCCGCCGAGTGCCTCGACTGGCAGGGCAAGCGCTGGACGCCTGAGATGGCGCTCCAGACTGGCGCGAAGGCCGCGCATCCGAATTCCCGCTTCACCGCCCCGGCCTCGCAGTGCCCGACGATCGACAAGGATTGGGAAAAGCCCGAGGGCGTGCCGATCAGCGCTTTCATCTTCGGCGGCCGGCGCGCGACCACCATGCCGCTGGTGTTCCAGTCGTTCAGCTGGTCGAGCGGCGTCTTCATCGGCGCCACGATGGGTTCCGAGATGACGGCCGCCGCCGCGGGCACCATCGGCAAGGTCCGCCGCGATCCGTTCGCCATGCTGCCGTTCTGCGGCTACCACATGGGCGACTACTTCCGCCACTGGATCAACATGCAGCGCAACCTCTCCGAGACCCCGCGCATCTTCCACGTGAACTGGTTCCGCAAGGACAAGGACGGTAAGTTCATGTGGCCCGGCTTCTCCGACAACATGCGTGTGCTCAAGTGGATCGTCGACCGCGCCAAGGGCGGCAGTCGCGCCAAGGAAACGCCCATTGGCTGGCAACCGCACTACGAGGACCTCGACTGGGAGGGCATGGACTTCCCGCGCGAGAAATTCGACGAGTTGCAGGCCTTCGACCGCGCCGCTTGGCGCAGCGAAGTCCTTGGGCAGGAGGAGCTTTTCTTCGACCTCCACTCGCACATGCCCAAGGAGCTCTTGTTCGAACGTGAGCTGCTCATCTGCCGCATGTAGTGGATTGCGGAGCTATCCCGGTTTTTTCGAGGGCTATATACCTATATTAACATAGGTATATAGCCCTATTTTTATTGACCGAGGAGTATCTGGTGCCGATACTCCAAGCGTGGGTTCACCCTGTCGCAACTATCTGAAAACCAACCCTTGGACTGCGAAAGTAACGCTCGTCCTGTTGGCGGTGCTTGGTCTGACGTCATCGCCGGCCCAAGTGATCACCGAAACCTTCAAGAACTCGACGGCACCGGGATGGGTGTTTTCTGGCACCGGCTACACGCCGAATCTGACCTCGGGCACGGCGGGGGCCAACGGCAATGCCACGGGCGACGGCTGGCTGCGGCTGACGGACACCGGCGGCAACGAGGCGACGAGTGCTTATTACAACACCGCTTTCACCGCCGCCGGAGCGTCGGTTTACGCGAAGTTCGATTACGAATCCTACGGCGGCAACGGCGCGGACGGCATCACGTTCTTCCTGTTTGACGGCTCGGTCCCGTTCAGCGTCGGCGCCAACGGCGGCTCGCTCGGTTACGCCCAGAAGACCGGCGTCAACGGCCTGGCCGGCGGCTATCTTGGCGTGGCGCTGGACGAGTATGGCAATTTCTCCTCGGCCTCGGAAGGCCGCGTCGGCGGCCTGAACGGCACGACCGGCCTGGTGCCCGATTCCATTGCGGTGCGCGGTCCGGGCAGCGGGACCAACGGCTACGCCTACCTCGGCGGCACCAGCACCCTGGGCCAGTCCATCGACTCCGCCACGCGGCCGACCCAGACGAACACCGTGCAGCTGCTCGTCACCGCCACCAACCAGCTGACCGTCACGCTGCAGCAAGGCGGCACCACGCCGCAGACGGTGCTGCAGATGGATCTCTCGGGTTATGCGCGGCCCGACACGTTGAAGTTCGGCTTCTCCTCCGGCACCGGCGCTCAGAACAACTACCATGACGTGCGCAACCTGAACGTCACCACGCTTACCGCCAACCTCTGGTCCGGCACCGGCGCGGACGGCCTGTGGGGGACGAACACCAACTGGAACCCCACCGTGGTGCCGACCGTCGGCGCGGACATCCTGTTCGACAACACCTACGTCAACGCCGCGCAGACCATCGACACCGGCGCGAACCGCAGCGTGCGCTCGATGTCGTTCGACGCACCGTTCAACTACACGCTCAACAACAACACGCTGACCTTCGACAATCAGGGCGTCGCTGGCTTCTCCGGCATCGCGGTCACGCAGACGCACGGCACCGCCACGGACACGATCAACTCCGCCCTTTCGGTCAACAACGACATCAACATCCGCAACAACGCCACGGGCACCCTGAATCTCACCGGCACCGTCGCCACCAACGGCCACACCCTCACGCTCGACGGCACCGGCCCGGCCACGAACATCTCCGGCATCGTCTCGGGCAGTGGCGCCATCATCAAGAACGACACCGGCACGGTCACGCTGTCCGGCGCCAACAGCTACTCCGGCGGCACGACGCTCAACAACGGCACGCTCAACGCCAACAACGCCACGGCGCTCGGTTCCGCCGGCGTGACGCTGGCCGGCGGCACCCTCGCATCGACCAACGGATCCACGGTCGCCAACGCCATCGCCCTGACCGGCAGCGCCGGTCTCGGCAACATCACCACTTCCGGCACGCTGACCCAGACCGGTGGCAGCTTCACCCTCAATATGAACGGCGCCACGCAGTCCGGCGCCGTGAATCTCTCCAACACCAACACCGCCCAGACGCTCATCGTCCAGGTCGACAGCGGCACGAGCGCCATCAACGGCGTCATCGCCAACGGCGGCACGGGCGCGGGCAGTCTGACCAAGACCGGCAGCGGCACGCTCGCCCTCGGCGGCGCCAGCACCTACACGGGCACGACCACCATCACCGGCGGCACGGTGGAACTCGGCGCCAGCGATCGCCTCGCCGACGCCAGCGCGCTGAACATCGGCTCCTCCGGCACGCTCAATCTCGCCGGTTTCTCCGAAAAGGTCGGCACGCTCACCGCCGGCGACGGCGCCACGATCGACTTCGGCTCCACCAGCGGCGCGAACACCTTCATCTTCGGCAACTATGTCGCCCCGGCCAGCGGCGTGCTGGTCGTAAACAACTGGGAAACCGGCCTCGACAAGCTCGCGACCACTGTCGCCGGCCAGACGGTTAGCACCATCTATGTTTCCGGCTACGGCGTCGCGCAGGAGGCCGGCACCACTTCCGCCATGGGCGGCAGTTACGGCAGCGCCTATTTGCTCACACCGATCGCCACGCCCTACAAGGAATGGGACGGCAGCGTCAGCTCCAGTTGGAGCACCAACAACAACTGGACCTCGCCGACCGAACCCACGTCTACCCAAGTCGCCCTCTTCGACTCGCTCGGCGTGGCGCGCCCGAGCGTCACCCTCAACGCGAGCTACACCATCGCCGGCATCACCTTCGGGAACACCGCCGGCGCGTCCAGCGCCGCCTACAACATCACCGGCGCCAACACGCTCACTCTCGCGGGCACCGTGCCCTACATCCAACAGCAGAACGATTTTCAGGACCAGACGATCGGCATTTCCACCCTCACGCTGGCGAACAACACCGTGGCGGACGTCACCGGCGCGAAGAACCTCATCATCAGCGCCGCCATCACCGGTTCAAAAAACCTCATCAAGGACGGCAACGGCGCGGGCAAGCTGATCCTCACGGGCAACAACACCTTCACCGGCGGTCTCTATATCAACAACGGCATCGTGCAGGCGGGCAGTAGCACCGCCCTCGGCACGGGCGCGACCACCATCGCGGGCGGCGCCACGCTCGAGCTTTCGGGCGGCATCAGCCCGACCAACGCCATGTCGGTCAGCGGCAGCGGCGTGGGCGGCGCCGGCGCCATCCGCAATGTCAGCGGCACCAACACGCTTTCCGGCACGATCACCGAGACCGGCGCGACCACCCTCGCGGCCGACACGGGCACAACCCTCAATCTCACGGGCAACCTCACGGGCACGAACACCGACACCACCTTCGCCGGCGCCGGCAACATCGCCGTGGCGCGCCTCAGCACTGGCACCGGCGACGTCACGCTCAACGGCACCGGCACCGTGACCTACAACGGCGGCACCACCGCCAACACGAACACCGGCACCACCACCGTCAACGCGGGCACGCTCGTCCTGGCGAAGAACGCCGGCACGAACGCCCTCGCCGGCGCCCTCACCGTCAACGCCGGCACCGTGCAGCTCAACGCCAACAACCAGATCGCCGATGCCGCCACCGTGACGCTGAATGGCACGGGCACACTCAATCTCAACGGCAAGACCGAGACCATCGGCCAGCTCACCAGCACCAGCGGCTCGTCCACCGTCGCGCTCGGCACCGGCGCCCTCACCCTCAACGGCCCGAACAACACCAATTCCAATTTCGCCGGCGCACTCACCGGCGCGTCGGGCAGCAGCCTGAACGTCACCGGCACGGGCAAGGTCTATCTTTCCGGCAGCGGCACCGGTTTCAGCGGGACCACCAACGTCACCAGCGGCACGCTCAACGTCAGCGGTTCCGACACCGTGCTCGGCAGCGGCGCCGTGAACATCAGCAGCGCCGGCAACCTCCAGCTGCAGGGCGGCATCAGCCTCGCCAACGCCGTCGCGATCAGCGGCACCGGCACGTCCGGCAACGGCGCCATCGAGAACTTCGCCGGCAACAACACGCTCTCGGGCGCGATTACGGTCGGCGGCACGAGCCGCATCCAGTCCGACGCCGGCACGCTCACGCTCTCGGGCAACATCGGGCTCGGTGCCAACGCCCTCACCGCGGGCGGCAACGGCAGCATCACCTCGACCGGCGTCATTTCCGGCACCGGCGGCCTGACCAAGGACGGCAGTGGCACGCTCCTCCTTTCCGGCGCCAACACCTACATGGGTGCGACCACCATCAGCGCCGGCACGCTCCGGCTCGGCGCCAATGAGAGCATCGCCAACACCTCCGCCGTCACCGTCGCCGCCGGCGCCACCTTCGATGTCAACGGCAAGACCGAGACAATCGGCTCCCTCGCCGGCGCCGGTAGCGTGATGATCGGCACCGGCCAGCTCATCGCCGGCGGCAACAACACGAGCACCACCTACAGCGGCACGCTCGGCGGCGCCGGCAGTTTCACGAAGGCGGGCACGGGCACCCTGACGGTCGCCAGCAACCTCGGCTTCGGCGGCGACCTGAATCTCACCGCCGGCGCGCTCCAGTTCAACGTCGACAACGCCTTCACCGGATCCACCACGATCAGCGGCGGCACGCTCCGGCTCGCCGACGCCAACCTCACCCTCGCCAGCCTGAACATCACGGGCAACACCACCATCGATTTCTCCGGCACCGCGAGCTCGCTCAACGTGGCCAACCTCAGCATCAGCGCCGGCGTCACGGTCACGATCCTGAACTGGCAGAACGCCACCGACTATTTCTTCGCGCAGAACTGGACCGGCGCCGTCGTCGACACCACCGGCACCACGCCGATGAACCAGGTGGTCTTCAGCACCTTCACCGGCAACGACACGAAGTGGCAGGGCTACGACAATCAGATCACGCCCGTGCCCGAGCCCTCCACCTACGGCGCGATTCTCATGGCAGCCGGCCTCGCCTTCTTCGGCCTCCGCCGCTGGCGTCGCATCCGCTCGGTCCGGTCCTGAGCTGGATTGACGGAACAAAGATCCGGGCGCAAGGTTCGGACCGTCATGCGCCGTTTGCTTGTTCCCTTGGCTTTGCTGATGGCAGTCGCCGGCTTGCGGGCTGAGGACCAGCCGCGGCCGGCCTCCGCCGACGTGATCGCCTTGTTTCGGGAGGCGTTGAAGAACAGCCAGCAGGACATCGAGCACTGGGCTTACACGGAGACGACGGTCATCCATGCCAGCAAGGGTCGCCCCCAAGGCGAGACCATGGTGCGCTTCGATCCATCGAAGCCCTACGCGGAGCAGTTCACACCGCTGCTGGTCAAGGGCAAGAAACCGACGGAGCGACAGCTTAAGGAATACCGCAAGCGGGGCGAAAAACGGGGCGAGAAGGTGGCGCGGGCCGCCGAGGCGGTCCGCAACCCGGGCGGCCAACCGCCGCAAATGCGGATTGGTCGCGATCATGTGGCCCTGGACCCTGAACATCCGTTGTTCGTAAACCAAGAAGGAGACCGGATCACCCTCGAGGTGCCGGTGCAGGGGAGGCAGAAGGATATTCCGGTGGAAAAGCTCCAAATCTTGGTCGTGATCAACCAGGCGTCCCGGCTGGTCGAAAGCGCGACGTTGCGGGTGCGCGAGTCCTTCCGCGTGAAACTGATCGCCAAGGTTAAGGTGGGTGAGGCCCGACTGGATTTCACCGTGGTGGATCCGAAATTTGCACCGGTGATCACGTCCATGACCGGGAATTTCGGCCTGTCGGTTTTCTTCGTTCCGCTGAACGCCACCATCAGCAACACCCGCACGGACTGGCAGCGCGTGAAGTCTTACGACGAGCGCCTGCAGGTGAAGCTCGGCCCGCTGCAATTGCTGGATTTTTAGGCCGGATATTTCATGGGCCCTCGGCGACCTCGCCGTGGGTCGTTCACATACCGCCGCGGGGTCGCTGCGGCTTCAACAAACAGAGTGTCGCCCGATTTTATTGCGGGTAGGAGATTTCCGAGTCGGCCTCGCGGTAATCATCAGCGGCGGGCCGGCCCCGGAGTATTACCGCGGACATTTTCGCGAGGTGACCCAGGAGGCGACGGTGGAGTGAGGGCGGGGATGGCGGGAGTCGGTTCTTATGCCGTAGATTAGCAGAACTGGTGTTGTCAGCCGGCTGGCCAACCGCATAGTCCCGGCCAATGTCTTCCACGCCCCCGCCCCAAGACACGGTGCACAGTGAGGATTTTCTCCGCCTGCTCATGCGCCGTCAGCTGAAGTTGTCCGTGGCCTGCGCGGCCGCGTTTCTCGTCGTCCTGTTCGGCCTGCCCATCGCCAACTATGTCGCGCCGCAACTGATGGCGACGCGCGTCGCCGGCTTCACCCTGAGCTGGCTCATCCTGGGCGTGTTGTTCTTCCCCGCGGTGTGGGTCATCTCGTGGTTCTTCATCCGGCGCTCCATCGCGCTGGAGCAGGACGAGGTCAAATCCGTGAAACGCTGACGCCATGACGACACCGCTCGCTTTCCTCAACGGCGTCGATCCCTGGATCTTCGCCTTTTCCTTCGTCACGATGGCCGCGACCCTCGGCATGGGCTTCTGGTCGGCGCGCCGGTCGAAGACGGCGAGCGATTTCTTCGTCGCGGGCCGTTCGGTGTCCGTGGGCTGGAACGCCTCGGCCATCTCCGGCGAATATCTTTCCGCCGCCTCGTTCATGGGCGTGGCCGGCATGGTGATGTCGTCCGGCTACGACGCGCTGTGGTATCCGGTGTGCTACGCTTGTGGCTATCTGTTCCTGTTGCTGTTCATCGCCGGGCCGCTGCGCCGGTTCGGGGCCTACACGATCCCCGATTTCGCCGAGGGCCGGTTCGACTCGCCGCTGTTCCGCAAGATCGCCGTGTGCTTCGTGCTGTTCATCGGATTTTTCTACACCATGCCGCAGATGAAGGGCGCCGGCACGACGCTCGCCTATATCTTCCCCGGCCTGCCCTACTGGGTTGGCGTCGTGTTGATCGGCGCGGTCATCACGCTCAACGTCGCGCTCGGCGGCATGAAGGGCATCACGCTCGTCCAGGCGGTCCAGTATTGGATCAAGGCGTTTGCGATCAGCGTGCCGGTCTTCGTGCTGATGGCGGTGTTTGGTTTCTACAACGGCCAGATCGGAGCCAACGTCGCCCCGGGTGAGGCGGCGGCCCCGTCGGCTGCCGTGGCACGCCAGCCCTTGGTGGCCAAAGCGCCGCAGGACACGGCCTGGATCGCGCCGTTCGGTCCGCTCACGACGAAGGCGGTTAACGCCGCGGCCGCCGCGCTGCCGGCGGAAGAGCGCGCGGCCTTCCTCGCCGAGCACCAGAAGCCGTATTCGCTGCTCTACACCTACTCGCTCATCATCGCGCTTGTCTGCGGCACCGCCGGACTGCCGCACATCCTGGTGCGTTTCTACACCAACCCCAACGGCGTCGCGGCCAAGCGCACGACGATGTGGGTGATGATCCTCATCGGCATCTTCTACGTGTTCCCGCCCATCTTCGGCGTCATCGGGCGCAACCTTCTGCCGGAGCTGTATTCCGGCGTCGGGGCCAAGGGCACCGACAAGGTCGTGCTGGAGCTGCCGACCCTGCTGGCGGGGAAATTCGGCGTGCTCGGCTCGATCCTCAGCGGCATCACCTGCGCCGGCGCCTTCGCGGCGTTCATGAGCACGTTCAGCGGCCTGCTCGTCTCGATGACCGGCGCGCTTGCGCACGACGTTTACGGCCGGATGCTCCGGCCGCAGTCCAACCAGGCGGAGCGGCTCTTCGCTTTCAAGGTCGCCGCCGTGCTGATCGGCGGCGTGGCGGTCGGACTCGGCTGCTTTGTCGAGCCGCTCGAAATCAACTTCATGGTCGGGCAGGCCTTCGCCATCGCCGCCGCGAGTTATTTTCCGCTGCTGTTCATGAGCGTCTGGTGGCGCGGCATGACGATGAAAGGCGCCGCCACCGGCATGTTGACGGGCGGCCTGTGCGCCCTCGGCGCCGCCACGCTCACCAATCTCGGCACCCTCGCACTCGACAAGGGTCCGATGGGGAAAATCTTCGCCGGTTTCGCGCCGCTCAACGCCTTCTGGGCGCATCATCCGCTGCTCCGCATCCTGTGCGAGCAACCCGCCATCTGGTCCGTGCCGCTGGCCATCGGTCTGATGGTGATCGTCTCGAAGGCGACCGCGGCGCACGTGCCCGGCGACATCCGCATGAAGATGCTCGTGCTGCACGCCCCGGAGGATCTCGGCCTCAAGCGGGAATACATCCAGGAGCACCAGGCCGGCGCCGGGCATTGAGGTGACACGGGTCTCCGAACCCGTGACGCGGAAAGAGACGGAAGACACGGGTCGGGAGACCCGTGCCACTTCATTCCTCTTCCTCGGGCGGCGTGAAGCCTTTGCGCAGGACATTTTCCGCGATGAGGCGTGGGAACCCGCCGTCGCTCCGCTGATGCGGAGCTATGGCGAGGCGAGTTGGTATCGTGAATCAGTCCTCTTCTGGGGGAGTAAATCCACGACGTAACACGTTCTCGGCGATCAGACGCGGGAAGAGGAAGTTCTCAAGATACTCGCGGCCGCCGGCTTTGGTGCCGCCGCCGGACATCTTGAAGCCGCCGAAGGGGTGGCGCTGCACGACAGCGCCGGTGCAGCCGCGGTTGAGGTAGAGGTTGCCAACGAGCATCTCCTGCTGCGCGCGTTCGAGGTTTTTCGGGCTGCGCGAGAAGAAGCCGGCGGTGAGGGCGTAGTCGGAGGCGTTCACCATCGCGAAGGCTTCGTCGAGATCCTTGGCCTTCAGGATCGCGAGCACCGGGCCGAAGATTTCCTCGCGCACGATCTTGTGCTCGACCTTGCAGCCGGTGAACACGGTCGGCGGCACATAGTAGCCGCCGCTGGCGGTGACTTCGGCCGGGAGCGTGGCTTGCCAGGCAAGTGTGGCCTCCTTCTTGCCGGCCTCGATGTAGGCGAGAATGGATTTCTGCGCGGCTTCGTCGATGACCGGATTCACGATGGTGCCAGGATGCGCCGGGTCGCCGACGGGAATGGTTGAGCAGGCGGCGAGAAAGCGCTCGACGAACTTGTCGTAGACGCCTTCGAGCACGATGAGCCGCGACAGGGCGGAACATTTCTGCCCCGCGAAGCCGAACGCGCTGTAGAGCGCGGCGGGGATCGCCTCGTCGAGATCGGCGTCGTTGTCGATGACCATGGCGTTCTTGCCGCCCATTTCGCAGACGACCTTCTTCAAGTTGAGCTGGCCGGGGCGCGTCTTGCCAGCTTCCTCCCAGATGCCGCAGCCGACTTCGCGCGAGCCGGTGAAGGCGATGAAGGCGATCTGCGGGTGCGCGACGAGGTGCGCGCCGGCGTCGGCGCCGGAGCAGGGGAGGTAGTGCAGCGCGCCGGCGGGCACGCCGGCGGCCATCATGATGTCCATCAGGCAGGCGCCGATGATCGAGGTCTGGCGCGCGGGTTTGATGATGACGCAATTGCCGGCGACGAGCGGCGCGACGGTGAGGCCGGTGAGGATGGCGAGCGGGAAATTCCACGGCGCCACGGCGACGCCGACGCCGCGGGGCGTCCAGGTCTGGATGCAGCGTTCGCCCGGGACGTGTTGCGTGACGACGGGCTTCGCCATGCGCCGCATCTCGACGGCGTAGAAGCGCAGGAAGTCGATCGCCTCGGAGGTGTCGCCGTCGGCCTCGACCCAGGGTTTTCCGCCTTCAAGAATAAGGAGCGAGTTGATCTCCAGGCGGCGCGCTTCCATCAGGTCGGCGGCGCGCTCGAGCATTTGCGCGCGCTCGTCGGCCGGCGTGGCGCGCCATTTGGGGAAGAAGGCGACGGAGGCGGCGACGGCGTCCTCGGCGTCCTGCACCGTGCCCTTGGCCCAGTAGCCGACGATCTGCGCCGGACGCGCGGGATTGACGGAAGGCAGGAACGGTCGGTCGGTGATTTTTTTGCCGTTGATGATGCACGGCCACTTTTTGCCGAGCTGGGTTGATTCGAAATGCTGGAGCGCGGCGCGCTGTTTCTCGCGGTTGACGGCGAGAGTGAAGTCGGTGTTGGCGGCGTTGATGAACTCGCCCGCAACGCGCGGTTTGCGCGCGAGGGGTTCGGTGGCGGCGGCGATGGCGTTGACCGGATTGCCGAGGAGCTGCTCCTTCGTGGCTTCGCCCATGTTCTTGATGCGGAGGAAGCCTTCGTTGGAGGTGTTCTCAAGGAGGCGGCGGACGAGATAGGCCATGCCGGGCAGGAGCTCGCCGATGGCGCAATACTCGCGGACGCGGTGGCCCATCTGAAGCAGGGAGGCCTTCAACTCGTCGGCCATGCCGAAGAGCGCCTGGAATTCGTAGGCCTTGGGATTGATGCCGAGGCGCTCGGCCTGCGCGATGGCGTGGGCGCAGGAGCGGACGTTGTGCGAGGCGAAGTTCGGCGTGACGATGTCGATGTTCTCGAGGAGGAAGAGCGTGAGCTTCTCGTAGTTGGCGTCGGACTCGGGTTTCTTCTGCCAGACCGGCGCGGGCCACTCGCGTTGCTGCGCGACGACGGTTTCGTAATCCCAGTAGGCGCCCTTCACGAGGCGGACGTTGAGCGGGCGGTGGTGCTGCCGCGCCCAGGCGACGAGGTCACGGAGGTCGGCCTCGCAATCGCGCAGGTAGGCCTGCATCGCGATGCCGATGGCGGGTTTTTGCGTGAACTCCGGTTCCTCGAAAATGGATTTGAAGAGCGCGAGCGTGAGATCCTTCAGCTTGTAGCTCTCCATGTCGAAGTTGATGAGCGCGCCGACATCGGCGGCGCGGCGCAGGATCGGGCGGAGGCGCTCCTTGAGCGCGGCGATGGAGTTCTCCGGGTCGGCGGGGTGGACGTCCGGCGTGAGCGCGGAGATCTTGACGGAGAGGTTGAGGCGCGGGATCGGGCCGGCCGGGCCGACGTCGCTGAAGGCCGGCGCGGGTTCCTTGGCGAAGAACTTGGAAACGGAGTCGAGAATCTCGAGGTTGCGCTGGAGGAAGATGTCGGCCTCGGCGTCGTTGACGACGGTTTCGCCGAGCAGATCGATGGTGGTGGCGAGGCCGAGCTTGGTGTTTTTCCGGATCTGCTTGATGAGATCCTCGCCGGTTTCGCCGGCGACGAACTGGCCGGCCATGTCGACGATCTGGGCCTTGACGGGCGCGGCGACGAGGGCGGGGGCGAAGGACGACGCGGCGAGGCCGGCCTTGAGGGCGGGGTTGAGCTCGACGGCCTTGTCGCCGAGGTATTCCTGCAGGTGGCGGACGATTTCGGCGGACGAGTTGAGGGACGGCAGGACGTCGACGAAACGGAAGAGCTGGGTTTTGAAAACCGGATCCTTCATCGACCACTCCATGAGGCGGGCGTAGGCGCCCTTTTTGGAAAACAGCGCCGGGGGCGGCTGTTGGTCCATCAAGGCGAAGAGCTGTTCGCCCTTGGCGCGGACGGCGGATTCGATTTTGGGGTCGGGAACGAGGAAGGCGGACATGGGGGGACGTTTTGGCGGCGATTCTTGTCCGGTGTCATAAATAGGCAAGGTCGGTGGGGTAGGCCAAAAGGAGCAAAACCCCGTCTTATCGATGGCGTTAGGCGTTCGACGCATTGCCGGATAACGAATCCGTGAAACTGGTATGGTTGCTGCGGCAGGGGTAACGGAACCCTGTGAGTCTCGCCCATCCCATATCGGTCATCATGCCAGCCGCGGCGGCGGAAACGCCGCCGTCCCGTGTGGTTACGGCGGGGATGAAGGCGGCCGGCCGGCCGGCCCCGGACAACGCGTGCCGTTCGCGACTGGCCACGCCAATGCGGGAATACCTGGAGGTGCTGGGCGTGATCATCGCCTTGACGCTGGTGGCGGGGTTTACGCCGCTGACGCACCACGCTTTCGGTCATGTCTATCTGCTGGCGGTGATCCTGCTGTGTTTGCGCGTGGGGCGCGGGCCGGTGTTGCTCGCAGCGGTCAGCAGCGCGCTGGCCTGGAACTACTTTTTCATTCCGCCGCGATTCTCGTTCCAACTGCTGGATTACGATGACGGAATCCTGCTTGGCATCTACTTTGTCGTGGCGCTGATCGCGGGGCAACTGACCGCGCGCATCCGCGCACAGGAGCGGCACGAACGGGGCCAGCAACGGCAGGCGACGGCACTCTACCACCTCGCGCGCGCCTTGGCGGCCGGGCGGCCGCTCGATGAAGCGCTGGGCGAGGCGGTGCATCAGGCGGAGGCGCTGTTCGGCGCCCCGGTGGCCCTGTGCCTCGCGGCCGAAAACGGGACATGGACCGAGCATGCGGCCGGGGCGTTGCCCTTGGGCGCCGCGGAAAAACAGATCACGGCGTGGGTGGCCGCCCATGGCCGGGAGGCCGGCCGGGGCACCGGGGACTTTGCCGACGCCGCGGACTGGTATGTGCCGATGCGCCGCGGCGGCACCGTGCTCGGGGTGTTGGTGTTCGGTCGCGCGGACGGTGGGGATGACATCCCGGGCGAACAGCGTGGCCTGGCCGACAGCTTCGCGGCGCAGATGGCGCTGCTGGTGGAGCGCGAACACCTGCGCGCGATCGCGGAACGGGAGCAACGGCTCGCCGAGTCGGACCGCCTGCACCGCACCCTGTTTGACAGCGTTTCCCACGAACTGAAAACGCCGCTGGCCGTGCTGCGCACCGCCGGGAGCAGGCTGGAGACGGCCGACGGATCGCGGCGGACGGCATTGGTCCGGGAAATCAGGACGGCGACGGGGCGGCTGGACCGCCTGGTGGCGAATCTGCTCGATCAAAACCGCCTCGAATCGGGTTCGCTCCGGGCCCGGCTCGATTGGTGCGATGTCGGCGACCTCATCCCGGCGGCGCGGCGGGCGGCCGATGAAGCCCTGCCGGGTCGGCGCGTGCAGGTCGTGGTGCCGGACGACATGCCTTTGCTGTTCGCCGATGCCGCACTGATGGAGCATGCGCTGGCCAACCTGTTGCTGAACGCCGCGCATCACACGCCGCCGGGCACGCCGGTGGAAATCGCCGCCGGGCGCGAATCGCGGGCGGGACGGCCGGGGATATTCGTGCGCGTGAGCGACCGCGGCCCCGGCCTGCCGCCGGAAGTGCGGGAGAAGCTTTTCCAGAAATTCAGCCGCGGTCCGCAGGCGCGCGCAGGCGGCTTGGGCCTCGGTCTGGCGATCGTGCGCGGTTTCATGCTGGCCCAGGGGGGCGACGTGACCGCCGGGGAAAACCCCGGCGGCGGAGCCTGCTTCACCCTCTGGCTGCCGCATACTGCGCACGGCGCCGTGCCCGACGATGAGAGCTGATCCTTCCCGTCCGCAGGTGTTGGTGATCGACGATGAGGCGCAGATCCGGCGCCTGCTGCGCCTGACCCTCGAGGAGGCGGGTTACGCCGTGGACGAGGCCGAGACCGGCCGCGACGGGTTGCGCGAGGCGAGCCGTCGCGGTCCCGATGCCATCATCCTCGATCTCGGTCTGCCGGATGTGTCCGGCGTCGAAGTGTTGCAGGCGTTGCGCGAGCGCAGTGCCGTGCCCGTGCTCATCCTCTCGGTGTTCGGGCAGGAAGACCGCAAGATCGCCGGCCTGGACGCGGGGGCGGACGATTATCTGACGAAGCCGTTTGCGGACGGCGAGCTGCTGGCGCGCCTGCGGGCTTTGTTGCGGCGCGTCAAACCGGCCGTGGCGTCGAACCGGTTTCGCTTCGGTCCGGTGACGGTGGATCTGGAACGCCGGCTGGTCACCAAGGCGGGACGCCCCGTCAAGCTGACCAGCATGGAATACGCACTGTTGCAGCTGTTCATCACGCACCGGGACAAGGCGCTCACTCACCGGCAGATTTTGCGCGAACTGTGGGGACCGAAGGCGGAGGGGCAGACGCATTATCTGCGCACCTACCTGATGCGGCTGCGCCGGAAGCTGGAGCCCGAGGACGAAACGCCGGGGCATTTTCAGACGGAGTCGGGCATCGGCTACCGCTTCGTGAGCGATCCGGAAAACTGAGCCGGCGCCGGACGCGCCAGGGGAGGGAAGTCCGGCCGTGCCGGTGACATCCCGTTCATATTTCCCGGCCCAGATTATATATTTTGTCTATTTTGCTTGGTATGGGGGGTGCGACATCTGCGGGCGTTCACTCGCACTCCAATCGACACACCCATCCCAGTATCACCAACATGAGTATCCGGTCGTCAGGTTTGAAATGGTTGCGCGCTGCCCTCGTGGGGGCCGCGCTATGCTGCAGTCTCGGCTTGCCGCGCATCTTCGCGGATGATCCCAAACCCGACCCCGCGGGCACGGCGACGGGCACGATCGCCGACGTGCCCGGATTTGTCGTGGCCGCACCCGCCGACCTGAGCGCCGACGACGCGAAGGACAAGGACAAGGCGGCGGCCTATGCGGAGGCGAAGAAAGCAGCCGATGACTACACCAAGCAGGCGGCGGCAGAGCCCCTCGCGGTCAAGCTCGCCGACAACGTCGGCCACAACCGCGTCGCGATCAATTTCATGTGGACGCTCGTCACGGGCTTCCTCGTCATGTTCATGCAGGCGGGTTTCGCGCTCGTAGAGACGGGACTCTGCCGCGCGAAGAACTCGAGCCACACGATGGCGATGAACTTCATGATCTACCCGATGGGCATGCTCGGGTTCTACCTGTGCGGCTTCGCCTTCATGTTTGGCGGCCTCGGCGCCCTCGGCACGATGGGCGGCTACGCGGGTTTGAACAATGAATTCACCGTCACGCTCTTCGGCCATCCTTTCGGTCTGCTCGGCCTGAAGGGCTTCCTGCTGCAGGGCGCCGGCTACGACACAGCCGCCTTCGCGCTCTTCCTCTTCCAGATGGTGTTCATGGACACGACGGCGACGATTCCGACGGGCGGTGCGGCTGAGCGGTGGAAATTCTCCGCCTTCATGATTTACGGCTGCTTCATCGGCACCGTCATGTATCCGCTGTTCGGCAACTGGGTGTGGGGCGGCGGCTGGCTGGCGATGCTCGGGGCGAATTTCGGCCTGGGGCACGGCCATGTGGATTTTGCCGGTTCCTCCGTCGTGCACATGCAGGGCGGCGTGATCGCATTGATCTTCTGCTGGCTGATCGGACCCCGCCACGGCAAATACAACAAGGAGGGCAAGCTCGTGCATCCGATCATGCCGCACAATATTCCTATGGTGATGCTGGGCACCTTCATCCTCGCGTTCGGCTGGTTCGGTTTCAACCCGGGTTCGACGCTCGCTGGCACCGACCTCCGCATTGCGGTCGTCGCGGTCAATACCATGATCGCCGGCTCGACGGCCGCTCTCGCCACCACGCTTTACATGTGGTGGTTCAAGACCAAGAAGCCCGATCCCTCGATGATGTGCAACGGCCTCCTCGCCGGTCTCGTTGCGATCACCGCGCCCTGCGCCTTCGTGAGCGCGGGCGGCGCCGCGATCATCGGCATCGTCGCCGGCCTGCTCGTGGTGGAGTCGGTGTTCTTCTTCGACAAGATCGGAATCGACGACGCGGTCGGCGCGATCTCGGTCCACGGCGTCAACGGCGCCTGGGGCTGCCTTTCGATCGGTCTCTTTGCCGACGGCACCTACGGCGACGGCTGGAACATGGTCCCCGGCACCGTGCGGGGTCTCTTCTATGGCGGCGGCCTGAGCCAGTTCTGGGCCGAACTGATCGGCGTCGTCACCTGTTTTGTCACGCTGTCGGTTCTCTCGATCATCGTCTATTACATCGCCGAGATGTTCGTGGGCAACCGCGTGTCGCTGGAGGTCGAGATCGAAGGCCTCGACGTGCCGGAGATGGGTGTCCCCGGCTACGGCGGCATGGTGATGGACAAGCAATCCGAGACTCCGGTCGCCCACTAATCGCGGATCACACTCCAGACAACATGCAGACTCATCTCATCGATCTGATCCGCGACTGCACCGGCCTGCTGGCCGGTGGAGTCATCGGGTTCGCGTTCGGCACCCTGCAGCAGGCGGCGCTCCGGCGCAACGAGCGGCGGGAGAAGAACGGCGACCTCAAGAACGGCTGGACGCTCATGCCCGCGGCGGGCGCGCGGGTCGCCTATCTGCTGATCGCCCTGGCGGGGGTGCAGCTCATCAGTCCGCGGCTGTTTGTGGACGGCACGCAATGGTGGGTGTCGGCGGGCGTGGTCGTCGGCTACGGCGGGATGTTGTTCCAGGGGTTGCGGCGGAAGCTGGCACAGCCGCCCGCGGGTTGACCGGCGATCATTTCACCCGCGACACCGGCCGCCTGACCCGCCCCGCCATGAAGCCTGCCAACGGATGGACGTGGCAGGCGACGCGGACGGGGGCGCGCCCGGCGCCCGGTGGGCCGGCAGGAGCATTTGATCATTGTCTGTTTCCGGCTAATCTTTGCGCATGAAAACCAAGTCCGAAGGTCCGGCGCTGGAGTTCAACCCTCCGGCGGTGATCTTGGTGCGGCTGGTTTTTCTGCTGATGGTTCTGATTCTGTTGGCGGCTGGGGCGCTGCTCGTGGCCGGCGGCATCACCCACGAAACCTGGCGCATCATCCTGGGCGCGGCGGTCGCGGTCTTCGCCGGCGGCATTTATGGGTGGTTGCGGCGTCGCGGCCGGCTCGCAGATGTGTTCAGTTCCAGCGACATCTTCGAGGGGCCGGACCGGCCTGAGGAGGATTTCGCGCGCCTGGTGCACGCTTGGGAGGATCTGCGCGTCAAACGCGGCACGGCGGAATTCGACGCTTGGGAATGGCTGCGGCTGCGCCGGGAAATCGAGGCCCGGGCGAAGGACGATCCGCGGCTGACGGACTACTGGCGGGATCACCAGGCCTGAATCCGACGGCGGACGGCGGGGATGAAGAACGCCGGGCGAAAGGCGAGCCGGCAGGCTTATGGGCTTGGCGGATCGGGTTTTGCGTGGCAGGAGGTTTCTGCAACTTAGTGACGCCGCGCGGTGTTCTTAGCGTGAATGAAAATCCCACAGTGCAAGCTTCCAACCAGGGAATAACCGCCCCGCCCGACTTCACTACGTTCATGCGCAACTACGAAGACATGGTCTACTCCACCGCCGTGCGTCTCATCGGCAATGAGACGCAGGCCGAGGACATTGCGCAGGATGTGTTCATCAAGGCCCATGAGCACTTCGACAATCTGCGCACCAGCCCGACCGCCGGCGGCTGGCTGAAGACCGTCGCGACCAATCTCTCGATCAACCACATCCAGCGCTACAAGAAGCGGTGGACCTTCTTTTCCGACATCGTGCACCGGGACGACGAAGGCGGGGAAAAGGAAGTCGAGTTCGCCGCCCCCGACACGTTTTTCTCCGGGGTCGATTCCGCCGAGCGCCGCGAATGGGTCGAGCGGGCCCTGGAAAAACTGCCCGAACACCAGCGCGTGCCGCTGGTGCTTTATCATTTCGAAGACATGCCCTACGAGGAGATCGCCAAGAAGACCCGCGTGTCCCTCAGCAAGGTCAAGACCGACATCCTCCGCGGCCGCGAGGCCCTCGCGAAAATCCTGACGCGCAGCGGAGCCACCCACGAACAATTTTCCACCTGATCCGGAGGTCCCATGAAAAAGCTCAACGAACAAGAACTCGAACAATTCATCCACTCGACCCTCCGGTCGCTGCCCGCGCGCCGCGCGCCGCGCTCCCTCGAGTCCCGCGTCCTCGCCGCCCTCGAGCAACAGGCGATGATCCCGTGGTATCACAAGTCCTGGAGCTATTGGCCGCAGGCGGTCCGCGCCGCTTTCCTCGTCCTCGCCACCGGAGTCTCGGGCGGGGTCATGGCCGCCTTTTATCTCGGGCTCAATACCGTCGAACAAAGCGGCCTGGCCGCGCAGGCGGGCGAGCGCCTGGGCCTCTTCACCTCCATCTATCATGTCGGCGCCTGGATCTTCAATCTGGGCGCGCAGATCGTCGGCAGCATCCCGCCGCTCTGGCTTTACGGCGGCGCGGCCTTCGTCGCGCTGATGTATGCCACCTTCTTCGGTCTCGGTGCCGCGGCCTACCGCAGTCTCTATCGTAGCAACAACTGATCTTTTTACCCCGATGAAAACCAAGCGAATTTCAATCTTATCCGCCCTCTGGCTGGCCCTCGCCTTTGCGCTGGTGCCGGTGCTGCGGGCCCAAGAGCCGCCGCCCGCCCCCGCGGCCCCGGCAGCGACGGCAGAGAAGGCGGCCCCCGCGCCGACAGCGGAACAACCGGCCGTGGCCGCCGAGGAAAAACCCGCGGCGCCACCGGAAGCTCCGGCCGCACTTGAGGCCCCCGCCACTCCCGCCGGGCAACCGGCGGTGGCGACCGAGGAAAAGCCCGCGGCGACCGTTGCGCCCGCTCCGGTCGAGGAAGAGAAAGCCGACAGCGAGCTGCGCGAACTGGGCAAAGAGGACGACAAGCCGGCCGCCCAGAACGAAAAGAAAAAGGGGGGACGTCGGGCGCACAACGTCTCGATTCATCCCGGCGGCGACAAACCACCTTTTGGCAACCACACGGTCTCCGCCGAGAGCACGCAGAACGAAGCTGTTTCCGTCTTCGGCTCCACCACGGTCGATGGCCACGTCACGGACGCGGCGGTTTCCGTCTTCGGCGACACCACCGTCAATGGCACCGTGGATGACGCGGCCGTGTCGGTTTTCGGCACCACCACCGTCAACGGCAAGGTCAAGGGCGAGGCCGTCGCGGTTTTCGGCGACGTCGTGCTGGGCCCCGACGCCGAGGTGGATGGCCAGGTGGTGGCCGTGCTGGGCAAACTCGTCCGCTCGCCTGGCTCCCAGATTCATGGCGGCACGCAGGAAATCGGCAGCATCGGGCCGTTTGGCAACGTCACCGGCTTGCGCACCTGGTTCACCAAATGCCTGTTTTACGGCCGGCCGCTGGCCTTCGAGGGAGATCTCTGGTGGGCCTGGTGCGTCGCCCTGTCCTTTCTGGCCTTCTACGCGCTGATCGCGTTGATCACGCCGAGTGGCGTGAACAAGTGCGTGGAGACACTGGAGCAACGTCCCGGCTACTCGCTCCTCTCGGCCTTGCTGACGCTGCTGCTCACGCCGGTCGCCTACATCCTGTTGGTGCTCACTCTGGCCATCGCGATCGGGTTTGTGTTGATCCCGTTGTTTTCCATGGGGCTCTTTTTCGCGGCGGTCTTCGGCAAGATCGTGATGCTGGCCTGGCTTGGCCGGCGTTTCACGAAGCTGCTGGGTGACAGCCCGCTGGCCCATCCGGTATTCGGCGTGCTCATCGGCGGCGCGATCGTGCTCGGTCTCTATACCATTCCGATCATCGGGTTCATCACCTACAAGCTCCTCGGCGTCCTTGGACTGGGCGTGGTGGTTTACACCCTGATCCTGCAGCTCAAGGCCAGCCGTCCGCCCAAGCCGGTGGCGGTGGCCGCGAGTGTTGCGCCGATCGCCGCGGTGGCACCGGTGGCGACGCCAACCGCCGGTGAAGCGGTGCCGCCCCTGGTCACGCCCGCGCTGGTTCCGACGCTGCCTCCGGTCATTTCGGCGAGCACGCTGCCGCGGGCCGGGTTCTGGATCCGCATCCTGGCTTCGTTGTTGGATGCCGCCATGGTGGGCATCGCCTTCGGCATGATGCACAGCATCTGGCATGGATTTGGCGGTATCTATCCGTTCTGGTTTGCCGTGTATTGCGTCATCATGTGGGCGACGAAGGGCACGACCATCGGCGGCATCATCTGCGGTCTGAAGCTCGTGCGGGTCGACGACCGGCCCGTGGACTGGAGCGTTTCCATCGTGCGCTGCCTGAGTGCGTCCCTCTCGCTCGTCGTGCTCGGCCTTGGGTTCATCTGGGTGGTATTCGATGACGACAAGCAATCCTGGCACGACAAGATCGCCGGCACCACCATCGTCAAGGTGCCGAAGGGCACGCCGCTGCTTTAAGACAGTTTTCTTTCCGGCGCAGGGCTCCTCCAGCCTTGCGCCTTTTTTTTAAAGGCTTTCGCTGGGGCCATGGCAAAAGCACTCGTTGGAATCATCATGGGTAGCACGTCGGACTGGGACACGATGCAGCATTGCGCGTCGACGCTCGACCAGCTCGGAGTGGCTTACGAAAAACGCGTCATCAGCGCGCATCGCACCCCGCAGCTCGCCTTTGAATGGTGCGGCAGCGCCGAGGCGCGCGGCCTGCAGGTGATCATCGCGGCGGCGGGCGGAGCGGCCCATCTCGCGGGCGTCGCGGCGGCACTCACGCCATTGCCGGTGCTGGGCGTGCCGATGGAATCGGCTTCGCTCAAGGGCATGGATTCGCTGCTTTCAATGGTGCAGATGCCCGGCGGCATTCCGGTGGCGACCTTGGCCATCGGGAAACCCGGCGCGATCAACGCGGCCCTGTTTGCCGGAGCGATTTTGGCTTTGAGTCGCCCGGAAATCAAAACCGCCCTTGACGGTTACCGCGCGGCGCAGACCAAGAAAGTTGCCGAGTCCAAGCTGCCCTGAGCAGCCGGCGATGCAATTGGGTGGGCGTCGATGTCCCTATCGACGCCAGCCTGCGGACCGTAGCCTTGGCGAAGGTCTGTCGCCGATGTGGAAATCGGCGACCACCCGTCAGCCACCCGCTGGTGGCAGGATGATGCCCCGGCATTCGCCGAGCCCGATGCGACGGGCTCCGGGGCGGGCGGCATAACCGCGCAGGATCACTTCATCGCCGTCTGCCAGAAATCCACGGGTCTCGCCGTTGGGAAGTGCCAGCGGTTCTGTCCCGCGTTGGGTCAGTTCGAGCAGGCAGCCCCGGGAGTCGTTGGTTTCGCCTGAGACGGTGCCACTGCCCAGGAGGTCGCCGGGCGAAAGATTGCAGCCGTTGCTGGTGTGGTGGGTGAGGAGTTGGGCCAGGGTCCAATACATTTGCCGGAAATTACCGGAAGAAAGCCGGTGCGGGGCGTCTCCGGCGGTGCGCATGCGCGCGGTGAGCAATGAGACTTCGAGCGTGAGATCGAGGCCGCCCTGCGCGACATCGCTAGGATCGGCGAGATAGGGCAGGGGTGCGGGATCTCCGGCGGGTCGGACAAAGGCCGGGACGCGGAACGGCGCGAGCGCTTCCATCGTCACGACCCAGGGTGAGATGCTGGTGGAGAAATTTTTTGCGAGAAAGGGACCGAGCGGCTGATATTCCCAGGATTGAATGTCGCGGGCGGACCAGTCGTTGAGCAGCACGACGCCAAAGATCTGCCCGACGGCGTCCGCCAACGGCACGGGAGCGCCCAGCGGGTTGCCCGGTCCGACGAAAGCGCCCAGTTCGAGTTCGTAATCCAGCTGCCGGCATGGGCTGAAATCGGGCGCGACGGCTTCCGCCGGTTTTGACTGGCCGCGGGGCCGGCGAACCGGCGTGCCGCTGATCACGATGGAGGAACTCCGTCCGTGATAACCGATGGGCACCCATTTGTAGTTCGGGAGCAGCGGCTGGTTGGGCCGGAACATCGCGCCGACGTTGGTGGCATGGAAAATGGACGCATAAAAATCGGTGTAGTCGCCGATCCGGGCCGGCAGGAGCATTTCGGCTTCCGCCATGGGCACGAGGCACGATTCCACGGTTGAACGCATCGTGCCGGCGAGGCAGGTGTCCGCGCCCAGCAACTCACTGAGGCAGGCGCGCAATGCGGTCCAAGCGGAGGGCCCGAGCGCCATCAGGGAGTTAAGGCTGGATTGCTGACAGGCGGCGAGCAGCGCGGATATTTCGGTGACGGATTCCAAGTCCGCCAGTAATCCGCTCCGGACGGTCGCGGACAGATCCAGAATACTCGAACCGATGGCGACTCCCGCGCGCGGATTGGATTGAGGTGCCGGGCGGAAGACACCGAAGGGCAGGTTTTGCAGCGGGAAATCGCAGTCCGGCCTATTGGCGGATTCCAGCCAGCTCAGCCGCCGGGTATCATGGGTTTGGTTGAGTGTCATACAAGGTGTCATAGCCGCAGACCTCGTCGCGCAAGGACTGGCTGCAGCGCCAAAAAACACGAGGTTTTCTTCCAGCGATAACCAAGAGTAGGTGGAATGATCTCTGTCGCGGGCCGAAATCCGAGATGATCTTTCCTTCGGCGTATCGTGTTGGTTTGGACAGGAAAGGCGCGCGTTTCATCTACAGAAAGCGTCTCGTGAGATAATTATTGAATCTCAACGCAGAAAATGCACCATTCGCCGCAAGAAATTAGCCTGTCACAGGTGGTTTCCCTCTAACACACACCAACTAAGAACTATGAACAATAGCTCCGTAAGTTATCTACGGAAGCCTTTGGCGCTGCTTGGCGTCGGGCTTTCCCTGTTCGCGGCCCAGGCCGCTTTTGCCCAGACAACCGATGAGGCCGCCAAAAAGGACGAGGCGGTGAAGCTCGATAAATTTGTGGTCACGGGTTCCTACATTCCCGTCGCCGCAGATGCGGTGGCCCAGCCGGTTTCGGTCATCAATTCCGATGAAATCGCCCGGACCGGTATCACCACCAACGCACTCGAAGTCCTTAAGAAGGCGGTCCCGCAGTTCCAGGGTAATGGCAACATCGGTTCGAACAACGCCAACATCAGCTCCGGTGCGACCGGTGGCGGTTCCCAGGCGTCGTTGCGCAACCTGACCACCCTGACCCTGATCAACGGCCGCCGCGCGGCGGTTTCGCCGATCTCGGGCACGGGCGGCAACCAGTTCGTCGATCTCAACATCATTCCGCTCTCGGCGATCGATTCGATCGAAGTGCTGCTGGACGGCGCTTCGGCGACCTACGGTTCCGATGCGACCTCGGGCGTGATCAACATCAAGTCGAAGCGCGACTACAAGGGCGCGGCGCTGAGCGGCTACTATGAGTTCAGCGATCAGCCCGGCAAGTGGGCGACCTTCGGCGGCAACTTCGTGACGGGCACCGGCAACGGCACCACCAACATCACGGTTGCCGGTGGCTGGTCCCATCAGGATCCGATGTATCAGTTCGAGCGCGGCTTCTCGAACCCGCAATACGGCACCCCGACCTGGGGCGGCACGATCAACTTCGGCGGTAACTATTTCCGCCTGAACCCCGCCTACTCGGCTCCGCCGGTGGGCGCGGTCAAGCCGACGATCACCTTCATTGGTTCGAGCTCGTCGCCCGTCTCCTTGGCGTCGATCCCGACGGCCCCGGACGGCAAACCCTATTTCGGTGTTGTGGGCAGCAACGCAGTTTATTGGGGCGTGGCTGGCACCGGTGGCGCCGGGGTTAAGGGTTTTGGTGCCGGCGAACTCGCCTTCGCCTCCTCACCTGAAGCCGAGCAGGTGGCGTTCAACCTGTCCAACTATGTGACCATTCTCCAGCAGCGCGAATCCTTGGGCGCGATGGTGACCTTCGATCACAAGGTAAACGACAACGTCGAGTTCTTCGGTGACCTGCTGACCTCCCAGGTCAAGACGAAGTCGCAAATCAACGCCCAGCCGATCGGCACCGATTCCTCGTTCAATGTGACCGGGGCATATCCCTACAGCCCCTTTGCTAATACGGTCCGGGTGCGCAACCGCTTCACGACGAACCCGCGCGTCTACATCTACGACACGGACTTCGTGCGCCTGGTCGCCGGTTTCCGGGGCGAAATCAATGACCGCCTGTCCTTCGAGACGGCGATCAACCTGAACACCTCCGACCTGGCCTATCGCAACCCGGGCGTCATAGACGCCGCCGGACTGCAAATCGCCTCTGGCATTCGCGATTCGAGCGCCGGCGCTATCAACATGTTCGAAGCCAACATCAGTCCGGCCACCGTGGCGGCAGCGAACTTCATCGGCACGGGCTACAACGACTTCAACAGCGGCCTGCGCAGCTGGGATGGTCGTTTGGTCTACAAGGCTTTCCAACTCGACAGCGGTGATGTGACCGTGGTGCTCGGCTCCGAGATCCGTCGCGACACCCTCAAAGGCACGGCCGATCTGAACTCTGTGCCTGATGCCTACGGCAACATCGGTTGGACGGGTGCGACTTCGGTCAATCCCTTCACCGCCAGCCGTGACGTCAAGGCCGGCTTCATCGAGGCCGCCATCCCGCTCGCCGCTCCGCAGCAAAACATGAAGTGGGCCCACGTGTTCGATCTGGACGTCGCCGCCCGCTATGAGCAATACAGCGACACCGAAGATCCGCTCGTCCCGAAGGTTACCTTCCGCTGGCTGCCCGTGAACGACGAGTTCGCCGTCCGCGGCACCTGGGGCAAGTCCTTCAATGCCCCGACGCTCTATCAGTTGGTCGGACCCAGTGACGTCGGTTTCACCCCCGAGGTCATCCTGTTGCCCTACGGTGCGGCCGACAATCCGGACAACTACGTTGGTGGTCAGGCCCAGATCCGTGGTGGCAACAACCCGGCCCTCAAGCCTGCTCGTTCCGACGCGTATACCTTCGGCATCGTCTGGTCGCCCAAGGCGGTCAAAGGCCTCTCTACCGAGTTCACCTACTGGAACGTCAAGGAACACGACATCGTCGGCGTCATCTCCTCGCAGTCGATTCTCCAGGACCTGGAGGATAACGGTCCCAGTTCGCCGTATCTGGCGGAGAACGCCAGCGCGACCAACAGCGTGGGCAACTTCATTAATCCGATCACCGGCCGTTCGACCTATGACGCCCGCGTCAACGGCTTCCGCGCGGACGGCGACCCGATCACCGCGCCGGGCCAGATTGCCGGTCAGATCGATAGCATCTATCTCGAGCGCCCGCTCGTGAATATCGCTTCGCAGAGTGCCTCAGGCCTCGACCTCACGGTCAAATACAAGTGGGAACTTCCTTCCCTTGGTCTGATCGACCTGTCGGCCAACGTCGCCTATTGGCTCAAGTATGAGTTCAGTGGCGAACAGCTCGCCGGCCGTGCCACCGTCACCGGCGGCACGATCCCGCGCTACACGGCCTACGTGCAGGGCTCTTGGAAGCGGGGCAACTGGGATGTCACTACCAGCATGCGTTACATCCCGAAGGTTAACGCTCCGGATGAGTTCTCCAGCGGCAAGACCGCCGCCGAGCAGTATGCCAGCTTCGATCTGGGTGTCGGTTACAAGTTCACCAACACCAGCCTGAAGATGCTGAACGGCATGCGCGTTTCGCTCGTCGTGAAAAACGTCGGCAACGAGATGCCCCCGCAGCTCCCGGATACGTTCTCGAACGACTCGGTTGACACGGGCGCCTACGACCCGATCGGCCGCACGTTCCTGATCTCCGCCGAATACAAGTTCTAAGCCGCTTAGAACCTTATTCCTCCTCTTGGGCCAGCCTTCGGGCTGGCCCTTTTTTTGCCATTTTGGTGCGGCTGCCTGGCGTTTACTGGGGATGAATATTGCGTTCGGGCCGCACTCATTGTCATACGACATGCCATGTTCACTCCCGAAAGTTCCTGGCGGCGCTGGCTTGCCGCAGTTTTTGGCCGATCCACGTCCAAGGAACGGGAAGTCTTCGAGATCCAGCTGCTGCTGCTATTTATTTTGTGCTCGGTTCTTTACCTGGGCTTTCCAGGCACGCGGGAATTGCGGCGCATCGCGGAAGAAAAGCAGTTGGAAACCATCATCCTGGGTTGGGACGGCGTAGCCTGGTTTGTCTGGCTGGGCGCCGCCCCGCTGATGATGATCTTGATTCACCGGAATCCACTGGTTGGAGGTCAATTCAAACGAAGTCTGGGCCGGCTGCTGGTCGGCAGCGTGGGGCTCTATCTGCTGGTGGCCCACCTGCGCTATTTCCTGCACCTGCTGCCTGACTACTGGTGGGGCGTGTCCCCTCATCCGATGCTGAATTTCCCGGCTTATGTCTTCAATACCTTCGCACTCCTGCCGCTGGATTTTCTGACTTACTGCGGCTTTTTCGCGGTGTCCCTCTCGGTGGACTACTATTTCAAACATCGGCAAAATGCCGCGACGGCGTTGCAGCTGCAGCTGCACGCGGCCCAGCTACAGGCGGAACTCACACGCGCGGAACTCGCCGCCTTGCGCGGTCAGCTGCACCCGCACTTTCTGTTCAATAGTTTCAACGCCCTGGCCACGCTGGTCCGCCAGCGGAAAAACGACCAGGCGGTCGAGATCATCGCGCAACTCAGCGCCCTGCTCCGGCTGGCCATCGATCGCACCGGTCTGACCGAAATTCCCTTGGAGCAGGAGATCGATTTTATCCGGCGCTATCTGGAGATCGAGCAGGTGCGCTTTGGCGAAAAACTGCGCGTGGTCATCGAGGTGGAACCGGCCGCGCTCGACGTGGCCGTGCCCAATATCGTGCTGCAGCCGCTCGTGGAGAACGCCATCAAGCACGGGATCTCGCAGCGCACGACACCGGGCACGGTGCGCCTGACCGCCGCCGGTCGCGCCGGCCGTTTGCGGATCGATATCGCCAACGACGGCCCGGAGGAGCTCCCCGACGCGCCGGTGAAAACGGGAGCGCGATCGCCGGGCATCGGGCTGGCGAACGCCCGCGCCCAGCTCAATAAGCTTTACGGCGCTGATTATCGGCTGGAGTTTTCGAAACAATCGGGCGGGGTGACGGTCGTCAGTCTCGATCTGCCACTGCGGCTGAAGCCAACCCAAGATCCTGCATGAACCTCCCCATCCGCACTCTCGTTGTTGACGATGAGCCGCTCGCCCGCGAGGGCGTCATCGCGTTGCTCGCCCAAGATCCGGACATCGAGGTCATCGGGAACTGTGCCGACGGTCAGTCGGCGGTGAACATGATCCGGGCACAACATCCGGATTTGGTGTTTCTCGATGTGCAGATGCCCAAGCGCAACGGATTCGAGGTGCTCGCCGAATTGAAACCGGCGGAACGCCCCGTGATCGTTTTTGTGACCGCCTACGACCAATACGCCATCCAGGCCTTCGATCACTGCGCGGTCGACTATCTCTTGAAGCCGTTTCGGGACGCCCGGTTTGCGGCGGCACTGGCCCGGGCGAAAGGGGAGGTGCGCAAGCTTCGCGTGGTCGGTCTGGGCGAGACCATGGAGCAGCTGCTCGGTTATGTGAAAGAGATGGTCAGGACCGGGACCGTGCCTGCGATCAGTGCGCCGCCGCCCGCGGCGGGTGTCGAGCCGGCAGATCGGGTCGTTTTGAAAACGGGCAGCGATCTGCACTTCATCAAGACTTCAGACATCATCTGGGTCGAGTCGCAGGCGGACTTTGTGAAGGTCCACACCACGGGCGCGGCCCAGCTCGTGCGGGAAACCCTGCAGAACCTGGAGCAGCGGGTCGATCCCGCCAAGTTCCTGCGCATTCACCGTTCCTCGCTCGTCAATCTCGACCATGTGAAGAAAGTCACGCCGGCTCTCTATGGCGACTACGTCGTGCTGATGAGTGACGATACCAAACTCCGCTTGAGCCGCAAAAACCGCGGCAAACTGAAGCAACTCATCGCGCGGCTTTCCGCCGCCGGGGAACCGAACTGATTAGGTTGGTGCCTCGCCGTCCGGAGGTGGCGGGTGGGCGGAAATGACGGATCGGAGGGCCGAAAAACAGCCTGCATTCCGTCGTATAATTGAAGCCATCCATAAGAGCATTGGAGCAATCCATCGATATGCTGTTGCTGCCGGTTATGACACAAGTAGGCAGCAAGCAAATACGGCAACGTATTTAACACAACACACCTAGAACTATGAACAATAGCTCCGTAAGTTATCTACGGAAGCCTTTGGCGCTGCTTGGCGCCGGGCTTTCCTTGTTCGCGGCCCAGGCCGCTTTTGCCCAGACCACCGATGATGCCGCCAAGAAGGACGAGGCGGTGAAGCTCGATAAATTTGTGGTCACGGGTTCCTACATTCCCGTCGCAGCGGATGCGGTGGCCCAGCCGGTTTCCGTCATCAACACCGACGAAATCGCTCGCACGGGCATCACGACGAACGCCCTCGAAGTCCTCAAGAAGGCGGTGCCGCAGTTTCAAGGCAACGCCAACATCGGCTCCAACAACGCCAACATCAGTTCCGGTTCGACCGGTGGCGGTTCCCAGGCGTCGTTGCGCAACCTGACGACCCTGACCCTGATCAACGGCCGCCGCGCGGCGGCTTCGCCGATCTCGGGCACGGGGGGCAACCAGTTTGTCGACCTCAACATCATCCCGCTCTCGGCCATCGATTCGATCGAAGTGCTGCTGGACGGCGCCTCGGCCACCTACGGTTCCGACGCGACCTCGGGCGTGATCAACATCAAGACGAAGCGCGACTACAAGGGTTCGGCGCTGAGCGGCTTTTATGAATTCAGCGACCAGCCCGGCAAGTGGGCGACCTTCGGCGGCAACTTCGTGACGGGCGCTGGCAACGGCACCTCGAATATCACGATTGCCGGCGGTTGGTCCCATCAGGATCCACTGTGGCAATTCGAGCGCGGTTTCTCGAACCCGCAATACGGCACCCCGACCTGGGGCGGCACGATCAACTTTGGCGGTAATTATTTCCGCCTGAACCCCGCCTACTCGGCTCCGCCGGTGGGCGCGGTCAAGCCGACGGTGACTTTCACCGGTTCGAACTCATCGCCTGTCGCCTTGGCGTCGATCCCGACGGCCCCGGACGGCAAGCCCTACTTCGGTGTCGTGGGCAGCAATGCTGTTTACTGGGGCGTTGCCGCCACCGGTGGTGCCGGGGTTAAGGGTTTTGGTGCGGGCGAACTCGCCTTCGCCTCGTCGCCGGAAGCCAAACAAGTGGCCTTCAACCTGGCCAACTACGTCACGATTCTCCAGAAGCGCGACTCGATGGGCGCCATGGCCACGTTTGATCACAAGCTCAACGACAACGTCGAGTTCTTCGGCGACCTGCTGACCTCCCAGATCAAAACCAAATCGCAGATCAACGCGCAGCCGATCGGCACCGACTCCCGCTTCAACGTCACCAGCGCGTATCCCTACAACCCGTTTACGAACACGGTCCGCGTCCGCAACCGTTTCACGACCAACCCGCGCGTCTACATCTACGACACCACGTTCATGCGCTTGGTCTCCGGTTTCCGGGGTGAAATCAACGACCGCCTGTCCTTCGAGACGGCGATCAACCTGAACACTTCCGACCTGGCCTACCGCAACCCGGGCGTCATCGACGCCGCCGGTCTGCTCAATGCCGCCGGCATCGCCAACAACAGCTCCGGTCCGATCAACATGTTTGAAGCCAATATTAATCCGGCCACCGTGGCGGCGGCCAACTTCATCGGCACGGGCTACAACGACTTCAACAGCGGCCTGCGCAGCTGGGACGGTCGTCTGGTCTACAAGGCCTTCCAGATGGACAGCGGTGACGTGACCGTGGTGCTCGGCTCCGAAGTCCGCCGCGAGACGCTCACTGGCACGGCCGACCTGAACTCCGTGCCGGATGCCTACGGCAACATCAACTGGACGGGTGCGACCTCGGTCAATCCGTTCACGGCCAGCCGCGACGTCAAGGCCGGCTTCATCGAGGCCGCCATCCCGCTGGCCGCCCCGCAGCAGAACATCAAGGGCGCCCATGTGTTCGACCTCGACGTCGCCGCCCGCTATGAGCAATACAGCGACACCGACGACCCGCTCGTGCCCAAGGTCACGTTCCGCTGGTTGCCGGTGAACGACGAGTTCGCGGTGCGTGGCACCTGGGGCAAGTCCTTCAACGCCCCGACGCTCTATCAGCTCGTCGGCCCCAGCGACGTCGGCTTCACGCCCGAAGTTATCCTGTTGCCCTACGGCATGGCGGACAACCCGGCCAACTACGTTGGCGGTCAGGCCCAGATCCGCGGCGGCAACAACCCCGCCCTCAAGCCGGCCCGTTCCGAGGCGTATACCTTCGGCGTCGTCTGGTCGCCCAAGGCCGTCAAGGGTTTTTCCACCGAGCTCACCTACTGGAACATCAAGGAGAAGGACATCGTCGGCGTGATTTCCTCGCAGTCGATTCTCCAGGATTTGGAGAACAACGGCGCCAGCTCGCCCTACTTGGCGGAGAACGCCGGGCCGAACAACTCGGTTGGCAATGTCATCAATCCCATCACCGGCCGTTCGACCTACGACGCCCGCGTCAATGGTTTCCGCTCCGACGGCGATCCGATCACCGCGCCGGGCCAGATCGTCGGCCAGCTCGACAGCATCTACCTCGAGCGCCCACTCGTGAACATCTCCTCCCAGAACGCCTCGGGCTTCGACCTGACGGTCAAATACAAGTGGGAACTGCCTTCCCTCGGTTTGATCGATCTGTCGGCCAACGTCGCCTACTGGCTGAAGTATGATTACGACAACGAGGCCCTCGCCGGCCGCGCCACCGTCACCGGCGGCACGATCCCGCGTTATACGACCTACGTGCAGGGCTCCTGGAAACGGGGCAACTGGGATGTGTTCAGCAGCTGCCGCTACATCCCGAAGACCAACGCTCCGGATGAACAGAGCTCCGGCAAGACGGCGGCCGAGCAGTATGCCACGTTTGATCTGGGCGTCGGCTACAAGTTCACCAACACCAGCCTGAAGATGCTGAACGGCATGCGCGTTTCGCTCGTCGTGAAAAACATCGGCAACGAGATGCCCCCGCAGCTCCCGGATACGTTCTCGAACGACTCGGTTGACACGGGCGCCTACGACCCGATCGGCCGCACGTTCCTGATCTCCGCCGAATACAAGTTCTAAAAGCACCTAAACATAGGTTTCACGGGCCAGCCTTCGGGCTGGCCTTTTTTTTGCCCGATTCAGTATTACTAGGATTCCCCTCCTTAATGGAGAATTCCCCTATGCACACACCCATCACCCGGTTTCTTTCGCAAACCGGATTGCTTGCCCTCCTCCTGCTCTGCAACGCGCGCGCCGCCGAAAGCGTCCCGCAGATTCCGGTCGAACGCTTCTTCGACGATCCGGCCATCATCCAGGTCCGGATCTCGCCGGATGGCACCCACCTCGCTTATCTCGCCCCGATGAACGGGCGCATCGGCATTGCCCTCATGGATCTGATCACGGGCAAGGTCGAACCGCTCGTGCGGGCCGCCGATGAGAACATCGACTTCCTGGCTTGGAAGGGGAACGACCACTTGATTTATGAAGCCGACATAGGCGGCAACGAAGCGGCGGCCTATCAATCCATCAATTTGAAAACCCGGCGGATCACCCGCCTGCTCGAGTCTTTTGGCGAAAACAACTGGACCCGCCAGGAGGGGCAATGGGGCGGACTGGTGAGTTGGTGGCAAACCAACCCGAAAAAGCTGGTCGTATACGGTTCCCGCGAAAAGAATTCGTGGACTGGCGGCATGTATGAGGTCGATGTTGCGACCGGGAAGCGCACGACCGCCAGGGATTACACCTACGAAAACGACCGGATCCTGCAATGGATCTTCGACGGCGATGCCCGGATCCGGGTGCGCACCCGCATTACGCACGATGCCGCGATCATTGAGGCCCGCCTCGGCGACAGCGACCGGTTCACCCAGCTTTTCACTCGCCGGCGGGACATGCATTACAGCGAGCTCGACCATGCGACCATTCTCGCGGACAACGACACGCTGCTCTTTGTGGATTACGCGCAGCATGATCGCGGCGCACTGGTCGCTTGGAATCTGCGCACCGGGAAACAGGAGCAGGAAATCTTTGTGCCGCCCACCGGTGAGATCACCGGGCTCGTGTTGACGAACGACCAAACCCGGCTGCTTGGAGTCCGCTACGAGGATGAAAAATCCCGCGTGCATTGGATCGATCCGGAGATGAAATCGATCCAAGCCGGCTTGGATGGAGCGTTTCCCGACACCATCAACACCATCGTCGACATGACGGACGACCGGAAGAAACTCGTCGTGGCGGCACATTCGGACATCGAGACCGCCGTCTATTTCATTTTCGACCGCACGCGCGCCCAACCTCTGCTTATGTCCCTCGGATCGGCCCGTCCCAATCTCGACGCCAAGGCCTTGGCGCATATGGAAAGCGTGCAAATCACGGCACGCGATGGTCTGGTCCTGCCCTCCTACCTGACCAAGCCTGTCGGCAAGGGACCGTATCCATTCATCATCCTGCCGCACGGCGGTCCCTACGGTCCGCGCGACAGCTGGGGCTACGATCCCGAAGTTCAGTTTCTCGCGAACCGCGGGTATGCGGTCTTGCAGGTCAACTACCGCGGCTCGGGCGGCTACGGGAAAAAATTTCTCGAGGCCGGCCGACTGGAATGGGGCAAGAAGATGCAGGACGATCTGACGGATTCCGTCAAATGGGCCATCGCCCAGGGCATCGCCGATCCGGCCCGCGTTGCGATCTGCGGCGCGAGTTATGGTGGTTATGCGGCCTTGGCCGGGGTTGCCTTCACGCCAGAACTCTATTGCTGCGCCGTGAACTATGTGGGCGCGGTCGACATGACCATGCTGGGCGACCGCGATTGGGGTGGGGACGAGATTGCCAACGAGGTCTTCTACAAGATCTGGATTCACCCGGACATGGAAGAGCTGCGTCGTCGCTCCCCGATCAACCACGTAGAGAACATCCGGGTGCCGACCTTTCACGCCTACGGCGAAAACGATCCGCGGGTGAAGATCCGGCAATGGAAGCGGCTGAAGGCGGAGTTGGACAAATATCACAAACCCTATGAATACCTGCGCGAAAGCGACGAGGGCCACGGTTTCAGCAATGCCAACGCCCGCGTCGAATTCTACAAGCAGATGGAGCAGTTTCTCGCCAAGTATATGAAGAAATGATCTGCCGCGCAGCGTCTCAAACGAGGCGCAACGGCAACACCGCGGCGTTGGCCTGCCAGTCCGGCGCAGGCCAGCCGCGCACGGGCGCGCGCCGCCCGAGGATTTTCTTTCTGGGGGTCCCGGCCGGCTGCCGTGATTCAATCCCGTTTGTCAGGGAAACATGGCTGATCGCCACCTGACCGACGCCGCGCACCGCGATGCGCAGACGGGCATCGGGCGCATCCACCGGCACGGTGAACTCGCGCTTGATTCTGGTTCTTGGGCGCGCGGCGTTCGCGCGGAATTCGATCGTGAACCGACTGGCGAGCTCCCGCCACGTGCCGTCGCCTGCCTGTTGTTCAACCACGACCTTTTGCACCGCGGGAGCGAAATTATGCACCATGAATTGCATCTGCCACGCACCACAGACCGGGGTGGCCTGCCAGGCCAGCAGTGGTTGCCGAGTCGCCAATTTCAGCCACCCGCGCCATTCGGCCAGTCGTTGGGTGTCCGCTTCAAGCACGGTTTCGTTTTGTCCTTGGACAGCGGGATTCCGGGTGCGCGCCCACATGGCACGGGCCGCTTTGCGTCCGGCCTCAAGCGCCCGCGCGTATTCTCGCGCCGCTTGCCAGGCGATTGTCATATAATGTATGACAACGGCCGTCTGGCCCTTGGCGAGCAACCGGCGCCATTGGAAAACTTGGCGTGCCGCATCGCGGATGAAAACGTCCCGTTGGGCCAGATAATATCTGAAGACCAGACTGGTGGCGAAAGCCCTCGGCCACGCACTCCGGATCACACGGGCGAAGAATTTTTTATCCGCCTGATACGGTTTGAGGCTTTCGTTGCCGGCGAAGACATCCCAGCGATCGTTGATCTGCCAGCGGGCGTAGCCGGCGAAAGCATGTTCATCCGCGGCGAGCAGCATCCGGGCAAGGGCGCGATTGCCTTTGCCGGGAAACACCCGGTCGAGACCGCCCGCCAGCAGGGTGGTGTTGTCGTCGGTGCCGGATTTCAGCCAGAGTCCGGCCGCCGCGGCATCCACCACGGTGGTCGTTTCAAGGGCGAGGCGATAGGCCTCCCACGACGTGACGAGAAAGCCCTCGGCTTTGACGGCTTGGCAGCGCTGCCACCACGAATGGATGTTGCCCAATCGGTCGCCGAACACGGGCAGCGGTTCGTAACGAAAGGCGCCGTTCATCGGGCAGCCGTAGTAGGAGATGCCTTGTTTCTTCAGCGCCGGCAGCAGGTCGCGTTCGGCGAAGTTGAAAAACTCCACCCGCGGCTTTTTCCCAAAAGGATAATAATACCAGTCGTAGACCGTGAGCCCGCGCGGCAGCTGCAGAATGGCCTCGGGGACGAAATACAGCATGTCGGCCCACAGCCCCATCTGGAGATGGTGCCGGCGGCAGACGTCGTGGAGCCGGTTGACGTGGCCGGCGAAATGTCCGGCGAGGCCGAGGCGCGCGACTTCCTCGCGGCAGCGGGGGCATTTGCCCAGATGGAACGATTCGTCGAGGCCGACATGCACCTTGCCCGCCGTGCAATACGGCGCCAGGTCGCGCAAGAGCAGCTCCGCCACCTCAAGCGTGCGCGGATGCAACGGGCAGATCTGACCCTGCGGCCGGGGCCGGCCGTTCTCATCGCGCAATTCATTCAGGTCGCGCCACGCGGGATGTTTGATGAGGTATTGGGTGTGGCCGAGGAGGTTGATAATCGGCACCACGCGGATGCCGGTTTGCGCCGCGCACAGCACCAGCTCGCCGAGTTCCTCGTAACCGTAAGCGTCGTCGCGACCCACGCCCGGCAGGCTGGGGTAATGCACCGCGTCCTCCAAGTGCAGGTAGAGTTCCTGATAGCCCCACGCGGCATAGCGCGGCAGGATTTTTTTCAGGAAATCCAGCCGCTCGACCTGCCGGGCGAGATCCCACTGAAAGGCGCGAATCATGAAATAGGTCGCACCCGAATGGTGCGATCAGCCACGCTTCGACCGGACGAGTTGTTCGAGCTTCACGATGTCGGCGGCAAACACCCGGATGCCCTCGGCGGTTTTTTCGGTCGCCATGGCGTCCTCGTTGAACGCGAAGCGGAAGCCCTTTTCGTCGAAGCTCACTTGCTTGAGCGCGGCGCCCTGTGCGGCCGCCGGATCGAGTTTCCGGGCGAGGGGCTCGGTGCTGGCCTTGAGCTCGCCCAGCAGGGCCGGGCTGATCGTGAGCAGGTCGCAGCCGGCGAGCTCGGTGATCTCGCCCTTGTTGCGGAAGGAGGCTCCCATGACCTCGGTGGCGTGCCCGAATTTCTTGTAGTAGGTGTAGATTTCCGTGACGGACTTCACGCCGGGGTCCTCGGCCGGCGCGTAATCCTTGCCGGTGTTTTTCTTATACCAGTCGAGAATGCGGCCGACGAAGGGCGAGATGAGCTGCACCTTCGCCTCGGCGCAGGCGACAGCCTGGGCAAACGAAAAGAGCAGGGTCAGGTTGCAGTTGATCTTTTCCTTTTGCAGGAGTTCGGCGGCCTTGATGCCTTCCCACGTCGAGGCGAGCTTGATGAGGATGCGCTCGCGGGGAATGCCGGCCTTTTCATAAAGGCCGATGATCTCGCGGGCCTTGGCGATGGAACCGTCGCGGTCGAAGGACAGCCGGGCATCCACCTCGGTGGAGACGCGGCCGGGCACGATTTTGAGGATTTCCGTGCCGAAAAGAACCAGCAGCCGGTCGATGATTTGGGCGGTGCCGGCCGTGACGCCGGCATCCTTGACTGCTTGATCGACCAAGTGGGCGTAACCGGGCATCCCGGCCGCTTTCAGGATCAGACTGGGATTCGTCGTGGCATCCTGCGGGGCGTAGGCTTTCATGCTGGCGAAATCGCCCGTGTCCGCCACGACCTTGGTGTATTGCTTGAGTTGTTCGAGTTGATTGAGGGTGCTCATGAGTGCGTGTTGGCAATCGATTTAATCACGGTCGGATGGGCTCGCAAATAGTTTCGCATCCACTCGAGGCCGCCGGCCTCGTCGTTGAAGGCACCGTCGAGTTGCGACTCGAAGGCGGCGTCCAGCGCCGGCGTGAACTGCGGGCCCGGCGCCAGTCCGAGCGCGATCAGATGGCGGCCCAGCACGATGGGCTTCGGTGCGGCATGCTCCAGGACCAGCCGTTGCGCGGCGGCGCGGAGGTGTTCGATGCGCTGCACCGTCTCCTGGGGAACCAACGGCGGCCGTCCTAGATGGTCGGACAACATCACGGCGATGAGATCGTCGATGGTGGCCGGGGCGAGCTTGCGCGCCAGCCGCCGCACCGTGGTGTCACGGAATTCCGCGGGCCCGTGATGGTGCAGCAGATGGTTCACGACGAGCGGGCGGACGTGGCCGATCAATTCCAGCGGCGCACCGATGCGCTGGAGAAAGGTTTCGGCGAACGGACCGCCGGCCGCCTCGTGCTCGGGACTGACCCAGCGCAACTGGCCGCGCTTCTTCGCCTGCTTGGTGGTCGTCGCCTTGCCGAAATCGTGCGCCAGCACGCTGAGGGAAAGGATGCGCCGCTGGTTTGGCGTCCCGTCGCGCCACGCCGGCAGACCCACGAGCGCGTCGAGGCAGTGGCCGGTGTGGACGAAGACGTCGCCCTCCGGATGCCATTCGGGCTCCTGCGGCAGGCCGTCGAGCGCGGCGATCTCGGGGTAATGCCGCAGCCAGCCGGACTGTTTCAACACCCGGAGACCTTGTGATGGTTTCACCGCCTTCGTCGCCCACTTGTCCCATTCGCCCCAAACGCGTTCGACCGGCAACTCGCGATAGGTTTCGCTGATGGAGCGGCAGAGCGCCGCGGTTTCCGGCGCGAGGGTGAACTCGAAACGGGCGGCGAGCTGAAAGGCCCGCAGCACCCGCAAGGGATCTTCGACGAAGGCCGGCCCGGTGTGGCGCAGGAGCTTTTTCTTCAGGTCATCCACCCCGCCGTGAAAATCGAGGATGTGGTCGTCAAGCGGATCGTAGGCAATGGCGTTGAGGGTGAAATCGCGGCGCGCGGCCGCCTCGGCCTCGGTCAGGTTGGGATCGGGTTCGATGGCGAAGCCGCGATGACCGGCGCCGGTTTTGGATTCGCGGCGCGGCAGGCTGAAGTCGTATTCCGTGCCAGCGAGGCGGACCTTGAGCACGCCAAAGCTGCGCCCGACGAGGTCGGTCGGCCCGAACGGCGCTAAGGCGCGGCCGATCGCCTCGTAGTCCAGGCCGTAGACCTCGATGTCAAAGTCCTTGGGCTCGAACCCGAGCAGCCAGTCGCGCACGCAGCCGCCGACAAGGCGGGGCCGGCCGCCCGCGGTGCGGAGGGCGGACAGGGCGGCGAGCAGGGGCGGGGGCAGTTTCATGCTTTGGTCGATGACAGGGCGTTCCAGGCGACCAGCAACCAGCCGGTCAGAAAGGCGAGTCCGCCCAACGGCGTGATGGGTCCGAGAAATTTCGGCCCCCCGAGGGAGAGCCAGTAGAGCGAGCCGGAGAAGAACACGACGCCCAGCATCCAGCACACGCCAATCCAGCGGGCGTTGGTCCAGTTACCCGCCCAGCCTGCAAGGGCAAGCAGCGCCACCGCGTGGATGAGATGGTAAAGCACGGCCGTCTGCCAGGTTGAGACGCGGCCGCGGGCGGTGAGAGTCTCCTTGAGGGCATGGGCGCCGAACGCCCCCAAGGCGACACCGGTGAAGCCGAGCAGGCCGGCGGCGAGGACGATCAGGCGGGTGGAGGCGTTCATGGCAAAATCAGTGTATGGACAAGAGGGTCGAAAACAAACACATCCATGGCCAGAGGTTTCATGTATACCCCAAAAACAATCTTCGAACCTGTTCGAATATTGGCCTGCGCTGTAGCGGCGGTCTATGACCGCCGGGCGAGCGTCAGGAGTTTTTCGACGGCGGTCACAGACCGCCGCTACAGCACGAGCCATCCGATACGATATGTAATCGGATGCGTAGGCTTTTTTCTCGCGATTTTTCTGGCCGTCCCACCGGGCGCATGGGCTGATGAGCCGCCGGCCGTTCGCGCGGATTTCGACTACGCGTCCCGGTATGTGTTTCGCGGGGTTGACCGCGCCGGATCGTCGGCCCAAGCCAGTGTGGACCTGACGCGCGAAAATCTCAGCGGTGGCGTCTGGATGAATCAGCCCTTCGAAAATGGTCAGACGCGCGAGATGAACCTCAATGCGGCCTACCGGCTGAACCCCGGCGATGCGATTGAACTCGAATTCTCCGCGGCCCATTCGTGGTTCAGCGGCGTCCCGGGCGATGGCGTGCGGCGATCCTTCGAGACGGGACTGGCCGCGACCTTTGCGGCCATCAATGGCTTCACGCCGGGCTTGGCGTATCATCACGACTTCCGTTTCCGCGCCGACACGGTGCAGGCCTCGCTGGCGCGCAGCATCCCGCTGACCAGCCTGGGCGCTTTTCTGGAACTGAACTTTTTCGCGGGCGCGGCGCAGGGCGACGACTGGCGGCCGGACGCGCCGGGGCCGCGGTGGCATGACGGTTACAGCTATTGGGGTGGGGAAGCGCGGGTGCCTTACCGCATCGGACCGCACTCGACGGTGACGGCCGGGCTGCACTATGCGGATGCGTCGGGACGTTCGGTGGCGAACGGCCCGTTCGGACTCGCGACGCGGCACAATGTGTGGATGACGCTCGGCGTAAACCTCGACTTTTGAGGGGTTAAGCCTTCGGATCGGCTGTTTCTCAAAATGTGAAGGGTTCGGGGTTGACAGGCTATGGTGAAATCCTTCCCTTTGGCCCCTTTCCGCAAATGAAAACCTATCTGGCCAAGAAAGAGACAGTGCAGCCCAAGTGGTATCTGATCGATGCCGAAGGCAAGGTGCTGGGCCGTCTCGCCGTTAAAGCCGCCAACATCCTGCGCGGCCGTCACAAGCCCACTTACACGCCCCACGTCGATACCGGAGATTTCGTTGTCGTCATCAATGCGAGCAAGATCGTCCTCACCGGCAAGAAGGAAGAGACGACCGAATACATGTCGTTCTCCGGCTTCGTCGGCGGCGAGAAGTATCGCAAGCTCACCGATGTCCGCCGGCAGAAGCCCGAGTTCATCATCAAGCAGGCCGTCAAGGGCATGCTCCCGCGGAACCGTCTGGCGAACCAGATGCTGACCAAGCTCCGGGTTTTCCCCGGCGCCACCCACGATCACGAGGCCCAGAACCCCGTAGTTTTAAAGTAACCCATGAGCGCTGAATCCTCCGTTTATCTCGGCACCGGCCGTCGCAAGTCCTCGACCGCCCGCGTCCGCCTCGTGGCCGGCTCCGGCCAGACCACGGTCAATGACCGCAAGTTCGAAGTCTATTTCACGCACGACAACTTCGTGAAGCGCGCCCTCGCCCCGCTCGTCACGGCGGACAGCAAGGACAAGTTCGACGTCGCGGTGAATGTCGCCGGCGGCGGCATCAGCAGCCAGTCCGGCGCCGTGGCTCACGGCATCGCCCGCGCGCTGCTGAAGTTCAATCCCGAGCTCCGCGTCACCCTCAAGAAGGCCGGTCACCTCACCCGTGACCCCCGCGAAAAAGAGCGCAAGAAGCCCGGCCAGCCGGGCGCCCGCAAGCGCTTCCAGTTCTCCAAGCGTTAATCGCCCACGACTGGAATCAGGTTTTTACCCGAAGCGGAGCGCCCCACGGCCTCCGCTTCTGTTTTTTCGGGATACGAAACTTCTCGATTCTCCTCTCGGATTTCATAATTCTGCATCTCCCTTAAATGAATGTCGGCGTCGTCGGCGCGTCGGGTTACTCCGGCGAAGTTCTGGTCAAACTCCTTCTCGGTCATCCGCAGGTCAAACTGACGGCGGTCACCTCGCGTCAGCATGCGGGCAAGCCCGTGGCCGCAATCATCCCGGCCCTGCGCGGCACCGCGGCCGACTCGCTCAAATTCAGCGATTCCGACCCCGCGGCACTCGCGGCGCGCAAAGACATCGATCTGTGGTTCCTCGCCCTCCCGCACGGCGCGGCGGCGGATTTCGCGAAGGCGCTCGTGCCCACGGGCGTCAAGGTCGTCGACCTGAGCGCGGACTTCCGGATCGCGGACCTCGCCATCTTTGAGAAATATTACGGCCACCACCACGCGCCCGAGCTGCTGCCGTCGGCGCGTTTTGTCCTGCCCGAACTGACGGACGCCAGGTGGAAGACGGAGATCAAGGTCGCCGCCGCCCCGGGCTGTTACCCGACGAGCACGCTCGTGCCCCTGATCCCGCTGCTCAAGGCCGGCGTCGTGACGCGCGAGCACATCGTCGTGAATTCCTTCAGCGGCGTCAGCGGCGCCGGCAAGAAGGCGGAGGAGCAGTATCTTTTCGTTGAGCGCGCCGAGAGCGCCAAGGCCTACGGCCTCACCAAGCACCGGCATCTGGCCGAGATCGAGGAGCAGCTCTCCGTTGCCGCGGGAGCGAAGGTGGTTGTGCAGTTCAATCCGCACCTCGCGCCCATGCGGCGCGGCATCGCCACGACCATCACCGTGCCGGCGGCGAAGGGCGCGAGCATCGACTCACTCTACACGACTTGGCGGGCGGCCTATGCCGGCCGGACGTTTGTTTCGATTCTGCCGACGGGCGAGACGCCCGACACCGCCTATGTCACCGGCACCAACCGCATCGACATCGCCGCGGTGCACGATGCCCGCACCGGCAATTTCGTCATCACCTCCGCGCTCGACAATCTCGTCAAGGGCGCAAGCGGCCAGGCCGTCCAGATCATGAATCTCTGGCTCGGTTGCGCCGAGGCCGCCGGCCTGACCTGATGCCATCCCGGCGCGCTGCGCAGTTTTCCTCCCCTCCTAATGACCCAACTGACCGTTACCCTGGATAGCGCCGGCATCACCGATGTCCCCGGCTTTGAGGCCGCGGGCGTGCCTTGCGACATTCGCGAGAAGCACGACCTGAAGCGCCTCGACCTTGCCCTGCTATTCTCCCTGCGCCCCTGCACCGCGGCCGGCACGTTCACCAAGAACGCCGTCAAGGCCGCGCCGGTGCTGCTCTGCCAGAAACACCTGGCCGAAGGCGGTCCGTTTCACGGCATCATCGCCAACTCCGGCAACGCCAACGCCTGCACGGGGCCCGAGGGCCTGCACGACGCCCAAGCCACGGCGCAGCGCGCGGCCGCCTCGCTCAATTTGAAGCCGGCCTCGTTTTTCGTCTGCTCGACCGGCCGCATCGGCCAGCCGATGCCCATGCCGCGGTTGCTCAAGGGTCTCGAGCGTGCCGTCACGGAAAAGGGTCGCACTCCGGAGCACGGCAACAAGGCCGCCAGCGCCATACTTACCTCCGACACCCGGCCGAAGACCGTGACGGTGAGCTTCACCTACGACGGCAAGAAGCACTTCGTCTCCGGCATCGCCAAGGGCGCGGGCATGATCCAGCCGAACATGGCGACCATGCTGGCGTTTCTCGCCACCGATTTTTCCGTGCCGCGCAGTTTCCTGCAGAAGACCCTGTCGGAGGCGGTCACCGGCACCTTCAACTGCATCACCGTGGACGGCGACATGAGCACCAACGACACCGTGCTCATCCTGGCCAACGGGCATTCCGGCGTCAGCGTCGGGGACAAGAGCCCGCGCGAGCTGCGGGTGCTGTTCGCCGAGGCGGTCTGGAAGGCTTGCGACGCCCTGGCGGACAAAATCGTCTCCGACGGCGAGAAGATAACGAAGGTCGTCGAGGTGAAGGTGGCGGGTGCCGCGTCCGCCGAGGATGCCGAGAAGATCGCCCGGGCGATCGGCAATTCGCTGCTCGTCAAGTCCTCCTGGTATGGCGAGGACCCCAACTGGGGCCGCCTGGCCGACGCCGCCGGCTATGCCGGGGCCAAGCTGGTCGAGGCCAAGCTCGACATTCTCTACAATGACACGCCGGCCATGACCGCCGGGAAGCCGCATGCGGAGCTCAAGCCGAAGTGGAAGGAGATCGTGAAGGCCCGCCGCTTCACCATCACGCTCAACCTGCATCTCGGCAAGGCCGCCTTCCGCCTTCTGGCCACCGACCTGACCGAGGGCTACGTGAACTACAACAAGAGCGAGTGATCCGCTCCCGCGTTCACGGGTTTGTCACTCAATAATCGCTTGCACTGGCGGCAGCTTCGCCGCCACATTTTATTCAAATTTTCCGACGACCGGCCGCGACGCTCGCGGTCCGCTCCACCGAAATATCAACGATCCGAATACATGCTCCCATTCAAAAATAAAATCCTGTTCGTCGGCTACGGCGCCGTGGCCGAGTGCACCCTGCCCATTCTCTTCAAGCACATCAAGGTGCCGGCGAAGAACGTCACGATCATGGATTTCGAGGATCGTTCTGAGAAACTGAAGAAGTGGACCGCCAAGGGCGTGAACTTCGTCCGCGACCGCGTCACCGAGGAAAACATGGGCGCGCTGCTCGCCAAGCATGTGTGCGCCGGGGACATCCTGATCGACCTCGCCTGGAACATCGACGCTCTCGAGATCCTGCAATGGTGCCGTGACCACGGCGTGCGCTACATCAACACCTCGACCGAACTCTGGGATCCCTACAAATCCGGCTCCCACCCCACGGAGAAGACTCTCTACTGGCGCCACATGAACCTGCGCCGCATGCTGGCCAAGTGGAAGACCAAGGGCCCGACCGCCGTCATCGAGCACGGTGCCAATCCCGGCCTCATCTCCCATTTCGTCAAGCAGGGCCTGATCGACATCGGCACCAAGCTCATCGCGGACAAGAAGGCCACCGGCAAGAAAGCCGAGAAGATCGCCGAGCTGATCCAGACCCGCCAGTTCAACGTCCTCGCCCAGACCCTGGGCGTGAAGGTCATCCACTGCTCCGAGCGCGACACGCAAATTACCGACCAGCCGAAGCAGGTCGACGAGTTCGTCAACACCTGGAGCATCGAGGGCTTCCGCGAGGAAGGCACCACGACCTCCGAGCTGGGCTGGGGCACGCACGAGAAGACGCTTCCGCAGCACGCCTTCCAGCACAAGCAGGGGCCGAAGAACCAGATCTGTATCGCCCGGATGGGCATCAACGTCTGGGTCCGCTCCTTCGTGCCAAACTGGAACATCCTCGGCATGGTGGTTCGCCACGGCGAGGCCTTCACGATCTCCGACAAGCTCACGGTCTGGAAGAACGGCAAGGCCGTCTACCGCCCGACGATGCACTACGCCTATTGCCCGTGCGACGAGGCTATATCCTCGCTCAACGAAATGCGCGGCTACAACTACAAGTTGAACGCCAACCAGCGCATCATGAACGACGAGATCACGAGCGGCGCCGACGTCCTCGGCGCGCTCATCATGGGCCACGATTACAACTCGTGGTGGGTCGGTTCCGACCTCAGCATCGAGGAGTCCCGCCGCCTGGTCCCGCACCAGAACGCCACCACCATGCAGGTCGCCATCTCCGTGGTCGCCGCCTCGATGTGGATGATCGAAAACCCCGAGGAAGGCGTCGTCGTCCCCGACGAGCTGCCGCACGACTACATCCTCAACATCTCGAAGCCCTACCTCGGCAAGTGGATCTCCCAGCCCTACGACTGGACCCCGCTGCAGAACCGCGACACGACCTTCGACAAATACAACAAGCCCGATCTCGACCGGAAGGATCCGTGGCAGTTCAAGAACTTCCTCGTGACGGACGCCGGCTAACGGCCCCTCCATGATCTCGAAAGCCCGGCTCCAGCAACTCGCGAAGCAACACGGCACCCCGCTGTTCGTCATCGACCATGACGAACTGCGGAAGAACTACCGGAATTTCCGCAAGCACCTGCCCCGCGTGCAGGTGTATTTTGCGGTCAAGGCCAACTCCGATCCCGCCATCGTCCGCACCCTCTTCAAGGAGGGCTCCAGCTTCGACGTCGCGTCGATGCCGGAGTTCATGATCGTCCACGAGAACATCAAGCACCTGCCCGCCAAAAAGCGGCAGGAGTGGATCTGGGACAAGATCATCTACGCCAATCCGACCAAGCCGACCGAGACGCTCGAGGAGCTCAACCAATACAAGCCGCTCGTCACTTTCGACAACCGCGAGGAGATATTCAAAATCAAGAAGCACGCGCCGAACGCCGGCCTGGCGCTGCGGCTCAAGGTGCCGAACACCGGCGCGATGGTGGAGCTGTCGTCCAAGTTCGGCGCGACACCCGGCGAGGCGGTCGATTTGATCCTCGAGGCCGACAAGCAGGGCCTCGTGGTCGAGGGCGTCAGCTTCCACGTCGGCAGCCAGACGACCAACTTCGAGAACTACGTCCAGGCGCTCAGCCTGACGGCGGGTATTTTCAAGGAGGCGCAGGACCGCGGCTACCACAAGATGAACCTGCTCGACATCGGCGGCGGCTTCCCGGCGCCCTACGACGCCACGGTCAAGCCGTTGAAGGAACTCGCCAAGATCATCAACACCGAGATCGACCGCCTGTTTCCCAAAAACATCCAGGTGCTCGCCGAGCCCGGCCGGTTCCTCGTCGCCTCGGCCGGTTACGCCGTCTCGAAGATCATCGGCAAGGCCGTGCGCGACGGCAAAACCAGCTACTACATCAACGACGGCGTCTATCACACCTACTCGGGCGTCATCTTCGACCACTGCAAGTATCCCATCAAGTCGTTCAAGAAGGGGGCGACCTCGCTCTGCTCCGTGTTCGGCCCGACGTGCGATGCGCTCGACGTCGTCTCGATGGCCGAGAACCTGCCCGATTTGCAGCGCGATGATTTCGTCTACAGCGAGAACATCGGCGCCTACAGCCACGCCTCGGCCACCTACTTCAACGGCTTCCCGCCCGCCAAGGTGGTGCACGAGAACCAGTAGGTTGGCGCGGCTTCCGCTCTGAATTCCAACATCCATGGAAATCGCTGAAATCATCGCCAAGGCCAAGGTCCTCCTCGAGGCCCTGCCTTACATCCAGGACTTTCGCGGCTCGATCTTCGTCGTGAAATACGGCGGCAGCTTCATGGACGATCCCGATCCGACCGTGCGCATGAGTGTCGCCACGGACATCGCGTTCCTCGCCGCGGTCGGCATCAACGTCGTCGTGGTGCATGGCGGCGGCAAGGCGATCAGCCGCGCGATGGACGGCGCCGGCCTGAAGGCGAATTTCAAGAACGGCCTGCGCGTCACCGACGCGGCGACCATCGCGATCGTCAAGAAGACGCTCGACGAGGTGGTGAACAAGGATGTCTGCGCCACGCTCTCCGCGGTCCGCGCCAATCCCAAGGGCCTGCCGGGCGATTCCGTGATCGTCTGCAACAAGCTGGAGGTCGACGACGACGGCAATCCCTGCGATCTCGGCTACGTCGGCGATGTGACCGAGGTGAAGGTGAAGTTGATCAAGAAGGAGATCGCCGACGGTTTCATGCCCGTGATATCGCCGGTGGCCGAGGGCCTCGACGGCAAACCCTACAACGTGAACGCCGACACCGCCGCCGGCCGGGTCGCGAGCGCCTTGCGGGCCCGCCGCCTGGTCTACATGAGCGACGTGCCCGGCCTGCTCTCTGATCCCAAGAATCCGGAATCGCTCATCTCCTCGCTCAAGGTCGGCGAAGTCGAGGGCCTGAAGAAGAAGGGGATCATCGATAAGGGCATGCGCCCAAAGGTGCAAAGCGCCGTGCGCGCGCTCGAGGAGGGCGTGCAGCGCGTGCACTTCATCGACGGCCGGATGCCGCACAGCCTGTTGCTCGAGATTTTCACCGACAAAGGTGTAGGCACGGAAATTGTGCGCGGCTGACACGCGTGAGAGGGGGAGCGAGAGGGAAAAAGCTTAACCACACCCTCACTTTCACTTTCACTTTCACTCCATGACTCCCGCCATCGTCCGCACCAACACCGCCGAGCTTTATGACGCCTACGTCATGAAGAACTACGGCAAGCCGCCGCTCACGCTCGTGCGCGGGCAGGGCGTCTCGGTGTGGGACGACACCGGCCGGGAATATCTGGATTTCACCTCCGGCGTGGCGGTCTCGGCGCTCGGACATTGCCATCCTGTCTGGGTCGAGGCCATCCGCCGGCAGGCCGGCGAGCTGATCCACGTCAGCAATCTTTTCCGCCACCCCAACCAGGGCGAGCTGGCGCGGCGGCTGGTGCAGCAGGCCGGTCCCGGCCGCGTGTTCTTCTGCAACAGTGGCACCGAGGCCAACGAAGGCCTGATCAAGCTGGCGCGGCTGCACGGCATCCGGAAATCGGGCGAAGAAGGCAAATGCTTCAAGATCATCTGCGCGAAGAACGCCTTCCACGGCCGGTCCTACGGTGGCATGAGCGCCACGCCACAGGAGAAAATCCAGAAGGGCTTCCGTCCGCTCGTGCCGGGCTTCGTATTCGCCGAGCTGAACAATCTGCAGAGTTTCGCCGACCTGATCGATGGACAGACCGCGGCTATCTTTGTGGAGACGGTGCAAGGCGAGGGCGGCGTGATTCCGTGCACCGATGAGTTTCTGTGGGGCCTGCGCCAGCTTTGCGACCAGCACAACCTGCTGCTCATGCTCGACGAGGTGCAGTGTGGCATCGGTCGAACGGGCACGTTCTATGCCTTCCAGCATTCCGGTGTGCGCGCCGACGCCATCGGCATGGCGAAGGGCCTGGGCGGCGGTTATCCGATGGGCGCCATCTGGGCGGCCGAGAAGCACGCCGAGCTGTTCCAACCCGGTTCGCACGGCTCGACCTTCGGCGGCACCCCGCTGGCCTGTGCGGCCTCGTTGGCCGTGCTCGACGTCATGGAGCGGGACAACCTGCTGCAAAACGTGCGAACGAACGGCGCCGCCTGGAAGATCGAGCTTGAGAAGCTCGTCGCGGAATTCCCCAAACAATTAAAGGCGGTCACGGGCCGTGGCTACATGATCGGCCTGGCGCTGCAGAGCGAGCCGGCGCCCTACATCACCGCCTTGCGCGAAGCCGGCCTGCTGGTCGTGGTGGCCGGCGGCAACAGCATCCGCCTGCTGCCGCCGCTCATCGCGACCCAGGCGCACCTCGATCGCGCCACCGCCATTCTTCGGTCGGTCCTGACCGCAAAGAACCCGCCGTCGCAGTCATGAGACATTTTCTCCAGGAAACTGATTTCACCCGCGCCGAGGTGGCGCAGATTTTTGCGTCGGCCCGTGAGTTGAAGCGCAAACGCGGGCGGCACACCAAGCCGCTCGCCGGCCAGACCTGGGCGATGATCTTTTCGAAATCGAGCACGCGCACCCGGGTATCTTTCGAGGTCGCTATCCACGAACTCGGCGGCAACCCCCTTTTCCTTAATACCAACGATATCCAGATCGGACGCGGCGAGACCATCGCGGACACGGCAAAAGTGTTGTCGCGGTTCGTGCACGGACTGGTCGTGCGCACCTACTCCCACTCGGATCTCGTGGAACTGGCCGAGCACGGCGGGCTGCCGGTCATCAACGCGCTGACCGACTACTTACATCCCTGCCAGATCTACACCGACGCCTTCACGGCGGCGGAACGCTGGGCTGGCCGAAAAGGGGATCTGCTCGCCTCGTTGCGGGGGCGCAAGATCGCCTTCCTGGGCGACACGCGGTTCAACATGGCCAATTCCTGGATTCTCGGGGCCCACCTCTTTGGCATGAAGATCGCGCTTGCCGGCCCCAAGGGCTATGAGCCGGGCGCGACCATCGTCGCCGAGGCCATGAAGACGGGTGCGGAGTTCGATTTCACCACCGATCCCTACGAGGCCGTGGCCGGGGCTGACATCGTCTACACCGACGTCTGGACCAGCATGGGCCAGGAGAAGGAGAAGGCCCGCCGCCAGAAGCTCCTCCACCCCTACCAGGTGAACGGGAGGCTCTTCGCCGCGGCGAAGAAAGACGCGCTGTTCATGCATTGTCTTCCCGCCCACGCCGGCGAAGAGGTCACGCAGGACGTCCTCGACCATCCGCGCTGCATCATCTTCGACGAGGCGGAGAACCGCCTGCATGTGCAGAAGGCGATTCTGGCGCGGCTGGCGCAAAGCCGCGCCTGACGCGGCGTCCTACCGTTCGAGGATCAGCATCACCCGCGCGGCTTGCACCTTTTGGAAATTCCCCGTCGTCAGGTCGCCGTCGTCGAGTTTGGCGTCGATCTCCGCCAGTTGCTGGTCGGTGCAGACGAAGCTGGAAATGGAAACACCGGCGGTGAAGCCGGAAATATTCTTGTCCCAATTCCAGCGTCCGCCGATCGGGGTCGTGGTTTGCCACGCGGCCGCGCGAAAATCTCCCGCCATCGTCACGGGTGAGGTCGGGATCACGCCGGGTCCGGCATTGTTCGGCCACCCGCCGTTCTGGGTGTTATAGATTTCGAAGGCCTGGGCGAAGATCCGGAAATCATTGACGACCCGGCTGTTTTCGGACGCACGCCGGATGCGTTGAAAGGCCGGGATGGCCATGGCCGCCAGCAGACCGATGATGACGACGACAATCATGATTTCCACCAGCGTGAATCCGCGTGGGGTTGAGGAGCCGATCCGTGGCGGGGCGTGCCTCATAAGCTTGCGGGGATGCTTCCCTTTCCCGAGCCAAAGGCAAACACCCAGCGGTGAATTGGCCGTAAATGACCGATTTTTACTTTGCGCGCCGCGGGCGATTATCAACACTCCACCTTCACCATGAAGATCGTGCTCGCATACTCAGGAGGCCTCGACACCTCCGTCATCGTCAAGTGGCTCAAGGAAACCTACGACGCCGAGATCATCACTTTCGCCGCCGATATCGGCCAGGAAGAGGAGCTTAAAGGCCTGCCGGCCAAGGCGAAGAAAACCGGCGCGACGCGCCACTACACCTTGGATCTGGTGGAGGAGTTCGCGCGCGATTTCATTTACCCGATGGTCCGCGCCAACGCGATCTACGAGGGCCAGTATTACCTCGGCACGTCCATCGCCCGGCCGTTGATCGCCCAGGCCCAGATCGCCATCGCGAAGAAGGAAAAGGCCGACACCGTCGCGCACGGCGCCACCGGCAAGGGCAACGATCAGTGCCGCTTCGAGCTGACCTACATGGCGCTCGCCCCGAATCTCCAGATCATCGCGCCGTGGAAGATCGACACCTACCGCGAACAGTTCCCGGGTCGCGCCGAGATGATCGATTACTGCAAACGGCACCGGATTCCCGTGGAGGCCTCGCTCAAGAAACCGTATTCGATGGATCGCAACCTCCTGCACATCTCCTACGAGGCGGGCATTCTTGAGGATCCCTGGTTCGATCCGACGACGAAGGCCAACCGGGGCATGTTCAAGCTCTCGGTCTCGCCCGAGGACGCGCCGGACAAGGCGGAATACGTCGAGCTGGATTTCGTGAAGGGCAATTGCGTGGCCGTGAACGGCAAGAAGCTCACCCCCGCGGGCGTGCTGAAGACCCTCAACAAGCTCGGCGGCCGGCATGGCGTCGGGCGCGTCGATCTCGTCGAGAACCGGTTTGTCGGCATGAAATCCCGCGGCGTGTATGAGACGCCGGGCGGCACGATCCTGATGCACGCGCACCGCCAGGTGGAGTCGCTCACCATGGACCGCGAGGTCATGCACCTGCGCGATTCGCTCATCCCGAAATACGCCGAGCTCGTCTACTACGGGTTCTGGTTCGCCCCCGAGCGCGAGGCGCTGCAGGCGCTGGTGGACGAATCCCAGAAGCACGTCACCGGCACGGTCCGGCTGAAGCTTTACAAGGGCAACGTCATCACCTGCGGCCGCAAGTCGAAGTATTCGCTCTACGACATGAACATCGCGTCCATGGAAGGCGTGAAGAGCTGGTATAACCAGAGCGATTCGACCGGCTTCATCCGGCTGAACGGCCTGCGGCTGCGCGCGCGCTACTATGCGCAGGGCGGCCCAAAGGCCTGAATCTTGCGCTGAACGACTAGTTTAGTGCGGCCAAGCCTCCGGTGCTTCCGCCGGAGGAGTGAGACTCGGCGCGCAGACTTGGGGGTTCGTCGCAGCCGGATGCGGCTCGGACTCGCCCGGGTTGTGCCGCGGTCGTGCATTGTCTTCGCTGCGGGGAGCGGTAAACCGTCACCCAGCGCCATGACCACGAACTCCCGTTTCCATTGGTGGACCAGCCTGGCCCTGCTGGGCGCGGGTGCGTTGCTGGCGCTGGTTTTCTGCGGCCGTCGGACCGGGCTCGCTGTCCGGGCGCGCGGCTCCGGGGAGGACAACATTCTCCGGGTGGCGTATACTCAGGATTTGCGGCCGGACCCGCATGAGTGGAGCCTGCCGTTGCCCACCTACAATCACTTCATGCTCAGTCTGTGGGAACCGCTGGTGGAATGCGATCTCGCCACCGGACAGCCGCAGCCCGCGGCGGCGGAAAGCTGGGAGCTCTCCTCCGACGGATTGACCCTGACGTTGAAACTGCGACCCGATGGCCGCTGGAGCAACGGCGACCGGGTTACTGCCGGCGATTTCGTGCGCGGCTGGCGCCGGCTTTTGAGGCGAAACATAGATGTCGCCCAAACCCTGTTCTTTTTGAAAAACGCCGAGGCCTTCAACCAGGGCCGGATCAAAGATCCTCTGGCGGTGGGCGTGCAGGCGGTCGACGATCTGACCCTGCGGGTCGAGTTGGCCCAGGCGCGCACCAACGTGGTCGCGGAACTGGCCAATCCGCTGCTGGTGCCGTTGCACGCCAGCACCGAGGGCGTCCTGGCCGAGGCCTCTTATTATCGTGCGCCGGAGCGTCTGCATACCAACGGCCCGTTCCGGCTCGTCGCGGCTGACGCCGATGGATACCGGATGGAGCCCAGCGAATACTTCCACGGTCGGGGCGGGATCCGCCTGGCCGGAGTGCGATTCGTCCGGGCGGACAGTTTTTGGCTGGCGCGCCTCATGGTGGCCGCCGGGGTGATCGACCTCGTGTCGCCCGCCTTGAATCCGCTGGATCGCCCGCTGCCGACCCACCGGTCGATTGCCCGCAAGCACGAACTCGTGCTCGGGGTGAGTTCGCTGGATTTCAATGTGACGCGCGGACCGTTGCGCGATCTGCGCGTGAGACGGGCGCTGGCCTTGGCGTTGAATCGGACAGAGACCATCCGGCAATTCGGCCAAGGGCGGCTGGTGCCGGCGTGGTCCTGGGTGCCGGGCATGCCCGGGCGCGAGGGGCTGAACCTGCTGTATGAGGACGCGGCCGAAGCGAGGCGCCTCCTTGCCGACGCGGGCTATCCGGGCGGACGGGGATTTCCCGTCCTGAACATGGCGCTGACGATCCAGAGCAAGAGCGATCCCTTCCCGTCGGCTTGGACGGAAAGTTGGTTCCAGCTACTTGGGATCCGGACGCACATTTCGTATGAGCCGATGGACCTCCTGGCCCGCCGGTTGACCGCCGGAGACTATGACGTGCTCTACGGAGCCCTGCTCGCGACCGTGCCGGACGCGGCGGACATGATGAGCGGATTCCTTTGGCCGCAGGAATACAGCAACACCAAGTGGAACGATAAGGAAATGATCTGTCTCCTCAATCAGGCCAACGCGAAGACTGGCGCGGAGCGCGCCGCGATTCTGGAACAGGCTGAACGGCGACTCGTGGCTGCCTTGCCGACGGTGCCGGTGACCTTTACCCGGCGCGAAGCGTTGATGGCGTCCGAGGTGCAAGGCTGGTATCAAGATCCGCTCGGCCGCCAATCTATCGAACACCTGTGGCTGGCCCAGTCGCCGGCCGCCACCCTCTCCCCGGAGCCCAAGCTATGATCGATGGCCACGCCTCGGTCCGAATTCCCTTTTGGCGCAACCCGCGGGCTTGGCTCCTGCTCTGGGCGGCAGCCACCGCCGGCCTTGTCGCGGTCCTGATCTGGGATGCCTGGCCCTGGCTGCACGGAGTGCCGCAAGCAGCGTTCCGCTATACGAAACTGAACCGATGGCCAATCGAATGTCTGTGGTGGCTGTTGCTGCCGGTGGTTTTCGTGCTGCAAAGCAATCTCACGATGGTGGATCGCCGCTGGCCCTGGACGCTCGCGCTGCACGGACTCATGGCCGTGATCGTCACCGCTCTGTTCATCGCGCTGGCTGGAGTCCGGATGCTGGTGGCCAATCATCTGCCGGCGGAATTTCTCCCCGCCGTGATCAGCGATTTGCGCGCATTGGGTGGCTGGAGCTACACGCCCGCCTTGATCTACCTGCTGCTGATCTTCGCGCTCTACGCCGTCAGTTTCTATCGCGAGTGGCGCGCCGGCCAGCGGCTGACGAGCGAACTGCAGGTGGCCAACGCGCAGCTGGAGACCCGGCTGGTGCGGGCCAGCCTCGACGCCCTGAAGATGCAGCTGCATCCGCATTTCCTGTTCAACACCCTGAACTCCATCACCGGCCTGATCCGCAAGGGGCGGACGCGCGAGGCGGAGGATGTCGTCGCCGGGTTGGGGGAATTATTGCGCCGCTCGCTGGAGCATCGCCAAGAGGCCATGGAAACCCTGGGGGAAGGCCTAGTCTTTTTGCGCCGGTATTTCGACATCGAGTGCATCCGGTTTCAGGACCGCCTGAAGGTCGAGTATGACATCGAGCCCAAGTGCCTGCGCGCCCTCGTGCCCAGCCTCGTGCTGCAGCCCTTGGTGGAAAACGCCATGAAGCACGGTATCTCCAAGGATGCGAACGCGCGGTTGCTGCGCATCAGCGCGGCCCGGGACGGCACCCGGCTGATCCTGACCGTCTACAACGACGGCCCGCCGCTGCCGAAGGACGACGCGACGCTGAACAACGGTATCGGCGTGCAGAACACGACCGCCCGGCTGCACATGCTCTACGGCGACGAAGCCCGTCTGCGGTTGCGCGACCAGCCGCCCAGCGGCGTGCGCGCCGAGGTCATTTTGCCCTTTCAGACCAACACATCATGAAAACTACCACCGCCACCATTCGCACCATGATCGTTGATGACGAGGTGCTGGCTCGCGAAAATGTCGAGGCCCTGCTGCAGGATGACCCGGAAATCAAGATTGTCGCCCAGTGCAGCAACGGCGACCAGGCCGTCGAGGCCATCCGGCAGCACCGGCCGGATCTGCTCTTCCTCGATGTGCAGATGCCCGGCCTAGACGGTTTCGGCCTGCTCGCCAAGCTGCCCGACACGCTGCTGCCTCAGGTGGTCTTCGTGACGGCCTACGACCATTTTGCCCTGCAGGCTTTCGAGGTGCAGGCGGTGGATTACGTGCTGAAGCCGTTCAACCGGGTGCGTTTTGCCGAGGCCCTCGCGCGGGCCAAGGCCGCAGTGCGCGAACGCGACCCGCAAAACCTCGCCCGCCGCCTCGATGAAGTCATGACGGCGTTGCAGCGTTTGCGCGAGGGGAAGGACGCCGCGCCCGCCGCCCGGCGCGAGGGCGACAACCGGCTCTTCATTCGCTGCGACGGGGAGATCCACGTGATGGCCCCGGAGGACATCCTCTGGATCGAGTCGGACGGAGATTACGTGCGTCTGCACGTCACTGACAAGTCGCGGTTCGTCCGCATGTCGCTGCTCAAGATGATGGAAAAGCTAGACCCGGCGCATTTCGTGCGCATCCACCGCTCGACCATCGTCAACCTGAGGCACATGCGCAAGGCCAGCCCCGCGCTCTACGGAGAATACACGGTGGAGCTGACCAACGGCGCGAAGCTCAAGGTCAGCCGCACTTTCGTGCACGACCTCAAGGCGCATCTCTGAGCCGAACTCCCCGCGCCGCTTTATCGCGCGGGGTTAGTCTTCCGGCCGCTCCGGACGGCGGCTGGCAACGCGATGTTGTAGCCCTGTCGCACCGTAATTGTGCGGCTCGCTGCCTCGCGTGTCATATGGGGCGGCACCGGGACGTTCCTCGTTCCGGGCGCAACACACACAAGTAAACGCATGAACTCAACACCCACACTACGCATGTGGTGCCGTGGCGCGCGCCCTCTGGCGCTGGCTGCGCTCTCCATGATCGCGGCCTCAGCCGCTTTTGCCCAGACCACCGATGACACGGCGAAGAAAGAAGAGGCCGTGAAGCTCGACAAGTTCGTGGTCACCGGATCCTACATTCCCGTGGCCGCGGACGCCATTGCCCAGCCGGTCTCGCTCATCAATGCCGACGAGATCAGCCGCACCGGTATCACGACCAACGCCCTCGAAGTCCTCAAGAAGGCGGTCCCGCAGTTCCAAGGAAACACCAACATCGGTTCGAACAACGCCAACATCGCGTCCGGCTCGACCGGTGGCGGTTCGCAGGCGTCGTTGCGCAACCTGACGACTCTGACCCTGATCAACGGCCGCCGCGCGGCGGCTTCCCCGATCACTGCCACGGGCGGCAACCAGTTTGTCGACCTCAACATCCTCCCCCTGACGGCCATCGATTCGATCGAGGTGCTGCTCGACGGCGCCTCGGCGACCTACGGTTCCGACGCGACCTCGGGCGTGATCAACATCAAGACGAAGCGTGACTACAAGGGCGCGGCGCTGAGCGGCTACTATGAATTCAGCGACCAGCCCGGCAAGTGGGCGACCTTCGGCGGCAACTTCGTGACGGGCGCCGGCAACGGCACCAGCAACATCACGATCGCCGGCGGCTGGTCCCACCAGGATCCGTTGTTTCAATTCGAGCGTGGCTACTCGAATCCGCAATACGGCACCCCGACCTGGGGTGGCACGATCAACTTCGGCGGAAACTATTTCCGCCTGAATCCCGCCTACTCGGCTCCGCCGGTGGGCGCCGTCAAGCCGACGGTCACCTTCAGCGGTTCGACTTCCGCGCCCGTCGCCCTGGCGTCGATCCCGACGGCTCCGGACGGCAAACCCTACTTTGGCACCGTGGGCAGCAACGCCGTCTACTGGGGCAAGGCCGCCAGCGGCGGTGCCGGCGTGTCCGGTTTTGGCGCCGGGGAACTCGCCTTCGGCACCTCGCCCGAGGCCCAGCAGGTGGCGTTCAACCTGGCGAACTACGTCACGATTCTCCAGAAGCGCGAATCGATGGGCGCCATGGCCACCTTCGACCACAAGCTCAACGACAGCGTCGAGTTCTTCGGTGATTTGCTGACCTCCCAGATCAAGACAAAGTCGCAGGTCAACGCCCAGCCGATCGGCACCGACTCCTCGTTCAACGTGAGCGGATCTTACGTCTACAGCCCGTTTGCCAATACAGTCCGGGTCCGCAACCGCTTCACGAGCAATCCACGCGTCTATATCTACGACACGACGTTCATGCGCCTGGTCTCCGGTTTCCGGGGCGAAATCAATGACCGCCTGTCCTTTGAGACGGCGATCAACCTGAACACCTCCGATCTCGCCTACCGCAATCCGGGTGTCATCGACGCCGCCGGCCTGCTCGCGGCCGCGGGCATCAATCCCTTGGGCACCGGTGCCATCAACATGTTCGAGGCCAATGTTTCGCCGGCGGCCGTGGCAGCGGCCAACTTCGTTGGCACGGGCTACAACGACTTCAACAGCGGCCTGCGCAGTTGGGACGGCCGCCTGGTCTACAAGGCCTTCCAGCTCGACAGCGGCGAAGTGACCGTGGTGCTCGGCTCCGAGGTCCGCCGCGAGACGCTCAGCGGCACAGCCGACCTGAACTCCGTGCCGGATGCCTACGGCAACATCGGCTGGTCGGGTGCGACCTCCGTCAATCCGTTCACGGCCAGTCGCGACGTCAAAGCCGGTTTTCTCGAGGCGGCGATTCCCCTGGCTTCGCCGCAGCAGAACCTGAAGTGGGCTCACGTGTTCGATCTGGATGTCGCCGCGCGCTATGAGCAATACAGCGACACCGATGACCCGCTCGTCCCGAAGGTCACCTTCCGCTGGCTGCCGGTGAACGACGAGTTCGCCGTCCGTGGCACCTGGGGCAAGTCCTTCAATGCGCCGACGCTCTATCAGCTCGTCGGGCCCAGCGACGTCGGCTTCACGCCGGAGGTGACGCTGCTGCCCCATGGTTTGCCCGATACCGAGGCAAACTACGTTGCCGGGCAGGCCCAGATCCGCGGCGGCAACAATCCCGGCCTGAAGCCCGCGCGCTCCGAGGCCTACACGTTCGGCTTGGTCTGGTCACCGAAGGCGGTCAAGGGTTTCTCCACCGAGCTCACCTATTGGAACATCAAGGAAAAGGATATCGTTGGGGTCATCTCCTCGCAGGACATCCTGCAGGACCTCGAGGACAATGGCGCCGCCTCGCCCTATCTCGCGGAAAACGCCGGTCCGAACAACTCGGCGGGCAATGTCATCAACCCGATCACCGGCCGTTCGACCTACGACGCCCGCGTGAACGGCTTCCGCGCCGACGGCGATCCGATCACCGCTCCCGGCCAGGTGGCGGGGCAGCTGGACGGCATCTATCTGGAGCGCCCACTCGTGAACATCGCTTCGCAGAGCGCCAGCGGCCTCGACATGACCGTGAAATACAAATGGGAAATCCCCTCGCTCGGCCTGATCGACCTGTCGGCCAACGTGGCCTACTGGCTCAAATACGAATTCAGCGGCGAGCAGCTCGCCGGACGCGCCACCGTCACCGGCGGCACGATCCCGCGCTACACGACCTACGTGCAGGGTTCCTGGAAGCGGGGCAACTGGGACGTGTTCACGAGCATGCGCTACATCCCGAAGGTCAACGCCCCGGACGAAGTCTCCAGCGGCAAGACCGCGGCGGAACAGTATTCCACCTTCGATCTGGGCGTGGGTTACAAATTCACCAACACCCGCTCCAAGCTGCTGAACGGCATGCGGGTTTCGCTCGTCGTGAAAAACGTTGGCAACGAAATGCCTCCGCAACTGCCGGACACGTTCACGAACGACTCGGTGGACACGGGTGCCTACGACACGATCGGGCGCACATTCCTGGTCTCCGCCGAATATAAATTCTAAGCGCGATCGCCACCCTGCCGCAACTTCAGCCCCGGGAGGTTTCCCCCGGGGCTTCTTGCGTCTGTGGCGCGCACTCCCTTGTTCCCCATGAAAACCAAACAAATACTCCTGCTCCTCGGCGCAGGCCTCAGCCTGCTCGTTGCCATGTCCGCCCAGACGACCAAGCCGCCGCCTTTGCCGCCGGAGTCGCGTCAGTTCGATTTCTGGCTCGGCGAGTGGGACGTCACCACGCCGGACGGCAAGCCCGCCGGCTCGAGCAGGATCGAAGCCATCGCGAACGGCGCCGGCCTGTTGGAGAACTGGACGGGCGCCAAGGGCTACACCGGCAAGAGTCTCAACGCCTACAATCCCGGTAGGAAACAGTGGCAGCAATTCTGGGTTGGATCAGGTGGCGGCGTTCTGGAACTCGCCGGCGCGCTCACCGACGGCAGCATGGTGCTGACGGGCGAGCATCTGGTGGGGGGCAAGGACACCCGGGAGAAAATCACCTGGACGCCCAACGCCGACGGCAGCGTGCGCCAGCATTGGGAGCAATCCATCGACGGCGGCAAGACGTGGACGACGGCGTTCGACGGAATCTACCGGAAGAAACCGCGAAGCTGAAAACAGTCGAGCCGGCCCACGGCGGGACCGGCTCGATCGGTGGCGGCCGGCGCAAATACGCCGGCCACCAACTGGAGAACAACACGGCGCGTCAGAAGAGTTTTCCCGCCACGACGCCCACGGCCGTGATCGGACCGGAGTCGCCCAAGCCGTCGATGGCGCGGTCGGCCTTCTTCATGGTGGATTGCACGCTGAGATAGAGGCTGTCGTCGGAGATCAGTTTGCCGAGCGTGCCCTGGCCGCTGTTGAGCTTGTCGGAGACCTCGCGCAGGTTGGTCATCGAGACCTTGAGGTTGTTCGCCGTGGCCTCGTCGTAGAGGAGCAGGCCGAGCGCGCCCTTGCCGTGCTTCACATCAGCGACGATGCCCTTGGTGTCGGCCATGAAGGTGCGGGCATCGGCGGCGGCGGCCTTGATCTCGGTCACGCCGGCGAGCAGTTCGTCGTGCAGTTTCGGATCGTTGACGAGTTTGCCGAGGGTGCCGTCGCCGTTTTTGATCTTGGCGGTGATGTCCTGCAGGTTGCTGATGCTTTCGGTGAGCTTCGGACCGTTGTCGGTGACGAGCTTGTCGATGCGCTCGAAGATGCTGCCCTTATCGCCGCCGGAGCCCATGGATTTTCCGATGTCGCCGATGACCTGCTCGAGCTTGTTGCCGAGATTACCAAGCTGGCTGATGACCTCGTTCATATCGATGGTGTTTTTGGTTTTGATCTCCTCACCGTCCTTCAGCGGGACGGCGCCCGGCGTGCCGAAGCTGACGCCGAGGTAGTTCGCGCCGAGCAGGCTGGAGACCTCGACGCTGGCCACGGCGTCGGAGGGGATGACGACGCCGGGCTCGACCGTCAGCACCGCCTCGACGCGCCGGTTGCCCAGCCGGGTCTTGGCGACGGTGCCGATCTTGACGCCGGCCATCAGGACGTCGTCGCCGATCTTGAGGCCCTTCAGGTTGTCGAAGCCGGCGATCACCGTGTAGCCCTTTTGCTTGAAAAGGTGGCCGCCGTTGAGCGACTCGAAGGTGATCCAGGCAAGCGCCAGGCCGAGCAGGAAGAAAAGCCCGACGCGGATGGATTGTTGCGTGTTATTCATGGTGGTTCTCCAGTTGTTTGAAACGGGGATTCTTGAGGTCGATGACCGGATTGAGGAAATTGGCGATGGCGGGGTCCTTGGTCTGGGTGAACTCCTCGGGGCGGCCCGTGGCGCGGATGCGACCATCCATGATGATGGCGACCCGGTCGGCGATCCCGAGGGCGAGCGACCGGTCGTGCGTGACCACGATGGTGGTGACGGCCGTCTGTTCGCGCAGGGTGGCGATGATTTCGCTGATGGTGGCGCTCATCACCGGATCAAGTTCCGAGGTGGGCTCGTCGTAGAGCAGCAACTGCGGCTCCATGACGAGGGCGCGGGCGATGGCGACGCGCTTCTTCATGCCGCCCGAGAGTTCGGAGGGGAATTTTTTCGCCGCCGCCTCGAGCGAGAGGATCGATAGCGCGTGCATGACGCGCTCGCGGATGCCGGATTCCGGGCAGAGCCGGTGTTCGCGCGGATAGAGGGCGAGGTTGTCGTAGACCGAAAGCGAGTTGAAGAGGGCACCGGCCTGGAAGACGAGCGCCAAGTGCACCTTGCTGCGGGTCTCGGGATCTGCGGCGTCGAATTCGCCGATCGTCACCCCGCCGCTCGTCGCGGTCTCGAGCCCGGCGATGTGCCGCAGGAGCACACTCTTGCCGGAGCCGCTCGGCCCCATGATGGCGAAGATCTCGCCCGGCTTCACCTCCAGGCTGATGTCGCGCAGCACCGGCGTGCCGCTGAACTGCTTGTTCAGCCGGGTGACCGTGACGCCGAACGTCTTGCCGGCGAACGGGGTGGCGGTGTAGGTGGTGTTCATGTCGTGAAGAGCAGGAGTTTGGTGACGAAGTAATCGAGCACCAGGATGAGGATGAGCGAGGCGACGACGGCCTTGGTGACGGCGGCGCCGATCTCGCGCGGACCGCCGCGGGTGCTGAGGCCGGTGTAGCAGCAGACCAGCACGATCACGAAGCCGAACACCTCGGATTTGAGGAGGCCGTCGATGATGTCCTTTGGCTCCATGAACCGCTTGAGCGCGGCGAAGTAGGCCTGGCTGTCGACGGAGATGAAATGGGTGTATTGGCAGACGAGCGCGCCACCATACCAGCCGCAGAGATTGGCGATGACCGCCAGGATGGGCATCATGACGATGATGGCGGCCAGCCGCGGCAGAACGAGCATGCGCTCCGGCGGGATGTTCATGGTGACGAGGGCGTCGACCTCCTGATAAACCTTCATTGAAGCCAGTTCGGCGGTGATGGCGGAGCCGACGCGGCCGGTCACCAGCACCGCGACCATCACGGGGCCGAGTTCGCGGGCCATGGTGAGGCCGACAAGCGTGCCGATGAACTGCTTGGCGCCGAAGTTCTCCATGCTGTAGCCGCTCTGCAGCGCGAGCACGCTGCCGATGAAGAAGCTTAGGATGGTGACGATGGGCAGGGTGGTGAAGCCGACCAGGTAGCACTGCTCGATGAAGCGCGGGAACTGGCGCGGCAGCGTCGGCGTGTATTTCAATGCGCGCACCATCAGGAGCAGGGTGCCGCCGATATTGCCGAGGACTAAGGACAGGTATTTCATGGCGACTGGGCCGCAACGGCCTTGGGAACTTTACGGGAGGAAAAATCGAACAGGGAAAATCTCCACCGGGAGGCGCCCGGGGCCCGCGACCAGTTGAGGAGGCCGAGAACGAGCGACACGCGCGACTGCTGCGGCGTGGAGCTGGTGTGAATGAGCGGACCGAGGTGAAACTCCCTTTCGAACGGTGATTTTTTCCAGCTCACGAGGTTGAAGAGCGCGGACTGGCGGATGCTGTCCGGTGCGCTCTGGTCGTAGCGATAGAGCGCGAGCAACGGCGAGTAGAGCTGGCGGATCGGCTCGTTGGTGGGGAAAAACACCTCGAAGGGACTGAGCAGCTGCACTTGCCGGCGGCCCGCGCCGTTATTCCAGGAACTCAGCAGCGGCCAGAGGTGGGTTTTGTGCGCCGGGGCGGCGGCGGGATTGGTCGTGCTGCGCTGGGTCAGCGACCAATAGACGAAAAGGAGCACCTGATTCTGCTCCTGGGCAATGCCGCCATCCGCCCAACGGGCATGCCGGAAGAGCGGCCACATGACCCAGGTCTTGTCGTAGCCCTTGACCACGGAGTGAGTGTAGACCGGCGCCCAGCGGTTGATGTAGCTGACATCGCCGCGGCCCTGAACCAGAAGCGGCCAGAGATAACGCTGTTCGTCATACTTCACCGGTGCGGTGCGGTGCGTATAGCCGAAGAAAGGCCAGACATAGGTTTCGTCGATGTAGTCCGATGCGGTCTTGCGGGCGTAGAAGGGCAGCACGCCCAGTTTAACCTCGGGCTGGGGCTCGGAGAGGTTATCAACGGATTTATAGATCAGCGGCCAAAGGTAGAATTGGCTGTCATAGTCGCCGGCGCGCCCCTGGTGGCCGAAAAGCGGCCAGAACTCGAAACCGTGTGCGCCCCCGCCATTGATGAAACGCAGAAAGGGCCACGGGGCGTGCGTGGTGTGCCGGCCTTTTTGCTCCAGCTCCGCATACAACGGGAAAAGGACGAAATGGATGCGGTCATAGCCCAGCCGGTGCTTGATCGTGCCGCCGAGCGGGAAGAGCGCGCGATAGCTGTCGGCCGGCTCGCCGTTGTCGCGGGAAAAATAAAACGGCCAGACGTCGAGGTGGCGGGTGGTCCGCCGGTCGGCATCGGTTTCCCGCTGGATGTTGACGAGTTGAAAAAAGCTGAAATTGCGCCAGTCGCCTTCCCGTTGCCAGGTGAAGAGCGGATAAAACAGCAGGTTCGTCTCCTTCTGGCCGGCCACGGTGTGGAGGAAGAACGGCCGGGCGCCTTTCACCTGCGAACCGTCCGGCTGGGTTTTGCTAAAGAAAAGCGGCCCGAGATATTCCCCCGACTGGACGGCGCCGGTCGCGTCCGTCTGCTCGACCCACAAGGGCCAGCCGTTCCGCTCCCGGGCAGGCAGCGGCGCGGCGGCGACAAGCGCAGCCAACATTGCCCGGACGGTGAGTCGGGAAATCATGCTTGGTGGGTTGTAAGGCATTGCCTTTGCACATCGCGGAAGCCAGTTAGGTGGCTGACCTCACGGTGGAGGAACGACGTTAGTCGCACTCCGTCACCGTGCAAATGCTATGTTACAACCAATTTCCGCGCCAAGTGTTCCACCAAAACGCTTTCGCGAGGCCCGGGAACCGGGAATCGCGGCAGTTTTACCCATGAGACCATGAGGATAACCGGCGGTCAGGCCCGCGGTATTCCCCTGCTGCTGCCCAAAGGCGACGCGGTCCGTCCGGCGACCGATGCGCTGCGGCAGGCCGTGTTTTCGAGCCTCGCGGTGCGGGTGCCCGGCGCGCGTTTTCTGGACCTGTTCGCCGGCAGCGGCGCCTACGGCCTGGAGGCTTTCAGTCGGGGCGCCGCGGGCGGCGTGTTTGTGGAAAGCGACGCGCGCACGGCCGCCTTCATCCGCCAGAACATCGGCGCGGTCTGCAAAAGCCTCCGGTGCGGCGCCAGCGGGTTACAGGTGATCACCGCCGATGCCACCAGCGTGGCGTGGGGCGAGGCGCCCGACCTGGTTTTCATCGATCCGCCCTACGACATCATCCCGGAGGTGGCGCCGAAACTTTTTGCGCGCCTGACCGGGTTGCTGGTGGAACAGCCCGATCTCATCGTCGTGTTTGAGATGCCCGGTGAGATGGAACTGGCGCCCTCGGGCTGGACCTGCGTGAAGCGCCTGGGCAAGGGCGTCCGTCAGCCGACCGCCTGCGTGTTCAAAGCCAGCCCAAGCGCGCCTTGAGCAGCGTCACAGCGGCGATGCACGCGGTCTCGGTGCGCAGGACGCGCGGCCCGAGATGCACCAGCGAGAATCCCTCGGCGCGCAGCAACTCCCGTTCGGTCGCGGACCAGCCGCGCTCGGCCCCCAGCGCGAGCACGCCGGCGGGCGCGCCCGCGAGATCGATCCCGCTGAGTGCCGCTGTGCCCTCGTAATTGTCGAGGGCCAGGCGCGCGGCGTGCGCCGGCAGCCGCGCGATGGCTTCGGCGAGCGGCAGGCCGTGCGTCACCTCCGGCAGCCGCGTGCAGAAGGCCTGTGCCGCCCCGTTTATGACGCAGTCCCGCCACGCGTCCGATTTCCACAGCGAGCTGCCGGCATAACCCGGCTCGCCTTTTTCGGTTTTCACGAAATGGAGCGCCGCGACCCCGAGCGCGGCCGCGTCGCGGAGAATATCGCGCGCCGTCTGGGGGCGCGGCAGGCCGATGATGACATGAATTAAGCACAGGGGCGGGGGTGATTTCCCCCAGACAAACGACAGAGTCAGGGAATCCTGACCGATGGCGACCAGCGTGCCACGGCCGCGCGGGCCGTTGATCAAACCGGCGTCGAACGAATCGCCCTCGCGCCGCCGCAGCACGTCGAGCAAATGGACGGCGCGCGAGTCACTTCGGCTTAAGGGAAGCTGGACTTCCGGAGGGTCGAAAAGGATGATGTTCACATGGAAACTGGTGAGCAGTTGCAACGTGACACGCTTCGGAGCCGGAGGGAATGCGTTTTCTCGCGCCGGCCGGCGGCGGGCGTTTTCCAGCACCGGAAGTAACGCGCCAGTGAGCACGACGGATTCCAATTCCACCCCGGTTCCCGGCCAGAACACCGGCGTCTGTCGGACGATCGTGATCGAAGATCAGCGTCTGGTCGCGGAATTTTTCACGCTGCATTGCCGGGCGCTCGGGCATGACGTGCTGATGCAATGCGGCACCGTGCGCGAGGGGCAGGAGGCCATCCGCCGGCTCCGGCCCGAGCTCGTGCTGATGGATATTTCCCTGCCGGATGGCGACGGCTTGGAGCTGGCCAAGACCGTCCTGGACGAGCAGCCGGATGTGAAGATCCTCGCGATCTCCTCCCATCGCGATCCCTGGACCATGCTGCAGATCCAGCGCATCGGCCTGCACGGATTTGTCGACAAGCACGAGCAGCAGCCCGAGGTGCTGACCGAGGCGATCCAGGCCGTGTTGCGCGGCCGGATCTATTACACCGCGATCGTGAACGAATCCAGTTCGAGCATCCGGCGCGATCCCAAGGGATTCATCCGCGTGCTGTCGGATTACGAAACCCGCATCCTGTCGTTGATCGGCGAGTCGAAGACCGACGAGGAGATCGCCGCCGTGCTCGCCGTCAGTCCGGCCACCGTGCAGTCGCGCCGGCGGGATGTCATGCGCAAGCTCGGCATCCACACGACGCCGAAGCTGATCCACTACGCGATCGTCAACGGGCTCACGCGGCCGGACCAGTTGGGGAAGTAGCCGCCAGCTGCGCGCGCAACCGCTCAAATTGAGCCTGCACCTCGCGGCCGAGCGAGCGGGCGGCATCCCATTCGTCGCCGGCCGCAAGCGCGGCGATCTTCCGCAGGTTCTGCTCGAGTTCGCGCTCGTAGATGAAGGAGCAGCGACCGTAGAGCAGGTGGGTGTAGTGCGAGGTGTTGCCGGCATCTTCGTGTTGCAGGGCGGCCAGGAGCTGCTCCAGCTCGACCGCGAATTCCGAGACATACAGCGCGAGCTCGTCGGCCAGCGGCACCGCTTTTCGGGCGGCGATCAGGCGCATGTTGGCGAGCGGATCCGCGGTCGGCGGCGCGACCACGGGCGCCGGGGCCACCGCCGCGCCGTTTGGGGCCGCGGGGGCGAGGGTTTGCCGCAGGCGTTCGAGCGTCACCGGTTTGCCGAGAAAGGTGTTCATTCCGGCGTCCCGGCATTGGGCGCGCTTGTCCTCCGTGGTGAAGGCGGTGGTGGCCACGATGAGGGCGCGGGCGGACGCATTCGGCAGGGCACGGATGCCGCGGGCGATCTCGAGTCCGCTCAAGCCGGGGAGATCGAAATCGAGAAACGCCACGTCGAACGCGCGTTGGCCCGCGAGAGTCAGCGCGGCATGGCCCTCGGCCGCGCTGTGCACGCGATAACCCAGCGATTCGAGAAAGTCGGTCAGGACGATGCGATTGTATTCCTTGTCGTCGACCACGAGGGCGGTCTTGCGCGGACCGTCGGGGCGCGGCGGAGCGGCGGGTGCGGGCGTCCCGGCCGCAGCCACGTGGGCAAACGGAGCGCAGAAATAAAAACAAGAACCCTGGCCCGGCTCGCTTTCCAGCCAGATGCGCCCGCCCATCTTTTCCGCCAGACCCTTGCTCAGCGCGAGACCGAGGCCGGTGCCGGGCACGCGTCCCTGTCGCGCGGCGGCGCCGCGTTCGAAACGGGTGAACAGCCGCTTCTGCTCCTCCGGCGCGATGCCGGGGCCCTCGTCGGACACGGCGAAGATGACCTCGGTGCGTTGCGGCCCGGCGGCCTTGCACCAGACGGTCACGCTGACCTTGCCGCGACCGGAGAACTTCAGGGCGTTGCCGACGAAGTTGAGGAGAATCTGGCGGATGCGCCGGGGATCACCGGTCAGTTGTTTGGGCACAGCGGGCGAAATCGCGATCTCGACGGGGATGCCGCGCCGCTCGCTTTCGGTGGCGGTCATCGCGACGACAGCCTGCACGAGGTCGGCCAGCACAAACTCCTTGCTTTCCAGCTCGACGGCGCCGGCTTGCACCCGGGACAGATCGAGGATGTCTTCGAGCAGCGAGGCGAGGTGGGTGGCGCACTGGCGGAGCAGGCCGAACTTGCGCCGGCTTTCCGCGTCGAGCGCGTCGGTCCGGAGCGAGGCGGCGATGCCGATGACGCCGTTCATGGGGTTGCGGATCTCGTGGCTGACCCCGGCGAGAAATTCGTCCTTGGCCGCGCTCGCTTTCACGAGTTCCTCGGTGCGAATCCTGACCTGGCGTTCGAGTTCCTGGTTGCGGGCAAGGATGCGGCGTTCGCGGTAGCGGATCAGGCCCAGCACCAGCAGGACGAGTCCCGCCGCGTAGCCGGCAAAGGCCCAGCCCGCGCGATACCACGGCGGCAGGATGCGAAAGGCGAACACCGCCGGCTCGCTCGCGGCGCCGGCGCAGTTGATCGCGCGGACTTGAAAGTGGTATTCGCCCTCGGAGAGATTGGTGAATTCGTAGGACCGACGGGCGGCGGGGGGCGACCATTCGCCGGTGGCGCGGCCCAGCCGGGTTTGGAAGAGCCAGTCCTTGCCCCGGGCGTAGTCGCCGGTGAAGACGCGAAAACCGAGCCGATGACCATGGAAAGGAAAGGTAAGTTCGCCCTGCTCCACGGTCGGGCTGGAGCGGGACGAATCCAGCCGGATCAACGGGGTGTCGGGATTCTTCAGATTTGAAACGGTATCATAGTCGACGCGCAGCAGACCTTCCGAGCCGCCGATCCACAGGACCGGGTGGATGTTTTCGGTGGAGAAGGCCAAGGTGTTGATGAAGCCGACGGTGTCGAGGGCCGGCACCTCGAGTTCCCGCCAAAGCGGTTTTCCGGATTTATCAAATCCCAGGACACCGACGCCTTGGGCGGAGGCATCCGAGGATCCGGCATGCTTGAACACGATCAAGGTTTCGCGGCTGCCGGGAATGGATCGCGATCCGATATAGTCGATCGCGGGAATCCCCTCCAGTGGGTGCAGTCCGGATCCGTCGGCCGCCGCCTGCAAGATCCGGGCTTGGTTAAAAACCAATATCTGCCGATCGTTGCCCTTCACCCAAGCGGCACCCGGAAATGGTTTTCCCGTGGTCGGATCGTTGACCGGCGAGGCGTGTTTTGCACCGGGATCGTAGCCGCAGACGCCCTGGCCGGCGGTTCCGATCCAAAGTTTTTTGCCGGAACCTTCATATAGGGAGGTGCAATAATCAGGAAGTTCCGGGAGCCGCTCATGCGCAAACGAGCCGTCCGGTTGGGCCTGCAGCAAGTGCAGGCCGTCTGACCCGGACAAATAAAAACGGTCGGGGTCGGCACGGGATCGCTGAATGAAAGAAATCGTCTTGGCCGGAAGGGTCAGGAGCTGCCGGACGGTGGTGCCGTCGAAAAGATCCACGCCGCCATGCCGGGCGAGCATCAGCCCGCCGCGGCAGGGCAGCAGGTCGTTGTAGAGTTGAGCCAGTTGCGGCAACCGCTCGAAATGTCCGCCTTTGTCCGAAGTTGGGGTGAGGTGAAAAACGCCTTCCCGGGTCAGCGCAGCGAACCGTCCGTCGCTGAGGAATACCGCGGCAAGCACGCCGCCCTTGAGTCCATTGGCGGCATCATAGGTTGTGACATGGCCGGTGGCTTGAAGGCGGAATATGCTTTCAGGGGTGGTGCACCAGATCGCTCCGGACGATTCCGGTCGGATGGAAAAGATCGAACGGGACGGCAGGCCGTCGGCAGTGTCGAGAATTCGCACCAGCGCGCCGGTGGGGTCGACCAGGGCCAGGCCGCCGTTCAACGTGCCGATGGCCATGTTCCCATCCGGCAACACGGCGAAGCTGGCGGGACGCGATTCGGCGAGATATTTGGTCAGTTCTCCGTTGGAAATCCGGACCGGCGGATTTCCCGGGCGGTAAATCCCGTCGACGCTGATGCAGACCAAGCCCTGGGCATCCCGCAGCAATCCCATGATCCCGGAATTCATCAGCCGGGCGGCCGGCACTTCCAAAATCGGTCCATCTGCCGCCACCCGATAGAGCCCGGTTTCGGGATGGTGAAACCAGATTTCGTCCCCGATTTTCAGGGGAAAGATGCGCACTTTTCCGGGATAGGACCAAGTCTTGAAGACCGCACCGTCCCAGCGCAGGACACGATCCTGGCAGAAGAAGAATGCGTCGTGCCCAATGGGCGCGCAGCCCCAGACCGCACCGAACTGGCGCGCTTCCTGGGGCAGAAATTCAAGCAGTGAGCGATACTCGAAATTACCCACAGTCGGCTCCGCGAAATAGCCTACTTCATTGAACGCCCCGGCCCAGAGCCGGCCATCATCACCCCAAGCCAAGGCCTTCAATGTATGACTGTTGGTAACCGGAAAAGCCTGCCACGACTGACCGTCGAAAACATGCAGCTTTTCCCCTCCGGCAATGAGCCGGCCCAGTTTGTCCTCTAGCGTGATCCATTTGAAATTGGCTCCGCCCAAATCTTTGGCGGGCACTGTTTCCAATATGGGCCGTCCCTCCGACCCTTCTTGCCAAGCTCCATGGGCGCCAACACCTGCCAGGCACAAGAACAGCAAGCCGGTCGGCATCCAGGGGGTTTTGGGCAACGCATTCACGCTGTGGCCCATATCATACGGTGATTTGACCCGTGGCAGCAATTTTCGTCGGCACCTAGATTAAGGTGTCCGGGGTGCGCATCCGGTGGCGGGCAATCCGCCCGTAATCAGGCTGTTTCCCGGGTCGGGGATTCATCGCGTTTCTGCGATTCTGATCCCCATGAACTCAATCAAACAAGCCACCTCCGGGCTCGCCTCGAGCCTCTTTCTTGCTGCCGGTTTCACGCGCCTCGCGGAGAAGATGGATCCGATGCTCACAGCGGATGCGCAAGCGCTGACCATCATGCGCGATCCCAAGTCCTGCAATTGGTCGGACGTGCCCTGCTATTTCACGCCGGAAACGGGCCAGTAAAACCCAGCGCTGCCGCTCACGGATCGCCCGATGGTCAGCCTCGCTGCATATCGCTACCGGAATGTGCTCGCCGCCGCGGGCGGTCCGGTCGAGCGATTGGAAATGGCTGATACCGCCGTTCTCGGCGAACGGGCGTTCCTCGCCAACGCCTACCTGAAAAGCAATCTGTCCCGGAACACGAGTGACCGGACCGTCTTCAGCCAGGCGAGCGGCAGCGGCACGGCGGCCTCGCCGATGGTGGCGCGCTATATGGCCATCTCCGAGGCGATGGAGCGTTGGGCGCACTGGCAGCTGCACATGGGAGCCGAGCGACACAAATACGGGTTCGACGTCGATCCCTCGAGCAACGGCATGGCGGCCTTCCCGGGCCTGTTCCGCCGGCAGGCACGGCCCAATGCCCAGATGGAGGCCGCCGAGCGGTTCAATCTGCTGAACTGGTGGGAAGGCCGGCTCGCCGCGTTCGAGTCGGACACCCGCTGGCCGGGGGTGCGGGCGGCGGCCATCTGTTCGGACGTTCCCGGAATCACGGTCGTCCTGTTCAAGCATACGGAGGCCGGATTTGTCGCCTACGGGCACGCCGCCGCGATGGACTTCGCTACCGCGTGCTGGAAAGCCGCGATGGAAATGCAACGGCACGAGCAGGTCGTCTCCCATTTCGCCGTCGCGCACGCCGGCCGGATCCGCGCCCAGTTGCCGCCCACCGCCCATCCCATCGAGCGCCGCTGTCTTTTCTTTGCGCTCGAGGAGGGGCACGAGCTGTTTCTGGAACGGCTGCGCTCGCTGCGCACGAAGCCGGCGCCCACGCCAAAGTTGGCTTTTGACGGTCCGGTGCCCGGTCCTTGGAGCCGCTATGCCGACGTCTGGCGGGTGGTCTACGCTCCGCCCAGCGATCGCTTTCTGAGCATGGACGAGAACTATTTCATGTGGTGAAGCCGGTCAAAAAAAGCTGAAAGTCACGCCGGCTTCTGGGTGAACCGGATGGCCTGACCGCCAGAACCCCACGGGGGCGAAGGCTGGAGCGGCTAGTCGGAATCGAACCGACGACACCTGCTTGGAAGGCAGAGGTTTTACCATTAAACTATAGCCGCGTTTGCCGTCGGGGCAGACTGCCCCGGGCCGGCGGGCGTTCAAGCTTTTGTTCGCCCCGTCGGGACGCGGCCGGACGCGTTAAAAGGGATTGCCCGCGTGGGTTGAATGTCCATATTTCTCCCTCATATGGCGACACCAGCGGCATCCAAACCCCAGTCCAGTGTGAAGGCGGCGCAGGCGATGGCCAAACAGAAGGCGCTCGAGAAGAAAGCCAAGACCTACAAACTGGACCTCTCGGAGTTGTCGATCTTCACCGGCCAGCTCGCGTCGTTGCTGCAAGCCGGTCTGCCCCTCGTTTCCTGTCTCGAGGCCTTGCAGGACCAGACGGAGGATCAGGTCTTCCGCATCGTGATCCGCGATGTCCGCAACGACATCTCCACCGGCACCTCGTTCTCGGCGGCCGTGAAGAAATTTCCCAAAGCGTTCCCCAATCTCTTCATCTCGATGGTGGAAGCCGGTGAAGCGTCCGGCGGTCTGGCCGAGATTCTCGGCAAGGTGGCCGGATACTTCGAGTCGACGGTCAAGCTGACCAAGAAGGTGAAGTCTGCCATGACCTACCCGATCGCGGTCATCGGCCTCGCCGTCGCGCTGGTGAACGTGCTGCTGATCTTCGTCATTCCCGTGTTCGCCGCCATGTTCGCGGACTTCGGCGCCAAGCTGCCCAAGCCCACCCAGATGCTTATCGACCTGAGTAATTTCATGAAGGCCTGGTGGTGGGCGCTCGGTCTCGGGGCGTATGGCATCTATTTCTTCGGCAGTAAATATATCGCGACGCCCAACGGTCGGCGGCAGAAAGACAACTTCCTCGTCCGGGCTCCGATTTTCGGCAACCTCGTCCACAAGATCGCCCTGTCCCGCTTCTGCCGCACCTATGCGACGCTCATGCGCTCGGGCGTGCCCATCCTCCGCACCCTGGAGATCGTCGCCTCGGCCAGCGGCAAGTGCCAGGTCGAGGACGCCTGTGCCGAGATCGCCAAGCACGTCAGCCAGGGCGGCCAGGTTTCGGACATCATGGCCGTCAATCCCTTCTTCCCGCCCATGATGAAACACATGGTCAAGGCGGGTGAGACCACCGGCAACGTCGACGGCATGATGAACAAGATCGCCGATTTCTACGACACCGAGTGCGACGCCACCGTCGGCGCGCTCACCTCGCTCATCGAGCCCATGCTCATCGTGTTCCTCGGCGTGGTGGTCGGCGGCATCGTCATGGCCATGTTCCTGCCGATCTTCCAACTCGGTGCGGTGGCCGGCGGCCTGCAATAACCTTGCGCCCCGGACCTGTAATGCCACTTGCGTGCCCGCCGCGGCGCGTGCAAATTTTCCGTCTCTTTTTTCATGCCCTCCATCCTCATCGTTGACGACCTGATCTCCATCCACGAGATGCTGGAGGCCGTCATCCAACCGACCGGTTACAGCACGGCGTTCGCCACGGATGGCGAGAAGGGGTTGGCCCGCTACAAGGCCGAGAAATACGACCTGGTGCTGGCCGATATCGACATGAAGCCGATGGACGGCATCACGCTGCTCAAGCAGCTCAAGCTCTACGATCCCGGTGCGGTCATCATCATCATGACGGCCTACGCCAGCACCGAGAGCGCCATCCAGGCCCTCAAGTTCGGGGCGTTCGACTACCTGCAGAAACCCTTCAAGGTGGACGAGCTCATGCAGGCGCTGAAACGCGGCATGGAGTTCCGGCGCACCGTCGCCGAGCGCGAAGCCACCGGCGGATCGCCCGCCATCAAGGCCGGGGACTTCGAGGCGCGTCTGATCGGCGCCAGCCCGAAGACCAAGCGGCTCATCACCCAGCTCAAAAAACTCTCCACTGCCCACACGCCCATCCTGATCTCGGGCGAACTGGGCAGCGGCCACGAGATCGCAGCCGAGCTGCTCCACGCCGCGGGCACGCCGCCCGACAGTCCGCTGGTGCGCATCGACTGCCGGCTCAGCTCCATGGAGAGCCTCCGCTCCGGCCTGCTTGGGCAGAACGGCTCCGGCGGCACGTGGGTGCAGGAAGCCAAAGGCGGCACGCTCTTTCTCCTCCATCTTCAATGCCTGCAGAAGGAGGCGCAGTCCGAGCTGGTCTCCGTCCTCCGCAACAACGCCCACAACTTCCGCCTCGTCTGCGCCACGGAGGAGGATCTCGAGAAACTGGCCGAGGAAGGCGGCTTCAACGAGGAACTCTTTTACCGCGTGGCGTCCCTGCCAGTGCAATTGCCGCCCTTGCGCGAACGCCTCGAGGATATTCCGCTCCTGTTGAAGGATATTGCGGGCAAGACCTCGAATCCGCACTTCGACGCCAAGCTGGTCGAGTTCACCGAGGATGCCTTCGCCACACTCCGGGCCTACCGCTGGCCGGGCAACCTCGCCGAGTTCCGGCAGGTCATCTCCCAAATTGTTACCACGACAGAAACCCGCGTCATCACCTCCGCCCAGTTGCCGCTGCGCATCCATGAGTTGAAGGACTGGCCCCCGCTCGCCGACTATCTGGTCGGGCAGGAAAAGCAGTATATCGCCCGGGTGCTCCATGCCAGCCAGGGCGACAAAGCCCGCGCAGCCAAGACCCTCGGCATCGACGCCAGCCGGCTGGGCTGAGCAAGGCAGCTCTGCTTTGCCTTCCAGGGTTCCACTGCTCGGCCAAACGCTGGGTGGCGACGTCACCGCGTTGGCGCGCTTCAAAACCGGCGACCACCTTAAAATAGGTGGTTTTGGCTCTATCGTAATTTAGGGATAGTCGGCAGTGTGCCGCGCGTGCGAAATGCGATCCAGCTGCTGCTAAGTCTGCTCTTCGTTTCTCCGTTGGCAGCCCAGTCGTCCGGTGTCGCTCTGATCCGCCACGCTCCGGCGTTGAACGGAAGCGTCCAAGGCTCCCTCCAACAGATGACGGCCGAGAACACGACCTTCAACGGCGGCGCGAACGTCTCGGGCGATCTGCTGGTGCCGGGTTCGCCCGCGGTGCGGCTGAACGGTTCGCCGAACTACGGTGGCACCATTGATGGGACTGGGGCCGCCACACCCTCGAACTACACCATCACGCTCAACGGCGGTGCCAGCCTCAGGCATTTGGTGCGCCGCACGGATCCGGTGGCGTTGCCTGTGGTGGCCGCCCCGCTGAAGCCGACAGGCACGCGCAGTGTCTCGTTAAACAACTCCAGCCAGTCGCCCGGCGATTTCGCGACAATTAAAAGCCTCACGCTGAACGGCAACGTCGGTGCGATCGCCGTGCCGCCGGGCACGTATGGAGAGTTCATCGCCAATGGCAGCAGCCGATTCACCCTCGGCGTGGCGGGAGCCGTCACACCTGCCGTCTACAATTTCCAGCACCTCACCCTGAATGGCTCAAGCCGGCTCGATGTGATCGGGCCGGTGATCGTGACGCTGGCCGAAGACCTTTCCGCCAACGGCAGCCTTGGCAATGCGGCCAATCCCGGTTGGCTCGCGCTCAGGATTTCCAAGGGCAGTCTCACGTTGAACGGCCATGCAGTCGTCTACGGTTATGTGACCACGCCTTCCGGCACGGTCACGATCAATGGCAGTGCACGACTGGTGGGCGGGCTCATCGCCGACCGGCTGACCCTCAACGGCAATAGCCTGTTACAACTCGTGGCGCCCGTTGTCGCCAACCAGCCGCCGACGGTCGCACTGACTTCGCCCGTCGGTGGCGAATCCTACACGGCCCCAGCCAGTGTCGCGCTTGCGGCCACGGCGGCCGATAACGACGGCACCGTGGCCAAGGTCGAGTTCTATCAAGGCACGAGCAAACTCGGCGAGGACTCGATCGCACCCTACCAATTGACCGCTGCCAGTCTGGGCGCCGGCAACTACGTTTTTTCCGCCCGGGCCTACGACAACTTCGGAGCCACGGGTAACTCGGCGAGTGTGACTGTCACGATCGTTGCGCCAAATCAAGCGCCCACGGTCGCGTTGACCGCTCCGATCAACGGCACTTCGTTCAATGCTCCCGCCGGCTTCCTCCTCACGGCCACAGCCTCGGATTCCGACGGCAGTGTGGCTAAGGTGGATTTCTACCAGGACGGAACCAGACTCGGCGAAGACACAGCGGCGCCGTTCGAATTCACGATCAGCGGGCTCATCGCCGGCACCTACCGTTATCTCGTTCGCGCGACGGACAACGCCGGTCTGGCCACGGTCTCCGCACCCATCACGGTCACGGTGGTCACCCCCAACGTGCCGCCCGCAGTTGCGCTGATCGCTCCGGCGGATGGTGCGAGTTTCACCGTTCCGGCCACGATCAGTCTTACGGCCACGGCGAGCGACAGCGACGGCATCGTGGCCAAGGTGGAATTTTTCAACGGCACCACAAAACTCGGCGAGGACGCCATCGCGCCTTACGAGTTCACCTGGACGCCTGTGGGCGAGGGCACTTACATCCTCACCGCTAAGGCCACGGACAACGCCGGAGCAACCACCCCCTCGGGCGCCCTGACCATCACGGTGGCGGACAACGGCGTGCCATTCCTGGCCAACTTCGAGCCCGCCGAGGGCTACCTGCCCGGTTCGCTGAGCGGCCAGAAACGCTGGAGCGTGGACGGTGCCGCCAACGTCGTCACGGCGCCCGTTTACTTCGGCCAGCAGGCGGTGTTGGTTGCACCCGGCACGCCGCCGGCCCTGCTGGTCCGGGCCTTCGTCAACGCCGACCCCAGCGTCACCTTCGTCGATCTCTTCGTCCAGCCGGGCGCGGCGGCGACACCGGCGGCCGGCGTGTTTCTCGAGACGGATTCCGCGCGGGTCGCGCTCACCGGCGTCAGTCCCGCGGGCATTTTGCAGGCTTTCAACGGCGATGGTGCAAACGGTGGCACCTGGTTCTCCACCGGCAAAGGCCCGGTGCTGGACGCCAGCGGTCGGGCGACCGACTGGTTGCGACTGACGGCCCGCTCCGACTACGCCGGAAAGAAGTGGGATCTCTATTTCAACGGACAGATGATCGCCGCCGATCTCGGCTTTATCGATGACACCAAGACAGCGTTTACCGGTCTGGGGCTGAGCGGACACCTGACGCTCGCCACCGGCTTCGACGATCTGCTCGTCGCCTTCGACAACCCGCTCTTCGTCGACGCCGATCACGACGGCATGGACGACGCGTGGGAAACCGCCCACGGCCTCAACCCAGCGCTCAACGACCGCGCCAGCGACCTCGACACCGACGGTCTCACCAACATCCAGGAATACCTCCTCGCCACCGATCCCAGCAAAGCCGACACGGACGACGACGGGCTCACCGACGCCCAGGAGCACGCTCTCGGCACAAGTCCGTCGAACGCCGACACCGACGGCGACGGATTGCCAGACGGTTGGGAAAAATCCCACAACCTCGATCCCCGCTCCGCCGCCGACGCCACGCTCGACACCGACGGTGACGGGGTCGCGAACCTCGCAGAATTTGCGGCAGGCACCGATCCGTCAGACTTCTACAATGGACAAGCGCCCTTGCTCACCATCGTCAGTGGCAACAACCAGACCGGCATAGCTGGTCAGTTCAATGCGCAGCCCTTCGTCGTTTCCGTAACCAAAGCGTCAGGCGCGCCCCCTCTGGCCAATGCCCCTGTTATATTCGCTGTGGAGAGTGGTGGCGGAAAATTGGCCCTTACCAATGCTGATAACCTGACACTTTCGGATACCTTGAACCTACGAACGGATGCGAATGGCACTGCGCAGGTTTACTTCCAGCAACCTAGTGCCTCCGGCGTGGTCAGCACCATTAAGGTTTCCGCCGGCGACGTTCAAATTGCGCTTACTGCCACCAGCATTCCCAGCGGTCCGGTCGACTCCGACAACAACGGACTGCTTGATTCATGGGAGCGGCAGTATTTCGGGCGCATCGGAATCAATCCGGCTGGCGATATGGATAACGATGGATTCACCAATTTGCAGGAATATCAAAGTGGCACGAACCCGACCGTCCCGGCCTTCAGCCCCACTGACTCAGATAGCGACGGTCTGCCTGATGCATGGGAGCAACGTTATTTTGGCACGCTGGAATACGGCCCGGACGACCGGTTCAACGATATGGATCGCACGCTTGGGCAGTATTTCCAGCAGGTTTTGGTGCCGCGGCTTGCCCGGCCGACGATATCCAACGGACTGCGGGCTTGGTATAGAGCAGACTCAGGATGCTTCTTTGACGCGAACTCTGGCAAAGTGCGCCTGTGGTCTGATCTTTCCGGTAACGGATTCAATCTCGTCCAAACCAATGCCTCAGCCCAACCCAGTGCAATTTCGAGTGAGTTTGGCGATCAGTTCATGCTTTTTAGCGGCAGTCAGCGCATGATCGCAACCACGGCTGATGTCATGGCCGATGCGAGCGATGTGACCGTGTTCGCCGTGGTGCAGCCGGATGCAACTCAGCCTAGTGACGCAACCTTGGTGGCCCTTGGGGCCGGTGTCAGTGAGGGCTTCCGGCTCAATCAGAATGGGAACAGCACCAACCAGTATTCCCTGACCTGGCCCCGGGCCGCAGACCAGAGCGTGCAGGGCACTTTGGTTCCCGTGACCGCGGTCGCCAACCAGGTTCAGGTGGTGACGTTGACCAAGGCCGGCACGATGCAAACGGGCTTTGTGAACGGCGAAATGAAAGCCACCGCCGGGGTCGCAGCCGACCTGAACACCTTGCAGGCACAGCTTTCAGTAGGCGGATTGAGCGGAGGGGCATTCTCCGGCCATGTCATGGAAATCCTGGTCTACAACCGCGCCTTGGCCGGTTCGGAAAGAGCGGCCGCGGAATTCGCCTTGATGAGCAAATACCGCCTCGGCGACTCGGACAACAACGGCCTGCCCGACGCATGGGAAGTGCTCCACTTCGGTCAACTTGGGAACGACCGCGACGCGGACTCGGATGGCGACGGACTGACCAACCGGTTTGAGCTGCAGTATGGCACCGATCCCAACAATCCCGACACGGACGGCGACGGCCTGCCGGACGGCTGGGAGATCAAATACGGCTATGATCCCCTCAAGCGCGAAAGCGACGCGGCGCTAAACTCAGACGAGGATGGTGACGGCCTCACCCTGCTGCAGGAAGCTAGGTATGGCACTGATCCTCGCAATCGGGACACCGATGGCGACGGTGTGAGCGACGGCGACGAGGTCGCGCTCGAGACAAACCCACTCGTCTATGATTCGGATCCCGATGGCGACGGCATTTCCACGCCTGACGAAATTGCCAACGGCACGAACCCGACGGACTACTATAACGGCCAGCCGCCCGTGATGACGTCCTTGATGCCGCCGGACGGTCCCCTAATCGAAGGCAACCACCTCGCGGTCCGCTTGACGAACGCCGCCGGTGAACCCTTGGTGAACGCGCCGGTGACTATCACGGCCCAAACCGCGGATCACGGATTTTCGCTCACATTCGCGAACAGATGGGCGAATGCGCGCCGAACCATTGTGGTCCGCACCGACGAGACGGGCACCGCCACCGCCTTCGTGGTCCGCGCGGACGAACTGCTGGAGCCACTCAAATGAAGCGCTTCCTTGCCATGGCCTTGGTTTGCATCCTGGACGGCCTCGGCGGCGGGGCGGCGCTGCAGGCGGCGCAGGGCAAGATCACGCCGCCCGGGACGACCGTGACCTACGATCTGCCGGCCCCGACGGCAAGGTTCGTCTCCCGGTCGGCCAGCTACTCGAGTTTCACCAGCACAACTACGACGAGGGTCCAGATCGGCCTGTCCCCGTTTCCGGTGGCCCCCTTCGACGACACCTACAGCTACAAGAAAATGGTGGTTTCCGACGGCACCAGCACCACGACGGCCATTTATAAGCCCGGTGCCAATCCTGATGATTTTTACTTTCCCGATTGGGAAATAACTAATACGGGATTATGGGGATCGGGCGAATATGGTGACGGGCCATGGGAAGTCACGACGGCATTTGGCCCCAACATGGAATTATTTCTGGCCAATGCCACGAGTGTCTCGCAAACAAGCGTAACAGTTTCCGGAGTCACCTGGACGCTGAGCGACCCGGTAAAGAACAGCGATGTGACCACCACCACGACCTTCACCAACTCTTCGCCGTGGAGCGACTGGGAGGACAGGGCTCCGTCTGCATCCCGCTTTTCCGACGGTCAGGGCACCAGCAGCGGGGCCAAGGCTGAATACCGGATTGCGGCCTCGCCGGCCCTGAAGGGAAAAAAGGTGCGCTGGACGGAGAATCTCTTCCCCGCAGACGGGAGTGCGCCGACACCCACCACCCAGGAGTGGATTATCACCGATACCCCGAGTAGCACCTACAGCCTGAATCCCGGCAGTGATGGAACGATCTCGGTTTCTGATCTAGACTTGGTTGACAATATCGGTGAACTCGCCGTCGACGCCAACCGCGATGGAGCGATCAAACTCGCAAACGAAGACGTCTCCGACGCCACCTCCGCCGAGCATCCCTACCGCTTCTGGCTCAATGATGATATTGACCGCGGCCACACGGTTGACGGCACGGACTACGAACAGGACGACATCAGCCCGACCGAAGCAGCCGCCAACAACTGGGTCGAGGATTGGAAATACAACACGGTTCAGTCTCGGCGCGACCTGGAGGACTTTTCGCGAATTGTCGTCTCGACGAGTGGCATCGCCGATGCGCTGCGGATCGGCGACTTGTATCTCGGTTTGAAGTGGACGGACACGGTGGGCACGCCGTCGATCAAGCTTTACAAGCAATACGACGCCACCGGTGGCCTGAGTTATCTCACCGATGATTATCAGGCGAGCGTCCAACTGCCGGAGTTGGCGATCCTCAACCAGCGTTATCCTAACGACGACTTGAGTTCGATGACGGCGCACACCGTCGTCACGCCCGGCGATTTGTTCGTGTTGCCACAAGGTTTGTGGATCGGCACGTCGGGCGACATCAAACGATCGCTGCTGTTCGAGGGCTGCACGGCGGGCAAGGGCCAGCTCAAGCTCGTCATCCTGAAACGCGACGGCTCGAATTACACCGAGATCGGCGACGGTCCGGGCGTGTGGCTCGACCTGAAAAACATCAAGGACATGTATGAGCACTGGACAGTTGGTCAGGGTCCGGTGCCTTACGGCGGCGGCGCGCCCAGCGCACTGAGCCAGGCTAGCAGCTTCACCTACGCGGCGCAGAGCCCTGAAGAGGCAAAATACATCCTCTACGTCCACGGCTGGAACATGGAACAGTGGGAGAAGGAGCGCTTTGCCGAGACCGCTTACAAGCGGCTTTACTGGCAGGGCTACAAAGGCCGTTTTGGCCTCTTCTCATGGCCGACAACGAATGGCTTCGATGGCACAGCCAGCGCGATAAAAGACAGCACCAATTACGACCGAGGCGAGTTCAGCGCGTGGCGTTCAGCGAGTCTCCTCGAACAGAAGCTCGCCCAACTCAACGGCCAATATCCAGGCCAAGTCCATCTCCTCGCGCACAGCATGGGCAACGTCGTGGCAGGCGAAGCCCTGCGGCGCGCTGGGCAAGACGGGCTCGGCGTGATCGTCAGAACCTACGTAGCGAGCCAGGGCGCGCTCCCGGTGCATTGCTACAACGGCAGCTTGCCTGACAATCTGGATGCCGACGTTCCAGCCAGTGGGATCGTGCGAGCCTTCGACGGAGGTTGGCCGCAGACTGCGAACGCTTACAAGAGCTGGCTCGCCGCAAACTCGGCTGCCGTCGCGAAGCGTGTGAATTTTTTCAACATCAACGATTATGCGCTCTGGCGGGACATATGGCAGTTGAATCAATGGTTGAAGCCCGACCATCCCGACTTCCGTCCCAATCCACCCGATCCTCAAAGGACGTATTACTATCTTGATGACATCAATCAGCCGCCAACCCAAGACGGGTTTGGTTGGCTACGCCCGGGCGGCCAGCAGGTCGATCCCACCGACCGGCCTTATCTGAACAACACTTGGTATGCGATTTTGCGCCTCGGCAATGCGGCCGACGTTAAAGACCGCTACGATATCATGGCGATGGCGTGCGAATCGCGCAGCAAGGCGCTCGGGGCAACTTCCGTCAACGAAGGCTTGGACGCATCGCTATGGCTCGGGTCGGTCTGGCCTGCTGATCCGTCCGGCGATGCACGACCATACTCAAGGCACAAGTGGCACAGCGCGGAGTTCCGCTCCACGAACATGCTTCAAAAGGGCTACTGGCAAGCGCTGCTCGGGCCACAGGGCTTTAACATCATCACGCCGCCATGAAGAAGCGTCACCTCGCTTTCCTAGTCGTCGCCCTTGTGGTGCTGGTGTTGGTCGCGTGGCGTTGGCGAAACTCTTCCGACCGCCAACCGCAGACGGTAGCTGCCACTGCCCCTGGCGCAGTCACGACCACCGTGGCACCGAAGAAAACAGCACCGGCGGTTGTTCAAGCACCGAGCACACTGTCGCCGTCTCCAACAAAAGAAGAGCAGATGCGCGCTGTGCTCGATGCCTACAATCACAAGGACATTGAATTTTACGGGAAGGTGATCGACCAATACGGCAACCCGCTCCCCGAGGTTAAGGTAACTGCGTCGGTCATCTACAACAGCGGAGAGAAGTCGGGCGTGCAGGAAACTCGCACCACAACAGACGCCGAAGGAATGTTTTCGTTCACCGGGATGAAGGGTCGCACGTTTGACTATCACCTTGAAAAGGTGGGCTACCAGACGATGCCCGAAAGGGACGCGTTCGATTACACCGAGTTAGTGCCCGAAGAAAAACGCCATCATCCCGACCCGCGAAATCCGGTCGTGCTCAAAATGTGGAAACTCCAAGGCACGGAGCCGCTGGTGCATTATGAACGCAAATACTTCCCATTGCCGGCAGACGGAACGCCGGTGCACATCGACCTGAGCACCGGCAAGCAAGTCGCGAGTGGCGGCGATCTCGTTTTTGCGGTTAACCACGTCGTGCTGCCCCGTGGAGCATTGCCCGAACCACAGTTCGACTGGCACGCCCGAGCCGAAATCGCCGGAGGCGGATTGGTCGAATCGAATCAGCGGTTAATGTATCTTGCTCCGGATGAGGGCTACGCCTCAGCGGTGACCATCGACATGCCAGCCACGAAGGTTGATTGGGCGAATAGCATCAACCGGAGCTATTACATGCGGACTCGCGGGAATCTTTTCGGGCGGGTCGAGGTTTATCTCAACGCCAACCAGCGCGACTATGATCCGAGTTACGTCATGCTTCAATGGTGGCTGAATCCGAAGCCCGGCAGTCGTAATCTAGAAGTCGATACTGGGAAAGTTGCGCAAACCGTTCCCGAGAAGCGTTAGGAGATGGCTCGCCCCATGCGTGAAGCAGAGCCGAGAATCACTTCGGACAAGCCCGACATCCGTCCGGCGATGGTCTTCTCGGCGCTGCTGTCGTTGCTGGTGCTGATTGTGGTTCTATTGGATTACGCGGAGCACCCGCGCGAGTTTGGAAAATCTTGGTCCAGTGAAAAGGGAACCTCGATTCTCCAGGTGGGATATGCCGTCGCGTTAACTGTGTCCGCCTTTGCTGGTGCACTGCTCCAGAAAAAGTGGATTGGAGGTGTTCACGCAGCCTTGATGACCGGCGTCAGCGCCTACTGTGTCGTGAGCGGCCTTTCCACATTGAACGATCGATCGATCATGGGAGGTCGTGGGCCAGACGCGAATCCAGCGGCAGGAGTGAGCTACGGCATCGCGGCAGGCAGCGTTGTGTTTGGGCTGTTGTGCGCCGTCTTCGCTCTCACGCTTTGGCTCAAGGTGGCTCGATCGGTTCCACGCAAACCAGTTTAGCCCGCTGAAACGATCTTCCGCCAGCGAGTGTAGATAGAACTCCACGAGCCGTAGCACGGCGGCATGTCCCGCCAGGGACAACCGGTGCGCAGCACAAACCATATCCCCGTAACCATGACCCGATCATCGTGCGGAGGACGCCCCCCAGGTGTGCCAATCTGTCCTCGCCGGGTTTTGCGCCGGCTCAGGGCCGATCTTACGGGGTCGGCCGATCTTACGGGGTGGCCGATCTTACGGGGTCAGGCCGCTAGTTGCTGCTAATAGGGCCGATCTTACGGGGTCAGGCCGCTAGTTGCTGCTAATAGAGTTGCCGGAAGGATTGGTCACGGCAGAGTGGCTGGCATGGCCAGAAAGCTGCGGATCCAATATGCCGGCGCGATCTACCATGTGATCAACCGGGGAAACTATCGCCGGGATGTGTTTGGCACGGTGGGAGCGGGG